>Ga0074046_10000068_pt1 | contig 80904 bp, 74 predicted proteins | sample BogForMeECP23OM3_FD_94441 | JGI IMG/M metagenome (GOLD analysis project Ga0074046, IMG submission 94441) | Bog forest soil microbial communities from Calvert Island, British Columbia, Canada - Bog Forest MetaG ECP23OM3 | ecosystem: Environmental > Terrestrial > Soil > Wetlands ... | reverse complement strand
CCGCGGCGAGCCAGCGCCGCCGTTCCAGTTTTTCGAAGTCTCGTCGAACACCTTTTGGATTTCCCATGCTTGGAAGATAGCATAAGAATTCGGTAATGTCACTATATTATTCAATGTTCAGTAAATAGTTACTAACACAACTGTCCGCGTCGCAGTTCGGATCCTGCGCATGCAACTGCGCCGAGATCTGTGACAGAAGATCGGAGGAGACGAAATTCCGGTTCCGCGTGCTCGCGTATCCGCCCCATGGCAGATGCGTGCTTCGATTGGCCGAATAGTCTATGCCAATCGTAATGTCCCAGGGGAATAGATGTTGAACTCCAAGGTTCCACTGGTAGATGTCGGCGTTGCGCGCTTCTTCCGTCCCCAGGTTATTGTTATTGTCATAGCCCCACATGGCCAGCTTTCCATACTGCTGCCCTTGTGGTGTCGAGATTCCCAGCGGAAAGGGATTTTGTAGCGTCGCGAACTGCGTCTGATAGTTGTCCTGCGTGAACAGCACAGGGTCTGACGTGCTGAAGGCGGTGCCCGGGTATTGGAAATTCGTTGCTGGACTCAGACCGTAATAGACTCCAGCGCCTCCACGCACCACTGTGTGCGTATCGATTGACCATGCGAATCCAAGTCGTGGCGCGATGTTGTTGCGGTCGGTGGGCACGCTGCGGCCCAACCCGCCTTGATTCACGAACAACGTGGTGCCTTTCAAGTCTGTTGCAGTCGCCAGACTTCCGGGCGCAACCCCAATCTGGGGGTTCGATACATCCGGCAGAAAAACGGAAACTCCCGTGTCTCCCGTGAAGTCACTGAATTGCTGGTGATTGAATCGTTCTGTATACGGTGAGCTCCACTCGTACCGCAATCCCAAATTGACCGTCAGTCTCGACGTCACCTTCCAGTCATCTTGAACATAAAATGCCGTTTCCATCGATTTATCCGCTACGGATGGCACAACATTAATAAAACTGGCTCCCCCGGCGGCACCATACCCTAGAAGCAGGCTGGCAAAGGAATTTCCCTGGGTCGTGTCGTTGCTGGCTGGTGTCGACGCTGTGATATTTTGCGGAAAGTCGAAAAAGCCCGTCGGATAATTCGGTTGATAGAAATTGTTGAAGAACTGCCGCTGCTCAAATCCGAACTTCACTGTGTGCGCGTGCTTCACCCACGAAAGGGAAGAGGAATAGCTCCACAGAGTGTGCGCGAACTTCGTGTCCGTGCAGCACTGCGTATACATGGACAACCAATTGTTTGTGCTATCCAGCTGAATCGTCGGCATCCGTTTCAGACCGTTCGCGCCCTCCAGGCTCGCTGGGAATCCCACGCTCGAAAGGCTCGGGAAACTCGAGTTCTCCGGGGCGCTTACCCGGTCCACAGCCAGGCGATTCGTCCATACCATCGTGGGCGTGAGCGTCCAGTTGTACTCCAGTCCGATGTTGTGCACCGTCGTCGAGGAAGTGTATCCGTCATTGAAGTTGGAGTTTGCAAGAACGAAGGGCACGTCGTACTCGCCGTAACTCTGGCTGTAGCGAACCGCTATGCGCTGTTTGTCCGTGAAATAGTGGTCGATTTTCACATCAAATTGATGGGACGGTGAATTTGTCAGCACCGACGTGCGAAAATTGTTCAGACCAAATTGATCCGGCGTCACATTGGGTTCTGGATACAGCTTCAGCAGCGCCTGCCCAATCGGATTGATGTATTGCGGATCGATCACATTATTTGTAAACGCAGGGCGTGTTGGCGTGCATCCGGTAGCGGGTGGCGGATTTGGCACGCACGATATCAGATACGGATTGTAAATCGTTTGCTGTACCGGATTGCCGTTCGCGTCGGCGGTCAGAGTCTGCGAGAAATCTCCGTTTCGCTCGGCGTCTGTGGGCACTGTTCCGTTCATATTCACGGGATCGTGTTGCCGGGTGAACTCTAGGTCCACAAAAAAGAATGTCTTCTGCTTGCGAATTGGGCCGCCCAATGAGAATCCATACTGATCGCGAACGTGGTCCGGCCTTGGAATTCCCCCCGCATTGTTGAACCAATCGTTGGCGTCCAGCGCCGCGCGCTGCCCAAACCACCACCCGCTTCCGTGGAAATCATTGCCGCCTTGCTTCAGCACCATGTTCACTACGGTTCCGCCGTTATTTCCGTACTCCGCGGAGAAGCTGTTGTTCTCCACCTTAAACTCCTGAACGATCTCCACCGACGGCTGGTAGTAAACGTTCGTCGTCCCTCCTTCCCCCTGTTCTGGGGCGCTCGTCAACGCACCGTCCAGCCGCACCTCCGCGGTTGCGTTCCGCTGCCCGTTCGACACAAAGTTTGTTCCCGAAGGGTAAGAATCCTGCGTCCCCGATCCCGTCGTCTCCGTCACCCCGCCGGCCAGAAACACCAGCCCAAACATGCTCCGATTGATCAGCGGTATGTCCCGCACATACTCGTTCGTTACATCCGTGCCCAGCGACGCGTCGCCCGTATCCAGCAGTGGCGCTTGCTCCGTTACCGTCACCGTTTCAGACACTGCGCCCGGCGATAACACAAAATCCAATGTCGCCTGCTGGCTTACCGCCAGCGTTACCCCCTTGCGCTCTTGCGATTTCAGCCCGGCAGCCTCCACGCGAATCGAATAACTAGCTGGCCGCACGCCCGTGAACACATAGATCCCGCGAGAATCCGTCGTGGAACTGCTTCCGACCCCCGTTCCGTCATCGGTCAGTATGACCTTGGCGCCGGGAATCACCGCGCCGCTCGAGTCGGTCACAACTCCAGTCAACTGGGCCGTATACGTCGATTGCCCAACCGCCGGGTTCACAACGAAAAATGAAGCAACGAAGACACCGACAAAAATTACAAAAAGCGCAGAATAATGCCCACGAACGGAGAACTGCATACCCCACCCCCCTTAAAGCCCATCCACGCATTGGAATCGGAAGGGAATCAGAGTGTCATTTCCCTTCCTTTCGCTTTCTTTCGTTTTACTTTCATTTCCTTTCGATGTCAACCCTTTCCTTTCCTGCCTCTCTTTCGGTGGCATACCACCGTTTGTGCTCTTTAAGGTTTGCAGTGTTCGCACTCCCATTTGCCCGCACAACTGCATCCGTCATTCCGAACGCAGGCTGCGGAGGGAGGAATCTCTCTTTCTTCAGCTCGCCCCCATCCCGTTTTGTGAGGGTGTTCTTACGTTCTAGCCCACGCTCTCTCTTCTCTTTACTCCTGACTCTCGGCCAGCAAACTCAGCGCCACAAGGGTGGGGTCTTGCGTCGAGAATACCTTTTTGCAGCTGTCTCAGTTATCCTTCTCGTTCTATGAGAACGACTAAGGCCATTCGCGTGTCATTTCTCGCATCGGCAACCAGCCGTTTCCTTTTTGCATTGTTTCTTTTCATCTTCACGCAACGCGTATCCGTAGCCCAATCCAAGCCAGAGGAAGTTGTCTTTTCAGGGCCTGCGGGGGTGTTGCACGGATTTCTGTGGAAGCCCGAAGGCGCCGGCCCTTTTCCCACAATCGTCTGGAATCATGGCAGCGAGAAATTGCCTGGCTCTCAGCCGGTCCTGGCCAAGTTCTACACGGAACATTCTTATGTTTTCTTTGTTCCGCATCGTCGAGGCCAAGGCCGCTCCCCGGGTAATTACATTCAGGATCTGGTCAACCAGGCTCCTCCGGGCGATCGGGCTCGCCGCATGGTCGAGCTTCAGCAAGCCGAAGTGGATGATGTATCCGCTGGCTTGAATTATTTGAAGTCTCAGCCCTTCGTTGACCAGACACGCATCGCCATCTCGGGCTGTTCTTACGGTGGCATCCAAACCCTGCTCGTTGGTGAACGCGATCTAGGCGTCAAGGCCTTGGTGCCCTTCGCTCCTGGTGCAATGTCTTGGGAGCAAAATGTGCCGCTTCAGGATCTCCTGCTTCGCGCAGTGGACCTCGCCAAAGCCCCTGTCTTTCTAATCCAGGCAGAGAATGATTACAGCCTGGCGCCAACCCACGCCCTCAGTAACGAAGCGATCAAAAAACAAAAGGACTTCCAGTCCAGGATCTATCCGGCTTTCGGCAACTCCCATCAAGACGGCCACTGGGGATTTTGTTCTTCGGCGACCGATGTTTGGGGAAAAGACGTGCTATCCTTCCTCGAAACGCACATGAAAACGCCCCACTAAACCCAAGCAACACTGTCCTCAGTAACCCGATTTGCCGCCATCGAACGAGTTGCTTGGGCTTTGGACGGCACGCGCCGACAAAACCTTTAGCGTCTCCGTACCAAAATCGCTGTATGGCTTTGCCTCACCGAAAACCGGAAAATTGTAGATAGTGTCCCATGTGCAACGGCCTATTAATTGTTGACGACAATCCGGGAATGCGTGCGTTGATTCGTAGCTTTGTCCAGAGCATTGGCTACAAAGTGGCCGGCGAAGCCGAAAACGGGGTCCAGGCCATCCAACGCGCCAGCGAACTCCAGCCCGACATGGTTTTGCTCGACCTCTCGATGCCACTCCTCAACGGCGCCGAGGCCGCCGCGGTCCTAAAACGAAAGTTTCCGCACCTGCCCATTATTCTTTTTACGATGTATGAATTCGGCGATGAAATCGCCGCTGCGGTCGGCGTCGATGTCGTGCTCTCCAAGCCCCGAGGCATCGACCAACTCGAGTCCCACCTCAAGCACCTTCTCGGTCCACCACCACGCTTGGCAATCTCCACTCCTCCTCCCGCCGTGGAACCGGCCAATCCCCAGGAGTGTCCACGCTCCGAGTCCGTCTTCTTTTGACAAGGATCAGCGTTCCAACCCGGCCGCTACCTCCAGCTCCACGCCGCGCGGAAACAGCTAGACGCTTTCTAAATGCACGTGTCCATGGAGATCGAGTTCAAATTGCGCAACTCCTGATACCAGGGCCGGGTAACTCGTGCTCTCATTGAACCGCTTTTCGTTTGCGCCCCTCCCTGACCATCTTAGTGAACCTGCGTGCCAGCTCGAGGATTCGGTTCTCTTCCCTGAGCTTGAGCGCTTCGTGTGGAATCAAGTCCGCACCTATCCCCAGTGCGGTCGCCCCTGCAAGGATAAAATTCACGGCTGTCTGTTGGTTCACCCCTCCGGAAGCAATCAGCGGCACTTGCGGCAACGGCGCCTTCAGCGCTCGTATGTAACTTTCGCCGCCGACATTTGCGCACGGGAAAATCTTCACGAAATCGGCCCCGGCCTTCCACGCTGTAATAATCTCCGTTGGTGTCAGCGCTCCGGGAAAAACCACAACTCCATTCTTCACTGCGAACTCCACTACCTCCAGAACCAATCCCGGGCTCGTTATGAATTTGGCTCCGGCATCCAGACAGCGTTTGGCCGTCGCTACGTCCAATACGGTTCCGGCGCCTACGATCATTTCCGGAATGCTTCGTGTGAGTCCGGCTATTACCTCGGTCGCTTTGGGAACAGTCATGGTTATTTCTACTATGGGAATGCCGCCGCGGTGGACTGTCTCCGCGCCAAACCGTGCATCTTCTGCAGAAGACACACGAACGCCGGGGATGATACCGATCTCCTCGATACGAGAGTGAACTTCCTCTTTTTTCACCGGTCTACCTCCCACCCCAGCATACCTGCGCTGGCCATTGATCAGACCCGCAGTCTAACTCCCCGCCGCACCAGCACCGTCGTGACTACCAGCACCAGCCCTGTCAGCAGCGCCGACTTTAGCACGCCCCACGATCCCGATGTTCCAATGGTCGTGAGCAAATACAGCGGCGGCAGCAAAAACGGAATAAATGGCAAAAAGTACGCCAGCAGCGGATTCTCCCCGGCGGGCTTGGCGAACTTCGCCCATGCTTTCCAGCCTTTCACGTCCGCGATCCAGTACAGCGCCAGTGCAATCAGCAGATTCGCTCCCGTGCAGTACATGCACCACGTCGGTGTATCCCGATCCTTCGAAATCCCCAGCGGCCGCAGTGCAAAACCCGTTGCCAATACCATCGCTGCCGCCACCACAATCCAACGCGCTTTTTGCTCGAAACTCCGCGCCAGCGTGTCTCCCACAATCACGTACGACGCCAGCACGCCCGCCATCGTCAGCGACGACAATCCCGCTTCAAATGGCGTGTAGTACCACGGCCATGTCCTCATCCAGCTCAACCAACCCAACGTAGAAAACGCATTGAGCGCTACCATCGCCGCAAACGCCGCCGCCATAATCTCGAATCGGTTCCCAAATAACAGATATATTCCGCTCACCAACAAGTACGCCCACCCCAGCAATCCCAGAATCTCCACGTAGGAAAAATCCAGCCCTGCCAGGGCTCCTTCCGGCGTAACCCGCCGAAACACCAAAAACAGCACCGCGATCAGTACCAAACCAGCGTAACGCATCGTCCGATGCAGCGCTTTTCGCCGCTCCACTCCCGGAAAGCGCACCCACGCCAACGCAATTCCCAAGAATCCCAGGTCCGTCCACCACGTTTGACTCAGGTGCGTGTAACGTGCATTCACATGTGGCGCGTTCGCGATAAACAGTCCCAGCACCAGCAGGCTCGCTGATCGCACTATCACATACATCCAGATCTCCGCCTTCCTCTGTCCTCGCGCCATCCTTGCCTCGAGCGACAGCGGAATCGACATCCCCATCAAAAACAGAAATCCAGGAAACACCATGTCAACGTAAGTCATTCCATTTGCATCGCCCGGCATGTGGTGCGTCCACCACGGCAGTCCCTGCACGTCGCTGAGGTCGTTCACAAACACCATCAGCAGTACATTCAATCCCCGAAAAATGTCGATGGAGACAACGCGCCTCACCGCGGCCAAAGGTTCCTCCGCCAAGCTCGCGGCGCTGTTCATATTTTGTGGCTGAGTGGCAACACTCACATTAGTCCCGAATCCCTATTAAACCCAGGGCGTGCATGGCAAACACCCCAAAACGATTCTGTGTGAATTCGCAACTTGCGGGAGTGACGCCGGTCACAACCGTTTAGCCCCTGATTTCAACCCGCTCCCGAACCCACACGGCCACGACACTACCAACTAGCCCACTTTTGCGCTTGCTCTTTCTTTCCGGCGATCCGTCCTTGAGAAAGGCTGCGGAAGATGCCGTCCTGCAATGGCGTTATGAGCGGGGCACATTTGACGGCAAACCGATGCAATTGACGGTGACGGTTGACATCAGGTTTTCTCCTAACCATTAGCGATAGGTCGCAGGCCAGAGGCGCGGCAATGGCGCTACACTCGCACAGTCTCCGCATTGTGTTGGATTCCGCGTTTCGCATGACCTGATTTCCACAGCTTTGATTCATTTGTGACAATTCCGCATTCTCCCTGTAATAAACCCATTCTATGGTTATGCGCCGTCGCCGGGGCTCATGTGGTTCTAGATGTTTGACGGCATCTGGCCGCTGCGTTCCGCGCGTGTCCTGGCTGCGTGTTTGAAATCCCCACGCGGGCAAAGTTTTCTCGGAAATCAATTCACAATGGAGAGCATATGAACATGAAATTTACTTTCAAGGCGGCAGTTGCCCTGTTGGCGGCTGCTAGTCTAGTGAGCCCCGTGCTCGCTAATAACGGCCCGGATTCCAATTCCATTCCTCATCTCGATCACCTCTTCGTGATCATGATGGAGAACCATGGATATCAACAGATTATCGGCAATCCCAACGAGCCGTACCTGCATAGCATTATCCAGAACGGCCAAGTCAATCTCGCAACGAACTATTTTGCGGTGGGGCATCCAAGTCTCACCAATTATCTCGAGATCGTCGGTGGTTCGAACTTCGGCATCCGCAGCGACAATTCTCCGGATTGGGGCAATCCGACATGTCAACCCAACATTGTAGCCGGCACCGTAAACGCCGATGGCCCCTATAAAGGTCATCCCGGCCCGCCCCCCGGCGTCATCTTAGACCCGAGCCCCGTGATCTGCCCGATTTCCGGTTTCGGCAAGGACGCCGACACACCGGCGGTTGACAATTGGAACGAAATCTATCCACCGTCAAACATTCTCTTTCTTGCAGACATCGACGGGATCAAGTCGGTTCCTCCGGCTCCCGCCGTCGGCAGGTCCATTGCCGACCAGCTTACGGACGTCGGCTTGAGCTGGAAGGCCTACGAGGAAAGTCTCCCGCTCGGGAGCGCTTATGGCGTCGACAACAGCAACGGTACCGTGAGCAACCTTAGCGACTTCACCTACCTACCCGCTCCCCTCACATCGTACACCGCACTCTATGCCGTAAAACACAACCCTTTCGCCTACTTCCAGAGCGTTCAGCAAGGCTCTCAGTGGAACAACAGCATGAATAACGTCGTTCCCTTCGACGGGCCACGCGGCCTGTTTGCCGATCTAGCTACCGGAAATCTCCCTTCGTTCTCCTATATCGTGCCCAACCAGTGCGATGACCAGCACGGTAAGGGCGGTGAAAGCGCCTACTGCGCAGGTGATCCGGGCTCGAATGGCCTTCAGGCCGGCTTGAATCCCGGTTTGATCCAGCAAGGTGACGTGACCATCCAGCGGCTCGTCGAGGCCATTCACGCCTCGCCCGTGTGGAATCAGGGCAAGAGCGCGATCGTCATCGTATGGGACGAGAACGACTACAGCGGAATCACCTCCCCGCTTCCTCCGAACACTCTGTTCCCCTCGCAGAACCAAAACCGGGTGGTCCTCACCGTCGAAACCAACTACAGCAGGCCCGGTGTCCAGAGCCAGACCTACTACAACAGTTTCTCCCTGTTGAAATCCATGGAGGCCGCTTTTGGCCTTCCCTGCCTTAACCATGCCTGCGATCCGAAAGTCGGCGTCATGTCCGATCTGTTTGGCGGTAACAGCTACACAAATTGGTAAAGCAAATCGGGGCCTCCGGTTGCAAGTCGGAGGCCCCATTTTCATTTGTGCTTGGCTCGTTGCGCTAACTCAACCCTCCAGGTGCGTATCGCAACCCACTTTATTAAGTGCGCGGAGGAAAGACCCGGGAGTCCTGGAGGTATTTGTTGGGGATGTTGCGAAGCGGGGGATCCAGGGCATAGCGCTTGCGGAACAGATAGGTGATGTTGCTGTAGACCTGATGTTCCGGCCGATGGAATTGGAAATAAAGGCCGCACTGGGCATAGGAAATAGGCGTGACATCGAAGAGCAGGGTTTCCCAGTCAAAGCCAGATCCCCACACGAGGCCTTTTAGACGCAGATCGAGATTGGCGCCGGAGTCGACGAGAAATTCCATCACAGGACGGCAGTGATTTTGGTTGCTGTTGACAGCGTGGAAGACCGCAGTGTGGCCACCAAAGCCGTTCGCGTCAAAACCTGCGCGGATGTTCACGTCAATACCCGAATCGAGCAGCGCGCGAGCACAGTGGATCGAATTGTATTCTGCGCAGAGATGCAGGGCGGACACCTCCTGCAGGGAAGTAAATGCACACGGCAGAGAGTAGCAGCGGTGTAGGCAATTGGGGGAGGATTGCAGGAGTTGGCGGAGGCGGACGGAGTCGTCCAGCAGAAGAGATTCGAGGAACGGATCGTCGAGAGAAGCTCCTGCGTCGAGTATCACCCGGAGACAATCGACGAAACGCGGAGAGCGCAGGTACATTTCGGTCAGAATACGGATGGGAGCCTTGCCGTTGATGGGGAATTTGGGATCGAGGCCCGCGGCAAGGACGCTGCGGATTTTCTCCGGGGAGTGGATTTCGAAGGCGAAGAGCAGATCGTCGCTAAGTGCCATCGTGGGATTAAAACATTTTGGGTATGGATGGGAAATAGAAATTTCCAATGAAAACCCCATACTGCCCTCTTAGTCGCTCGATCCCCGCGCCTCCCGGCGTCACTATTACATGCACCTTTTCCAGCGATTTCTTATCCTGCTCCGAGGAAAATGTTCTTGTTTCTCCTAGCCACTGCTTCACCAGGCCGCTCACCTTTCCCGGCAGCGCCGCCACGTTCACTCGCCTTCGCCACGCGCAGCCTCTCTCGCGACCTGAGCCATGCGGCTTATGAAACGGGTTGGGTTCAGGTAATTACCCCACCGACTGAACACAATCGCTTAAAGATGCACTGCGCTGTCAGCGCGGCTAATCGCCGCTATGTTTGGCCCTACGGATGGCACTTGATTTCAACGCGCAGTAGGGGAGGTTCGTCGACATGGGCTCCGGCAATCTTGGGCATCGCCACCACCTCAATGGCGTGCATCGGTTCAGGCTTCATCCAGTGCACACTCCAAGTGCCGGGATGAGTCGGAGATTCCTCGCTCGGGCTGTCCCTCACCGTGCCATCCGCGCGATGATAACGGACATGCGGCGACCCGCCACCCGTGTCCCAGTCCAGAAAGAAACTCGGCCAACGGTGGTGATGCATCGGTTCCGTCGCACCCGCCGGCGGCATGGTGACTTCCAGTACACGCACAAATTCATTTTCGAAAACAACTTTGTGGCTGTTAGGCGCGGCTTGCACCGCGTCATAGCCGTCGGGGAATCCAGATCGGTCTTGCCCGTACAGGTAGAAATGCCTCGTAACCGAGAATGCCAAACTCACTGCGAAAATGACGATGATTCCCAGCCTTCGAGGGCGGAAGCGGCCGTTTGGTGGTTTCATGCCACGAATTATAAAGACTTTCGTGTTGCAGACGAAGGATGTTGTCTGAACAGCGACACACCTCCTGCAGCTCGAGTCAACCGCCCGGTTTTGGCCGCGTCCTCACTCGTTCCCACGGCGCACGATTCAAGCCTATATCTTGTCCGTCGCCGCAGCCGCAGGTAACCCAACGCTACACAAGGCACCTGAAGCAGTACCTCGCTCTTCGTTCCTGTTTGAACGGGTGTATGCTCGTGCAGTTTTCGAGGTCAAAAGGGAATAACGACGATGCCAACATCCCATCGATCGCCCTAGTCTCTCCGCAACGTCTGCGCCGGGTCTGTCGAAGCCGCCCGTCGCGCCGGAATCAATCCCGCTAGCGACGACGCCACGACCAGCGCCACGATCGACGTCATCAGCACCCGCACATCGATGCCCCTCACTTCATACAACTGGGCCTCCACTAGCCGCGCGCACAGCAGCGCTGTCGGCACGCCAATCGCCAGCCCCAACACCGTCTGGCTCATCGCACTCCGCATCACCATCGACGTCACTTGGCCGCGGTCCGCTCCCAACGCCATGCGAATGCCGATCTCCGACGTTCGTCGCGCCACCGTATAAGCAGTCACGCCATACAATCCAATCGTCGCCAGTAAAAGAGCGAGCCCTCCAAACAGCATCGTCAATCGCGCCACCGTCCGCTCTTCATTAAAGCGATCCGCGATTTGCTCACCGAACGTCTGGAATTTCACCACCGCCAGATTTGGATTGATTTCCGCCAATGTCTTCCGCGTCAGCTCTTCCATATTATTCATCGGCCACTGCGTCTCCACTACGATTGCCCCAGCGTATAGAGACGTATCGTCCTCGATCGGCGTTTTGCTGCGGGCGGGCCTTTGCATCATCGGCAAGAAATACATTCGGTGGTCCTTCCACCGCGCGCTGGTATACGTGGTGTCCTCCACCACCCCCACAATTTCAAAATCCCCACTCGAATCTGGCCCCGGCGAACCGAACCGCCTCCCAATCGGGTTACTGCCTGGAGGGAAAAATCCTTTCACGAACGTTTCGTTCACCACCGCCACCGTCGGAGCCGTCGCCGTATCTTGCGGTCCGATCCCCCGTCCCATCACCACATGCGTTCCCACCGATCTAAAATAGTCCGGGCTTACTCTTACGACAGAAGCACCCGTATTCGTATACGGCTGACCTTGCACCTGCACGCCGTTGCTCCAGTTGTTATCCTCCATCGGCGTATACGTGCTGATGCCCACATTTTTTACGCCCGGCAGCGCATGGAAGCGTTGCTCCATCATCCGGTACAGCGCCTCGAGCTGCACCTGCGTATATCCTGCCGCCTGCGGATTGATGTGCACTACGTAGCGGTTCTTCGCCTCCAGCTTCAAGTCCGTGCTTTGCAGTTTGTTCAGGCTCTGCGAAAACAATCCGGCGCCCACCAGCAAGATCAGCGAAATCGCGGCTTGCAGAACTACCAACCCTCGCTGCAGCAAGGAAGCGCCCATCGTCGCGCCCCGCGAACCGCTCCTTAATGCGTCCGCTGGTTCTGCCTGTGCCGCGACCCATGCTGGTGCCACGCCGAACAATATCCCCGTCACCAGCGAAAGTCCGCACGCAAACGCCAACACTGCCAGCGACGGGCTCGCCTGAATCGGCATGCCCTGCGCCCCCGGGAACGCCAGTTTCAGCAGCATTTGTGTTCCCCCGTATGCCACCGCCAGCCCCGCGATTCCTCCCAGCCCCGCCAGCACTACGCTCTCGGTCAGCAGTTGCCGGACGATTCTTCCCCGCGCCGCTCCCAACGCCGTCCGCACAGACATCTCCAACTTTCGCCTCATCCCGCGCACCAACAGCAGGTTCGCTATGTTCGCGCACGCAATGAGCAGCACCAGTCCGGACACACCCATCAGCAACCGCAGGTTTGACGCATACTGCTCCCTTAGTCCCTCAATCCCCGCACCCCCCGGCGTCAGCACCACATGCACCTTTTCCAGCGTTTTCTTATCTTGCTCCGAGGAAAATGTTTTTGTTTCTCCAAACCACTGCTTCACTAGGCCGCTCACCTTTCCCTGCAGCGCTGCCACGTTCACTCCTGGCTTCACGCGCCCAATCATGTAGAGCCAAACAACATCCGGGTCGTGTACATAGGGAACATTTGCAAGTACGGGCATCGTCTCAATCGGCAAATAAAATTCCGGTGGCGTACTGGATAGCCGGTCCCCGTAGAATCCCGCCGGCGCAATCCCCGCAATCGTCACTGCCTTCGTATTGATCCAGAAGGTGCTGCCGACAATGGACGGATCGCTCCCATAGTTGTTTTTCCAGGCGTCGTAGCTCACGACCGCAACCATCGGTGCTCCAGGAACATCGTCTGCGTCCGATATGAGTCTCCCCGTGTGCGGCCGCAGCCCGAACGTCCGGAAATAATTTCCGCTCACAAACTCCGCCATCTCCGACCGTGCGCTCTCCTGTGTTCCATCGCGTCTTGCAATCACGGGTCGCCACTCGAACCCCGCCTGCATCGCCGCCAGATCCGCAAACTCCGGCGCGTTCTTCTTCAATCGCTCATAGATCTCGGTGGAAAATATCGCATAGTCCTCCAGTGCTCCCGAGTTCACGCAGCAGTTATTGTTGTCGCCAATCCGCACCAACATTTGTGGATCGCTCACCGGCAGATTCTTCATCATTACCGCATTCACCAACGTAAAGATCGCCGCGTTCGCCCCGATCCCCAACGCCAGCGTCAACACCGCCGTCGCCGTGAATCCTGGAGTCTTGCGCAGTTGCCGCAGTGCATAACGCACGTCCTGGCTGCACTGTTCCAGCCACACCCAGCCCCATGTATCCCACGCCTCTTCCTTCACCAGCATTCCGTTGCCAAACGCTTTCATCGCTGCCCGTCGCGCTTCTTCCGCACTCATCCCAGCTGCCACATTCTCCGCAATCTGCTCTTCCAGATGAAACTGCACCTCATCATGCAGTTCCTTCACGAATCGCTCGCGCCAGAACAAAGTCTGCAACCGCATCCATATTCTCTGCGTCCATGCCATAACATCCCCCTACGACGTTTGCACCACCAGATCGATCGCCGCAGACAAGCGATTCCAATTGGCCTCTTCTTTTTCCAGTTGCACTCGCCCCGCCGCCGTCAACGAATAGAACTTCGCTTGCCTTCCGGTATCGGTCTCGGCCCGTTTGCCTTTGATCCACCCTTTTTGCTCCAGACGGTGCAATGCCGGGTAGAGCGACCCTTGCTGCACCTGCAGCACCTCTCGTGACATCTGCTGAATCCTCTTCGCAATCGCCCACCCATGCTTTGGTTCCAGCGCAATCGTTTTCAGAATCAACAAATCCAACATCCCCTGCACAAGATCGTTTGGTTTTCCCATACTATGATTATCTACACCACCTGTTGTCGATAGTCAAGGTATCCTCCGTCCTTCCCCACTGGCAGCCCTCTTCCGCCATCCCATCTTCAAACGCGGGTATGAACTCACCCTCAACCTTATGATTGTGAGAGTGAATTTAGTTGCGATCGGTCCGGCCACTCCCAGGCTCCTTGTATAGCTCCACCGTTGAAAGAAGGGCTAGCGGCCGCTAACTTTCCCCGTCATAACCCGCAAGCGTGTGTTTATTAGCCAGTTCGTCCAATCAGCCGTGGTATAAGAATCTCGCACCTCCTTGTAATCGACTCGCTCCAGAATTTACCTGGAATAACGACGATGCCAACAACCAGACGACAATTTGTGCAGAGTTGTGCAACCGCAATGGCTTGGGGGACGACCGGCCATGGTCTTCTCCCGGCTACGCCCCCACTCGGGTCAGACGAGTCATTCGCCTTGTATCAGGAGCGCCGGCGCAACGAGGTTTGGAGCTTGCTGGGTGATCTGCCAACGCAGCACCAACCGGCAGCTCCAAAACTACTGAAAACGGAAAAACACGAAGGTTACACCCTCGAACGACTCGTCCTCGATTTGAACGGCACCGAGCCCGTTCCCGCGCTGCTGTTGATTCCCGACAAACGGCAATCACCCGCCCCAGGGCTGCTTTACATCCATTGGCACGCCGGGATGTATGGTCTCGGAAAGGAGCAGCTTCTGCGCGGTGTGGATGTGCAGCCCGCTTATGCCCCGGTCTGCGTTGAAAAAGGCTTGGTGACCCTCGCCATTGACAGTTGGTGCTTCGGCGAGCGCCAACACGAGACCGATGGACAACGCGGCGAACAGGACACCTTCAAGCTCATGCTGTGGAACGGGCAGGTCCTTTTCGGAATGATGATGTTTGACGAATTCCGCGCACTTGACTATCTCGCCAGTCGCCCCGAAGTCGATCCCCAGCGTCTGGGTGTCCTCGGGATGTCGATGGGCGCAACTAAAGCATGGTGGCTTGCAGCTCTCGACCCGCGTGTCCATTTGTGCATGGACGTGTGCTGTCTCACGGACTACCAGGAATTCATAAAAGCCCAGGCTCTTTACGAACACGGCATCTTTTACTACGTGCCTTCTCTACTCAAGCATTTTCAGTCGGCAGACATCAACGAGTTGATCGTACCCCGGCCACGCCTGAGCGTGAATGGCCGGCGCGATCCCTTGACTCCCCCCCTCGGCGTCGAGAAGATTCGCGATCACCTGATTCCTCTCTATCGCCAGCACGGCAGGGAATCGGATTGTCGCATTGAATTGTTCGATACGGCCCACGTCGAGCTGCCAGAGATGAGGAAACTCATTCTCGAATGGATGGATCGCTATCTCATCAGCAAAGGCTAGGCCAGGTTGGACGACATGACAGGCCTGCATCAAAGCGCATTCAGCGCTGCAGTGTCTCTAGCCAGGAGCCAGTCTGAGGCTACGTAGTATTTTCGCCCTCGAAATCCACGATATGACTCAGTGTATAAATGGCTTCTGCGCCGCATGTTCTGCACCGGTGAGCAAAAACCTGCGAACACCATTGTTTTGTGAAGTTCGGCTCGCTTTGCTGGAACGCGCTCTCCCTGTTCACAATGGAAGGCCTGACGCGAATTGCTTGCCCACAGTGCCGACACAACACGCCTCGATAGGTCTGGCGAACTAACATGGCTTGCATGGGGGTCTCCGGAGGACACAAATCATCCACTGGCACGGTGAAGCCGTCTGTGCGTGCGGTCACAAGGCGAGGTAATCAAGGCAGCCACTGCTAGTACTCACTCTTGGGATTACCAGCAGCGCCGTTCGCGTCATCAGCCGCGTCCAGCGCATTGCGCATTCGGGTGGCCATTCGTCCGCCAATTCACAACCCTCCCTCCCAAGAGTATTTTCCTATGTTCTCCCCAAGATGCGGTATAGTGCCCTAGCGCGGGAGCCGTCGCACTGCTCTCCTTCCTGGTTCGCTGATCTCAAGTCTTCCTGATTCGACGCTCCGCCTGCGCTTGCAACCACCCGTCTCGCGCGTCGGTAACACATCATGGATAGCAAAAACCCAGACTCCTCCTGGAATATCGCGGGGCTAGTTTCCCGAAACCGCATTGCTCTCCTGGCCTGCCTGGTGGCTCTCCTCTCCTACGCTGCCGCAAGATTGGGCGGCACGCTGGAAATACTCCCCGAGGCCGAATGGCCATTCTGGCCCGCCAACGTTCTTGTTGTCTCCGTCATGCTCCTTGTTCCCCGCAGGATCTGGCCACTGCTCTTGGCCGCTGCTCTTTCATCGTTTGCCCTTTATAACCTGCAAAAAGGTGTGACGGTTGATTCCATTCTCTGGCTCGCTGTTGCAGACACGGTCGAAATTCTCACCGCCGCGTTTGCTCTCAGCTATTTCTTTGACAATCTCCCACAGCTCAGTGGCGTCAAGGCCCTGGCGAAGTATTCGTTTTTCGCCGGAATCCTCGCGCCATTTACCGGCGCCACTTTCGGCGCGCTTGCGGCAAAGAGCAACTACTGGACGAATTGGCGAATTTCTTTTCTGTCGGAAGCAATAGCCTATTTCACTGTGATGCCCGCCGTCTTGGGCTGGATCGCCCGAGTGCGATCCGGCTTGCACCACGCTCGTGCCCAGTATCTGGAAGCCACCGTATTGTTCGCCGCAATCATTTCCATCAGCGGTTTTGTGTTCGTCTCTCGCTGGTCCAGTACTCTCCCCGCGCTCCCTTTTCTCCTCGTGCCGTTTCTCCTCTGGTCTGCTTTGCGTTTCGGCTCTGCCGGAGCGGGCACTGCCGCTAGCATCGTCGCGTTTATGTCCGTTTTGGGTGCAGCACACGGGCGCGGTCCGTTCACCGGCACAGCCGCCATCAACAACGTGCTGTGGCTCCAGCTCTTCTTGCTTTCCACTGCCGTGCCCTTCATGGTTCTAGCGGCGCTTGTCGAGGGGCATGACCAGGACGAAAAGGTCCTTCGCGAAAGTGAAAGGCGCTTCCGCCTGGTCGCGGACACCGCCCCTGTCTTAATCTGGATGTCCGGCACAGACAAGAAACACAATTTTGTCAACAAGGGTTGGCTCGACTTTACGGGTCGCTCCATGACAGACGAGTTGGGCGACGGCTGGGTTTCCGACGTCCATCTCGACGACGCACAGCGGTGTCTCGAAACATATACAGCTTCCTTCGATGCTCGAGTCGATTTTGAAATGGAATATCGTTTGCGCCGCTCCGACGGCGAGTACCGCTGGATCGTCGATTATGGTGTGCCCCGGTTTGATTCCGACGGAATCTTCTGTGGCTTTGTCGGCTCTTGCGTTGACATTACCGAACGAAAATCGTCCGAGAAGTCGCTACAGGCGCTAACCGGTCGGTTGATTCATGCCCAGGAAGAAGAACGCGCTCGCATCGCAAGAGAGCTGCACGACGATTTCAGCCAGCGCTTGGCACTCATCAGCATTGGCCTTGGCCAACTATGGAAAATTCTTCCAGAATCGGACGTGGAAGAACGGGCTCGAGTCCACGAGATCCTGAAAGAAACCGGTGAATTGTCGTCTGACCTTCATGCTCTCTCTCATCAACTCCACTCCAGCAAACTGGAGCATGTAGGTTTGGCCTCGGCTATCGCTGGCCTTTGCAAGGAAATTACTCTCAAGTACAGGATTGCCGCGCATTTCACCGCTTGTGACCTTCATCGCGACATCCCGAAAGACTTAGCCTTATGTCTTTTTCGCGTCACTCAGGAAGCGCTTGGCAACGTTGTGAAACATAGTCGCGCCAGTAGCGCCTACGTCGAACTCGGTGCGAACGAGACTGGCCTCAGTCTTCGCATCAGGGATGATGGCACGGGTTTTGATGCCACCACGGTCAACCCCAACGCCGGAATCGGTTTGATCGGGATGCATGAGAGGATTCGCCTCGTTGGGGGCAGGCTCGGGGTAACGTCCGAACTCATGCGCGGCACAGAAATTCTTGTCGAGGTACCGTTTCATTCTTCGCCCGATGAGGTAAAGGCAAAAGTCCAAACTGCCGGCAGATAAAGTGGATTACTTCAGCGAGCGCCGTAATTCGTTCTCTCCCTGCATTCGCTAGCACCGACGTGGCCCCTTCATCCACGTATCGCGCTTTACCGGCGACTCTCGGCTCTGGCACGATCCTTGTCAAAGCTACCAATAAGAAACTAAAGTCTACAGGTCGAACATGGAGTTGACTCCGGCGCGCGGCGCCGCGACAGTGGGCTCTCGGCGTTGCAGCGGCGGAAGTGTTTCCTCTTGGGCCGCAGGCGCCGGAGCCACGGGCTGTTGTACGGCAGGCTGACCCGCGGCAGGCATCGGAGCCGTGGCCGCAGCAGGCGCAGTTGCCACGCTCGGGGTAGCAGGGGTTGCTTGAGGCGCAAGCTTTTGCAGATACGCGAGATCGCGAGGCTCTTCCGTGCCCGGTTGCACGGGCGGAAATGTCAAATTCAATTGGTGCTCCATCGCGCTCGCGATGCGGTGCAACTGCCAGATCAGTTTTTCAAGCTCCTTCGAACGACCAAGGTTCAAGTTGCGGTCCCACAGAAAGCGGATGGCCAACACCATGACAACCGGCAGGCCGATGGCCAGTGTGCCGAGTACAATGCTGAACAGCAGCGAGTCCAAAGGTGTGAGCGATTGCATTCTTCTACCTCCCATTCCAGGGTCCTGCACGCAGAATAACGCACCGTGCCATTGCTGACAAACCATCGCTCCTGTTCCCCTTGTTCGTCAGCGATTTTGCTCGCTCCATCCGCTTGCCCCACCATGAAGGTTTGTCACTCAACGGCAAACTACAGCCCTTACCGTAGTGTGCCGCTCGGCCCGCTGGTCTTCCAGACACCATTCGTGCAAAATTCCTGTGCCATAAAAGGCAAAAACGATCACTCCAAAGCTGCCAAGGAGCTGCTTTGCGCAAACACATCGTGTGGCATGCTGACAACGTGCCAAAGCGAACCACCGCTTGCGTCGATATCTTCAGGCCTTACGTCGCTTCCGGTGCGGTGGCCGCTCCAAAGGACTGCAGCGCCAGATAGCTGGGGCCAAACCGCTTGATATTTTCCAGTTGTCGCTCAAACTCGTTTTCGTGCCCCTCTTCGTCGCCTACCAGGCGCTCAAACAACTGCTTTGAGACGGCATCGGCGTTGGCTCCACAGGTTTGTGCGGCACCGTTGTAGTCGCGGGCACTGCCATGTTCCATTTCAATCGCCTTGGCCAACATCTTCGCCGGGTCAGTGATGGTCTTAACCGGATCGGCCGTTGCCATCACCACGTCGCCCTTCAAGAACAGAATCCGCTCCGCCAGCGCCTCCACATGGCCCATTTCCATAATCGCGGTGCGCTTGAATAGCTTCGCAAGCGGTGCGAAGCCCAGATCGTCCAGGTGGAAGTGGAAGTACATGTACTGGTGGACTGCCGCCAGCTCATCCGCCACGGACTTGTTCAGTAATTCAATACTTTTCTCGCTATTCACAGCAATCACCTCCGTTTATTTGGGGTTCCACCACCAAAGCACGTGCCACGAGGCTTGGGAGCGCTTTTGTCGCGGGGTATTTTTCGGAAATGCAGAGGGACGGCAAACACTCGTAGCACCTAGGCTACTTATGCTCCCAGCCCGGCAGGAGGGATAGTGCAGGCGTCACAACAAATCGCGAGCCGCCCCGCCATAGGCTGCGAGGCGGCCTTGTGTCATGCCGACGGATTCTTCAGAATCTCCGCCAACGCGCGCATCCGCGTGGCGTCCGCCGGGTTTTTCGCTGTGGCTGCGCTCTCTTCCAACGATGGCGCCATCTTTTTCAGTTTTCCTACCTTGCCCTTGTTCATGTGCGAACTCTCGGCGTTTTGGATCGCCTTCTGCAAATCTACAATTTGTGTCGCGGCCAGTGCCTGCGACCGCGACAACTGATCCACGTACGCCTTCGCCACCACCAACTTCGCTGGCCACTCGATTTTTTGCTGGTTCTGTACATTCAGCTCTGCCGCCCGAACGGCCTTCGCCGCGTCGATTTCGTTCTGCGTTAGAAACTGCGTCGGCGTCAATTCGAACACATCCAGCCCCCGCGCAATCTCCGATCCGTAAATCATGCCGTTGTACCAATAAGCCGACCAGTCTCCGCCCAGCACCAGCGTCTTCGCGTCAATCGGCCCGCGATCAAAATACGCAATCTCGAAGGGGTGCGCGGCATCGGTGAAATCCATCACGGAGATCCCGCCTTGGTACCACGCCTGCACTTCGATATCGCGGCCCGGCACCGGTACCAGCGAGCCATTATGCGCCACGCAATTCTCTGTGTCCGCCTGCGCTGCCGGTAGCTTGTAGTAACTCGCCAGGCTCAGCTTGTCATCCTTCAGCCGGAAGATCGCATCCGCGCCCCACTTGTTCGGGTCGTTCGGCCGGCACCGCGCCCCTAGCCCTCCGCCCCACTCGTCGGTAAACACGACTTTGGTTCCATCATTCGAGAATGAAGCCGAATGCCAATACGAATAGTTCGGATCGTTCACGGCATCCAACCGCTTCGGATGCACCGGGTCTTTGATATCCAGCAGAATTCCATTTCCGGAGCACGCCCCCGCTGCCAACCCAATTGCCGAGTACACCGTAATGTCGTGGCACTGATCCGTGTCCTCCGGTTTCTCCTCTCCCTTGCCGTGGCTCCCCCCATTGCTCAGACCGTTCATCGCGCCTGTTCGCGCATCCATGAACACGCGAGGGCTGGACACCACTTTCGCGTTCTGCGGCGCAGCCACCGGTACCTGGATCACATCGATTCGAAACAGCGCCGTGTTCGGGTCCTTATCGGGCTTTTCACCCGAGCACCCCGCCAACTCCTCCGCTTGACGTACAAACGATGTGCCCGACACGTAGATATAAACGTTATCCTTATCATTCGGATCCACCACCAGGGTGTGCGTGTGCGATCCCCGGCAGGTCTGCACCGCGGCCACTTGCTTTGGATTCTTGATATCCGAAATGTCGAAGATTCTCACGCCTCGAAAACGATCCTTCTGCGCGGCCGGCAATCGCGGCTTCTTTTCTTCTCCCGGTGCCGGCGGAGGATTCGGTGGGAAGCCCTGCACCCCGCAATCCAGCCGTCCATTCGGCATTTCCACGGACATGAACAGCAAGTTCTTATACACCGACACATCGCCCTGCCCGCCCGGGCACACCATCGAAGTCAGCAACGTCGTGTTCGCCGGATTCGAAATGTCATAAATGTTTACGCCATAAAAATTCCCCTGGAACAGATGGTTGCCCTGGAACGCGAAGTCCGAGTTCGCGAATGCCAACTGGGCGATCATCATTTTCAGTTCCTTGGACATCTTCGCGGGATTCCCCACGCCGAGCTGGCCCAGCGTCTTCTGCACTTTCGGATCATCCGCCTCCGTCGCGCCCAGTTGGAACGCGTCGGGCTTCTTCAGCAGCATCAGGTGCTTGATCCCCATCGCCGCTTCACCCGCGTCATACAGCCCCGGCGTTAGCTTCGCGCGCGGATCATCCGCATCCGAACCGGTCATGCCCGGCGGTAGTGGTGGCGCGGGCGTCGGCGCAAACGGATTCTCTTCCGCCTCGGGCGCCTTCTCCGGAGCCTTCGCGGTTTCTGGCCCGCTTGGAGGAGCTGCAAGCGTGTGCGCAGGCGTCTGCGCCCGCAGACGGTTCACCCCGCAACACAAAACAATCGCCGCCAACGCCAGACGAAATGCGACACTGGGCACTCGCTTCATCGTTTCTCCTCGTTCGCCATCTTTTCCAACATCCCCTGCATGATCTTGATCTCCGCCCGCTGCGTGTTGTCCACGTCGGTCGTGAAGTCGAACACGTCCGCGTCTTGCCCCGCGCCAGCCGCCTCGTACAAATCCTTCACCATGATCAACGCGCCATTGTGGTGCTGGATCATCCCCGTCAAGAACAATCGGTCGAACTCCGCGCCCTTCGCCTTCCGCAGCGCTTCCATCTGCTCTGGCGTCAGCATTCCCGGCATAAGTGCCATCGCGTGACCAGACTTATTCATGTCCGGCATTCCCGGCATTGCCATGGAAGTTGCTTCGCCCCGCGCCGCCAGCCATCGCTGCATCATCCTGATTTCATCCGACTGCGAGCTGCTGATTTTCGCGCCTAACGAACGCAGATCTTTATTCTCTGTATGCGTAGGAATCAGCGCCGTCATCTCCACCGCCTGCTCATGATGCATGATCATGCCTTGCATGAAATCCACATCTGCTTGCGAACGCGGCGGCAACGTTCCCTTCGTCGACGCCGGCAGCGTCTTGCTCGGCTGACCCGGCGCACCCGGCTGCACCACGACAGGCGCTGCGGGTTCAGCCTGCTGCGCTCGCCCAGGCACCACACCTGCAACCAACAAGAACAAAAGGCAGATTCCAAAACCGCCAGGGCGCTCGTTCAATCTCCGTAGGCCCCAAGTTCCTGAAGTCAATCCTCGCAGCACGCAAACTCTCCCCTGCTAGCCACCGCTTTTGCCACAAATTGTTCCATCGTTTATAACATGAGCCGGTCATGCCCCGAAACGCTTCAAAGCGAGCAGGTTCGTCCCGCTCCCTGCAATGTCCGACGCCCGACACCCGAGTGTCTTGGATGTTACGCACATCGCAGGTACTATCAGTCCACTGTGATTGCCGCGAAGGTGGAGTACACGCTGCTTCACTGGGTCCGAGACCGCCTGGCTGGCAGCGGCAGGAGATGATAAATTGCATTGTCGGAAATTTCCTTTGGCAGACGCTCCACGGTTTTGCATGCATTCACGGAGGGATACTTTGTGACTATGGGCCCTTTCCGCAACCGATCAGTTGATAGGTACAACCGGGCATTTACTTGGTTGTGACCGGAGGATCGTCATGGCCCTTCTTATGACCACACGCAGACTGGATGGGGTAAACATCGTCCATCTCCGCGGTGATATCTTGTTTGGCGAGGAGTCAAGTTCACTCTTCAACCTTGTGAAGGACTTGTTGCACAAAAATCCGCAAATCGTGCTCGACCTTACTGATGTCACCCGGATCGATAGCAGCGGCTTGGGTACACTGGTTGCGCTGCACGTATCGGCTCGTAAGCTCGGCTCTGGCATCAAGCTCGCCAACCTCGGCGAACACGCACGAGAGGCTCTGCACATTACCAGGCTCGAAAAAGTGTTTGAGATATTCGGGGACACCCAAGGCGCAATCGCATCATTCAAAGTTCCCACAGCAAAAGGTTAGCCAACGGAAAGCATCCGGGGAGATGGAATCAAGTCTGTTTTTGAAGTTGAAAGGACCAGATGATCGATCAACTTTATGACCTCATTGGCGGGAAGAAGACCGTCTGGGCTGCCACGGACGCCTTCTATAAGCGAGTCTTAGCGGATGACACCCTGCGCGACTTTTTTAGAGACACCGATTTGGCGCGACTCCGCGAAGGGCAAAGCATGTTCCTCTCCATGCTGCTTGGGGGACGAATCGTCTATACGGGCAAGGACATCTCGGCTGCCCATGCCCATGTGCGAGCACGAGGGCTAAACGACGTGCACTTTGACAGGTTTCTGACCCACTTTCGCGACGCATTGCGTGAGGTGGGTGTACACCCTGAGAAAGTAGAAAAAGTCATAAACCTTCTTGAAAATAGGCGCGCCGCTGTCCTGAAACCCTGAAATGAACCTCTGACATCTCCCCTGAATGAGCTGCACTTCTTTCCGTCGGGAATCCTGATCTGAAATTCCGTTGCTCGTTCTGAGCTACCGCGACCTAAGGGTGTACAATGGCGCCCAACAACGGAGCCCGCACCGATCGCTATGCGCAAGTTCAAAAAGACAGCTGTATGCCCACGCTGAAAAAGTTGGCTTTGGGAATAGGTCTGATCGCGCTGTTCTCGGCGATCTTGCTGCTTTCCGATTTGGGTCATCGAAAAACGGCTTCTGCGGCCTCGGTGGTGGCCAAGAGCACGACCAGCGCAACCGGCAAACTGGTCAAAACCGCAATTGTCTATTTCTCCCGTGATGTCGGCACCGACTTGTGCGTGCAAGGCCTGATCGACGGGTTGAAAGCCTCCGGCTTCGACCAAGGCGAAAATCTGGAAGTCCACATTGCCGATGCCCAAGGCGAAATGATGAACATTCCTGCCATTCTCCAGAACTACGACAACTCCGATGTCGACCTCATCATGACCATCACCACGCCATGCTTGACCGGAGCGTGCAGCAAGGTGAAGCACAAGCCCGTAGTTTTTACCTGTGTGACCGACCCGATCGCCGCCGGAGCGGGTAAAAGCAGCACGGACCACCTGCCTTTCGTGACCGGCGTCGGCAGTTTTCCCCCGGTGAGCCACAGCTTGGATCTGATGCAAAAGCTGGTTCCAGGATTACGCGCGGTCGGCACAATGTATAACCCGGCGGAAGCCAATTCCGTCAAGGAGTTGTCCGTAGCCCGGGAGATCTTCCGGAGCCGTGGGATAAGGCTCGAGGAGGTCGCCATCGCCGGCTCGAACGAGGTTCTACAGTCCGTTCAGATTCTGGCCGGACGCGATATCCAGATGGTCTGGGTGCCAGGAGACAACACCGCCATCGAAGGCTATGAAGGCGCGGTGAAAGGCGCCCGAGATGCCCGCATACCCCTGATCACCGAGGATTGCGACTCTCTCTTCCGCGGAGGACTCGTGTGCTTTGGATTGGGTGCACACCCGGCAGGCTTGGCTGCCGGAAAGCTGGCGGCCCGAGTGCTGCTGGGCGAGAATCCACAAGATCTTCCGCTGGGAGAAGTCGCGATCGAGGAAATGGGCATTAGCCGCACTGAGGCTGCGCGACTGGGTATTACCATTCCTCCGGAATTCTCGAACAACCTGCGCCCGTGAGCCCGCCACGCGGCCGGAGTTCAGAGCGTTCTGATCCCCGGTGCGTCCGGTCGAACCGTCGTTCTCCACTCCAAGGTCCTGGTCAGTTTGTTGTCGGCCAATACCAGTTTTTCCAATGCCAGTTCGCCTTCCAGCATCTGGATGCGCAGGTCTTGATCATCCAGAGAAATGGTGCCAAAGCCGGACGCCGTGCAAAAGAAGCTCCTGAATGGTCGAACACTCAACTGCGGTCCAAACCACAGCGTCCGTTGAACGGCGGAATAACGGAGGCCGGACAACGCGCTCAGCAACGCATAACTCGCCATGGCCCGCGCGTAGTAGTTGCCGCACTCATACTCATTCCACGGATTGCGAATCCGGCCGTCATAGCGGCTGCGCATTGCTTTCACAATCGTCAATCCTTCTGGCACGAACCCTTCCGCAATCAGGTGCGAAGCTACCTGGTATTCAATCCCGGTCCACACTTCGTCGGAGTACACGAACGGCAACGTCGGCTTGTCGCCCCGCGGCCAGGTACACAACAACAAGCCGGGCTCGTGGCCCATCGCGTAGCCCGGACGTTGTGCATTGGCATGCTCGCTCAGGTCGGTTTTGAAATTGTAGGTGAATATAGACCGCAGCGTGCTCCTCACCTTTTCCTGCGCAAGTGGCGTGTCGATCCCGTACATTCGCGCCATCCAGGCCCCAATCACTCCGTCCGACAAGCATCCGTTTCCATACTGATATTTCGGGCCTTCGCGCTTCAACAGTTGCTGCATCTCGCTGCTATGTTCGTTCACCTCCGCCACCATCGTGGCAAAGGAAGTGTTCTTCAGCCCGAGGTACTGAATCTTCTGCTGAAAATACTCGCCATTAAAGAGCTGCTCTTCCATAAATCGCGCACAACGACTCGCCAGCTCTCCATAAAACTTCGCGTCACCCGTTTCCCCGGCCGCCTTAGCCATCTGCGCCATCGCCGACAGTGCTCCCAGATAAATGCTGGTACACATTCCGTCGGGTCCCCAGAATTCGATGTCGTACGTATTGTGATGTGGCTCAAACAAGCCGCCCTTGTGGTCCGGGTCCCATTCGCGTATGCAGTAATCCAGGCTGCGTTTCGCCAGTGGATACATTTTCTTCAGCCAAGCTAAGTCTCCGGAAATCTCCCAGTCTCGAAACACTTTCATGATTCCGCCCAACTGCCCATCCGCTGCAGCATGGAAGTCATGTTTGACCGGGCCTTCGGGCAGGGCCGAGCGGAACGTGACGTGGCCGTTTTCGTCCATCGACCGGCCCAGCTCCAGTTCGCGCAACGTACGCTCCAGTTGCGGGTAAAGATTGGGAAAAGCCTGCGCGTAATTCCAAACATGTGTGCAGGAACCGTGGCAGCAGCCTGCATCGGGAAAGCAGCCTTCCCAACCCCAAATGTCGCCATTCTCCATTCGCAGCACGGTCGGAGATTTCAGGATGGCCAAATTGGCGGAAATAGCGTCCAGCACATACGGAGGCAAAGTGGACGAAAACAGCGCTTCTTTGAAAGCAACTGTACGTGACCGCAACGACGCGTAATTCTCTTCGACGTACAGCGCCACGTCGCTCGCGTCCTTCCAATTCGCGGCATAGTATGGCCGCCACAGCGGTGGCTTGCCTTCCGGAAAACTGCGGCAGCCCTCCGTACCTTGTACCGCAGGCAGTAGGCTCCCTGCTTCCAAATAGCAATTAGGGAAATACCAAGCTATCACCATGGGATAGGTTCGCGATTCGCCCGGAGCCAGTGTTCCCGCGAGCAAAATCGAACATCCGTTCCTCCCCTTCGCATCGATTTCGTTGGACCCCTCATTCGCGGTGAAGTTCCCGGTTGACACCTCGCGCCACAGCGCCGAGAGCGAGTCAAATTCCCAGCCCGGACTCCGCAGCCACATTCCCTTGATGCGTGGCTTATTGCCAATCGAAAGCAGGCACGCGCTTCCGAAATCCTCTGCATTGGCCTTTTCCGCATTGTGTAAGAACACCCCACGGCTCGGGATCACCGTATTGCGGCTTGCCACTTGGTCTTCGCCGCAGCCTGAAGCTAAATGCGATAGATGGTAAGACAGTTCGTATTCCACGCTTTGCGACGAATTGTTCTGCAAGCCGTATTCGAGTATTACGCACGGCATCCCCGAATTCTTGTCATCTAGCGGAATAAATGGATTCCATCCGGTCACTGTCACTTGTAATGGAATCGCTGCGTCACTGATGACTGCCTCTCCAAAGGGATACTCGCCTTTGAAAACACATTTCCCAAATCGTGGAAAGCCTTCGAATCCTCCACGGCGATATCCCTCTCCCTGCAGTCCCTGATCGTAAATCTTCAGGGCAGGGAAAGGCCCTTCGACAAGTTTCGTGACCGGACTCGCTCCTTTGATATGCAGAATCGCGAACGCGGCATGCGAGGGAGAATAGCCCTCGGGTAAGGCTGTCGTTGACGGACGATTCCGAATGGAAAAATCCTGGAGTCCCCCATACCCATTCAGACAAATACACCCGCTTCCGATTCCCCCTACGGGCATCGCCACCTGCGCCGCTTTGTCGCCGCTGAAGGTCAGTTGCGGCCCACTCTGCAGAAGTTCTTCCGTTGAATAAGGTGGCTTTGCCGCAACCGGTGCCGCGCCAGCGTTAAGTGCCGATGAATCCTGTTGCCCTGGGGTTGCAGGCACTGCGGCAGCCAGAGCAGCAGTGGAAGTCGTGACCAAGAATTCTCTGCGCGTCGGCTTGTCCAAGGGTGACATCGACCCTCCCCGCGAAGTTTACTGCCCGTCGCATGGAACGATACTACCTCCGGGGACACGCTCTTCGAGCGAGAAATATATTCGCACCATCTCCCCTCAGCGTCCGCTTTCTCGAGAAACCCGGCAAGTCCCGTCTGGTATCTACTCTCCCGTTCCCGCGTTTTTCAGCCCCTAGTCTGCCAATTTGCCTTCTTGCTACTTTTGACCGTCAAGAGTAGCCTCTCAGAATCATTGTTTCTTCTGTCCCGTCGCCGGTGTCCCAGGGGCCGAGGATTCATCCGAGGCAGACACCGGCACAGGCCGTTCCTAAGGAGGTTCGCTCATGTCTCTTTCTCCGAAGGAAGTAGTTCGGCGTCTCTACAAGGAATTCTGGAACGAGCGCAAGCTCGAAGTTGCCGACCAGCTCGTCTCCCAGAGCCACGCGCTCACCAGTCCCCACATCCTCGGCCCAACCGTCGGCCCGGCCGCTTACAAAAAGCAGATCCGCGAATTTGTCACTGGTTTCCCAGACTTGCGCTTCACCGTCGAGGACACCATTTGCGAGAAAGACAAAGTCGCCGCCTACTGGACCCTCTCCGGCACACACAAGGGTGAGTTTCTCGGAATCGCGCCCACCAACAAAAAAGTTTCGATCACCGGCATCACCATTCACCAGATCGTCGACGGCAAAATTCTCGATTCCCAGGCCATGTGGGATGCCATCAGCCTTTTTCAGCAACTCGGCGTCGCACTGCCTTTTAAACTCGAGCGGAGTGCCGCCTCTTCAACCTGATCCTCTGCCCGTCGCTCGCACCGCAGTTTTCCAACCGGCGACCTTACCTAGGTGACTGTCTCGTGGTACCCCCGTACCATTGACCAGTCCTCTCCCCTCGGATATGCATTACAGGTCTTTCGCTAATTAGTTGACCTCCCAGCCCACCGGAAGATAACGCGGACCAACCAGCCTTGGTGGCTTTTATGGCGCAAGCGCGCCCGGTGCCTCAGTCGCAACCGGCTCGGCCATTCTCTGTTTGGATGTGCCCGCAATTTCCGCGCCGTTGACCACAGATTCGTCAAGGGAGTAGTGCTAATGCCCAGGCCAGAACGCAGACAACTTCCCCGGATGACGGTGACTGGGCCCGCCTACGTCAATCTTGATCCAAACAATGGTGGTGTGATCCTGAATATCTCCGAGGGCGGTCTCTGCTTTCAATCTACCGCCCCCATTCAACGCACCGAGACCGTTCGCTTCTGGTTTTCTTACCGTCAACCAATCCAAGGTCTCGCCTCGCACGATGACGCGCCAACCAAAGGAGTCTCTCGATTCATCGAGGTCGGCAGTGAACTGGCATGGACGGACCAGACTCGCAAGATCGGTGGGTTGCGTTTCACGAACCTGCCTCCACAAGCCCGCGAACAAATTCGCAGTTGGATACGCCAATCTTCGCTCGTCGCCGTCAACGGGAAAGCTGCCCTCGCACCACCTAAATCCGGCTTCTCCGGTTTCCAACAGTCCGTTGCCAATTTTGCTTGGCGGACCTACGCCATCCTCGAAGCGTTATTTCGGCGTATTCGATCGCAAAAGCGATGGACCGGGTTCTCAGGCGGTCTGCTCGCGGGAGTTCTCGTCTCGGCTCTCGTTGTGACCCTCTCTTCGTTTCTTACCCACAACCACGCGCTGGGCGACACCTTCATTCGATTGGGCGAACGCTTGGGAGGGCGATCTTTATCGCAGCTGTCGTCACCCCAACCTCAGGCCAACGCGCAACAACCGAACTCGATTTCGCCACAGGCACCAGCGCCAGAATCCACCACCGTTCGGCCAGAACCACGGTCTGTCGCCACAGCCTCGATTCGAACCCCACAAGAGAAACCCGTTTCGACAGGAACTCCCACAACAGCGTCGACACCGACTCGAACACCGACGCGAACACCGACTCCAACAACAACGACAGCAGCAACGCCTGTAACAAATAAGTCCTCGGCCGTGAAACTCGAAGCCCTCAGCCCCGCCACTTCCTCTTCTCCCAACGTCCAGCCTTCCAATACCCCATCGTTCACTTCTGCTGCTGCTCAGCCTCCGCCTCCAGGAATCGGTTTTGCCCCCGTCTCGAGTCCAGGCGCCAGCATGCTCCGCGCCCCCACACCGGAAAGGGAATTCGCCAGCCCCTCGGTTCTCCGCGTTGAGCCCTCGAAAACAGACGGCATCGCCATGCGTTCCGAAAAATATTTAGAAGTCGGCAAAGTGAAGGAAAAGCTGTTGGCGGACAAGACCAGCGCCAAATTATCTCAGTTGGGGTTCCCTGCAACCGTCATTCAACGCAGCCGCTTGTGGGGCAAATCATATCAAGTGCTTGCAGGACCTTATGCCGGCGATCGTGAGGCGGAAGCCGCACACAAGGATCTTACCTCGCTCGGTTTCACGCCCCGCTCTTACGAACGGGGAAGACGCGATTTCACTTTACCTCCCGCGCTGAAGGTCGCTAGCGCGCGTTTGCCCGTCGGAGAGTGCGTGATCACTTGGGAATCGTATACCCCGGATGCCATCGTCAAAATCGAAGACCACCGCGGTATCGCGGTCACCGTCGAGGGAAAGTGGGTCCAACGGAGCGCGAAGTACGCTCAGGACGCAGTGGCCTATCGAAAGAACAGAGACGGCTCTCGCACCCTCATCGAACTTCGTTTCGCCGGCATGGCCCAAGCCCTCGTTTTCGCCAGCAACTAGCGCGCTCTCGACCATCAGCTGGCAACCTCCCGGACAGCATTACGACGACTACGCTTCGGCTAGGTTGGTCTCTTCGCTCCCATCACAAGAAACTTCGCTCACTGCACCTCCACCCAACCACAAAAAAACATACGGTCATCCTGAGCGCGCCCTTCGCGCGAAGGATCTCAACCGAACCTTCTTGCCTACAAGCCCGTCATCATTCGGCGATAAAATAAATGGAGATGCCGAACTGGCCGTTACCCAAGCCGCGCAGGCCCAGAAGCTCGCCATGAAAAAAGTGAAAGTCGCGTGCTACGCAGGCTACCGCGCCCAGGAACGCCCCACGCGTATCACTCTAGGTAACCAGACACTCGACATTGTCGAAGTCGAAGACCGCTGGTATTCCCCGGGCGAAACCTATTTCCGCGTGCGCGTCCAGGGCGGTGACCGCTACGTTTTGCGCTATATCGAAGCGCAAGACATTTGGACTCTGGAAGGCTATCGCCGCGGGCGGTAAAATCTCATCTCACCATGGCCCTTTCCCTCGAAGACGCCTTTCTCGCAGTCTGGCAGCAGTCCCTCATCGAGAATAAGAAGGTCGTCACGCTGGAAGACGCCAGTTTTCCAGTCCGCTCAACCGCAAAACGCAATTTGAAACACGTCGATTTTCAATTCGCTGGAAGAGAGTTACGAGGGCTGGAACAGAATCCCGATACCAAATCTCGCTGGGCTGCGCTTGCCAGAAGTGGCAAAAAAGTAATGCAGTTCTTGGAATCTGGCAGGTATTTAGCCGTCGTCGTTGACGGAACCGTCCATCTGTATCCTTCCAAGTAGTGCCGTTCACTTCCTAGGGGCCCGTGCGGGTGCCCCATCCCCGTTTTTTGAGGGTGGGTCTTGGGTTCCTCTTCGCAGCGCCAAACATGATCGCGCAGTGGCTTCTCTTCAAATACGTCAACGGTGAAATCACCCTACTCTCGAAGCCCTTCAAGACCAAAGCGCAGCCAGAAAAGGCGCGTATCAACTACCCTGAGCGCCAGCGCAAAACCATCGCAGTCGGTGTAATCCGAGTCAAATCCTGGCTGCGTGCTCCTGTCCTCTCCATTCGCCAGCCTTGACTGCAACCACCCCGCGCCCTAGAATTTTGGCCTCAGACGTTCCCTGCGTCGGAATGGATTTGTGAACCACGGCAGGCTCATTTTCGTCGAACTGGCCCTCGTATTGGCACTCGTGGCGCCAGTTGCGTCGGCGCAGAAGCCTCGTGCTCCCTCCCCACCTCCCGCTCCAGCCCCTGCGCCCTCGTCAGGCGGCTCAAATCCAAACAGTTCTGCGGGTCCCTCTACCCCGCTTTCGCAGCCCGATCAACAAAGTGGTGATCTCGTGATGTTTCTCGAGGGTCATGTGGCCACCAGCGACGGCACCGCCCTTCCAAACAATGTGATGGTGGAGCGCATCTGCGACGCCTTGGTGCGCCAACAGGTTTATGCAGCTATCAACGGTACTTTCAGTATGCAATTGGGTTCACGGACTAATGCTCTCATTGACGCCAGCGGTGACCAGGCATCGCAGGATGGCGTCCTCACCAAGGACTCCTTCATGGGCGTTCCTCGACGCCAGTTGGCCAGTTGTGAGCTACGCGTTTCGGTGTCTGGTTTTCGTTCCAATACCGTCAGCCTCATGGACCTGACCCCTACCACCAGCACCATTGATGTGGGCGCGATTGTAGTTCAGAGAACAGCCAAGGTCGAAGGCGCGACTCTGAGCGCCACTCCCTACAAAGCTCCTAAAGACGCCGTAAAAGCTTACGAGAAAGGCATCGAGGCCGAGAGCAACGGTAAGCTTGCCATTGCACGTAAATATTTCGAACAAGCCGTGCAGATCTATCCCAAGTACGCCAGCGCCTGGTACAAGTTAGGCTCCGTTCTACAGCAAGATCACCAATACGATCCCGCTCGCAAGGCCTACCTCCAGGCCACCACCATCAATCCCAAGTTCTTGCCGCCTTATCTGTTCCTCGCAGCCATAGCCTTCGAGTCACAAAACTGGGAAGAGGTCCTTCAGTTTACCAGCCATATTCTAGCTCTCGATCCCTTGAATCAGGTGAACGTCACGGGCTACATCGTGGATCTCGATCCCTTGAATTACACCGACGCCTATTACTACGACGCGGTCGCCTACTATGAACTCAACAGGATGGCAGAGGCTGAAAAAAGCGCGATCAAGGCCGAACACGTAAACCTGAGCAACCATTTCCCGCAACTGCATCTCTTGCTGGCTGAGCTTTTCCTCCGCAAGAACGACAACGCCTCGGCCATCTCAGAAATCCAGACGTACTTGCAGTTGGCTCCCCATGCCAAAGACGCGGATCAAGTACGCGAGCAGTTGGCACATTTGGAGAAGCTCAACGGCCCGGTGTCACCCTCCGAACAACCCAATCACCAGTGAGTTTCGGTCTTCGAGGAACAGTACTCAATCTGAACTGTTCAGTTCTACACGCTCAGGGGCTATCAAACCCCGCGGCAGGCCTTACTGTGCGAGATCCAACCACCGGGCCCGTCTGACGTTCGCTACTGTCATCTCCTTGCTCAGCAACTCCTGGCTTCGCCTCTCGGACGGATCGAAGAATGCCTTGTCCGGTTGCGCGGCACAGGAATCCAAGCACCACAAGATGCCCTGCTAAAAATGCGAGAAATGTCGCACCAATCAGGAACAGCACAAATCCGCGCACAAAATAAAATCTTCCGAAAAACACACCCACCGCGATCCCCGCAATCGCGAGCCACGTAATCGCCCTTCTCGCTACGCCTAGTCGTTTTTCCTTTGTTCGAACTTGATCTTGCGCTTTCACTGCACCCTGCTTGATGCAGGACTGGGGAGGGGGGCTCCGCGTCCCGCGAAGAAGGTCGGCCCTGTCCCTGGGCACCGCCACTCAGCGAGTCCCTATTCTCGCACCAGGACCCCGCTATCCGCCATTGTCAAAAAGACCAGCACCCCCAGACTCCTGTCTCTGGCTTGAACCGAACCAGCCCAGGGCAAATCTACCCTAAATCGTTTCGCCCCAGCCCACTAACTGTTAGTTTTGACAATTCCGTTCCTGGCCTTCCGCGACGCACTCTTACCGCAGGAAACTTCAGCCCGGCACTCAGGGTGGCTTTGGCTGTTGCGGTGTCGGTCCGATTCCCTGATCAGACAAAGACGGAGATAGGATGAATTCCTTCGTTATCAGTTCGATTGTGTTCGCCATCGTCTTCGGAGGTGCCATGGTGGGGATGTTTCTCCGCGCCGTTTTGCCTCAGAACAATCTCAGTGATGACTCGAAAGATGTCGTGAAAATGGGCATGGGTTTGGTTGCCACCATGGCCGCGCTTGTTCTTGGCCTGCTGGTCTCGTCGGCAAAAAATTCCTTCGACGCACTCAGCAGCGAGATGACCAGAGTTTCTTCTCAGATCATCCTCCTGGATCGCACGTTGGCCCTCTATGGCCCGGAGACAAGCGAGGAGCGCGATCTCCTCCGCAGTTCAGTCGCAGATGTGCTCGATCGCTTGGAGGTGCAAAAATCTGCCCATCCCACACAATCGAGGTCCGCTACCCGGGCAATAGGCGGCTTGTACGACAAGATCCAGGGACTCTCTCCAAAGGACGACAAGCAGCGTTCCACGCAAGCCCGCGCTCTGGCCTTGCTGCTTTCGCTCCAGGAAACCCGCTGGTTGATATATGAACAGGAATCTACCACTATCTCCATGCCCATGCTGATCATCCTGGTCTCTTGGCTCGCCACCCTGTTCATTAGCTTTGGGCTCTTTGCCCCTGCCAATGGCACCGCCGTCACTGCTTTGTTCATTTCTGCCCTGTCGGTATCTGGCGCGATTCTCTTGATCCTGGAGCTGTATTCGCCCTACGAAGGAATCATTAAAATATCGGCCGCACCCCTCCGCGCCGCTCTCGCGCAACTCGGTAATTAATCGGCGCTTTGCCACATCACCAGTCCAAGTTCAGTCCATCTTTGTACACGAAAGTAATATTTCCTTGCGGCCTTCTCCCCGGCGCGTACGGGTCCGCGAACAATCCGCTCTCAACCAGCTTTTCATTCGCAATTCCGAACAGATAATGCCATAACTGATTGAATGTCTGTTTGTAGGGAACCCGTTGTCGCACCGGTGTAATCTCTCGTACGCTGTCGCGGAATCCCTCATAGTTTGACGCCAGCCAGGATTGCATCACTTCGTGTCCAATCCGCAGCAGTCCTGCAACCATAGGCTTGTCTTGCTCGGTCAGTACTGGAATGCGAGCCCCGAATTCTTCTCCGTGGCGAGCGACCCAGCCCACGCTCTTCAGCCCGTTCAACAGATCTTCCGCTTCCGATGCCTTCAATTTAGCCGCCGTCGCCAGAGCCGTCGATGTCCGTGGACCTCCGCGAAGTTCGAACATCATTGCGCCGACCACCTTGCCCAGCTCTTCTTCACTCATCCCCGCCCCCGTGGACGCTTGGAGCGTCAGATATGACAACCCCACCCGTGGACTAAATTGGTCGCCAAATATCACGATGTCGTACTCTCCGTATCGAGCATTGTTACTTCCCCAGAAGATTCGTTTCAGCGATAGCTCACCGGTCTCCTCAGCCGTGAAGTAGAACTCACCGTTTTTACGCTTGGGAGGAACGGCAAGATAACCCTTCGCGGTGCTCAAGTTTAAGCCGTCCCAATCGAGCGAGAAGCATCCCAATACGGCGAATGCGACTTCTTTTGGGTCTACTCCCCGCAAATCGTATTGCCTTAAGAGCGACTCGATCTCAGCTCGCCGCGCTAGCATCGCATCGGCAAGGCTCTGCGAATATTTGTCTGTCGCACGACGGACGATTTCCTGGTCGGCTCGCGTGAGAAGGCTGAAATTTAGCCAATAGCGACCATCCTCTAACCGTAGCGAACCGTTCGCAATCATGTCCGACAATAAGACGCCAGAACCAGCCAGCGCCTGCTCGACATAGTCGCGGCTGCGTGGCAACTCGGCAATGTCCAACAGCAACCGCTGCACCTCTCGGTGCGTCATGGCGTAGGTCGCATTCTCCGCAGGCGACGTTGACCTCGACCACCCGGTAATGCTGTAGTGCAGCAGTTCCGGTTCAGGATTGGCATTTTGGGCAGTTGGCGTTACCGATCCGACCACCATCAATAAACACGCTAGGGCTCTCATGATAAGCAGGTCCACCAAGAAACAGGTCAATGCGAATGCTACACGCCCCGGTGAAGTCCGACTATGACGTCAGTCACGAGCTTCATAGCGCCAACTGGGCTACCTAAAGCGACTTCTGCGGTTACTGTGTTTCGCCCGTGCCGCCCTCCAGTCTTGTCTAATCTTCGGGAACTATCCAGCCTACACCTGCGTACACTAAAGCATTGGAGGTGTGCATGTACGACCTCGCCGGCAATCTTCGCTACACCATCCGGCAATTCAGGCTTTCGCCCGTCTTCACCGCTACTGCCATCCTTACCCTGGCCCTCGGCATCGGCGGCACCACTGCGATCTTCTCCCTGATCCACTCCGTTATGTTGCGCTCCTTGCCGGTTTCCGATCCCGCCCAACTCTACCGTGTCGGCGAGGGCGACGAATGTTGCGTCGAAGGCGGCCCTCAGGACACCTGGGGCATGTACTCGTTCCCTTTGTTCGAGCGCCTCAAAAAGGAAACACCCGAGTTTGCCGAAGTCACCGCATTTCAGGCCGGACGTGGCCGTATGAGCGTCAGGCTCCAGGGCAAAGAAACGGCCGCGCGGCCGCTGCGTTCGGAATACGTCGATGGCCATTATTTTTCTACCCTCGGTATAGCCGCTTTCTACGGCCGCGTCTTCACCCCAGAAGATGACAATCCTTCCGCTCCTCCAGTGGTCGTTCTCAGCCATCGTGTCTGGCAGTCCACCTATGGCTCCGATCCCTCGATCGTCGGTTCCACCCTTGTCATGGAAGGCCATCCGTTTACCGTAATCGGCATTGCGCCCGCCGGCTTTTTCGGAGAAACCCTGGAAAGCGATCCACCGGAAATTTGGGTCCCTCTGCAACAGGAACCCATCATTAACGCGGAAGGCAGTTTGCTCCGTCAACCCATCTCCGCATGGCTGCGCATGATCGGCCGCCTCCGGCCTGGCTCCTCCACTGCGGGCATGTCTCCCCGGCTGACAGCCCTTCTTCGTCAGTGGTTGCAATACGATTCGGGATACCCGGCGAACTGGATGCCCGACGTCATTCAGATGCTCCCAAAGCAGGTGCTCAACGTGATTCCGGCAGGGGCAGGGGTCGCGGTGATGAAAGAAGAGTATGGCGACAGCCTGAAGCTGCTGCTCGCCGTGTGCGGTTTGGTCCTTCTCATCGCCTGTTCCAACGTGGCGAACTTGCTCCTCGCTCGCGGCGTCACGCGTCGTGCGCAAACGGCCGTACGCATGGCTGTCGGAGCCACGCCGAGCCAGATCGTCTCGCAGGCACTTTTGGAAAGCATTCTCCTCGCTGTTGCAGGCGCACTCGTCGGCCTGCTCGTCGCCATGGCCGCCGCACGTCTGCTCTTGGCCCTGGCTTTTCACACCGTGCATTATCTCCCCATCAGCGCTGCGCCTTCTTTGCCGGTCTTGGGATTTGCCTTTGCGTTGGCGCTTGTCACCGGCGTTATCTTTGGCGCGGCTCCTGCCTGGCTTGCCACGCGCACCGATCCTGCGGAGGCACTCCACGGCGCGGGCCGCGGAAACAGCGACCGTTCCTCCCTGACCCGCAAAACTCTGCTGATTGTGCAAGCCACCCTCTCTGTTGTTCTCGTCGCCGGCGCCACCATGCTCGGCCGCAGCCTGAACAAGCTCGAGCATCAGGACTTTGGCTATCAGCTGCAAGGTCGCGTCATCGTCAACGTCAACAACCCTCCCGCCACCTACACTCAGCCCCAGCTGGCCGCCATGTACCGACGCCTCGAACAGGAATTGCTGAACATCCCCGGAGTCGAGGGAGCCGGTCTGGCCATGTATAACCCGCTCACCGACAATTGGGGCGAGCTCATCATCGTCGCCGGACACCCACCGGGTAAGCTGAACGAGGAATCGGGCGCCTCTTGGGACCGGGTGTCCGCCAACTATCTCCAGAATTTTGGCATCCCCATCGTGCGAGGACGCGCGTTCACCGCAGCCGACAATGAAACCACCGCGCCGGTTGCCATCGTCAACGAAATCACCGCCGAACTCGAACCCATCCTCACTCGCAAGTTGGCGGACATCGATCCGAACCTCACCTTCAACAGCATCCGCACCATGCAACAGCAGGTGGAACTTTCTTTTGATCAGGAGCGCGCCGTTGCCAGCCTCGCCGGCTTGTTTGGCATGGTCGCCTTGTTGCTCGCTGCCGTTGGACTCTACGGCGTCACCGCCTACACGGTCGCCCAAAAAACCAACGAGATTGGCATCCGCATGGCCCTCGGTGCCGACCGCGCCAACGTGATTCGCCTCGTCCTTACTGGCGCATTTACTCGTGTCTTGATCGGCCTCCTCCTTGGATTGCCTCTCGCCATTGGTGCTGGCAAACTGCTCTCCGCCCAGTTGTACGGCGTCTCTTGGTGGGATCCACCGGCACTCACCGTGGCCACTGCGGCTCTTACCGTGTGCTCGTTTCTGGCAGCCATGATTCCCGCGAACCGCGCCGCCTCCATTTCGCCAATGAATGCTCTGCGAACCGAGTAGTCATCCAGCCGTTAGCTGGACCTCGTCTCGGTGCCAGCGAGTTAGGTACGAACACCGCTTTACCGGTGCATCATTGATCGGGGCTTTACATCAGATTATTGCGCGAGGCAGCGCACAGTCCCGCCCAGATTCAGGCGATGCATTAACTCAGCAAAAACAAAGGGAAGCAGTTCAGGTCAAAAAACAGGTCAGGCGTGTGACTTTGACCATATTGTGACCTCCGTCACATATAGGCCTCCCAAATCGCCGCAAACTTAAACACAATGCCTCGATTCTGACCAATCACAGAATCACCTTTGTCAGAAGCCCAGCAGACAGATATCCATGCGCACTGTTCATATCCGGACGCCCGTCCGCTCAACCGCCTACCTGGTTGCCCTCTGCGTTTTTGTTGGAGGTGCGGTTCGAGCGCAACAATCCTGCTCGGTTACCTTGGGCCTCAGAATTCCAACGGCCCCGCATATTTTCAGTGTCCAGCAGGAACGGACACTGGGTGATGTCGAAGCGGAATTGGTGGAAAGCAATTACCGCGTAATTCACGATGAGCAACTCGCAGCTCATCTCAACGCTGTCGCGGGTCGCGTCCTTTCTCAATTCCCGCGCGATCAGGCGCCGGTTCGCGTCATCTTGATTGACACACCTGAAGCGGCGTCGTTCAGCACTGGTCCCGAACGCATCTATATCACGCGGAAAATGGTCGCATTGCTCCGGAATGACGACGAACTTGCCGGTTTGCTGGGCCATGAACTGGGTCACATTCTGACGCACGAGAACGCTGTCATCGTAAGTCAGTTATTTCACGAAATCCTGGGTGTCAACGCCGTCAGCGACCGAAAGGATATCTCAGACAAGCTGGAACAGATGTTGGAGAGCATCGACCGCAATTCAAAGTTGTCCAGCAAGGCTGCTCAGATCATCTGGCGCCAGGAGGGGATCCACCAGAATGAGGCCGATCGCGTGGCGCTGTATGCGTCAGCGGTGGCTGGGTTTTCACCGCAAGCATATGCGGAACTTTTTGCTCGTTCGGCGGGAACAAATGAAGACAGCGGGGGTGTTCTGACTGATTTCTTCGGAGCCACAAACTCGAATCTACGGCGTCTTCGGGAGATTAAGAAAAACCTGAGGCAGCTCCCGCGATCATGCCAGGAAATTCTACCTGCCTCCTCGGCAGAGTTCCTCACATGGCAGGCCGCAGTAACATCGGACCGCGATTTGGCTCGCCGATGATCGATCCAGCAGGGATGAAAGCACACAAGCATTCTCCCAGTTAGGTTCCAGCTAGGAAACTCGCGTGCCATGAATGCAACAAAGGTGTGCGCGCTTCTGTAAACTCGTGTGAGTTGAAAAATGAATCAGTCCCTAGGTCGCCCGATCATTACGTGGCTTGTCCGCACAAATTCTTGTGTCATGGGTGTGCCCTGGCAACGGTTCCTACCATTGGCGGCCTCATTTTTCTTCCTCCTGGTGCCGCTCGCCGCGTTTGCCCAGAAGGCGCCCAAGACCGCGAATGTTCCGGCCACCTCTCTGCAGGGCACAGTCAACACGCAAAATGGTGACGTATTGGCGGGCGCTACCGTAAAGCTCGCAAAGATTTCACCCATAGGCGTGTCCGCGACCGTACAAACCGACGAGAACGGGCACTACGAGTTCCACAATCTGCAGTCGGGAAACTACTCCATTTCTGTCGAGGGCGCCGGCTTCAAAAGAACCGAAAGAGCAGTGCTCTTGAAAGATGGGGAGCAGAGCGTTCAGGATTTCAGTCTCGCTATCGAAACCGTCGCGGAAACCGTGCAGGTGACTGGAATGGCGACCATCATCTCCACCGAGAGCTCCTCTGCCCCCGTTTCCGTTGTTACCAACACGCAGTTGGTTACTCTGCCCACTCAGCAGGAACAAGTGAAGGAAGTCATTCCCATCACTCCGGGCGTGGTGCGGACGCTCGACAGCAAACTTGTATTCAAAGGTTCGGACGAGAATCAGAGCCTGCTGATCATTAATTCGACTCGGAACACGGACCCGGTAACCGGCAGCTTCGGCATCACCGTGCCTACTGATGCGGTCGAGTCCTTTGCCGTCTACAAGACCCCCTATGACGCCAGCCTCGGCAGCTTTTCCGGTGGATTGACCACCATCGCTACGAAATCTCCGACCGATAGCTTGGACTTCGATGTCACCAAGCTCGGAATCACCGTTTTGGGAAAAAATGGGCACGTCTCCGGACTGGGCGGCGCAAATCCTGCCATCTCCTTCGACGTACCTTTAATCGCCCATAAATTGCTCCTCTCGGAATCCTTTCAGTACGAAATGAAGAAAACGACTGTTGAAGGTCTACCTTGGCCGTATGACATCAGCAAGCGCCAAGGGTTCAATTCGTACTCCACGATCGAGGCCATTCTCGGCACCAACCACCTGTTGACCTTCACTGTGAATGCCTTTCCATTGCGAACGGATCACATTGACATCAGTGCCTTGGTCCCGCAGCCCGCCTCCAACAGCCTCAATCAGAGCGGCGCTGCTATCGCCCTGTCGGATCGATACGAGTTCGCGTCCCACGCCGTCCTCTCCACCATCGCTCAATACACCCGATTCGACAGCAATGCTCACGGCTATGGCACGCAGGACATGTTAATCACTCCGCAAGGCTACGGCGGCAGTTACTTCAACACTTGGTCCCGTCGCGGCAAGGAGTTTCAGTTTCTGTCAACCTATGAGTTCTCGAAGAAACACTGGCACGGGTCGCATGAAATCCGCGTCGGCGTGGATATTGACTGGCGTAGTTTTTTTGGGACCACAGAATCGCGTCCCATTCAAATCCTCAGGCAAGATCAGTCGCTCGCGGAAACCATCAATTTCTCCCCGGCACCCCCTCAAATTCCGTCGGATAGCATTTTTGCGGAATTCGTGCAGGACCATTGGCTCTTGGCTTCGCACCTGAGCGCCGACCTCGGACTTCGCCTGAGCACCGAAACCTCCGGCTGGCCCGCGGCAGCGGCTCCGCGGGTCGGCTTGGCCTACTCGCCCGGCAAGGATGAAAAGACCGTGATCCGTGCCGGTGCGGGTCTGTTTTATGGCGTACTCCCGTTGCTCGCCGCCAATTGGGCGGACAACCCCACGCGAACGATCACCCAATTCAATCCCTCGGGGGAACCGATCGCGTCTCCTGTTACCTATGCGAACGCCTACACTGCAGGCCTGAATCCGCTGGCTTCCCCCGTCCTGCCTTCGCAACCGGACACCACACCCCGCAACCTTACCTGGAATGCCGGCGTGGTTCGGGAATTGCACAAGAACCTGCAACTGGACGTGGGTTACCTCAACAGCCTCACAAGCTATCTCTTTCTGGTCGAACCCTTCACGGCGGCATCGCCAGCCGACCACTCGTTTCTCGGGCTCACCAACACCGGTTCTTCCAAGTATCACGAACTGGAAGCCTCCGTGCGTTATACCTTTCGCGATAGCGACCAGTTGAAAGCCTCCTACATCTGGAGCCACGCGCGCGGCGACCTCAACAATCTTTCCAGCACCATGACCCCGTTTGCCGCTCCTGTCTTTCGCCCCAATGTTTACGGCATTCTGGCGTCCGATATTCCCAGTCGCTTTGTTGCCTGGGGAATTTTCGCCCTGCCCTGGAAGATTACCTTAAGTCCGCTGGTGGACGTGCACTCCGGCTTCCCCTATTCATCGATCGACGTCGCGCAGCAATATGTGGGCATACCGAACGGGCAGCGCTTCCCGACGTTTTTCTCACTCGACCTCAAGGCTTACCGCACATTCCGGATTCCGTACCTCAAAGGCAAAAACGGCAAAGGACACCACTTCCGCCTCGGAGCCTACTCGCTGAACGTCACCAATCATGGGAATTTCAGTACCGTCTACAACAATGTGGCCTCTCCCAACTTTGGGCAGTTTGTAGGATTCCTGTATAGACACGAAGGCATGACCCTCGATTTTGTGGATTGACCTTCTGACCTCGAATATCGCTGGAGCAACTCGCCTACTAGCCCCACTTCTGGCTCACAACCGGGGCGTATCGCTTTCCTCAGAACAGCCCTCGCAGGTACAATTCGGCAAGGTCGTGCTTACCATTCCCTGGCTGTAACTTTTCCATCGGCGAGATAGTGCCGGAGTGCGCTCAACGGCCGGACGGGTGCGATAGTCGATTCAACAAGAATGCCAGCTGCGGGCGGTCTCCGTCTTCCACCGCCGTGAACTGCAGGCCAAAACCGAGACCGCTGCTCACATGACGCACGACGGCTTCGACCCTCAGTCGTCCTTCCGGAATGAGGAAATCAATCGTACTCTTGGCGCCCAAGCCCACAGGCTGACGTGTCTGGATGAATCCCCCGCCGGCGCTCAGATTTCGCACCAGGGAAGTGTCGCAATGCCCTCCACAACTCCAGTAGGCCCAGACTCCTTCGGGCGTCTCGAATCGCGCGTAGTGCCTTCTCGATGGGGAGCTGAATTGCGACAGCATTTCGCACCATCGGCTGCGACATCAACGATAGCTCTATAGGGCTATTCTCTTGCTGAAAGTGCAGTGATCCCAGTCACCATCATGAAGATTTCCACAGAATACCTGCTTCATATTTTGTGAGCAGCGTATGTTCACCGTTCACTCAGAAATTTTTGCCGCAATGGACGGTTTGCCGCTCTCATCCGTGTCTTTTAACTCGATCCGTGTTGAGAATTTTTCGTCCAAAATCTGCTATAAGATTTCTATCCGCTATGCCTGCCGGTGCCCGCTTGTTCGACCAGATAGACGATCTCACGGTTCTGCCGCAAACGACGGTTTTGCCGTTTTGCGGTAAACACTGGATCATGTTATGAAACCTCGGGCGTGGATTGGCGCATGCATTCTTTTCGTTTCTCTTATAAGTGCTCTGGCGCAAGACCCAGTGACCGTCAAGACTTGGACGTTTGCTCTACCGCACGGCACGCTCTCCATCGATCTCCAATCACATCCGGACGGTGTGAGCAGCCTGCGTATCGGGCCAAATGGCCCGGGTCCGGAAGCACCCATCGCGGAACAGGTCGAACCACTTAAACAAGTTCTTCAAGAGATGACCGCTCTTGGCTGGGACCCGCACCAACTGTCGTACTTGCGTACGCGCATCTCTGGAGAAGATGTGCGCGAGAAACTAGCCTATGCATGTGTAGATTCCAGAGACTGGCACTTGACCATGGACAACAAGGGGAAAGACAAGGAACAAATAGTAATCGCTCTCCTCGTAGCTTTACTCAATCAGTCCGGGGCTTATGAGCCATACAACGAAGCATTCAATTCTTATGGGCTTCGCGTGGAAGTCACTCAGGCTGAAAAAATCAGTCTCATTTATTTTTCCTCAATCCCTCGACGGTATTCTCGTGACCGTTCTTACGCCAGTACGCGTGTGCCAGCAGACGCCATGCTGACCATGAAATTCTCCAAGTCCGATCCAACTCTTCAATAAACCTGCCCGCCGGACAGTTAGCCTGGCAGGAACACACCTCATCCTTCAGCCGGTGCCGTGTGACTAGGATGGCGAAGATCGGCAGCAACCGCCAAAGCTATCTTCGCGACCTTCTTCTCACTGTACCCCTTTGAATTTCGCGAAGATTCTCTCCGCATTCTTGTGATACACCTTTTCCAGCACCCCGTCAGGCAGTTCCATCCCATAGATCAGCCAACGCCCCTGTCCGGGATAACCCGCATACGGAAAATACTCATCGCCGGTTTCCAGCCAACGAAAGTAGTTTGCGTACATCGCTTCCTGTGGCTCGGCATCCGTACCGAACAGGATGCGGTCCTGATAGTCCAGGAAGAACTTCCTGGCACGGCGTGGCTGCCGCCCAAGTTCCGCTTCCCGCGCTCCAAATTCCACAACCATGTTGGGATATTTGTCCAGCCACTCGGACACCGCGTCCAGATTTTCCGGCCAATTCGCCACATGCAGCGCGATAAATGTCGTGCGGGGGTGTTTCTCGATAATGTGATTCCTTTCAGCCAGGAGCTTTTGTTTGCTCGGATATTGTGGCCCGGAGAAATTCCATGTCGGGTTCACGTTTAGTTCTTCGTATCGTTCATTGTGCCGGTCCAACGGCGTGAAAAACGCTTCGGGATCGGAGGTATGGATGGCCACGGGAATCCCCAATTTGCCGCATTCCTCCCAGATGCGATCCAGCCGAGGATCGTCGACGGGGATATACTGGCCGGTCTTATCCTTCACTCCCAGTCCCAAATCCTTTAGCACTTTCAAGCCGCGTGCGCCTCGCCGCACCGCGTCGTCCAGTTGCGCCGCCATTTCCGCACTGAAATTCGCATCGTCGATTTTGCTCCAATCCAATTGCGCAAAAACGATGAATCGGTCTGGATAGGGCTTCACCATTTTATCCATCAGACCCTGCAGCTTCTCTCCCCACATCCCCGTCAGGATGACAATCTTCCGCACGTTGGCAGCATCCATCCGCCGCACAACCTCCGCAGGGGGAATATCCTCGCCATGATCCCCGTAAGGATCATTCACGTGATTGTGCACGTCGATCACGGGATATTTGGCGCGCGGCGTTTCATGAACCGCGGCGTGCAGCATGCTCTTCGGATCGTAGTCTTTGAGCAACAACGTTTCATGAGCCGCCGCGTTAGGGTCGGGTTGGTACTTCAGATCCTGCGCGTAAACAGGGAACGCAATGGCCGCGACCAGGAGAAACTCGCGCGGCACACAACTAAGAATTCGGTAGGGCATTTGTTTGATCCTCGAATTTCTGTGTATCCAGGCAACCACGATTCTCGCCTTCCCACGATGCCCAGCAAACGGGAGCTCTGCGCGGACTGGCTGACGGGAAACAAGTAAACGCATTCTACACGAGATGCTGACCCCAAAAATGTGGCCCCGGTCACCTCCACGGTTCCGCCAGCGCAACCCGATCGCCAACACCGAGTCCTGATTACCCGCGCTGCCGGATAACGTGTTACTAATACCCTGTGATTCGGACTTCTCTCGCCACGGTTTGTGGCAACTCTCCTCTCTTAGGGCAGAACAACGGAGAAGAGAAGTGCATCGTTGAAGAAAGGACTATCTTCTGCGACAACTCGGCTAACACTCACAGCCAGAGTCCTCGCCAGGTCACCATCATGGACAAACTGAACCGCCGCATTTTTCTGCAAACTTCCGCCGGCGCCTTGGCCGCTGGCCTCAGCACCCTCGCCGCAACTCGCGCAACCCCGTCACCGCGATCCGCCAATCCAGCGCAGAGCGCTTCTTCGGTGTCTTCCAATGCTGGCAAGAAGCCCCTGCGCCTCGGCCTTATTCTCGGCATTGGGAAGGATCCTGACGTGGCCATCTCGAAAGTCCAGGAGCTTGGTCTTCCTACCTGCCAGGTGTATGTGGATGATTTCGAGTTCGAGCAGGCCGACCGTCTTCGGCAGGCTCTGGACAAACATCATATTGAAGCGACATCGCTGGTCGTCGGCGGGCCCGGCAAAGAAGTGTGGGATTTCTACCAAGGGCCACTGACCATCGGTCTTGTTCCACCCAACACGCGTCCCGCGCGCATCGCACATATCAAGAAAGCGTCGGAGTTCGCAAAGCGCTGCGAAATTCCTGCCGTCCAGACCCATTGTGGATTCATCCCTGAAGATCCCAACAACCCGTTGTATCTGGAAACGGTCGTTGCACTTCGCGATGTGGTCGCATACTGTAAGCGCAACAACCAGAACTTCCGCTATGAAACTGGTCAGGAGACTCCCATCACCCTGGTGCGGGCTATTCAAGACGTTGGGTTGGACAATCAAGGCGTGAACTTTGACCTTGCCAATCTCATTCTTTATGGCAAAGCCAATCCTGTTGACGCCATCGAGCTTCTCGGCCCTTATGTCCTAGGGATTCACGCCAAGGATGGCCTTTGGCCCACGAATCCAAAGAAACTCGGCGAGGAAGTGGCCATCGGCAAAGGCAAAGTCGATTTTCCCCGCATCATTGCTCGATTGAAGGCTCTCGACTATCGCGGCGCTGTTACCATCGAACGGGAAATTTCTGGCCCACAGCAGATGGCAGACGTTCTCGCCGCCAAGGCTTATCTGGAAAAACTCATCGGCTAACTATCGAACCAGCATACTGGAGGAAACATGCCAGGTGATTCTCAGCACCCATCGAACTCCACCAACTGTCTGGACCGCCGGAAGTTTCTTGGCGCCGCGGTTGCCGCAAGCGCCATGTTCATCGCACCGTCTCGGGTGCGTGGCACTAGCGCTAACTCCGCGGTGCGCGTTGGTCTGCTTGGTTGCGGTGGGCGCGGCACAGAGGACGCCACGAATCTTCTCGATACCGGTGGCGCCCGGATCGTTGCTCTCGCTGACCTGTTTCCAGACCAGCTCGATGCCGCTCACGCTCACTTCGATGAGATCCAACGCGCTAAGGGGTTCTCTGCTATCGACTCTTCGCAACTCTTCGTTGGCCCCGACGCCTGCCGGCAAATCGCATCGTCTAAAGAAGTGGACGCGGTCGTAATCGCCACGCCGCCTTACTTTCACCCTCAGCACTTAGAAGCGGCCGTCGCCGGACGTAAGCACGTCTATCTGGAAAAACCTGTCGCCGTCGACGTTCCTGGTGCCCTGCGGGTGATTGAAATCGGCAAGCGCGCCGAAGGACAACTGAGCCTGGATGTGGGCTTCCAGATTCGCGATTGCCCTCCGTTCGTCGAGCTCGTTCGCCGTATCCATGCTGGCGCACTGGGTAAAATTGTTTGCGGTGAAGCTCACTATTTCGCCAGCTATATTGACAGGCCTGCTTGGCCCACCGCCTCGCCTACAGAGCGCCGTCTCCGTAACTGGATCTATGATCGCGAACTTTCCGGTGACATTATTGTGGAACAGAACATCCACGTCATCGATATTTGCAACTGGATTCTTAAGGCCCATCCCTTGAAAGCGTTTGCGACTGGCGGCCGTTTGGGCCGCCCCACCGACGGGGACGTGTACGGGAATTACAACACCGTGTTCCAGTATCCGGATGGTGTCGACGTCACCTTCAGCTCCACCCAATTCTCCCAAGGATCGTGGGATGTCACCGAACGCTTTTTTGGAACCAAAGGAAACTCTCAGTCGCCTTACACAGGCCCCTTCGGCATCTGGGGCGAGGAGCCTTGGCAAGCTCCCCTCGTGCCGGATAAGAGTAAGCCCGAGGATCAAAAATTCTCAGCCACCGGGAACTTCCATTCCAACCTCGAACTCGCCGATCCGGAGAAGAAGAAATCTTTCGTAGAAAGCATCTTGAGCGGAAATCTGCATAATCAAGCGGCCAAGGGCGCCGAATCTGCTCTCTCCTGTATGATGGCGCGCTCCGCTGCCTACACGGGACACGAATTCACCTGGGACGAACTGATGAAGTCCACCGAGGTGTGGGATCCCAAAATTGATCTAAATAAATTGGGTTGACGCTGTGGACTGAGCTTTTCTTTTTTCCGGAGAAAATTTAACCGTGACTCATCGCATAAAGAAACCACGAACGAAACGACGGCAGCCGTTATGCCTCCATCGAGGTGTGCAAATGTGCCAAATATCACGTCGCAGATTTCTGCGATCGTCAGTCACCGCCGCTTGTATCACTAGCCTTACCGACATCGGGTCTTCAGGCTCTCTCTCGGCCATTGCCGCCACGGCGTCTGGCACTGCTGAACACACGGCGTCTCCGGCTCCACTTTCACTCAAAAAAGGCTTGGTCCTCGATATGCTGCCCCGCCATCTAAGCTATGCCGATCGCTTCAAGATGGCCAGGGACGTCGGCTTTGAAGTGGTACAGGCGCCTACCACGCCCGATGAGCATGAGGCGGAGGAGATCAAGCGCGCGGCAGCCGCAGCCAAGATCCGTATCGATTCCGTGATGAATATGGACCATTGGAAATATCCGCTGTCGTCGGGTGACCCGCAAGTGGTGGAAAAAAGCCTGCTAGGAATGCGCACCTCGCTCCGTAATGCCAAGCTCTGGGGTTCGGACTCTGTTCTGCTCGTTCCCGCGGTAGTGAATTCGCACACATCATACCGTGACGCTTGGACGCGTTCTCAAAAGGAGATCCGCAAGCTCCTTCCTCTCGCGGAAGAACTGAAGATCACAATCGCCCTCGAGGAAGTATGGAGTAAATTCCTGCTGAGCCCCCTCGAAATGGCCAAATATATCGACGAGTTCCAGAGTCCGTGGATCAAGGCTTGGTTGGACGTTGCCAACATGTTGTTTTACGGCTATCCGCAAGATTGGATTCGCACGCTGGGCAAGAATATCGTGAACGTGCACCTCAAAGACTTCAAACTCAGGGATGATCACTACTCCTGGGTTAACCTCGGTGATGGCGACGTGGACTGGATCGCCGTGCGCCAGGCTTTCGCCGAAATTGGCTACTCCGGCAGCGCCATCGCGGAACTCGAAGGCGGCGACCAGGCCTATCTGCGGGACGTTAGTCTCCGCATTGACCGCCTGCTCCTCGGCCGCCAATAAAATAAGCGCACTACCGCGTCAACTCATGCGCACCGCAAACCCGCTTCCGGATCGCGACTTGGTTACATAATAATGTTGCCCTGCACGAGCTTAGGCGTGTGCCATGACGATAGTGTGTGGGCTCATCGGAACGGCATGAGCGGTAATGTTTGTGTAGCCAGCCTGCGCGTGCATCGCGGAGAGATCGTGGGGTACCGGGACTCTCTTCCCGATCACCACCCTCTAATGCACCCGGGTTCAGAACGCGCTATCACTTCCACCGTTCAGTATCGCACGGCCCGTGCGTCACACCTTTGTGTATCCCCTTGCCTTGACTCGCAGTTCCCTCGAATGCACCATTTCTCTGGGCCGAATTGTCTTCTGGTCGGAGGCATCACATGTCCGACCGTGAGATTTTAGAACGGTGCCTGCGAAGTTGCGATTATCGCTGCTGCGAAGTTCGCTGTCCTCACCAGAAAACTGCCGCCAACATTACTGCCGCCAAATGGCCGCTCAGCCACAACCAGTGGACGCAATGGAAGATCGTCGATTGTCCGCTTCTCCCCGCTGGAGAAGTCTGGTGCGACATGACCTGCCTCTCACAATTGGAAAGCCGGGGGCGGGAACTGCCTCTTCCAACGGAGTTGAGCCCTAAACGTTGAAGCCTCACTTGGAGGACAACCATGGAATTCACCTTGAAGCCGGAAGAACACGCATTCTTGAGCAGCACCACCATGGGCTACTGAAGGAGATTTGGCACACCGATCACCGCGAATTCAGACTCGCTCTGCGCGGCGACGAAAAGATGCTCGAGTCGGTTGTGAATCGTCTGCGCGAAGCCGGAGATCAACAGCCGCATCGTTGATCCTTCAAGGTGGTTGCTCAAGGTTGGTCGTTCGCCGGATGACAAGTTTGGGAAAGCCCCTCGAGAAATAGGGAGTAGCCCTGCCCGAGGACAGATCGGCCTAAGCTACGCCAGCTTTCAGGAGGTTCGCATGACGCATACCAAAGAACCAAAGGAGAAGGCCTCTTCCCCTGCTGGTGTTCCATGGATCCACGAAGACTACGCCTTCGACATCAATGATATGAAACTCGGCGGCAAACACTCTTCACAGTGTGTCTGCCCAGTCTGCCATGAGTTAGGTGGCAAGCACCGTTCTCATTGTGTCTGTCCCCACTGTCAGAAATTGGGCGGCGATCACTTTTCGCACTGCACTTGCCCTATATGTGGAAAGCTCGGAGGCAACCATCACTCGCACTGTATTTGCCCTAAGTGCAGTACGCGTGGATAGCGATCAACTTCCCCCACACACCGGCATTCCTGCAAAAAGAAGACCCCTGCTTCATTCTTCTCCAAGTGAAATTTCTCCGCCAGGACTTGCCGCCGTTGAAGCCCTTTCAAGCTAGGCCCAGCACTACCTAAGGCTTATGGCCCAGAACAGTAAGCCAACGATCAGCAGCACCGAGATCATCGTAAAGAGAAACGTAGCCGTTAGATTAGGGAGTTTGGACACAACCATATCGCACCCCCACATCTTTCCAGTATGCCAGAATGTGTCCCGCACCGTAAGTACAGTGGGCAAACCACTGCGTGACCTACGTCACGCCTGTCCGCCGTCCCACCCTAGCGGCCCGCTGGCTTTAACTCGATATGCACTTCCTTTGAGGATGCCCGCACCGTGAGCACTTTTGTCCCCGCATTCCAGACAAACTTTCCGCCATCTACGCGCACCGGAACTCCCGCGCCGAGTTTCAGCCGCTCTTCCGACCGCACATCGAATTTCCAGTAGGTGATCCCGCCGCTTTCATACACGATCTTCTGGATCACTGAGGATGTTCGCAGCAGATGGTTCTGGTCATCGGGGGCAAGTTCCGGCATCGACGCCATCGCCCGCAGATAATGCCGCACGTAGTCGCCGTAGCCGTCCGTAAGCCAAATGTCATCGGTGGGATACCGGTTCTTGCCATCGTCGTTCACGGAATAAGTCGCCCAATTCAGCCGTCGTACTTCGTCCTGTTGCTCACTGCGGTCGCCGGTTTTCTCGCAATACAACAGCTTCACCCACGCGTGTCGCGCCGTGTGACTGTTGCCTGGTACTTCAAAAACCGTTTGCTCGTTAATGGGGGTCACATGCAAGGCCGCAAAGGTGTGATTGCCCAAGCGGTTTTCCGTCCATCGCAGCATGTTCAACGCTTGTGCCTTCCCATCTGGGTCCCATTCCGGATGCTCTAGTATGTACGCGGCCATCGTGTCTGCGTTGATCTCCGTGTCGGAATAATCGCCCGTCGGAATGTCCTCAAAGAAAGGGCCCCACTTATTCGTGGGCAGCGGATACTTCTTCAGCCAGGCAATGAGCAGGAGGGAAGTACGTTTGTAGCCTTCGCTGTCCCCCTGGTGCAATTCCTGCAAGTCGCTGAACAAATGAAGCGCGGGTGTCCAGTTTGTGGTGTACGTGGCGGTGATCAGTTTGCCGTTGCGCTTATCCTCTGCGGGTTTACCGGTCACTGCGCTCACGCGGAACGGCCAAGGGGAATGCTCGGCATCGCCCGGCTTCACGGTGGCCACCAAGGTATCCGCAATCTTCACCGCTGCTGCAAGATATCTAGGGTTGCCGGTCACCTTGTAAAGCACAACAAGCTCCGCACCGAAGCTCCCTGCTTTGTCGGGTTGTAGGTAACCCAAACCTCCTCGCATGTCTCCATCGAGCCGCCCGGAGCACACCTCCATGTCATAGGGGTACGGGAGGTTCGCGTACAGGATATCTGGCGCGGACATGCCATGGTCTAACCAGAAATCGGCCATCAGCTTGACGTTGGCGAGCAACTCCGGATCACCCAGGTAGCCGTACAGCAGGTTCCACGAATCCATCGCCATGCTCAGCTGGTCCCCTCCGAGCCCTCGCTCGTCGTCGACCTTCTCCTTCCACACCTGGTGCTGCAAATAGTAAGGGACACCGGTTCCGCATGTGCGCATGCCATGCCAGAAATTCCAAAGCAAGCGAAGATTGTGATCGTAGGCAACCGCAGGGCTGTCGTTGTACCAGGGCACGATCGCTCCGCTGGCATCCGTTTTCACGTCGTGGTACACGATGTGTTTGTTGTTCACGGGAAAGTCGCTGCGCTCTTGAGCCTGGATTGCCGCGCCTCTCCAGCCGGCCAGCAGCAAAAGCAGGAGCGCACCCCACTGCGCCAGGCACACAATCCGCGACGCACTCCAAAAACACGCCGCCGTGTTTTTCATGAGCTGGGCCTGCCTTTCTTCTTACGCGAGAGGTTTGGATGATTCAGCTTGCCCCAAACATATCACCAGTCATCCGCGTTGGCAGCCCTGTGACTCTATCCGGGATAGTTACACCCGATTTGCAACGGAGAAGTGATCAGCGTCCCAACCCCAAGCGACAGTCCTCCGCACTCTTCTTCGTCCTCCAGGAACGCCTCAAACACTCGCTCCAACGGCCCCTTCAATTTCCCAAGTTGCTTTCGCCGCTGTACCACACACGCAAACCGGAACGGTGAGTGTGTTTCCAGTTCCGCCAGATACCCCCGGGTATACAACTCGCCACATTCCCCCGCGGACCAGATCAACAACGACATGTAGCTCTGCTGAATCATTTCCTTCAACGCCTGGCAACGCCCAGGCATCTGCTCCATCCGGCGCATCGCTTTCTGCCCGAAGCTCAGCGTACGTGTCGTTAGCTCATCCAGTGGTACCCGCCCGGCCGCTGCACTGAAGATCGTCAGCGAATGCTCACGGCGGTCTTGTCGTATGTCCTGCAGATCGTCCACCAGTTGTAGCAGTGCGCCCCAGCGAAACAGAAAGTGCGCTTCCTCGTTGGACAATCGTCCCGCTGCCAGATACCCGTCGGCAAGCACCGACGCCCCGCCTTTTTCGAAGCTGAGTTTCAGGATGTCCGCTTCGCCGAGCGCATGCGACCATCCCCGCTGTCGCATGCTGTTTTCCTGGCCTTGCTGAATCTTCAGCAAGCTCTCGTATACTTCCGGCCAGTCAGCCCGGCAATACTGCCGTTCAATCATCTCGAATAGCTGCCACAGCGTGGTCTCCCCTTCACGCGCCGGCGCCATCATTTCCCCGCACAAACGCTGCCGGATTCGAGAGTCGAACTTTCGTTTCTCCTCCGAAGCCACTGCCGTGTCGTCGATATAATTATCCGTGTAGGGGTACAGCATGCTGTAGGCAAAGATGGCGGGCGTCAGCCGCATTTCCCGCCCCAACAGCACCTGCAGACCGCCTGCCGTCCAGGCGTTCCGCGTGGCTTGGAAGATATCGTCGGGGCTTATGGAGGGATCGAACCGTCGTGCCCCACGCGCCATTTCCGTGCCGATCGCCGAAAAGCCACCATTCAGCAAGCCAAGATGCGCATCCCCCAGATTTAGCGTCGCTCTAGCAAAGCGTTCAAAACCCGAGGTTAGCCGTTCCCGCAACGCGTTCCGTCCGGCCTTGGTCCGCGGCGGACGCCGCAAATCACCTTCGACGCTCTTTAGAAACTCCGCGAGTCGCGCTTCCCTGTCTATCTGCTCAGCAACGGTAAACGTTTCCTTAAACGGTGGCAGGCCGACCGGGCATTCTTCCCATTCTGCGAGCGCCTCCTGAACGAGTTCATCCCAACCTTCGAAGCTCCACTCGCTCATCTCCGTCGCCTTTTCACTGCGCATCGAAACACCCGGCTTGAGCCTCCGCCAGGCGATCTCCCGCATCTCTACAAAATAATACGCAGATCCCCACCCACAAGTTCCGGCTCTTTTTCACGTGATTTTGCATGCCAAAATCGGCAGGGAACTGTCCGATCAATCCATTGCCAAAGCTACGCTAAAGTGATAGGGAAGGATTGAACGGAGTGTCCATGAATCTGAAAATATGGGGAGCTGATCGGCATCGTCCTCGGCTCGCCTCCCAACCCACACGCCGGGCTACTTCGTTTCGGCGCTTGCCTCTCCAAACCCTCCGCAACGTGACCGCATTTTCTCGCGCAACTTCTCACGCTCTTCCGGCGTCATCCGCTCCCAGCGCTCTTCCATCCGCCGCCGGTGATTCGATCGATGAAACCCACGCCCACCGACGCCTCCGAACAGGATTCGGCACAGCGCCAGCAATCCCACCGCCTGCCAGAAGGTAATCTGCCGCCATTCGAACAACGACGGCAGCAGCCAGTTCCAAAGATGCATCACCAGTTCGCCGCCAATGAAAATGAAAAGCGCGATTCCCACCGGCGCCAGAAAAACAATCCAGATCCATTTCTTTTTCATGTTGTGCTCCTCACTTCTCCAAAAATTCGTCGTGCATGCTCTGCAGTCGTTCGCGCAGACGCAGCACCGCATAACGCTTGCGCGAAAGTAGCGTGTTCACACTGACGCCGCTCTCTAACGCCATCTCTTTAAAGCTGCGTCCTTCCAATTCGTGTTCCACGAACACTTCGCGCTGCTCTTCCGGCAATTCTCCGATCGCCGATTCCAATTCCTCCAGAAGCACGTTGCGGAAGTACTCCGCTTCCGGCCCGGCATCTCTCGATGGCAACAGATCCTCTATTTGCAGCAACTCGCCATCTTCATCCACCATCGCCGCATCGCTGAACGTCTCCGGCTTCTTCTTCCGGAAAAGGTCCGTGATGCGATTTCTCGCCACACGAAAAAGCCATCCGGTTACATGCTCGATCGGCATCAGCAGCCGGTTCGCTTCCACCAGTTCGTAGAACACTTCCTGCACGATGTCCTCAACATCGAATGGATCCGGCACCCGTCGCCGGATGAAGTTCCGCAACCGCGATCGTTCTTCCGCGACAACTTCGCTGATCTGACGGTTCTGCTCGGTCATTAAGCTGACGCTCACCGGCTCATCCATCCACTCTTGTAGACGAACGGCGGCCCCAAATATTGTATAGATTTGCCGCGAATCCACAGATTTACCGTAGTCGGTCACCGCAGTCCGTCAAATGTACGTCAAATTGACAGAACCACTGCCTATCGACTAAAATCCGCCGCACCTGGATCTTGGTCACGCAGCTCTCCGTGCGCTTCGTGCCCATTTTCCCTTCCGACCCCGCCCAGGTCAGTCACGTAAAACAACTTCGGAGAGGATAATCTTTGATGAAACTGTCGCTTCGCGTCGGCGTGTTCTTAAGCTCCTTATGTACTCTTTTCAGTCTTCCAACTTTCGCCCAAAAGAAACCCAACATTCTCATCATCTGGGGCGATGACATCGGCTATTGGAACATCAGCACCTACAACCAGGGCATGATGGGCTATAAAACGCCGAACATCGACCGCATCGCTCACGAAGGCGCGCTCTTCACCGACTGGTACGGCCAACAAAGCTGCACTGCGGGTCGCGCCGCTTTCATTACCGGCCAATCTCCCATCCGCACCGGTCTCACCAAGGTCGGTCTTCCCAGCGCTCCCGAAGGTCTACAAAAAGAAGATCCCACCATCGCCGAGCTCCTGAAGCCCCTCGGTTATGCCACCGGACAGTTTGGGAAAAATCATCTGGGCGACCGCAATGAGTTTCTGCCCACCGTCCATGGTTTCGACGAATTCTTCGGCAATTTCTACCACCTGAACGCCGAGCAAGAACCCGAGGACCCCGACTATCCCGCGAATCCGCAATTCAAGGCCAAGTTCGGTCCACGCGGCGTCTTCCACTGCTACGCTACCGATAAGGACGATCCCACCACTGATCCCCGGTTCGGCAAATGGGGTAAGCAGAAGTGCGAAGACACCGGTCCGCTCACCATGAAGCGCATGGAAACCATCGACGATGAAATCACCACCGGCGCTCTCAACTTCATGGACAAATCCCATAAGGACGGCAAGCCCTTCTTCCTCTGGTGGAATTCCACCCGCATGCACATCTGGACTCACCTCAAGCCCGGGAGTGCGGGTAAAACCGGACTGGGCGTTTACCCCGACGGCATGGTCGAGCACGATGCCATGATCGGTCAGTTGCTCAAGAAACTGGATGAGCTTGGCATTGCCGACAACACCATCGTCATGTATTCCACCGACAACGGCGCCGAGGCCATGAGCTGGCCCGATGGCGGCACCACCGTCTTTCGCGGCGAGAAGAACACTCAATGGGAAGGTGGCTACCGCGTTCCCATGGTTCTCCGCTGGCCCGGTGTCATCAAGCCCGGCACCGTCATCAACGAAATCGGTGCTCATGAAGACATGCTTCCCACGCTCCTCGCCGCAGTCGGTGACACCGCCGTCAAGGACAACCTCTTAAAAGGATGGAACGTCGGCGGCACCACTTACAAAGTTCATCTCGATGGCTACAATCTAATGCCCTCCTTCCAGGGCCAGGGCGATTGGCCCCGCAAAGAGTTCCTTTACTGGACCGACGACGGCAACGTGGCCGCCCTCCGCTACAACCAGTGGAAGATCAGCTTCCTTCGCCAGGACGCCGAAGGCATGCATGTTTGGACCCAGCCTTTTACCGAACTGCGCGCTCCCTTGCTCGCTAATCTGCGTAGTGATCCTTTCGAACGCGCCGAGTACGAGGCCATGGATTACAACCATTGGTACATCGACCACATGTTCGTTATGGCCCCCGCCGGTGGTTACGTCGCCAATTGGCTGCAGAGCTTCCGCGAATTTCCTCCGCGTCAGAAGCCCGGCAGCTTCAACCTCGACCGCGTCATGGAGGCGATCACCAACGGTAGCGGCCAAAAGAACAGCAACTAACATTCAGACTATCTGGCGTTGCGCTCCAGAATTCATCCCAGCCCCCGGTTCCCACAACCGGGGGCTGTTTCCTATCACTCACGTCCTCACGCCCGCCAGCAGAGTCACACGCTGCCCGGACGCCCTTCATTCTGTTCGCAACACTCATACTCCCTCCGCCTCTGAATCTGTATAATCTCCCAAACCATGGCGTTGGCCTCCGGCACGAAATTAGGTCCTTACGAAATCCTTGCGCCTCTCGGCGCGGGCGGCATGGGCGAAGTCTACCAGGCACGTGATTCCCGCCTCGATCGCCTCGTCGCTATCAAAATTCTTCCCGCTCACCTCTCCGACGACCCCATTCGCCGTCAACGTTTCGAACGCGAAGCCAAAGCCATTTCTGGCCTTAATCATCCCAACATCTGCACACTCCACGATATCGGCCGCCAGGACAATGTCGATTTCATCGTGATGGAATACCTCGAAGGAGAAACCCTGGCCTTTCGCCTGTTGTATGGCCCGTTGCCTGCGGATCAAGTCATTCTCTACGGCACCCAAATCGCCAGCGCCTTGGACAAGGCCCATCGCAGCGGAGTCACCCACCGCGACCTCAAGCCCGGCAATATCATGCTCACGAAATCCGGCGCCAAGCTTCTCGATTTCGGCCTCGCCAAAGCCCTCCCCAAAATCGCTGCCACCGGCACCACGCTCCCCGAGGAATCTCCAGGGTCCCACCACACCCGCGAAGGCTCCGTCATTGGTACTGTTCCCTACATGTCGCCCGAGCAGGTCGAAGGCAAAGAGATGGACGCCCGTAGCGACATCTTTTCCTTCGGCGCCGTCCTCTATGAAATGGTCACGGGCAAGCCCCCATTCACCGGCAAGAGCGAGTTCAGCGTTGCCTCCGCCATTCTCGTCAAAGATCCTGAGCCCATTTCCACCCTTCAGCCGCTCACTCCCCCGGCCCTCGAACGCTGCATCCGCTTCTGCTTGGCGAAAGATCCCGATGATCGCTGGCAATCGGCGGGCGATCTCTGGAAGGATCTTCGCTGGATTGCAGAGAGTGGCTCCCAGACCTCCTCCAACGTCTCCGCTCGTGCTCCCGCTGTTCGTCGGCACAGCCGCCCTCCGCTCCCGTGGATTCTCGCCGCTCTTTTCGGACTGGTCGCCGTTGCCTCTCTCGTTTTTGCCGCGCTCTCTACCCGTCATTCCGCTCCCTTGGCCTTCCGCCAATTGAACTTTCGCCGCGAGGCAGTCTTTCAGGCCGCTTTCGCTCCCGACAAAGAGACCGTCATCTACAGTGCTGCCATCTCCGGCAACACTCCACAAATTTTCATGGTTCGCCCGGAATATCCAGAGCCGCAGCCGGTCGGTCCTTCGGACACCCAACTCCTCGCTGTCTCTTCCAAGGGCGAGCTCGCCGTTCTCCTGAATGCCCGCTATGTTTGGTACCGCCTGTTCACTGGCACACTTGCCCGCATGCCACTCGGCGGCGGCGCGCCCCGCGAGGTCCAGGAAGGCGTACGTCAGGCCGACTGGTCGCCGGACGGCTCGCAACTCGCCATCATCCGGGAAGCCGGCGGCAAGGATCGCCTCGAATATCCAATCGGCAATGTACTCCGCGAAGTCAGCGGCTATGTGAGCGATTTGCGCTTCTCTCCGCGCGGCGATCGCATTGCCTACTTCGAGCACCCGCGCAAATGGGACGACCGCGGCTCCGTCAACATCGTTGATCTCGCCGGACACAACACCGTGCTCTCCGATGGCTATTGGAGCGAACGCGGGCTGGCCTGGTCTCCCTCCGGTGACGAAATTCTTTTTTCCGCCAGTCTCAGCGGCGGCAGCTTCATCGTTTACGGCGTAACTCCTTCCGGCAACCGCCGCGTCGCGTACCAATCTCCCGGCGGCTTGAACATCCAGGACGTTTCGCGCGACGGCCGCTGGCTCGCCTCACGCCTCGACTTCCGCTACGCCGCTATGGTTTACACTCCCGCCGATGCTCAGGATCGCGATCTCTCCTGGCTCAACACCTCGCACGCGCGTGCCATTTCTCAGGACGGCAAAACCCTTCTCTTCGCCGAAACCGCGATCTCTTCCAACTACGCTGTGTGCCTGCGCCAGACCAATGGTTCACCTGTCGTCCGTCTCGGCGAAGGCTGGCCCGCCGATCTCTCCACCGATTGCAAGTGGGTCCTCGCCGTCGTTCAATCCCAACCACCCCAGCTCGTCATCTACCCCACTGGCCCGGGCGAATCGCAGCAGCTTAAACGCGGCGACATTGAGAATTACACCAGCGCGCAATGGTTTCGTGATGGCAAGACCGTGCTCTTCTGTGGCAACGAACATGGCAAGGGTACGCGCTTCTATGTGCAGGATGTCACTGGCGGCACGCCTCGGCCCGTCACTCCAGAAGGCACCCGCGACGGCCGCCTCTCCGCCGACGGCAATCTCGTTCTCGCTCGCGGCCCGGAAGGGAAGTACTCGCTTTACCCGCTTGCCGGTGGAGACCCTCGCCCCGTCTCCGGTCTGACCGATACGGACATTCTTGCGCAGTGGAGCCCCGACGGCCGCTCTGTCCTCGCCTATCGCCGCGCCGAAGTTCCTTGTCGCCTCGATCGCGTCGACCTCGCCACCGGTCACCGCACGCTCTTCGAGGAGTTCGCTCCCACCGACCGCACCGGACTCCTCTCCATGCGCGAACTTTTCGTCACCGACGACCTCCACTCCCTCGCCTACACTGCCTACTACCAGGTCTCCAGCCTCTTCGTCTCCGAACCCAACCACTAACCGGAATTTTCGTCGGAATCCCAGCCAATGTGGCCGGCGGCACGACAACAGCGATACAATCTCCTTTTTCTTGAGGCAAAGTGCGAATGTCGGCAAATCACTGGATGTTCGGACTCACCTGCTTCACCGCTCTCACGCTCTGTTCTGCGCGATCTACGCCCACCCGAGAGCCGCGGTCGCACGTCGAAAATAACACCTTCATTTCACCGCATAATCCCGAGATCCGCGTTAAGGTGAACAACACGCTGGGCTACATCGGTGAAGTGCCATTTACCATCGACAATTCAGTTTCCGGGATTCGCTATGTCTTTGTTCGCGCTACTCCTGACCACCACATTCAGCGCCTGTTCATCATTCAACAGGAAGGATTCCTCGCGTCCTCACAAGACACCTATAAGTACAGAATTACGAATCCTGCGCGGCTCGGAACCTTCGACTATCAGCATTCCGTGATCCTAGAGGACAACGCTGCCACTATTCGTGAACAACCGGGCAAGGAGGCAGACCTTACGCAACGATTCCTGAATGCTCATGGGTATCTCCTGGACCCAGAACTTGTGATGTCCCGATTTGCTCGGCCGTCCGATCTGCAACACAAACACGAGATTATTTTCTTCTGTTTCGAAAACCTCTCCGCTTACGGCAACAGCCTCGCGGACTTATCCACCAGCACCGCTAGCGCATTTAAAGACGACATCAAAAAGAACGTCGATGACAATTGCCGCAGCGCGTTCCACGTAGACCGCTGACGCATCGCCCATGGTCCTCCCCAACCTTCCCCTCTTCAGCTATCATGGCCTCACGTTACCTTGACCACCGCATCCCACCCCAATCCGCGCCGTCGCGCCTTCCGCGACATCCTCCTCTACGGCGTTTGCGGTGGCCTGCTCATCGTCGTTCTGAAACTCACCGAGTACCGCTTCCTCGTCCTCGAGCATTCGGTCGAAATCTACGTCGCCCTCGTCGCCGCCCTCTTTGCCGCACTCGGCATCTGGCTTGGCCTGACCCTTACCAAGAAAAAGCCCACCACGATCATCAAGGAAATCCCGGCGCAGCCTGCGGATCCTTTCGTCGTCGACGAGGCCCGTGTCCGTCAGTTCGGCATTACCGCCCGTGAACTGGAGATTCTTGGCCTTATCGCCACCGGCCTCAGCAATCGCGAGATCGCCGCCCAGCTATTCGTCAGCGAAAACACCGTAAAGACCCATTCCAGCCGGCTCTTTGATAAGCTCGGCGCAAAGCGCCGTACCCAGGCCGTGCAGATCGGCAAAACCGCACGGCTCATCCCATGACGCCTTCGCCACCCAAAAGGGTGATTTTGGGCTCCGCCATGCAAAATCATCCAAAAGTATGACGACATCGCCCGGGTCACCCGCTACACTTCGGCCACTTTGAACCCAGCTTTCTCAAAACAAGGAGACGCAAATTCCATGAAAAAGACCGTTCTGACCTTTGGGCTCATCTCCGGCGCGATTTCCGCCGCCACCATGCTTGCTACCATCCCCTTCGTCGACAAGATTGGCTTCGACAAAGGGGAAATCCTTGGGTACACCATCATCGTGCTTTCAGCCCTTATGATCTTCTTCGGCGTTCGTTCCTATCGCGAAAACGTCGGGGGCGGCCGTCTCACTTTCGGCCGCGGCTTCGCCGTCGGCATCCTCATTACCTTGATCTCCAGCGCCTGCTACGTAGCCACCTGGGAAGTTGTCTATTACAAATTCATGCCCGGCTTCACGGAAAAATATGCCGCCCACATGGTCGAGCGCGCCAAAGCTTCCGGCGCTAGCCAGCAAAAAATGGATGAAATCGTGCAGCAAGCTCAGCAGTTCAAAAAGATGTACGACAATCCTGTGAACAATGTCGCCCTCACCTTCATGGAGGTTTTTCCCATCGGCATGGTCGTCACCCTCCTCTCCGCCGCCCTCCTCCGCAAAAAACTACCCGTCCCCGACAAACTACACGCCCAGCCAGCCGTGTAAGCTTTCCCAACAGTACTCACGGCGCCACTGAGCAGAAACGCAGCTTTTATGTCACGGCTGAGCCAGATGTCCTCCATCCGATGCCTGTCCACCCGACGTCGTGGGCTTTTTGCGTCTCAAATGGTCTCCACCGGCGACCCCGGTTCCCTGCAGAGATTGAAATGGCGATATCGGGTCGGAACCAATCCGCCTGAGAACCAATATGCGGTCCCCGTCCTCGAAAACCAGTTTAATTTTGTCCTTACTCAACCATTCAAGGGCGGCTGCCACGATATCTTGATCCGAGAACCGGAAATGCAGAGACCACGAACTGAGATTCCTCGTGTCGATTGTATACGTCCCCTGAGATTCCAGCTTGTCGAACACACCCTTCTGAAACTCATGCTCACCAAAGAAGATTTTTTGTGGGTAGAGTTCGAGCGGGGTTTGATCCGTTTCATCCTCTCCAAGAATCACCCATGATCCTTGCAGTCCCGTGGCCGGAATCTGACCGGCGATTTCCACAGTTACGGTGCGATCCAGTTGGTCTTTTCGGGCTAGCGCTTCGCTTCGTCTCCCAGCGTCGGCCGAATCGCTGAAGATCGACACCTGCAGCGGTGCTGTCAACGTTAAACAATGGACCGCCCCTTGCGCCTTCGCTGCCTCGGTGGCTTCGATGGTAACGATTTCGGTCTTGACGCCAAATGCGGCCCTGATTTGATTTAACGCTGAGATCTGAATGTCCGTCTCATAGTCCTTATAGGATGGAACAAGAACCTGTCGGTACCCGTTCGTTCCGACCCGTACTAACGCATTTAACACACTCGGGAAGTAGGTATGTCCGTTCGCGGGAATTCTTGCAAATGGTGAAGGCACCGGCACCACTTCGTACCCTAGGCGCCGTAGCCGTTCGGCGTCCGATTCCATGGCAAGCTCAGCTTCTACGGCCAAGTCCCGTTCAGAGTTGCTCAATTTGCTCCAATACTCTGCCGCGAACCGTTTCGACAGGTCGAACGAAGCGAGCAGGATACGTTTCCCGCCAACTGGCAGCGCGAACATATCGACGTGCTCAATCACTGGGCCCGGCAGAGGCTCCAGGTACGTAATACTCTTGCAACCGCCGGTGTTTTCGAGTTCCTGGTCAAGATTGACTTGTTGGTCCCTATTACGAGAGCGCAGCACCCTCGTTGTCAGGCATCGGCCATCTTCTAACTTCAGAAGATTTCCTCCATCGAGTGCAACTCCCGAGCTCTTGTAATTAAAATCAGGCGCGGCAAGGACCGCATCGGCTATATCGTATGCAGAATTCTCGTCCTTCGGTCGTTGTATGTCGGCTTCGCTCAGAATTTGCGAGTACTCTCGAAGCAGATACAGCTTGTCGTCAATGGTGGAAACCACAGCTTTACGCGCCTCACGTGTCGACTCTTGAGTCAAAACGTCTGGCTGATCTTCCTGCTCCCGGGTTTCCAGCAGCTTTAATCGAGCGGCCTCCAGTTCTTGAAACTTCTCCTGTTTCGCCTGTTCTGCCCGAACGTCGAAGTACCGCCAGTGCACCACGTAAGCGGAATCACCGGTGATCTCGATTTGCGGCCCGAAATCACGGATCCATACGCCGTCGTGAGTCACAACCTTCATCCGGACTCGATCGTTCCTGAGTAGCTCGCAAATCTCAAATTCCTTGCATCTTTGATACACCGCGCTCTTGGTGGCTTCGTCAGGAACCAATAGCAAGACCGGTCCGAATTTCGCCGTCTCGCGGACAATGTCCATCTGAATCTCTAGCAGATATTTCCCACCGCCCTTCCCTCCGCCGGATTCACCTGTCAGTCCTTCCCCCAACTTTCTTCGGTCCTCCGCACGCGGACCGAGTGCTTCGAGCGACACCATTACGACGTCCCTCGCCATATATTCTGTCGGAGTCGGTGCGGTTTGCGGTCGTGTACTGCCACTGGGGAGAAGAACAAAAAACAGAAGGGAAGAGAAGCACAGTGGCCCCGTGCCATTCCTACTCTTGATCATTCAAACTTCTCCGGTCATCAACCACCTTCGAACGTGTCTAAGTACCACTTCATCGACCTGGCCAAAGACCCATTTTTGAAACGGGGACGTACAGTGAGGCGGGGTGACCGTCGCGCGCGTTCCTCCCTTGTTTTAATGCCCTTGACGTCTATTACCCTGCGACGAGAAAAAAGTTCCCCGGGTGCGCAATCCCAGGAGTGCCCCTCTCGCGGTGGTCAAAAGATGGGAGGCTGGTTGATTACATGGCTGAAGCCAAAGCACTCCGCGTTAAGGATCGTAAGACCGGAAGAGGGGACGATCTTTCGGAGACTCAGACCACGGGCATACCGGACCTTCACACGATCTTCGCTAACATCAATTACCTGCCGTGCAATCCATAAGCGAATACTCCATCACTGGCAACTTACGCTCCGGCAGCGCCGTGGAGGTCCTTTCGCCAACGCGAACAGCACCCCGGCTCACGTAAAACTCCTCCGCATGGGGATCCGCGGTCAGAGTGAGTTTGCGATATCCCAGATCCCGCGCCAGCCCTACGGCGAAATTCCACAATTGCTTGCCATAGCCTTTGCCAATACATTTCGCTTCAACGAACAAGTCGTGCAACTCCACGGTTTCTCCGTCGATCGGAATCAAGCTGCAGAAACCAAGCCTTTCGCCATTTTCTTCAAGAATGTATACGTGAAAGTCAGGTTGAAACTTGTTGGGCTGAAATTCCAGTTCTTCTCGCACTGCTTCCATGAAAGCATCTTCATAGCCCCAGTGGCCCTTCGAACGGATCGTCAACCCGCTGAGAAAATCCCGTTCCTCCGGATGCGCGCGTCGGATGCGTATCAATCGAATTCCTCCTCGGCCTGTGATGGCTTGACGCCACTCCCGCCACAGTCCTACCATCCTCTTAAATGACGGCTTTCGATAGTCTGCCTTTTCCGGTTAGTTTTCTCCACAGCAGGCTTCCTTCAATTCAGCACCTGAATCTCCTCGAAGCCGAGCAACGCTGGTGGAAGGCTGAGGGTGTAGCCATCTCCGATGCCGTCGACCGTGCTGGCACCCCCTGGGTGCGCATGTTCGACCGCTACGGAAAACGTGTCGATGAAATCCTGTACCCTCCCGACTACCTTACGATCTTACGCAGAGGCTACCGCTCCGGCGTCGTTTGGCGCGCACACGAAGAAAAATCGCTGCTCCCTACCTATCTCTTGATGTACACCATTTCGTTTTACGATCCCGGCGTCTGCTGCCCGTACACCGTATCTCTCGGCACCGTTGCTCCACTCGCAAAATATGGCAGTCCTGAATTGCAGGCGCGTTTCCTGCCTCAACTCTTGCGCAAGGATGATTCCGTGTGGCAGGGAGCAACCTGGATGACCGAAATTGCCGGCGGCTCCGATCTCGGCGCAGCCGTGAAGACCATCGCGCGCCCAGCCACGGATAGCTGGCTGCTCACCGGCGATAAGTATTTCGCCAGTAACGTCGCCGCTGAGTTAGCGGTTGTCGCGGCGCGGCCCGAAGGCGCTGCGCCGGGCGTGCGCGGCCTGGCACTTTTCCTTGTGCCTCGCTACCGCAAGGATGGCGCTCTCAACTATTTCATCCGCCGGATGAAAGACAAGGTCGCCACTCGCTCCGTGCCCACCGGCGAAGTGGAATTGCGTGACAGCGAAGCCTACCTGCTTGGCTCAACCGGCTCGGGTATCCATCTCATCTTGGAAGTTGTGAATCTCTCCCGCGTGGCGAACAGCGTGGTGAGCGTTGCGCTCGCGCAGCGTGCCATGGCCGAAGCTCTCGCCTACGCCGAGTGCCGTACCGCCTTCGGGAAACGCATCTTGGATCATCCCCTTCTTCGCCATCAGTTCGAATCGCGCCTGACTGCACTCCGATCCGCCTTTGCGCTCGCCTGGGAATCCGTTCAACTGCTCAACGAAGTGTGGATGGAGCGTCCGCCTTACAGCGAACGCTATCATTGCTTCCGCCTGGTGGCGCACTTGGCGAAGTATTGGACCGCCGAATTCGCCGTCGATACCGCGAAGTGGGCCATGGAAGTTCACGGAGGTCTCGGCATCTTAGCCGAGTACGGAGTGGAACGATGGCTCCGCGAAGCCATGATCCTAGCCATCTGGGAGGGAACTTCGCACCGCCATGTCTTGGATGGACTCGAAGTGATGGAGCGTAAGCAAGCACACAAAATGCTTTTCGAGCGGTTGCTGGGAATTGCTTCCGGCAAAGATTTGCAGGAAATGGAAGCAGAAATCCAGCGCCACTTAAAACTTCCCGCCGAGGAAAAGGAAGCTCAGGCGGAAGCGCTGTTCCGGCGCCTGGCGCTTTTTACCGCGGATCATCTCTCACGAAAGTATTCGGGCTAAAAAGGGAACTGGAAGTCAGGCCAAATCGCACAAGAGGAGGCACCCATGAATCCACGAATCGCTGCTTTGTTGTTGGTGCTTTCTGTAGTCGGCCCGGCCCTGGCGCAGGATATTGCCGAACCCAGGTCTGGCGTGAAGTTCGCCACCAAAGAGGGAGACACCACGTTACTCGGAGTTGCGCTGCGCACAAAGACCTTTGCAAAGATAAAGGTCTACGCCATCGGTCTCTATGTCGCGGATTCCGCGATCTCCGGTTCGCTTAAAGGCAAGGCTGGCTCGCCCGAACTCTACAAAGAGCTGCAGAATGGCGACTTCAAGAAAAAAGTCATAATGAAGTTTGTCCGCGACGTCAGCACCGGCCAGGTCCAGGATGCTTTTCGCGATTCGCTCAAAGGAGCAGGAGGCAGCACCGAAGCTTGGATCGCCTACTTCAACGACATCCGCTCCGGCCAGGAATGCGTGATCGCCTGGACCCCGGGCACGGGTCTCGAAACCAGAGTAGCGGGCACCGACAAGCCTCCCATCAACGACAAATCCTTAGCCTCAGCCGTCTTCGGAATCTGGCTCGGCGACAAGCCAGTCCAGGACGACCTAAAGAAAGATCTAGTCTCACGCAGCCCGGAACTGCTCAAGTAACTTTATTCATCTCGTCGTATATTTCACGTGAGACTTGTCTTTGTGGGACGGCGTAACCCCCACTTCTGCTTTTAATATCGGCACAAGGTAGCTCGCGAACCCAATGCCCACCAAAATAGTCCCGAACGATTTCTCCGGTACGTATGTTCGAACCACCGACTTCCCAAACTCTAGTTTGTAGAACCTTGTTTTGTAGCGGCGCTCAAATAGCTGCTGCATGGCTTCCCGTAAGTTGCCTTCTGCCTCTTCCACCGATCCGTTGCCCGCATACTCACAAGCAAAGCCACCCAGAAACGAATTGTCTGAATTCCGATAGACCTTGGCCAAAAGGACGCCAGCGGTGATCCGCGTTCCGGCCTTGTCGGTATGTTGCACAGCGATGATTCCCTCGAGCACCGACCCATGATGAATGTCAGGCAGATGGGACAGTTCCACCGCTTCAGGCGGCAGCACGGACGTATACAGCATCACGTTATAGTTCTCGATGCCAGCCATGTCCAGGGCTGCATCGTACGAGCCCGTTTCGATTCCGACGTCGCTCTCTCCCCAACCGATCACCCAAAAATATTCCTTTGGAATCCGGCAGCCAATTTCGGAGTAGCGAGCGGGAGAATGGTTTGACATTGTGAGATTGCCCCGCGCAGCTTAATGCGGTTCTCGTTGGGCGTCAATTGCAGGTCCTGATTTGCGATCATCCCACCAAAACCACGCCAACTACTTTCGAAGCCTTCACGTTCACTTTAGGAACGGCTTCCAATCCGGCGGCGGAAAGTCCAGGTTCCAGAAATGCGGGTTCGGCGAAGGGAACTCAATCCCCACTTCATCCTTCCCAAAGGGATTCTTCTTCACATGGATCACTCGGCAAGCCTGTTCTTTGGCTGTGCCCCAGTTCCGCAGCGCTAGTATTTGGCCCGGCCGAACCTTCATCGCCAGAGCGATCAGCGCTCCGTGAGCATTCACAACCATCGTAAAAGTATCTTCTTCCAGTGGAGCTTCGCCTTCTATCTCCGCGCGAACCAGAATCGGTATTCGCAGCATCACCCGCTGGGATCGCCGGGCCTCAACACGCGTGGAACGCGAACGCTCTGAATTGTCAGCCATCTGACCTGGTCGCCGATTTTGCGTGGATTCGTGGTTTGATTCTGGCACACAACGGCTGGCTCAATAAACTCTTCTCTGAACCAGCGGACTAACTTAACCGGCGTCCGCTCCAGCCGTCTGCTTTCTGCGTAACGCCGTCTACTTGCTGCTGCTTGTCACAATCAATTCCAGGTCTGAATTCCCGCACATGCCATAAATACTTCCAGGAGTGCACGCGCCCAGGGTGTACTTATAGCATCCGGCTTTCTTCGCCACGACCGTGATGGGTCGATCGGAGCCTCCCATGATCGTCCCCGGCGGATCGAACGGCGAGGACTCCCCAAAATCCACCATCACGCCCGTATTTTTGCCCGCCCCTTGCCATGTCACCTTGGCGCCCGTCTGGATGCACAGCACCGTGTCTTTCGGGAAGTTCGCAATGTTAGGAGTAACCGACGCATCGGACCCACCCTCCGTCCGCTTCACCTCCAGAACACACGCCGAGCCATTTGCTCCGCACGTGTTTGCCGCGGTGCAAGGTTGTTCTGGATGCGCATTCGAGCAATACGCCGTTTTCTTCTTCTTATCTTTCGCCACAGTGTGGCCCGCCACCACCAACAGCATCAGTGCCACCAAACTGCACACAATTACTGGGAATGATCTGCTCTTCATAGAACACCTCAGTCCACCTTAAGATGACGTTCCTTCGAGGTCCCAACCGCGTTCAACTTGGCAATTCCAATTCGTCGCCGCAGCCAATTCTTAAGCCCTGGCGAATTGAACGCTATTGTCAAAAGATACAGAGTCGCCCGCTTGCCTTCGCACCTTCTCGCCAGCCCCCCCGAGGGTCCAAACTATTCCTCGCTTATTGTTATTTGTGACAATTCCTTCAGTCCGGTCGGCGTCGCATCCTTAATGTAGGCTCGCAGACAAACGCAAATGCACGTTGTTCTGTCCATGACCCAGTCAAGTTTCGAGATTCGCTGTCCAGAACGGTCCGCAATCCGGAGGCAAGCATGACTCGAAAATCCTCGGCAATTCTGCTGCTTTGTCTTTTTCTGGCCTGTTTTGTCTCCGCCGATACCCTCAAGCTCACCAATGGCCAGGTGATTTACGGCGTCTTCATGGGTCGCAACAATGACGCCGTCCAGTTCCTTGGCCCGGATGGCACAACCAAGTCCTACCCCACCGCGCAGGTGGCCACTCTGACCTTCGGCCCTATCCCTTCTCCCGCTCAGCAATCCGCTGCCTCGGTCCCGCCCCCGCCCTTGGAAATTACCGTGCCTTCCGGCTCCTTCCTGCTGATTCGCATGTCCGAAACTCTCGATACCAGTACCGCCCAGCCTGGCCAACTTTTCACCGCCACCCTCGCCACCAATCTTGCCGCCCAGGGCTACGTCGTCGCCAGGCAGGGCACCACCGTTTATGGCCAGGTGGTGGATGTCTCTTCGGCGCGCCGCTTGTTTGGAAAATCAAAAATCACGCTCCAGCTCACGCAAATCGTCATCAACGGCACCGCCATCGGCATCACCACAGATTCTTGGGATTCTGAGGGCAAGGGCTCCGGCGGGCGCACCGCGCGAAGAACCCTGGGCGGCGCGGGCCTGGGCGCGGGGATTGGCGCGCTTGCCGGAAACGCAGGCAAAGGCGCGGCCATCGGCGCGCTCTCGGGCTTATTTCTTTCCGGTATTCAGCGCGGCAATCAGGTCCAGATTCCAGCCGAAACTCAACTGGACTTTACTCTTGAGCAGTCCGTCACTCTGCCCGTTCCTGCTCAGAACGGCCCCGCATACCAACGGCAATAGTCTGAACTTCTTGGAGGCGTTTCATGAGAATCCGATTCGCACTTGTCACCGCCGCCGTCTTGTTGCTCAGCTACGGCGTTTCCGCACAGGAGAAGCAGCTTCAGGATCCCTCGCAGAGCAAGGAACTCAACACCCAAGCTTATATTCAGTTGCTTCGCTCGGATTTGAAAGTCTCGAAGCGCACACTTATCCAGGAATCCATGCAGCTCGATGACAAACAATCCGCTGATTTCTGGCCGCTGTACAACCAATACGACGTCGAGCAAGCCAAGCTCGGCGATCAGAAGCTCGCCTTGATTCAGGAATATGCTCGCGACTTTCTGACCATGACCGACGCGAAAGCCGACCAACTCGCTCATCGCGCCATGGCCATCGACGACCAGCGCCTGGCTCTGCGCAGAAAATATTACGACCTTTTCAACAAGGTCCTGCCCACCGTTCTGGTTGTCCGCTTTTTCCAGTTGGAAAATCAGATTCAGTTACTTGTGGATCTGCAGATTGCCGCGAACCTGCCGATTATTGAGGAAGCTCCTCCCAAGTGATCCTTTGTCCCGTTGTCCCACTTTCGTATGAACCGAAAATCAACGACCATCTCCAAACTGATCCGTCAGATTACTGAGGTCAAACGCGCGGCGACCCGGGAATCCGTCGCTGCAGGTGCCTCCCTGACCGCTTCCTACTTGGCTATGAACGTGGTGGCTGCGCTGATTGCTGGGTTCGGTCTCATGGAGAACTCTCCCGCTGTCATCCTCGGCGCCATGTTAATCGCGATGCTCTACGGTCCTATCGTGGGCATCGCCCTCGGACTAGCTCGCCGCAGCCTATTTCCCCCGAGCAGGTCGCACAACTCAACGATCTGGCTAACAACGTGACGGGTGCCGATGTTGCCCTTACCGTCAGGTCCGTCATCACCGCCGAAACCACCCGGTTCGGTAACGTATTCGAACCTGAAGTGCATCCAGACGAGGACCCCAGCGGCCGCTAACCCACTGAGATCCTCCGCATTTGCCTAAGCAAACTGTTCAACCACTCACTGTTTCACGACCGCCACATCCAACTCGCCCGTTTTGTCATTCACCACCGCTGCCCCGCACGCCGTATAGTTTCCGGAACCATCGAACCGGCAACCAAACGTTCCTGCCTTTGCCACCCCACACTGCCCGGCATTCAAGCCCACCACGTACCATCCCGAGCCTACCGGTCTTCCCGCTGCGTTGCCTTTCGCATAGATAGCCATCAGGATCCGGCCCGTTTCCGGCTTGCCGTTGGCACAGCTGAAATCATCTTCACGATAGGTGTAGAGCACTCCGCGCTGCGCATCCCACAAGAATTGGTTGTCTTCCACCGTTCCGTCATCGTCGATGTCCACAGCGTCGGTCCAGAAAGACGCCGGTCCGGACGATTTCACGGATGTTGCGCCTTTTCCAACGCTCGACTTCTGGCTTTGGTTCTTCGCCGTCGCGCTGGGCGCCGGTGAATTTGCTTTCGCCGCTACCGTTGGTCCGATGTTGACTTTCGGTGCCGTTCCCGTCGTTGTCTGCGATTGCGCTGCGCTAAGTGTCAATAATCCAACACCAACAATTACGCCGCCTAACAAGAATGATTTGTTCATTTCTCTCCTCCTTACGCCTATCCGCAACGTTCTTCGATGGAAGCCTTGAGGGCCCGAAAAGATTCGGGGTAAGGGGGTGTGTGGATTCCGGGCCCTCGCTGGCCAGAATGCTCCATGCTGTAACAGGTTCCCCGCGCCCTAACAATTGTCAAAACTAACAGTAACGAATCACGCTGCCAGCAATAGCTAAAAGCCTTCTCACAGTGAATCCTCCTTGATCGTATCCAAGTGCGATTGAATCATTCAGTTAGCCGTTTAGACGCTCTTGTGACCACCATCCTCCAAGACCACTAGCTTGTTACTTTTGACAGTTACATCCGCCTGGCGTAGCGACCGATAATTCACCATGTCGTGGGTCCCCAATTAGCCCTGGAAGAGCCGCACCTTTGCTGCAAAACCATCCCATTGCACGTTTGCGTTTCAACGGAGGAAACGTGTCCAAGACACCAACATCTTCAGTTCTGCTCGCTGCACTAGCCTTGATGCTCTCTCTATCCGGTTGCTCGAAACAGGCGGACCAGGCATCCGCCCCAGCGGGCCAGCAAGGCCAGCCGACGGGATCTGCCGACGTTCGGCCGCCTCGCAATCCTCTTCGCAATGCCTATTTCGGAGACCTGCACCTGCACAGTGGTTTTTCCATGGATGCCTTCGCCATGGGTACCAGAACCACGCCAGATGACGCATTCCGTTATGCCATGGGCGAGACCGTAGAGTATTTCGGTAAGCCTCAAAAGCGAATTGTCCCGCTCGACTTCCTCGCCCTCACCGATCATGCCGAGTACCTCGGCGTAGGGCCGGAAACCATAAATCCCAATGGCGTGTTCGCGAAAACCGATTGGTACACCAATATGACCAGCAAGGATCCCTCGGTAGCCGCCGCGGCTTTCCATAAGGTCGTCGGCACCTTTGTGACCAACAAGCCACTTCCGGAATTGTCCGATCCCAAAGTGCTCCGTTCAACCTGGATGAACTACACCGCGACCGCTGAAAAATATAACAAGCCCGGCAGGTTTACTTCCTTCATTGCATTTGAATGGACCTCAGCGCCTCAGTTTCAAAACCTCCACCGCTGCGTGATTTTCGCGGACAAAGGGCCGGAAATCCCCTTCTCGGCATTCAATTCACTGGATCCCGAAGCCCTCTGGAGTTACCTGGAAATTCAACGGAAACAGGGCCTCGACGTAATCGCCGTTCCGCACAACGGAAATGCCAGCAACGGTCTCATGTTCAACACTCGCGATATGTCCGGCAAGCCCCTCACTCGCGATTATGCCGAGCGCCGCATGGCCAACGAGCCCCTTGCTGAGATTATTCAAGGCAAAGGGCAGAGCGATACCAGCCCGGCCATTTCTCCGACCGACGAGTTTGCCAATTTCGAACCCTGGAAGTACCTCATTGGCACCGACATCCCAGCTAAATCGGCCACCGGCAGTTTTATCCGCCAGGCTTACGGGGTTGGCCAGGAACTGCAAGCGTCCTTGGGCGTCAATCCATTCAAGTACGGAATCGAAGCGGGAACCGACTATCATTCGGCTTTGTCTTCCACCGAGGCCAGCAATTATCCCGGCTCGCATGGCCTTCAGGATAGCGATCCCCAGAAAGTCATCACCGCCACCACTTCGATTGGCGGAGAGCCGCCGACCAGTCTTGGCTCCGGTGGATTGACCGGAGTTTGGGCAGAGGAGAACACTCGCGAATCTCTGTTTGCCGCTATGAAGCGCAAGGAGACTTTTGGCACTTCGGGTGTCCGAATCAAAGTCCGTATGTTTGCCGGCTGGAACTATCCCAAAGACCTGACCCAAAAAGCGGACTGGGTCAAGGCCGCTTACGACGCTGGCGTGCCCATGGGCGGCGATCTGCCGACACCGCCGGCTGGAACCTCTCCCACTTTCATTGTTCACGCCTTGAAAGATCCGAACAGCGGCAATCTGGATCGCATTCAGATCATCAAAGTTTCCACCAAGAACGGAAAGAGCACCGAAAAAATATATGAGGTCGTCTGGAGCGGGGAACGCAAGGCCGATCCGAAAACAGGAAAAGTCCCGGCAGTGGGGAATACGGTTGATGTAAAAACCGCCACCTACTCCAACTCCATCGGAGCGCCGGAGCTAGTCGGCGAATGGACCGATCCCGCATTCGATCCCCAAGCCAGCGCAACCTATTACGCGCGCGTCCTGGAGATTCCCACACCGCGGTGGTCAACTTATTGGGCAGCAAAACTGAACGTGCCGCCGAACCCAGGCGTGCCCGCAACAGTGCAGCAGCGCGCCTGGACTTCGCCCATTTGGTATTCGCCCACCAAATAAACTGGCTCGCCGCTGACAAACAGGTTGTCCTACGCAAACGCGTAGCTTTGGCCGCTCACAATTCGTGCGCTATACTCGCGGATAACTTTAGGTCAGCAATCAGCATGTGCAAGAGCCGCCCCTCTGCTGCAGTCCCAATGACCTTGCAGGAACGTGCGTATACATCGCCCATCTGGTATACGCCAGATTGATTCGCGAGCATTTTGCCTAGAGGAAATCAGGAGCAGGAATGGAAGTCACCGGCACAGTCGGCACCGACAACGTTAAGGAATCTTCTGCCGCTAGCGCGGCACTAGCACTTAAAAAAGTTCTTTCCGGTACATTCGTGAAGTCCCTTTTTCGCGAACCGCTCCTCCATTTCCTCATTCTTGGTGGCCTTTTGTTCCTCTTCTTTCATTGGAGGGGTGGCGGCTCAGGCCCAGGCTCGAACCACATCGTCATCACCCACGCGCAGATTGAACAACTCGCCGTCGGCTTCGCCCGCACTTGGCAAAAGCCTCCCACCGAAGCGGAGTTGAAGGGCCTCATCGACGAATACGTGAAAGACGAAATTGCCACGCGCGAAGCGCTTGCTATGGGATTGGATCGCGATGACGTCATCATCCGCAGGCGCCTTCGCCAAAAGTTGGAATTCGTCGCCGAAGACACGGTCGCATCTGTTCCTCCAACCGATGCCGATCTCAACGCCTGGATGCTCAAACATCCCGACGCGTTTCACTCGGAACCACAAGTCGCCTTTCGCCAGGTCTACGTCGGACCGCAGCGTCACGGCGCTTCCATGCAGCCGGACGCCCTCAAGCTCCTTGCACGTCTTCAGGCCGCCGGCCCTGACGTCTCCATCGACCATCTTGGCGATCCCACCATGCTCCCTGCGGAGCAGCCGCTTGCTCCGCTCTTCGATACTGCCCGTTCTTTTGGTGACGACTTCGCCCAAGCGGTAATGACTGCCGCTCCCGGCCAATGGGTAGGACCTGTCGCCTCACCCTATGGTTTGCACCTCGTCCTTGTGTCGAAGAGAGTCCCTGCCGCGCAACAGCCGCTTTCCGCAGTCCGCCCGCAAGTGGAAAGGGAACTACTCCTCGAGCGCAAAAAGATCGAACTGCAATCTCTCTACGATCGCCTTCTCGAAAAATATACCGTGAAGATCGAGCCGCTTCCCACCGTTCCCGCCGCCGGAGCAACAAAATGACGTACCGGGTCCTGTTGCTCGTCGTTGTTTTCTCGCTGTTGGGCCCGGCATTCGCCGTCGCACACGAAGCCCGTCCTGGTTACCTCGAACTCACGGAGACCGGGCCGGACACCTATTCCTTCCTTTGGAAAAGGCCATCCGGCGGCGAAGTCGAACTCCAGCTTTCCCCAGTTATCCCGAAAGACTGCACGCTGGTCACTCCCGACCGCCAGCAACTTTCTCCTGGCGCCATCATTGTCCGCGGCACACTCACCTGCCCTGGCGGACTCGCCGGAAAAACCATCGTCATCGACGGGCTGGAGGGCACCATCACCGATGTTCTCGTACGCCTTCACCACTCCGATGGACGCCTCGAGAGCTACCTCTTGCGGCCCGTTTCACCTTCGGTAACGTTTGGTGGTGTCACCACGCTCACCAACAGAGCCTTGAGCTACGTCCAACTGGGGATCCAGCATATCCTCCTTGGCGCCGATCATTTGCTCTTCGTGCTCGGCCTGATGCTGATCGTCTCTGACCGCTGGATGCTCATCAAAACCATTTCCTCCTTCACCGTCGCTCACAGCATCACCCTGGCCATCGCTACACTTGGCTACGCCAGCGCTCCGCTGCCTCCCTTGAATGCTGCCATCGCTCTCAGCATTCTTTTTCTGGGTCCGGAGATCGTCCGCTCCTGGCGCGGCGAAACCAGCTTCACCATCCGTCATCCATGGGTTGTCGCCTTCGCCTTCGGTCTGCTCCACGGTTTCGGTTTTGCCAGCGGTCTTACCGCCATGGGCTTGCCCAAGGCCGAAATCCCCCTCGCTCTTCTCCTCTTCAACGTCGGCGTCGAACTTGGCCAGCTTTCCTTCGTCCTTCTGATCCTCTTGCTCGAGCGCTCCTTCCGCGTCTTGGAAGTGCACTGGCCGCGCATCGTTCAACGCCTGCCCGGTTATACTGTCGGAACTCTTGGCGCTTATTGGTTTATCCAGCGCGCATTTATCCTTCTTGGAGCGACACGATGAAATCGCGACGCGTCGCCTTTCTCATTGCCGCCATGTTGTGGCCCACTTTTGTTTGGGCCCACGCCGAATCCGGCCGTGCTGAGGGATTTCTTGCCGGCCTGCACCATCCCATTTCCGGTCTCGACCACGTTCTTGCCATGGTTTCCGTTGGCCTCTGGGGCGCTCAACTCGGCGCACCGGCCATCTGGCTTCTGCCCGTCACCTTTCCGGTGGTCATGGCTTTTGGCGGCATGTTGGGTCTCATGGGTGTTCCGTTGCCTGGCGTGGAAATTGGCATCGCGCTTTCTGGAATTCTCCTCGGCTTGGCAGTGTTAGCAGAGTGGCGACCCCCGCTGTGGGCCGCTGCTGTCGTCGTTGGCATGTTCGCCATCTTTCATGGCCACGCCCACGGCACCGAACTTCCTCCCGGCGCCAGCGGCATGCTCTACAGCATCGGCTTCGTCATCGCTACCGGACTGCTACATGCTGCCGGCATTACTGCCGGCATCGTCCATCGTTGGAATTGGGGACGCTGGGCCTTGCGTTTCTCTGGAGCTGTCGTGGCCATCGCCGGAGCACGATTCCTTTGGATCGCGTTGGCCTCATGAAGCGCGCCGTTCACAGGACGCTTGTCATCGCAGCCAGCCTGTTCGCGCTACCGGTGGCCGCCGACGCCCATCTCACCGGTACTGGACTTGGCCCCTTCTATGATGGCGTCACCCACTTCTTCCTCTCGCCCGAACAGATCATTCCAGTGTTGGCGCTCTCACTTTTTGCGGGACTCCGCGGTAAACGAACCGGTCGCATTGCTCTTTTTCTTCTTCCCACCGCCTGGTTTGTTGGCGGACTGATCGGCCTGCGCTGGCCCGTCGCCGGCCCGTTCACGTTGCTCGCCTGCTTTTCGTTTCTCGTGCTCGGCGCTCTCGTAGCCTCCGACGCCGATCTTTCTCCACGCCTTGTTGCCGGCCTCGCTCTGGTCTTCGGCCTGGCCTTAGGCTATGCAAATGGTTCCGATTTTTCCCCGACGAATGTCGGTACCCTTGGCGTTCTCGGCACCGCGGCTTCGCTCTTCGTGCTTGTCACGCTGGCGGCAGCCTTGGTCGCTTCCCTCCGTGCCCCTTGGACGCGGATCGTCGTTCGAGTCGCTGGAAGTTGGATCGTCGCCGCCGGTCTACTCCTCCTCGGCTGGACCTTTCACTCCCACGGCCCAAAACTCTGATCGTGAATCCGGGAAGCGCCCAATCTTGCGCAGATCCATGGAACCGCCTAAGGCTCCGAAAGAAATCGCAGAATCTCCCGCATCAACCGCTCTCCTTGGTCTGTTGCGAATAGGAACTGTGCGTGCGCGGACCCCTCTAGAATAATCAGTTCCTTGGGCCCCACAGCCTTCTCGTAATTCTCTCGAATCTTCGGCAGCCTTGGTCCGTCATCGTTTGCGTCATCTCGTGCCACGATGAACAGTTTGCGACCTTTCATTTTTTCCGCTGGTCCGTCGGTCCATGCCGCCAGTAACACCAGCCGGTCAATTTCTCCTGGCTTCGCTACGATCGACGCATCCGCCGCAGCCGATCCCCCAAAGCTTGCCCCAATCACCGATACGCTTTTCGCCCCAGTCTTGCGCAAATAACGTACTGCAGCCAGGACGTCATACTCTACCCCGTCGTATCCGGACTTGGATTGCGGTCCACGCGACTGGCCATAACTACGAAAGTCGAACGCCATCACACGAAATCCCGCCTTTGCCAGCTCCTGCGCCTGCTTCTCCCAACTCTCTTTGTTGAAGCGCCCACCATGCGCCAGCACCACTCCGCGTTCACCTTTTCCGTAAATGTCGGCGTACACCACGCCTCCGTCCCCCGTCGGAAACGAGACGTGCTCCTGCGCCACGGCAATCCGCGTCAGCACCACAATCACCAGTAGCGCTCTGAGAATGAACATCAAGAAATTGTACCGTCCGAAACGTGAGTCAATGGGGAACCACTGCTCTTCGCCCATTTGGTTGTTCTCACGGCATCTACAAGAACGTGCTCCTCATTCTGCTGCGCGGGCCTCGCAGGGCTCAATGGCCTTTCGCGTGTGCGATTTTATCCAATCCCAATCAAAACTTCCCGCCTTAACCTTGTTGGTTGTCAGCGCCGTCAGGTTCCCCTCACTCGCCATTCTCCGCTGTTTCCTCTACAACCCCTCTCCACTTCTCCTCTTTCTCCGCGCATCCGATCCTTCGCAAATACTCCACATCCAGCTCCGTTTTGTCCTGAAACCATGTCGGATTCTGCCGCCGGTGATACACGCTCGCCACATGGGTTGCTGCCACCGGCGAAAATCTCTCCTGAAAGCTATCCCACGGCGCATGATGAAATGCCACCCCTTCAATTATGTTGTCTGGCAATCCCCACAATCCCAGCAGGTACGCTCCTACATCCGCGTGCGTACATCCCAGGACCTCCGTTTCGGCCATCCCTAAAGATTGTCCGCTCTCCCTCACTACTCGCAGCACATCCGCATATTTCACTCGCACCGACGAGGCCAGTACCAGTTTCCCCACATCGTGCAGCAAGCCCGCCGTAAAACAATCGTCCACCACAGGTTGTGCCGACATCTCCATCAGCGCGATTCGTTTCGCATACCCGGCCACCGCAAGGCTGTGTTCCCACAAGTGCGCGATGTCCCCTTCGTCCAGAATGTCCGTTCGGAACTTGCTGAACACGTGTGTGGAAAGCACCAGCCCTCAAAATATCCAGGCCCAGCAACTGCACTGCATTCGACGGACTGGACACTTGCGTCCGCAGTCCAAAAAACGACGAATTCACCAGTTGCAGAATCTTCGCCGTCATCCCCATATCTCGCGACACCAGATTCGCGATTCTCGCCATCCGTGGGTCGCCGCTGTTAATCTCATTCGTCAGTTCCACAAACAAAGTTGGCAAGCTCGGCAGCGATCCTAGTTTGGACACCACCTCCCGCAGTCCCGCTTTCCCCATGAAGCTTCTCACCGCGAACGCGCCCGCCAGTCGTCTCTTCAGCTCTTCCGCTTTGCACGGCTTCGACAAAAACTGGTGCGCCGGGCTCACGGTATTCAAGATCGTTTGCTTGTCCGCTTGGCCGGATAGCACAAATCGCAAGCAGTCGGGATACCGCTCCTTCACTTTTTCCAGCAGTTGTACGCCACTCATCCCCGGCATGCGAATGTCCGTCACAATCACGTCATATCGCTCCTTGCCCATCGCCTGCAACGCTTCCTGGCCTCCTTTCACAAACGACATTTCCCATTCCGGTCGCAATAAAAACAAGCTTCGTTCCAGCGCCGATAGCATCAACGGCTCGTCGTCTACAAATAAAATTCGTTTCGCCATCCCTAGCTGATCCTCGCCGCCATCGGCAGTTGAATATAAAAAGTCGTCCCCACTCCAACCTCGCTCTCAAACCAGATTCGGCCCCCATGTTTTCGCACGATCGAACTATGCGCCAGCGCCAGCCCCTGGCCTGTTCCTTGGCCCACTTCCTTCGTTGTAAAAAACGGTTCGAAGATCCTCGAGCGGATTTCCACTGGGATTCCGACGCCCGTGTCCTGTACCGAAATCGTTGTCCACTCTTCATCCTGCGTTGTCCGAATCGTGATGGTTCCTTTATTCTCCGGTCCGTCTCGCATCGCCTGCGCAATCGCGTGCGCGGAATTGATGATCAGATTCAGGAATACCTGGTTCAGTTCGCCGGCATAGCAGGGAACTGGCCGCAATTCATTCCCCAGAACCGTCTCGATCTCTGCCACATACTTCCATTCGTTCCGAGCCACCGTCAGTGTCGTCAGAATCGCCTTATTAATGTCCGTGAACTGCTTCTCGTCCGAACCTGGATGTGAAAACTCCTTCATCGCTTGTACGATTCTTGCCACTCTCCCGATTCCTTCCAACGACTGGTCCAGCGCCATCGGTATCTCCCCCCGCAGATAATCGGTGTCCACCGCTCCCAGCACCTCTTGCACTTGGTCCAGCAATTCAGGTGCAAGCGCTTCTCCCGGCCCTTGTTTCGACAGTGCTCGCAATAGCGACAGGCCCGGATCCAGCGCGCTCCACGCATCCTTCACAAATTGCGTATTGTCCCCAACGAATTGGATCGGCGTATTGATTTCGTGTGCGATCCCCGCAGCCAATTGCCCGATGGCCTCCAGTTTCTGCGCTTGTCGCAGTTGACTCTCCATCAGTTTGCGTTCTGTGATGTCCTCCTCAATCGCCAGAAAGTGCGTCGGGTTGCCGTGGTCATGTTTGATCGGTGTGATCGCCACCGATCCCCAATAATTCTCGCCATTCTTCTTCTTGTTGCAGAATTCTCCCCGCCATTCGCGCCCTTGGTGAATGGTTTCCCACATTTGCTTGTATTCGTTTGCTGAGGTATGCCCCGATTTCAAGAATCGCGGGTTTCTTCCCACCACTTCCTCGAAACTGTATCCCGTGCTCTCTTTGAATCGGTGGTTCACGTATGTGATATTTCCTTCTAGATTCGTGATCAACACCGCCGCTGGGCTTTGCTCCACCGCCTGCGACAATTGCCTCACCGCGTTTTCATTCCGCTTTCTCTTCGTGATGTCCCGAAAAATCCACATCCTTCCGTAGTGCGTCCCGTCCTTCCCGATTACCGGCGAGGAATACCGGTCCAATACCGTTCCGTTCCTGAGTTCGATCTCGTCATGACTGGTTGCCTCTTTGTGGCTATACAGGTGCTGCACTTGCTCCACGAAGGCCTCCCGATCCTTCACCTTGCTCATCGCGTGTTTCAACAGGGTCTCGTCGTCTTGTTCCTCGCTCAGTTCCGGCGGGATCTCGAAGATTTCCGCCATCCGCCGGTTCTTCAGAATCACCCGGTTGTCTACGTCCACCACCAGGATTCCGTCCAGCGTGGCATTCGTTTGCGCTTCCAGAAACGCCGTCTTGTATCTCAGCTCTTCTTCTGCTTGCCTCCGCTCCGTAATGTCCGCGCCCACCAGCAGCAACTCGCCGTCTTCACTGTGCGGCAACGTAATCCACGTCGCGGTCAGCCCCAGTTGCCGTGCTTCTCCGCCCCTCTCGAACCACACTTCCCACTTCGCTTCCGTCTTCGTTCCCAACAGCGTTCTTGCTTTGCCCTCCATGTCCGCACTTAGCCAATGAATCCCGCATCCGTCCAGCGATCGTCCTAACACCTCTTCGCGTTCCAGGCCAAAGGTACTCGCCGCCGTCGAATTCCACCGCCGGATTCGCCCCTCGCCATCCATGCCAATCAATATCGACGGCACCGAGTTGATGAATAGCTCCGCTTCCTGGTGCGCGCACCGCAGTTCCTCCAGCAATAATTCCAACTGCTGTTCCCGTGCTTTCAGCTTTTTCTGTGCTGCAATGCGCTCCTCAATCGCTCTCGCGATCACCACGACTTGCTCGATCTCCCCTTCTTCATTCCGCACCGCACACCCATGCGCTTCCATGTAATGCGGGTTGCCCCCGCAGTCCAGGAACCGGACTTCCAGCATATGACTGTTCGATTTTTCATTTAGCATTTCGCGAACGCGCTCTACGATCTGAGCTCGATCTTCGGGATAGATGAACTCCATCGAGTTCGCCCCCACCAGTTCCGACGGAGCGTGTCCAAGCAGCGTTCGGAACGTGGGGCTGGCGTACTCCGTAACCAGGTCGGGAAGCCTCACCACAAAAATTATGTCGCCCGCGTTCTCCCCAATCGTCCGAAACAGCGCTTCACTCCTTCGCAACGCTAGTTCCGCCTCCTTTCGTTGCGTTATGTCTTGAACTTGTCCGATGACTACGGGCCCACCATCCGGCCCTTGCGCTACTGTAGTCGACAGCAGTGCCCACACAATCCGTCCGCTTTTGTGGATGTATCTCTTCTCCTGTTGGTAACTCGCAATCTTCCCCTCAATCAGTTCCCCGATCAGCCTGGTCGATTCCCCCACATCGTCGGGGTGTGTCAGGGACTTCACTTCCCGCCCAATCAGTTCCTCCTTCTCGTACCCCAGCAGATTGCAAAACGCCTGGTTGACCAGCGTCCATACTCCTCCGCTTCCCACAAGCCCCATGCCCACGGCTGCCACTTCGAACGCCAGTTCAAAGATCTCCGCCGGTTTGCTCCTGTTCGATTGTTCAATCACACTTGTCATCCGCACCTCGTGCCGT
>Ga0074046_10000067_pt1 | contig 82045 bp, 78 predicted proteins | sample BogForMeECP23OM3_FD_94441 | JGI IMG/M metagenome (GOLD analysis project Ga0074046, IMG submission 94441) | Bog forest soil microbial communities from Calvert Island, British Columbia, Canada - Bog Forest MetaG ECP23OM3 | ecosystem: Environmental > Terrestrial > Soil > Wetlands ... | reverse complement strand
TTTTCCGGATAAGGAAATCTACTGGATGGATCAGACCATTCGGTACCACCATCAGTTAGCAACCGAAAGTTTCGGGCTGAAATCTGAATCGATATCATACAAAGAGCACTTCTGGTCGGGCGGTGGAAATGCGGGGCCTGACCTGGAATGTCTCGCTGCCGGTCTGGAGATCTCAACCTTGGTCTTCATGCAGTACAAGGTCCAAGGCGATCAATTACAGAAGCTGCCTATACGAACCGTTGATACGGGTTACGGGATCGAACGGTGGGCATGGCTGAGCCAAGGGACGGCCAGCGCGTTCGAAGTTCTCTATGGCCCCGTGTTAGAGAAAATCTTCAGCCTCGCAGGCGTGAAGTATGATGAGAAGTTAGTTGCGAAGGTTGTTCCGTACTCAAGTTACATGAACATTGAACGCGGCGACAGCCGAATCGAGGCACGCAAGAAGGAAGCTGAGAGTGTTGGTATGGACTGGCGAGACCTCGAAAAGGGAATAGTCCCAATCGAATCTGCTATGGCTGTAGCTGACCACACAAAAGCGATCGCGTTCCTACTATCTGAAGGCGTAGTACCATCGAACGTCGAAGAGGGTTATCTGACAAGGTTGCTGATTCGGCGCACTTACCGAATGCTTCGGCAGCTTGGAATCGAAGATAGAATGCCTGAGATCTTGGACGCGCAGGTCGACTACTGGGGAGACGACTTCCAGCAACTGAAAGACATGAGGCGTGAGATAGCGGAAGCAATCAAATCCGAAGAATCAAAGTATAAGAGAACTCTGGAACGCGGCGCTGACTTAGTAAAGAAAATCGCAATCGACCTCAGAGCGAAAGGGCAGAAGGAGATTCCCTCTGGGTCTCTAGTAGAGCTATATGATTCCCAGGGGATGGTTCCTGATATCGTTAGAGAAGTCGCGGAGCCATTAGGCGTTGCAGTCAATGCGCCCGGGAACTTCTACGCCATGGTCCTGCAAAAGCATCTGTCAGAAAAGCGAGCGTCTGACGAAGATGAGGAATCAAATGTTGTGGCATCCCTGAAGGATATGGTGAGCGAACTGCCCGAAACGGTTCGGCTATACTACAATGATCCGTTTCAACGAGAGTTTCAAGGCAAAGTAATCGCTGTCCTGGAAAACAAGTTCATTGTCCTAGACCAAACCTGCTTCTACCCAGAGGGTGGAGGTCAACCCGGAGACATAGGAGTAATCCAAACTGCAGGTGGTCCTGTGAAGGTGATTGGGACGCAGAAAGTCGGGCGCGTCGTCGTTCACCAAATTGACGGGAAGCTCCCGAAGGTAGGCGAAAGTATCCGAGGCGCAATTGAGTGGGAGAGGCGTATCAGCCTCATGCGTCACCACACGGGCACGCACCTGATCCTAGGAGCCGCGAGGAGAGTTTTGGGACAGCATGTCTGGCAAGCCGGAGCGCAGAAGGGAGTTGAGTCAAGCCGCGTAGATATCTCCCACTACGAGAAAATCACTGATGATCAGGCGAGAGAGATAGAGCGACGAGCCACAGAAGTTGCTCTGCAAGACATTCCAGTTGAATCAGAGTGGATGCCTAGAGAAAAGGCTGAGCAACAGTACGGGTTCCGACTTTACCAAGGCGGCGTCGTCCCTGACCGTGAATTGCGCGTCATAAAGATCGGAGACTGGGATGTAGAAGCATGCGGCGGAACTCACTGCACAAGAACAGGGCAGATCGGGACCATCAAAATTCTCCGCACGGAACGCATTCAGGACGGTGTTGAGCGGATAATATTCGCTGCCGGAACTCAAGCCCTTCGCGCGGTTGAAGAACAAGAGAGGAAACTGAACGAGATATCAACGATAATTGAAGCACCAATCGAAAAACTGGACAAATACGTGCAGACACTCGTCGAAGAAAAATCACGCATGGCAAAAAGGTTGGAAGGACTCGCAGAAGCGTGGGCCAAGCAGGAGGCCCAACGCCTTTCCGCGTCGGCAAGAACAGTGGGGCCAGTTAAGCTGGTTGTGACGAAATACGAGACTGGTGAAGAAAACGACCTAGTCATGCTCAACAACGAAATCATCCAAAACGACGCGAACGCTGTCGCAATCTTAGTCTTGGTTAAGAATTCAGTGAGAGTCTTAGTGGGTGCCGGTAAGAACGCTATCGCACGCGGCGTACATGCGGGGAAGTTAGCTGCGAAGCTGGCTGCTCTAGTGGGAGGAGGTGGGGGCGGTAAAGACAACTTCGGCCAAGGCGGGGGCACAAAACTAAGCGCAGTAGATGTAGTCGTCAGAGAATCCGAGCGAGCCGTCAATGAAATGCTGACAAAGTGATGATTGTGGCAGTAGATTGGGCTGAGATAGATAGAAAATGGCAAAGGGCATGGGCTGAGTCTAAGGTATTCGAAGCCGATCCGGACCCGAAACGTCGGAAATGTTTCGTTACTTTTCCCTTTCCTTACATGAGCGGACCCTTGCATGTCGGGAGCGGTTTTACTGCTGCCAGAGTCGACGTCTACGCTAGATACATGCGTATGCGCGGGTTCAATGTCCTCTTCCCTTGGTCGTGGCATTGGACTGGCAAGACCGTTGCTGGCGCAGCTGAACGCATCAAGAACGGGGACGAGGAATTCATACGCCCGATTAGAGAGGTTGACGAGGTTCCTGAGGCAGAGATCAGAAAATTCGTTGACCCCGCCTACATGGCACAATACTACACCGCCGTGAACCGAGACGCCATAAAACGATTCGGAACTTCTGTGGATTGGCGGCGTGAGTTTCACACGAGCTCTCTCAACCAAGAGTTCAGCAAGTTCGTCACATGGCAATATTTGCGGTTGCGTGAGAAAGGTTACGTTACAAAAGGCACACATCCTGTAGTCTGGTGCCCCAAGGATCAGAGCCCAACCGGTGATGCCGATCGTTTAGAAGGGGAAGGTGTGCGGCCTGAGGAATTTACGCTAGTAAAATTCAAGATGGGAAACCTGCTCCTACCATGCGCAACCTTCCGACCTGAGACGATCTACGGCGTAACGAATCTATGGGTCAACCCAGAAGGTGAGTATGTAGAAGCCGACGTTAACGGAGAAAAATGGATCGTAAGCAAAGCAGCGGCCGAAAAATTACAGAACCAGCTTAAGCAAGTGAGCGTAATTAGAAGTTTGAAAGGCGCGGAACTGATCGGAAAAACGTGTGCAGATCCAATTCAAAACAGGCCGCTACTGATCTTACCGGGAGATTTTGTCAAAACCAATCACGCTACGGGGTTGGTTTACAGCGTCCCCGCGCATGCACCCTTCGACCTGCTGGCACTAAGAGATGTTCAGAAGAATCCGGCCACTACAGTATACTCTATCGATTCAACCGAGTTGGCGCGCATCCAACCAATTTCAGTAATCTCGGTTGAGGGATACGGAGAATTTCCTGCCGCGGAAATCGTTGATCGGATGGGTATTCGTAGCCAGACGGATCCTTTAGCGGAAGAAGCTACGAAGGAAATTTACAAAGCGGAATTTCACACCGGCATAATGAGAGACAATTGCGGTCAATATGCGAAGCAGAGAGTTTCAGATGTTAAGGAAGCCTTGGTCGCAGATTTCAGAAGCAAGCGAATCGCTGATGTGATGTACGAATTACCTGAACGTGTCGTTTGCCGATGTACGACAGAATGTGTCGCAAAGATAATTCAGGATCAATGGTTTCTCAAATATTCAGACCCCGATTGGAAGAAGCTCGCGCATCAAGCCATAGCTGAAATGTCCTTCTACCCTGAGGAAGCCAGGGCATGGTTCAACGGTATCGTCGATTGGTTGCAAGATTGGCCCTGCGCCCGCAGAACCGGTCTTGGTACTCCACTTCCCTGGAGCCCCGACTGGATCGTTGAAACACTGAGCGATTCAACCATTTACATGGCATACTACATGATAAGCAAATTCGTCAACGCAGGAAAAGTCAAGGCCTCACAGCTACCCCCCGAGGTTTTCGACTTCATATTTTATGGCATCGGTAAACCGGAAGAGGTCGCCAAGAACGCCGGAATAGAACGTAAGCTAATGGACGAGATTCGGAACGAATTTCTCTACTGGTACCCGGTAGATATGCGCAACTCAGGAAAAGATTTGGTCGGTAATCATCTGAGCTTCTTCATTTTCCATCACGTGGCGCTTTTCGAGCAGCAGTATTGGCCGAAGGCTATCGGGGTCAACGGGTTCATGCTGTTGGAGGGGCGGACCATTCACAAATCTAAGGGCAACTTTGTCCCTCTGTGGAAGGCTTGCGAGGAATTCGGAGCAGACGCAGTACGGTGTGCTGTCCTGCTCGGCTCGGAGGGGATGGACGACCCTGATTGGCGAGCTGAGAACGTTCGTGACGTGAAGGGCAGGCTTGAATCTTTCCTGCGTTTCATCGAAGTCGTCGCTCGGAGGCCGAAAGAGCAAACCGCGAATGGCCATCTAGAAAATTGGTTGATGGGTAGAATCAACGCGAAAGCAGGTTTGATTGCTGATTCCATTGCGAGGCTAAAAACGCGCACAGCGACATCAATCGCTCTGTACGATGTATGGAACGATTTACGATGGTACGAACGCAGAGTCGCAAAACCTGACTCCAGAACCATTGACACATTCATCTCGAAATGGATCCGACTGATGGCTGCTTTTGCCCCACACCTAAGCGAAGAAGCTTGGCAAATGACGGGTCATGAACGGTTTGTCGCCGTTGCCGGATGGCCGGAATTTGAGCAAGTGAGCGCTGATCCACGCTCCGACGAGTTAGAGCTCCTGATCAAGCAAACGTTGCAAGATACGCAGGAAATAATGGCGACGACCAAACTAAGCCCGAAGACTGTCCACTATTACGCTGCCGCCAAATGGAAATGGCGAGTGTACTCTGAGGCTCTAGCAAGAGCCAGTTCACACCCCGAAACTCTCGACGGGCTAATCCGTGACATGCTCTCGGCTAAAGTTGCCTCTGCGAAAGACCTTCCAAAATTCGCGGCGAAAATCGTACAGCAAGTCAAGACGATGCCAAGTGAACTACGGGTGAGAAGGTTGGAGGTGGGGGAGGTTGATGAACGAAGCGTGTTCACCGAGGCGCGGGTATTCTTTGGCGCGGAGTTGAAGACTAAAGTTGAAGTTCACGGTGAAGAAGATGCTTCCCTTTACGATCCGAAGGGAAGAGCGAGGATCGCCGAACCCTACAGGCCTGCGATATTCTTAGAATAGAGCGTTGAGGCTTCGCGGTCTTTCGTTCATTATCATGTAGATCCCGGTTATGACTGCGAGTATCAGTCCCACTATGAAGCCACCGCCTATGAAGAGGCTTACTATTGCGGTGGGGAAGATCATGAATGCTGCTAGAACTTTGAATCCTAGCATGTATAGAAGCACTGCACCGTCAATCACCAACCCGAGCACTACGCCAAGGATGAAGTTGAAATTGCCAAGGAAAAATACCCATGGAAAGAGGCCTACCCAGAATGCGAAGAAACCTGGCCAAAGAAGTGCCTCCGCATTAGCCCAGATTAGAATCGATGAAATCGTCAGTAGTAGGACCACGAGCAACGAATACCGGCGAGGCGCGTGAGCCTTAGGGAATGGGCCGTACACTACTCCGCCTGAAGGTAAGCCACCCTGCGCATACAATGTGGGCCCCATCGTGGGCGCCATTTGTGGGGCGGGTTGATTCATTACAGTCATGTGGTAGCAACTGGGGCAAAAGGCGAGTTCACCGTAAGGTTTGGTGCATGAAACGCATATTCTTCGACCGCAGCGACTGCATACTTGGTTCGCTGGTAGGTTTGGGTGATAATAGCACATGTAAGCCAATTTCTTCAAACAACCCTCATTGACAGGTTTCTAAGGCAGGATGCGGGATGGAGTTAGTTTGACTTGATAGTTAGTTACAAGATAGTGTCAAACCTCACCGGATTTTGCAGCCCATACTTCGATGCTCAAGGTTGAATAACGAAAAGGGGCGGAAATCGGCCACTTTAGCGGTTCTTGCCCCATTTTGCTCAGTAAGACGCCACCAACGCCTTATCCACAATGCCCTCGTCAAACAGACAGTACAACTCTAGACCAGCGGGTCCTCGAGAGTTCACGAACGGAGTTCATCGTCAGACAGAATCAAAGTGTGTAGACTATGTTGTACCCGTGCAAGCGGCGCTTTCTGACGTAGGATCCCTTAGGCCTCAACGCTTTTAGTTTGGCAGGTCTGGTTTCGGGTTTGGGCCCGTAGCTCAGTCTGGATAGTGCTTCTGGTTTGAGCGTCTAAAGCACAGGCCCTCTAAACGCTTTCAGAAAAGCGGGAGACGCCTGGGGTCCGGGGTTCGAATCCCCGCGGGCCCGCCATGATTCAGCACATTGAGTCATTGAAAACTTACTTACCGTTTGAACCGAAACGCATTTCTGAGATGTGGGAAGAAGGCGGCTGAGGTTCAAAATCACAAACTCGTACGAGTAAAGAGAAGGAGGAGTGGATTTCAGCCCCAATTTACTAGTAAGCTGTCCGAGCGTTTTGGTGGCATGTCCGGAGGGATTCACCACTTTTTTAGTACCGAATCCAGCTTTCCCAACTGTCCCTTTCACTGCAGAATGCGGCGGCTCATTGAATCCCGGGTGTAATTTCAGGTTACATTTCTGCTTTAATTCTGTTTCGACCGTTAGTGGGGCCGAAGGGACTCTCCATCAGATGATGGTGGGGCTATCTACGCAACGTCTCAATTCTTGACGATTGTCATCGTCAACTCCCGCTCCACCTGCAACTGATGCGTTTCTGGTTACTGGAACGTTTCGACCTACGTTGTGTTAGCGTCAGAGTAGTCGTGACCTTCCGAAGTGGGAACACTCGAGGGATATTCAGCAAATCCCAATGTCTCCTTGCTCACATTGATAAAGAAGCGGAACTTTTGCTGCGTCTCTTCTGCCCACTTTTGATTCGCTTCTTTCCAGTCGTCAATTCTCAAGTAGCAGGCATCAAATGAGTATCCTGATGGATCGTAGTGTTCAGTGACTATTCCTACGACGATATGGTCTCCAGTTATGCTACGCGCAACATAACATCTGAGCCCAAGTTCACTACGTCTCGTCTCTCTATCAACTGTCCTCGGACTTACGAGAAATACATATGTTACTCCCGAGGTTGAACGTGTGAGCCTCGCCTTTCCTTCATCCTTCGGAGTATTCGTTATCAAGTCATCGAATAGCTGACTCAGAATTCTTCTTTCGAAACGATGTTCCTTTGCGATTGTTCTCAGCGCAAGTTCCGTCTCACTAGGGTTACTCTCGTACTCCAATTTCCCAGCCAATACTTCAGTAGCGAACGTTTCGATCATGGTATCCCACAAGTAGCTGATCCGGTCCGCTTCCTTGCGTGCCTTAAAAGCGGAACTCGCCGAAAATCCCTTCCAGAAGGTTCCATCCATAACGAGGATTCCAAAATTCGAAGGAAACGATCTGTTATTTTGAAGGTAGAACGCCAGCAAATCTTCTTCTCCTGCGCCCCCAGTTACAACAATCTTCTTGTTTTGCGTCAACAGCGTTTCGACCGCTGCCAAGTATTCCACGAAATCTGTTATGGTATCTAACTCACGGATGAGAAGCTTGGCGGAAATCTCATCGTATACGTGCACGAAACCCTTCCCGAAATCCCGCGGACTGATTGTGACTTCGCCTTGCGACCCAAGCGCTACAGCAACTCTGTGAATTTTCACATCCTTCAAATCGGGGAACTTAATTTCTCTTCCCTTATGACAGGTGACAATCTTCTTGCCACCGGTTATCCAACCCTGTGCGCGGTAAACTTGTTTCACAGATTCATTGATAGCACGCCGTTCCCATCTCTTAACGGCAATATTTTTGTCTAGAAGAGTATGATAGTGAATCTTCTTAACAGAAAGAATCACAATGTAGGGGTCACAAACAACCAGAATATCACAAAGCTCTTTGTTGTCTTGCTGGCGCACCGGATTAGGATAACTCCAAAGAGACAGAAACGATTTCTTACAAAGGTCGTAAACGAATTGTTCGCTTAAGTTCAGCATTAAGAACTACTCCTTTCAATTGACCGACCGAGCTGGTCCGGATGCTTTGTTAGGTACTGAAAGAGCTTAGCTGACTCTGGTTGTAGATCAACGGAGTTCTGTCGAGTTCGTTCAGCATACCACATTTTCTCAAGAACTTCATACGTCATGTCATGAATTGAGCGAGCATATTGGAGTTGGCATAAACTAGTTAGTTTCGACATTAGGCGTGGCGGCACGGAATCTGTTGCCTTGCTGCAAACCTCCAGGTGAGTAAGCTTAAGTAACTTTGCGAGCAAAGTTACATCCAACAGAAATACGTTCATCTGATGCGTGACGTACTGACACAAAGACGGTATAGGCATGGTTGCATTTGCCGCTGTGCAATAGATCAAATCTTCCATGAGCGATGAAATATCGATTAGAACATCCTGCATAGCTAACGGGATGGAATTATCGAATGGTCGCACTAGAGAGCAGAAGGAAGCTCTGGTATTGACCAGATTCATGTGGCCATTTTCGCGTTCCATGATTGAGGGCAAATAGCCTTCATGGAACGCGTTATCCAAGAGTGTACAGCAGTTAACTCGCAACGTTCCAGAGGAGGGTCCTTCTCTTTTGCTGTGCATGAGATATTCAGGGAGCGCAGGTCTTTCAAGAATGATTGTAATGTCACGGCTAACAGCCATTCTCTCCGAAACGAATCGCCGTAGGTCTCCAAGCCAGCAAAGTCGTTCGCTGGGAACAATATTCCACACTATGTTGACTCTCACTCCGGTTTACTCCTTCGGCGTGTTTTACGAAAACAAATAGCTGTGTACAGCCTTATCAAACGCACACACGGTCAGTTGACGTTGACCAGAAGCAATGCGTTTCCAAATCCACAGCGCATTAGATATTACGTATGGTCTTATTTCATCGTTACAATTTCAATATACATTCTCACAGCCTCATCCTTTGCCTCTATTCTATTGCAACAGATAACTAACGGAACCTTTCAAACTCCGATCACTGTCCAAATTGCATTCGCATTTTCCATGGTTCTCGTGACTATTCTTTTCATTTCCATCTTTCTGTTTGTACGAATTCTTCGGAAACTATTCTTCGTGCTACGCCCAGTTGTCGTATCTTCGCAATCAGCAGAAATGAGAGGCATGCAGCCCGTCGGCGCCATCGGTGTGCTGCGAACTATCGCCCGCATGGAACGCTTCAAGAACCTGCTTCCTAGTTCAGTTAGTTGGATACTAGCACTCGCAATAGCAATAACGATCTCACTTATTGTCGCGGCGTCGCCGTCCATTGCCGCCAACTTCTTTTTCCTTTACTTGAATGGTTGCCTGATCGTCTTTATTCTTTGGATACCCTCTTTCACCTTGACCGGACTACCTGCATCGGAACGCCTTCTTGGAACCATGTCCATCGCACTCTTCCTGCCAGCACTGGAACAAATCCAGAGAGAACATCGAGGGAAGTGGAGCTATTTCCCGGTGAAGTCAATGCTTCAGTCTGATGAGACATTCCTAATTCAAACGATGGTTCGTTATTCGGATGACCTCGTACGAGAAGTTGTACCTGCGTTGACTACGAATCTCTCACCTTATTGGGCCACCATTTACCTAAGCCTCTCCCTCAGGGATCAAGTAGAGTCCCCGAAGGCTTTGGCCCTCATCGAGAAGGAGCGAGCAATTCTCTTGAAAATCGACATCTATCCCGATCGAACGTCGGTCTCTGATATGCTCGGGGTCTTGATGTCAGCGAAACTTGAGCTGCCGAAGTCTTGGGAGATAGTGCAACAATGCCAAATATCAGCTCCCGTTGAGAAGCATGTCCCGTTCAAGGGATTCATCTTATCATATGTAGTCGGTCCCACCGTGACTCTATTGATTACGCTATTGATCATCAAATTCCTGGGTCTAATTCTCCATTAAATTCAGAGATGTTGGTGGGGCCTTACGTTATCCCTTCGATGAGTTCGCTATTAGTCCTGGATCGGCCTGAAGAATATGGATTCATTACGATCTGGGCGTTGGGAAAGCTGTCCTCATATACAAGAATGGCGCTCAGGTCAGGATTCTTTTCTCTTGCCATGAATTCCTCTATTCTTGAACGAATCTCAGGGAAGAAGAAGACCGCTTCGAGTTTGCCTTTTTCGTAGCCAAGAATTGACCAATCAGATGCTCTCAGCACGATTAGGTTGATTTCGCCTGGTTGCATCTGATTCAATTCTTCCTTCAGTTTCCGTTCGACATGATTAAGGAAGGCTACTCGCTCCAACGATGACACTGGTGATGGAGAAATCTCCTGGCCCGCAACCTCAACAATCCTATCCTTTCGGGACGGAATGCTCCAGAACGATGCGACGGGACAATTGACAAACTGCTTGCCCGAGACTGATTTGAGAAATGAGTGCGTGGGTTCAAGCTCGCTGTTTTCGCTGAGCTCCACCGAGTAGCGGTCCAAGATGGGCTTCCAATCATATAGTGTCTTGTCTGGGCCGAGCTGTGCCAGATACCTCAGTCCGTGAATTGAAAGTCTGCCATCGAAGAGTGATATCATGTTTGTGGTCTTGAGAAAGTGGATTATCATGCTCACGGACGAACCCACGTCTATTCCTACGTCGTCGCTGGGAAGAACTCCGGTGTCAATCTCTATGCGAACAATAGTTTCTTCGTTCATCTGCGACCAGATGTACCGGGCAACTTGATTGAAAATCTCTCCAAACTTTCTTTCAGTTTCTCCCGTGTTGAGCGCGGTCACTTCGATATAGATAGGCTGAGCACCTTGAGTAAGTCTTATGTCGCTAAATCCGCCTGAAGCCAAAGGAGGCTCATACTCGACTAGATTGCTTCCGAACCTATCGGCCAAGTATCCCGCAATCGTCACCTCGGTATAACCAGCCATGCTGCCGCTGAGGGTATTGCTTTGCAGTTTTGCCGTTATGTTGTCCTTCTTCCTTTGAGGCCAATTCAGTATGTCTAGCTTTCTCAGGTAGAGTTCAAGTTTAGCCAATTCGGCCATGCTAAGACGATCTGGATGGTCCCCGTCGGCCGACGCACATTGCCAGAAAATGAGATTGTCAATTGTCTTGCTCTCTTCAAGCGCTGAGAAGTCGTCCACGAGAATCTTGAGAATGGACAACTTGTTTAGGGCAGACTTGGCTTCGCAAACTCGCCCCTTGAGATATTCTGAATGCGCCTGTTCTCCTGTGAAAGCAACGATCGCCAATAGACCCAACTCAATTGAACGCATTGTATATGAAAGTCCACGTCAGGTTATATGAAAAATTCCACTTTCGGAAGCGAATCCTGCCTCTTGAGATCAAGATATTGCCCGGTAGCTTCCTGATCGGAGTATTGCGCCTCTCTAGCGTTGAAATAACAGCGTTCGATGAGGATTATACGAAATCGGAGAGCCTAGTTGGGTTCATTTGCAGTTTGATGTTCATGGGGTCGAAGACCTGTGAGAGTGACGCGAATAGACTGAGGACATAATCGTCCACGTCGATCTCCTTCAGATTCGCCTGTGCCGTTGGTTTAACGGTGAACTGCCGTCCCTGTAATCTAAACGGAACCACCTTCACAAACCCAATCGTCTCCCCCGGACTGGCGCCTTTCCTTGCTTCATGAGCAGTCAGGCCGCTTGGTAGGGTTGCGGAAGCCTCTTCGACATTAACTTCTCATGTGGATCCTCCCTGAGCTAAACACGGTACTCTAAATCCGCTAGGGGTACGGCTCTTTCGCGGAGGTTACGAACGGCCTCCATGACTATTTCGGGTACTTGCACTTTGGCGGTTCAACGATGAATGATCCGACGCCGGTCTCCGTCCTCACCAGAAACTGGGTGGGATTGATCCGTTTCACACTCTCAGCCTTGAACAACTCGAAGCCTATCTGACTTCGACAAGTCTGTGTTGTTCACGGTCGTAGCTCCCAGAAAACTGCGCGAGCCAGCTATGCTTGCCTTAAATCTTGTCGAGAATGTCAGGTTCGAACCATTAGCACCTAAACATTCAAACCATTAGGACCAAAGGGAGAGTTCTGGATACGGCTAGAAGGCGAATTTTTCAACAGCCTAAGACGCATGATTCGAAGATTGGTTAACGATGGTAAGTCGGAATAGATTAAGAGTAAGACCCGTTTCGGTCCCTGGCTACTACAGATTTTCCGTAGAGGACGAGGGTTACGTGAAGGTAACCGTGGATTTTGTGCATGATCTCGGTGTTGACGGTGGTGACGGTGTGTACATCGCATTAGCCAAGTCGCGCCTCCCTAACGAGCCGCGAGAAGAAGATGACTTTCTGTGCGTGTGCAAATCCGCCTCGGACACTCGATTTCGACTGGGCATCACTCGTTGGGCAAACCAAGATTTTGGTAAACTTCGACACCCGGCCGAATGGGAGGCAAAATGCAAAGTAAGATTTGGCCCGTCAGAGAATTCCTCCATTGAACATCTTGTCTATGATGTCTGGCTGGGAGGAAAATTCTTCCTGACATTGAGTAAATGGAAGTACCTGATCTGCGCACTTGATAGTGGTACAGGAAATTACATAACGAGTATAGGCTCTGTGAGAATCGACTCGGAGTCAATCAGATGGTTTGCCATGCAACCAACCGATCCACGAGCCAAACCACCTGCGTACAACGCCGATGAGATACCCGTGGCTTATGATGTCAGGGAGGTTGCACTGGACGACGCCATATGGGCTGTGTTCGAATACATCACTTCGTCATACAGAGAGCCGAGCAATTAGCTTAGACGCTTGGCTCGGACGCGGTTCCACATGAGAAACGGTGCAGAACTCCGTCCGTATATTCGCCCAGTAAGAAAGGTGGCCAAGCCGTCCAATTGTGATTTTATAGTTTCGGACGAGTATGCTACCAGCGATGATCCAGCGGCAAATACGGGGAATGACATTTGCGTAGCGTATCCTGAAAGGGACGAGGCAACTGAGGACGCAAATGCTCCTGAAATGATCGCGAAACCTGGGTAGATCAGATATTTCACCCATTTGTTGGTACGTGCTATGTCCTTGACTTCCATTTGTACCGCCGTCCATGCTTCACTAAACCGGGCTGCCTCAGTGACAGCCTCGTCGAATCTTCCATCTTCTAAGTATCTCTGAAACGACAGTAGCAGCTTTAGATTTTGATCGATTACGCCCTTTTCATCGAGCTTTTCGATGAACTTCAAAGTTTCGGGCACGGTAAGTCCTTCGGGGTGCTGATAGCCCAACTTTACGTTCAGCTTCCCCAACAAGAACTTCGACGCGGAGACTATCGTACTGGGTACAACCATTCTGCCATAGATGACCCTCAGAATCTGCAACTGATCCGAGGAAAGCATAGGAATGGCGTCGCAGGTAGCCGCACACGTATCATGATTCATGCTCATGAGATACAAAACAACAAAGGCCGTTGACGGTTTGTCGAGAGCAAGAATGTTCTCCAAAATTACGTTCCCATATAGAACGCGGCTTAGCATTACAGCGCGAGCGGTGACGAGAGAGACGAACGAAGTATAATCCATGGGGGTAAGGTCAGCGATACGTCGGGTTCCGAGGACAGCTGAAGGCTCTAAGATTTCTTCCTTGACAATACGAAAGACATCGGATCCTTCTTGAGTGAATTTGCTGACCAACTTTCTTGTCCAATCAAGATACTCTTTACGCTCATCGTATGCCCTCAGATTTCTTGCGTCATTGAGGAGCCTCCATGATCTGACGAATAGGTTAGGGACATGAGTACATTGCAAAATCGGTTTAAGTCTGGATGATTCTTGATCATAAGCGGAGATAGGCCAATGCATGAATACTGGAATAATTCGTTCGTCCTGGATCAACTTAAGAACAGTGTCCAAATCCAAGCCGTATTGTTTTCTGAAGACATCTCGGCTAACGAATTCTATGGGCAAGATCACTTGACGACAAAACGCGAACAAATAGGGTAAAGGAATGAAGTCAGCCCTTCTTCTCCATAGAATGCAAGGATTTTTCACCTCGAACTCTGGAAGAAGATCTTGAAGCCTAATTCGTTCTCCTCTTTCAACCGCGCTCTTCTTACTCTCGACCATGCTCTCGATGGCAGCGAGTTCAGTCTGCGCATAACCTCCATTTACCATTCAGAAGACCACGCTAGAGCTGAGTAAGAAAACACGTGAAGCAAAGGCCTTGCTATTACATGTACGTTATGACAAAGCTCTGACCAAAGCTACCGCGGCAACTCTCTTACGATATGAAACATCGGGGGCGGTATGCTTTTGGGGGAACAACTGCCCTTATTGTACGAATCTCTGCGGTGTCAAGAGGATGACCAAGCTATTCCTCTCGGTGAATTTTGATTATCTCAAACTCGCGCAGCAGATAAAGGAGGAGCTGAAGCGCAACGGGGTTGAAGGGATTATTGCGGGAGAAATCGCGGAGGCGCCTCCTCCGGAGGCCATAAGAAGCCTGATCCTAGCGTCAGATGGCCTCTTGGCAATCGTCACTTCGGAGGATTATGATTGGATTCAGAACGAGGTCGGAATCGCTTATGCTGCCCGCCTTCCCGTGTACGCAATAATTAAAGAGGGCATTGAACCGGGCGGGCTCCTCCCGAGGATCACTACTTACATTAGAATTGATCCTCGATGGAGTTTCGATCTGAAGAGAAAAGTGGCGGTCATAGCGAGCCAACTTCGCAAGACAAGCACTATACAGGTAGCCATAGACCGCACCGAAATGCTAACCAGCAGTTCCGGCACTCTACAACTCTCCATCCAGCCTAGACAGATTCCTTCAGGCGAAGAAATACTCACCGTGTATGTTCCACCGGAATTCAGAGTGACCATCGTCGAAAGAGCTGATCTGTACGATAGATTTCCGGAACTTGCCGGAGCGCCCCCACGACCAAGCAGCACAGAAATTCCAAAGACCGTCTGCGATCTCTCGGCAGCGACCGCAGACCAAAACGAATCCTACCCACGATTCCTGAAGATCACGATAATCTTGAAGTTCCCAGAGGTCGAGAGGTACTTGAATGGCGGATGGGCGGAGTTCAAATTCAATTACACTGCGCCCGTCACGGCGGGCAAGTATCGGTTTTTTGGCAGTGAGCGGGTATCTATCGCTGGGGGGCGTCCCGAAGATGCTTCGTCGTTTGAAGTCGAGCCCATAATTGTCAGCGGCGAAGTTTCGCCCGTCTACCTATCAGGCATCATCTTCCGCCTCCCGCAAGTACCACTAAAAATGCCCGGCATCGTCTCAGCGAAGATGAAGACCCGCATTGACCCATATACCGGTCAGGAACGGCCTGACCTGCCAACGATAGACGCAATATGTTACCTGGCATCAAGCGACGAAGGCAGGTACGTAATTCCCGGGGTCGCGCCTGGAATTTACGACGTGTACGCCTCAGCACTTGGCTTCTCCACATTCCTAATAGCGTCGGGTCTGAAAATCCACAAACAACCCGAATCCCTCGACGGACACGTCCAATTGGCCCTCACAAAATTCGACAACGCGGCCTTTCGTCTCAGCACCGGGTAAGCAAACTCAAGTTCTCGAGGATCTCATCAAACACGTCACAAGCCAATGACGAAGCGCGGGGGCAATAGCGAAGAGCCAAGGGGTAAGAAGGCGGAAAGCGTGAACCAGGGATGGTGAGCTTCGCATGGAAGCATTGCATAATCTGCGGTGGCCTACTGCCTTCAAGTAGAGGCGTTTTCTGTGAACGGCGGAAGTGCATTCGGACTTTTCGGTCAAAATACTCCGCTTGGGTTGTGACAGTTATGTTTGGGAGCAAATGTTTCGTTTGTGGCTCTCAAGCAATTCCTAACATTGACAAGAATACAATCCCGGGTTTCGTGCTCCATCACCGAACATACGAATTAGATTCGGTCGTCGGTTCGCAGAGTAAGCAGCGAAGACGGGAGGCAATGAGGTATCCTTACAGGTTTTGCCTTTTGTGCAAAGGTTGCCATAACCTAGTGAACAGAATCCACAAACTTCCGAAAAATGCGCAAGCCAGACTCCGCAAATTAGTTGCGGAGCAAGGAAAGACTTGGGCGAAGCATGAACGTTTGAAGCGGGACGCCGAGGATGGTGTGAGAGTTCGGGGTAGAAGAGAGCCTACGCCGGAAGAATGGGACCAGTTGAGGCACGAGGCAAGAGGCGTCATCACAGCACAAGAACAGCCCCTGTGGGGAGATCAGATAGACGAGGAAGACTTGTCTGATAATGAAGAACCGGCATAACTGATTCAGGGTACGTCCATCGCGGTTAGGTCTACGCTCGATTGAAGAAACTGTGAGGTCCAAAAGATAATCGTCACTTGTCGGAACCGACTCTCAAAACGCAAGCAAGAAGTAACGGGTCATAGTATTGCGCCCCATGCCACGCCGACGAACTGTAACGGGCAAGACACCCCACCTTTCAAAGACTAGGGGAACTGAACATTATTTTCGGCTCCCATCCCCGGCTCCAAAACATGAGGTGACCACTGCAGGGTGGCCTTGTAACGGCTTTGAACCTTAGGTTCAAGGCCCTCTCCCGGCGCCAAACCTTAGGTTCAAAACCCCTACATCTTCTAAGAGTCCTCAGAGTCGTCCCGATCATCGAGTCAGTTCGAACAAAGCCTTCGAAGCCCACGATTACGTTCAGCGGATGGGCTTGCGCGCAGGCGGCACAGGAAAAGCCGTAGCTGTCTGGCTCAAGTAAGCAGCTCACGTCAAGTGCTGAATGCGTGTTTCATTCTCTTGAGGTCTATGCCTCTCCTTACGGAGTATCTGAGTCGGCCTTTCTCGTCTGCTGTTAGCTCGATTCTTAGTGTCCAGTTTGGCGGCGCGGTTCCGCGGGTGAACAGTTCCTCCGCCATCCTCAGTTCCTCCCGGAAACGGCTCAGGTGTGCTTTGGTGGCCTTTTCCTGCAACTCTTCGAATCGGTGTCCCAGCAGTTTCCTGACCTGGGGTTCTAGGTCTGGGTTACTCGTAGTGGCCCTGAACTGTCCTAGCTCTGTCAGCCTGTAGTACTCAACCGGTAGGCCTACGCGGGATCTGGATGTTGAGGTAACTTCTATCCAGCCTAACCGTCTCAAATGATCGGCCATTCATTTCCGGATATTACTCATCGTGTTTCTCTAGGGCCTGCCGACCTAGATGGTCTCGCATAGTCCGCGCTCGTTGGCGTTAGGTTTTCTCGCGTTGATCGGTGACTGTGTCGGGTGGCATTTGTCGGGGTTCTTTCGGGACGGGGATCATTGTTAGGAGGGTCACTCCTCTGTTAAGGGGTTCTATGACCATGGGTTGGTAATCGGTGTCGATTAGGATTTGGAGGCGTTTGTATGCTGCGTTGAGCATTACGCGGGCGATGTCGTGGTGTCGGGGGTGGATTGCTTCGCATCCGTTTTCTATCAAGGCCTGAATCAAAATCTCGACGGTGTCTGGGGTGAATATCTGTTGCAGCTGATCTTCCGGCTCTCTCTCTGCCACCAGCGCTAGATCTAGCAACGCTGCGACCGCTTGGTAGCGTAGCCGGCTGCGGTAGGTTTTCAATTGTTCTTTTGGCAAGGCGATTTAGACTGCCCTCAAAGCCTGCGGTCTAGATAAGGCACGAATGCTTCTCGCATGGAGATTTGTTACCCCCGGAAGGGCGGTAACTCGAATGCTTTGTAACCCACTGCACCTAATTCTAGCCCGGAGTAAAGTGCCTAATCGAGGGGCATCCGGTTAGCCAAATTTCTCACCGAGACTGCTGACAAAGATGAGCGGTTCATGCGTATTGCAATCGAACTGTCGAAAAATCCAAACCTGAGGACGATCGACCCCATCCCAAGGTAGCGGCAGTGGTCGCCAAGAAAGGCATGGTAATCGGTAGGACCTTTCGTGGTCAAATCTCGAAAGGAGATCATGCCGAGTGCATTGTACCCACGATATTAGTCGGTACAAATCCCACTGGACCCACAAGTTTGGTTATATGTACCGGTGAATTGGGGTCAGAATCTCTTTCTCCGTTTCTGTTTACCTGCGTGAGTTTCTGATTTCTGCTTCGAAGTCATCCAACCTATTTTCATGTTCGGAAAATCGAACGTACGTTCGAAAAAACGAACGTATTTAAGCTCGGAAAACAAAAAGAACAGTATGTCTGAACGCCTGACCTCGCGCTCTCTGTTGCTTGTGAAAACGATACATAGCCAAGGAGTGAATAAATGGGTCTATACAAGAGAGCTGGCCAAGCTTGCAGAGGTCAGCACGAGCACCGCATCAACTGAATGTAGGAAGCTCGCCAAACACCGCATACTGGTGTTGAAAGCAGAAGGGCGTGAGAAATCATACAGGATAAACCTGTCAAATCCTGCAGCCAGAAAGCTGTATGAACTTTTCGAGATTGAAAGGCGGGAGACGTTCTACAACAAGAATCGAAGGCTTGCATGGGCGCTCCAAGATTTCACAAAGCGCGTTTTCGACTCTCTTCCGCAGATCCAGTCTGTCGTTCTGTTCGGAAGCGCAGCACGGGGAGAGTTCACGAAGGCGAGCGACATTGACATACTTGCAGTGGTACCGACGCTGGAACAAGAAGCGTTCAACAAGCTCATGAAGTCCGTAGACTCGTTAGCCGCTGAAACCAGAGGTACCTATGGATTCCCTATTTCTGCAGTCACCATGACGATGAAGGACTGGGAGGCTGCGATTCGCGAAAACAAACGGATAGCGCAGGATGTCATGCGTGAGGGGTTCGTTATTTTTGGGGAGGACAGGTACTATCAGCTGCTTGCCAGAGTGATCTCGGAATGAAGAGAAGGCAGGTTGCACGGAGGAAGGTGCCGACTTGGGAAGACTGGCTCAAGTATCCACACTTGTGCGAACAGTCCCTCAGATACTTTGAGCGTTTTTCGCAGGTCAGGCCGCTGAATGCGACCCAGGCACAGAATGATGTTATCGGGCACCTTCGGAAGGCCTTCCACAACCTCAGCCTCGCAAATCAGATTTTCGATGCTAACCAGAAAGGGCAGCTGAATGTGAAATATGCTGGCGAGAGCTTCTACGATTGGGTCGTCACGGTCTGCTACTATGCGATGTACCAGGCCTCGCTTGCCGCCCTTGCCGCAGTCCGCAAGTCAGGCGAAAACCACTCGGCGACGGTGTGTGCGCTAATCCACTACTACGTACACAAGAAAAAGCGCCTCAACGAGCAGTACCTGCTCTCGCTCAACACCATAGGGAGCCTTGCGAATCAGGACGTCCAGAAGCTTGTCGACACGCGCTTCGAGCGGGAAAGGGCCTCCTACGACACGGGCTATGCCACACAGCTCGGCCTTGGGCAGACATCGCTTTCAGACGCCAGGGAATTCGTGATGAAGATTAGAGAGATTCTTGAGGGCGGTCTTGGCACAGAATTCCTTAGAGATGTCTAGTGTCCGATGGTGGTCATATCAGTGTAGCCCCACCACGAATAACAATTAAGTCCCACGAGTCTGAGCTTACCTGCACGAGTAAATTGGGATCAGAATTCCCTCCCCCTTCGCTTTAGCGGTACAAGTTTGTGATTTCGAATTTCATCCCACATCTCAGAAATGCGTTTGGGCTCAAACTGTAAAGGAGTTGAATAGTGTTCAATATTCCGCCCGAGGCTCCAAACCTCAAGTTCAAGGGTTCGGTTCCAGAGAGGGCTTGTAAGGGGGTTGAACCTTTAGTTCAAATCCCTCTTCCGGCGTCAAACCTCAGGTTCAGAAGCCTTACATCTTCTAAGAGTCCTCAGCGTCGTCCCGAGCGTCGAGACAGTTTGAACAAAACCTTCGAAGTCCACGATTACGCCCGGCGGTGCACGCAAGGGGCACAGGAAAACCCGTTCCTGCCTAGCTCAATTAAACAGCCTACGTCAGGTACTGAATGCGCGTTTGATTCTCTTGAGGTCTATGCCTCTTCTTACGGAGTACTGACTCGGCCTTTCTCGTCTGCTGTTAGCTCGATTCTTAGTACCCAGTTTGGTGGCGCCGTTCCACGAGTGAACACCTCCTCCGCCATCCTCAGCTCTTCCGGGAAACGGTTCATGCGTGCTTTGGTCGCCTTTTCCTTGAACTCCCTAAAGTCAAAGCCGGGTCCCGTCTCAATTGGGACGCGGCCTCAGCGGTGTAGTGAACGTTTTTGATCGGAGTATAATGCCTCATAGTCAGCTCTTTTCACTGCATCCTTCAACTCCTTCAGCATTGCTTCTTGTTTGGTTTTGAGTTGGTTTGTTGGAGATAGCATTACTAGTGGTTGGGTTCTGAACATGCCCTGTCTCACTAGGCTGCTGATTGCTTTGCGGACTGAGTCCCGAGTTACATCGCTGACCTTACTTCGCATTTCTTTCTCATAATGTTCCGCCAATTTTTCGATTACAGCTCGTTCCGTTCTTGCGATCGTGAATGTTTCAGGCGCAACTCCTTGGTTCAGCACCTCATCTCTCACATCAACAAGGAACGCAATTCGCAAGGAAGCTCGGTACGCAAGTTCCAGCGCACGCTCCTGTGGAGAGAAGTACCTGTTGTACGTCTGTGGACTAGGTCGGTTAGTTGCAGGCGTCGTGACAAGCCGATAGACCCATCGTAAGATCGCCGGGTTCCTCGGACTAGATGCCGCCTGCCGCAGAACTACGCCTTTCTCTTGCAATCGTTGGAGAGCTCGTGATACAGTGGATGAGTCTAGCCCCGTGTCCAATACAATCTCATTCTGAGGTAGGGCTTCCCTACGACGCCGTTGAAGCGCCGACGAAACAATGTTTTCAGCGTTAACCCCATGCTTCCGCATCTCCAACCACCGTTTAGCAGCAATCTGCTAAAGCATCATTTTCCGCCCTCTCCTTAAATCTTCGGTAGGGTCGGGGCATGTTAGTGGTTGAAATGAGAGAAGAATCGCTGAACGCCAGCCACGCCCTCGCTTTAAGGGTGGCAAAGGTCGGGAGGCGGGAAAGCTGACTAACAAGGGTAATCCGCAGGTTAAGGCTCGCGTCGACCCCGTTCTGAAAAGTTTCCTGCGTGGCTACGCCCTCGCCCACGATACCACAACAGGCAAACTGGTTCGTGAGGTTTTGGCTGAATGGGTGTATGAGAGGGTGGGCCCCACTTCCAAGGACAGGGTGGGCCACACCCTTCACAGGCTGGATGCCTTATCGAAGCGGCTACAACTAAAACTTCTGCAGCTCCCTGGCGAAGCAAGCGGCACGAATTCTGGCATGATGGTTGCCATAGCGGGTGAGGTAAGGACGACCGCGCCGCGAGAACATAAGCCGCCGAGCATGGAGGTTGAGAAGGAACGTGAGGCGCTCTACGGCATTATCGTAGGCATGTTGAAGGAAGCCCAGGAGTTGACTGAGAACGAGGAGTTGGCTAAGAATGCCGAAGCCCGCATGTCCGCGATGATAGTTGCAAGTAGTCTAACGCGAGCTGGGGAAGCAGTGCTACGAGGCTACGAAAGGGGCTACGTTCAACCCTTGGTTGACGAGTTGGTGAGTATGATTGAGCAGCTCAAGGCGCAGCTTAGAGAATCTGATCAGGAAAGGGAAGGAAACGGTTCAACGCACCCAACAAGCTAGAGGGGCCCTTCCCGCAAGTGCGACATTGGAGGAAGTCCCTCCGGATGCCGTTGAGTTTGCGCGGGAATGGTTAGGGTTCGAACCCACTCCCTACCAGATTGAACTTCTAAAGGATCCTAGCAAGAGGATCGCAGTAATTTTTCCTCGCCAGTCTGGCAAGACAACCACGCTCTCAATTCGCATGATCCACTTCGTTCTACGTAATCCCCACACGCTCAGCTTGATCGTAGCCCCCGGTCTGCGTCAATCCATGATAGTCATGGACCGTGTCCAAGAACTGATCAGCCGCATGTCTCGGCAGAGGCGTCGCGGGCGAATCCAGAAGATTCAACGTACCGTCATCACTCTTCGAAACGGGTCCAAGATCATCGCGTTACCCTGTTCTCCGAATTTGCTTCGCGGTTATACTGCACACCTACTCGTGACGGATGAGGCGGCATTCTTCAATGATGATAAAACGGTCTTCTACAGTGTTCTTTTGCCAATGCTTCAAAACACGCGCGGCACTTTGATTGCCAGTTCGACTCCTTGGGGTAAAGATTCCGTCTTCTACCAGTTCACTCAGGACCCTGCTTTCAGCAAGCGTTGGGTCAAGATTGATGAGGTTGTGAAGGCGGGACTCACCACACAAGAGTTCATCGATGATATGCAGCGACGAACCCCGATCGAACGTTTCCGCCGAGAATACCTCGCCGAGTTCGTTGAGGACGAGCTCGCCTACTTCCAACAGCAATTGATCACGCAGTGCATCGACAGCGACCTCGCCCCAATCACCGACGATTGGACCAAGACAGTGGCGGCAAAGCAGGGCCGTTACTTCATCGGCGTCGACCTTGGGAAGAAGGTTGACTATTCAGTCATAGCGATCATGCGTTGGGACACGAAAGAAAAGGTAGCGGAACTTGTCGGGTTGGTTCGGTTCCCTCTCGAGACACCCTACGCTTCCGTGATTGGGTATCTGAAAGTGATCTGTGACAAACTTCAGAGGGTTGAGAAGGTTCTCGTCGACCAAACCGGAGTGGGCGAATACATCGTAGAGGAAATGAAGAACACCCACATCCGGTCAACCATCGAAGGCATCATGCTCTCCGTCCCATCAAAACAAGAGATCCTTGGCTACATGAAACTTCTAATGCAAACCGACGCTTTAGGCCTGTACTACGACGCAGACCTCATCGCAGAAATCAACGTGGAACGATTCGAACTAACCAAGACCGGCCAGGTTCAATTCTCACACCCAGACGGAACCCACGACGACAGACTCTGGGCTCTCGCCCTAGCCGTCTACGCAACACGAACCCCCGACACCAGCTGGATGGGCACAGTCTATGGAGTGCCACACAATTGGTGACTCATTCGAATTGCGGCTGCAGCCTGCAGCCTGAGAACGGTCGCCGGTTACCGGCCCGTTAGCTCAGACCTGAATTTGTTGACTTCGTTCCTGACGTGGTGGAGGACGGCATACTGTACATCTCCATCCCCTATGCGACAGCGACTCACAAGTGTGCCTGCGGATGTGGTGAGACCGCAGTAACGCCCATAAGGCCCACGGACTGGACTCTATCGTGGAATGGGGAAACGGTGACGTTGGACCCGTCCATCGGGAATTGGAGCTTCCCATGTCAATCGCACTACCTGGATTGTCAAGAACAAAATAATCTGGGCGAGGAAGTGGAGTGCCTCAGAAATAGATGCAGGACGCGCGAAGGATAGACGCTCGCAACTCGGGTACTATATTCGGCTTCAGAAGTCCAATCTTCATCTCAACAGCATAGCCTCTGAATTGGTACCTACGCCATGGAAGTTGGCATCAATTTGCTAATGCGAACCTATAGTGGAACGTGCAGCAGTCCGCAGTTTGACGAGCTCACTCTTTCATTACGATGGAACGACTGTTCGAATCAGGATGTTTACTCTTGCAAAACCTGTCGGTCGACTTCAATGACTCACTCTCTGCAAACCTTATAATTCATATTAGGACACTAAATCCCAGGGAGCTCTTATGGAAAAGGCTGCTGGCTCTCTTTTCATTTCCACCTCTCCTGAGGAATTGCTGGGCAGACCTCTCAACGAAATCGAACAGAAATTCGCTCCCACCAAGCTATTTCTGAGCATGGGGAAAGGCACCCCGCTTCCAGGGCCTAGGGTAGCGATTGTAGGTTCTCGGAAAGCCTCTGCTCAGGGCATCCGCTTGACGCAAGAAATAGCCTCGTTTCTTGCGGGAAGAAAGGTCATCATAGTCAGTGGACTCGCGGAGGGCATCGACACGGCAGCTCACGAAGCAGCAATCAGGCAAAGTGGCTTGACTGTCGCCGTTCTGGGAACTCCTTTGGATAAATTCTATCCAGCAAAGAACGGTGGACTTCAGAAGACAATCATGCGTGATCACTGGGCGATCTCGCAATTTCCGGTCGGGTATCCCACGGAACCAAAGAACTTTGTAATTCGCAACAGAACCATGGCGCTCATTTCAGACGCTTCAATAATCGTTGAAGCTGGGGAAACGAGTGGCTCACTTCATCAGGGTTGGGAAGCACTCAGGCTGGGTCGACCACTCTTCATTTCTAAGTTGATTACAGACAATGCGTCTTTGAGGTGGCCGAAAAAGATGATGGAATACGGAGCGAACGAACTTACCGAGTTTGAAGAAGTCATTGACATGTTACCATCGTCTGAAAGAATCCTGCAAATCGCTTGCTGAGTTATACCATGCGCCTGAACCAACTTGAGTTTGGTTCCCTCCTCTCATATTGCCCGCGGGGTGGCAGTTCGGCAGAGATTCAGCGATCCAGACAGATAATGAGATTTGTGAAGAACGATTCCTTTGTGGAGGACCCGCCAGTTCTCATGTCGGATTGGATTTCAAGTACGATGGAACGGCGAAGATCTGAGTTGTCTTTTGATTCACTTTTCCGGATAAATTCAGTTCTGGTTCCAAGGAGTTCGCTCTCGCAACCAGATAGTCTTTGGGTTCCAGAACGGATAGCAAACGCCTTGATCAAGCGACGGTTCGGCGCACGTGTAATGTCGTGTCTTACTCGCTCAAGAGCGGTTCCCAAATCGGCCACTAGTCAGCCTGATCGAAGGCCAACGCCAACTGACCATTTCGAATCATTTACCGTACAGGGAAACCTAGGATCGGCTGAAGACATCGTGCTAATAGATGATATCGTTACTCGAGGCCATACGATGATAGGCGCTGCAAATAGGCTCTTAGATGCATTTCCATCGTCGCGAATCCACGCATTTGCAGCGATCAGGACAGTTAGCGATTGGACGGACTTTGCTCATATTTATGACCCACAAATTGGGTCGATAGAATACAGAGAGAATTCTGACGATTGCTTGCGGAGGCCATGAAACGTCTCAATCCGTCTCAGGTTGATGATATGCACAAAACAAGCGCGATTGTCTTCACCAGCTCAATCTTAAGTGACGGACCCAGTGGGCCCGCCATTCGTCGAAGTCTGCGCCTGGAAAGTTACCGGGGGAACAATTTGTTACCGGGGGAACAAATTCAGATGTCCACTAGGACCAACACCCCCCACGTGTCTTCGTCGAATTATCTTTGATTGCAGGTTGACATATCTGCAGGGTTAGTCATGCGACGATCGCGCATGCGGACCTTGAGAAACGTGGCTTCGGCGTATGAACAAAACAGGAAGGGGGGGTTACGTTAACTCGACTAATCTAGAATGGTGCGCCGCAGTGGGGGCAAACGCGTCCGGGAGAGAATGCAGGCGCTCCATAGGAGTATGGGTAGGGTGCGTAACTCATAGCCGGGTAGGGATAGTACATCGGTCTGCTGGCGTAGTAGCCTACAGCCGCGCCGGCAGCAAGTCCGACTCCAAGACCTACGGCTCCTCCAGTTACCGCCGCCCCCAAAATAGCAGCTCCTAGGAAGGGAAAGAAGAATACCAAAAATATCATCTTCAAATCAAGAACACCATCCCCCGTATTTAATAATTTGCGAAATATGCGCAAGTTTCTGTGCGAAGCCTCTCAGAACGAAACTCAAGGCATAGGAAATGCCAATATTCTGAACCGGTTCAGAATGGGTGAGACAGGATGAGGCCTGCTGTCACTTTTTTCGTCGCCTAACCATTGCTAGTGCTTACGCTAAAGCACATGGATAAGATGGGTCGCGTGTCCTGACGGATCCCGGATCGTTTCAGGGAGGGAGCTGCATCATCGTTGAGAGAAGCAGGATCAGTAGCATTAGTGTTAGATTCGCAGCTGAAACGATGCTGCTCGTTTTTCGTAGCGCCTTAAGTTCGTCCAGTTTTGACTCTCTTGCCAGTTGGATGATTCTCTTGCCGAAGTATACGTTGTGAACATAGATGAGTAGCAGCAGTAGCGAAACGAGAATTGCCTTCGCCAGTAGCAGCGTCCCTGGGTATTCGAGCAGGCCATTTGCTGATGGAAGGTACCACGTGGCATTGTACAACCCGGTGACCACCAAGACAACTATAAGGGGGTTAGTCAGGTTACCGAAGCTTCTAGCAATCTTCCCAACAATTCTCGTTCTCTCCGATTCGTCGCTAGTAATGAGATGTGAAGCGGGGACGATGACCAACCACATGAAGAATGAACCGCCCACGAATAGAACCGCACTGAAGAGATGAACCCAAAGCACTATGACATTCAAGAATTGCGTTACAGACAACTTTCAACCTAACCTTTCGTGTTCTCGGCGGTCTCAGTTCCGCCCAGCACACTCGTGTATTCCACTTAGACTACCCTATCCTGCACGGGGGGTTAGACTCATACTTGCCCGTACCTGAAACAGCTGGTCGTATGGTCGTTTACCATTCCGACAGCTTGCATGAACGCGTAGCAAATGGTTGAGCCAACGAATTTGAATCCGCGCCGTCGCAGATCCAAGCTCATCATGTCTGATTCCGTTGTTTTGGCGGGAACGGCTGACAGCAACCTGAATCTGTGCCTAATCGTTTTACCGTCGACAAACTGCCAAACATAGCGGTTGAAGGATCCGAATTCGTTCTGTACGGCCAGTAACTGCCGGGCGTTTGTTATGGTGGCCGATATTTTGAGGCGGTTACGGATAATTGCGCGATTGGTTAGTAGATGCCTGGCATCGGAGCTCGAATATTTCGCAACTTTCCTTGGATCGAATCCGTCGAACGCAGACCGGAATGCATCTCGTTTCTTCAGTACGGTTAGCCAGCTAAGGCCTGCTTGTGCTCCTTCGAGTGTGAGAAATTCGAACAGTTTGAGGTCGTCATGTATGGGGACGCCCCACTCTTTGTCATGATATTCTCTAAGCAGAGGGTCATTCCGCGCCCAGCCGCATCTTTTCAGAACGTCGCTCAGATCGGTTTCCCTTCGGAGGTATCTGGCATGTTACCAGTTGAGCAGTTCTAGCCAGATTCCGTCGGGGTCTTTCACGTAGGCCTCGGTGACTCCTTTGGCTTCAGAAAGTGAGACGGCTACTTCGACTCCTTTGGAAATGAGTTTCGCTAGGGCAGCTTTCACGTTGCCTACGCCGAAGGCGAGGTGGTCTAACTCGTCTCCTCGTCGGTATTTGGAATAGAATTTGCTTCGTGATGGGTACCAGTTTAACTCCAGTTCTTGTGAGGACCCCGGGCTTCTTAGAGCTACATATTTGCCCCCGTGGGGCATGGTTCCTCGTCTCGTGACTCGCATTCCCATAATCTTTCTGTAGAAGTCGGTTGATTTCTTTAGATCTCTCACCCGTATCCCAGCGTACACGAGGCGGTATCCCTTTGGCATAGGCCTCTCACCTACTATCTAGTTCTCAGCGTCCGATCGTCATTTCGTTTGTTTGTAGGCGTCTGCAAGTTGCCATATCCAGAAGATTATTGCGTATGCCGTCAATGGCAACTTATACCACCAAAACGCCCCCGCAGCAAAGGATACGAAAAGGGTCTGCGAAATCAAAGCTAAGGTTCCAACCACTATCCCGGCCACCAGGATTGTTGCGCCACGCTCCTGCTTCCCGGCATAGATCTGTCCTAGGCCTGGAACAAGCAAAGAGAGAATGGCCGCCAAAACTGGTTGACGCTTACCCCTACGAGGCATCTAGAGTCACTATAACCGAACTTCATCACTAAAGGGCTTAAACGTTTTCACTGTATCCGTGAAAACGTGGGTGTAGCTAACTCTGCTAGGCAATGCGAGGTAGTTGACAGCTACGGACGAGAGTGGTTTGGGGTGCGACGTGAGGTTAGCCAGTTTATGCTAGGTACTTTTCTTGCAGATAATTGATCAACCATTGCGGGTTGTATTGCTCGCCGAACAGCCTTTGCTGCAATTCCTTGGGAGAGTATATTGCGCCGTGTCTGTGGATCTTCTCCTTCAACCAGTCCTTTACTTTCCCGAACTCCCCTTTCGCAACCGTAGCGTTCAGATCCATATCTTTCCGAATACGGTTGTAGAACATTCCAGCGATGACGTTTCCTAGAGAGTAAGTGGCAAAGTATCCGAACATGCCTCCGCTCCAATGAACATCTTGAAGGATTCCCTCGGCGTCTGTCTTGGGTCGGACGCCTACGTATTTCTCCATCATGTCTTTCCATAGCGAAGGGGCTTCCGACACTTGGATTTCTCCGCCGATGAGTTTCTTCTCCAACTCGTACCGGAGCATGATGTGGAAGTTGTAAGTCAATTCATCCGCCTCGACCCTGATGAGGCTACGTTTCACTGAGTTAACGTACCGATAGATTTGATCCTCGTTGTATTTCGCGACGAAGGGGAGGTTAGATTTCAAGGTCGGGTAGACTAATCTTACGAATTCTCTGCTTCTTCCGATGAAGTTCTCCCAGAACCTTGATTGGGACTCGTGTACTCCTAATGAGGTGGCTCTAGAGAGGGGGGTGTAGTTGAGCGACGGGTCAACTTGTAAGTCGTAGATTGCGTGTCCAGATTCGTGCACCGTCGAATAGAGGGAAGATTTGAAGTCCTTCCCCTCGTAACGCGTCGTTATCCTCACGTCCTCGACGGACATGCTTGCTGTGAAGGGGTGTGTTGAGATATCCATCCTGAACGTTTTTTCAGGCATTTGTAGTAGCTTCAAGACGTCTTCGTTCACTCGTTTCATTGCAGCCTCTTCATAGCTCATTTCTTCGAGCGGGTGAGTGCTCGGGAACTTACCGGCTGCTAGAACCTTATCCAGTATTCCTTTCAGAGGGGGAGTGAGTGTAGAAAATATTCTGTCTACGTCTTTGGTCGTTAACCCTTCCTCGAACCTGTCCATCAATGCATTGTAGGGGTGTCCCTCGTAACCGAGTTTCTCTGCTTCCTGTCTCTTCAAACCAACCATTTTTTCCAGATACGGTTCAAACATTGAAAAGTCGGATTTCATCCTGGCCTCTCGCCAGACTACCGTACCCTCGATTCCGTTTCTGAGAATATCTTCCAGTAGTTTTGGAGGGACTTTCAAGTAATAATCGAGGTCGTGTCTTAGTACCCTTACGAAGCCTTTTTCGTAGTCGTTAAGCCCAGACGATTTTTCTGCCTTTTGCGCTAGGTCAACTAGGTGGGTCATGCGCTCCTGTCTTATCAGCTGGGTTTGGGCGAGTGCGAAGCCTCTCTGTTCGGAGGATCCGGGTGGCATGTAGGTTTCTGTGTCCCAGTCAAGGAGTGCACTTACACTGTCGAGTGCCCATAGCGGCTTATACTTCTCGGCGATCTCCATTATGGTCTGGTTCTGAGACATGGGGTTGAAACGAGGCACAGGACGATATATAATTGTAGTGCGACAACTACCACCTGTCTCACGCTCTTATCAAATGTTAGGATTGATCATGAATTCGAATATTCTCAAATACGCACGAGCGATTGAAAATCGACCAATTGATGTCTGTGTTTGTCAACAATCTACTGTACGCGATGGGGCAAAGAATAATTCATCGCCTCGCCTCACAACGCTGATGAAGTATGAATATCGTGGCAGGAGTATCGAGTTCTCATGAGCATGCAAACCTGTTCCTGTGGAAGCGGAAAACGACCAGTAGGTTTCTGTGTCGAGTGTCGAAGAAGTTACTGTGATGAATGCAAGTTTGTCCACCTCTACACACCCCCGCCTATGAACGTCGGTGACTTGCTCTACGCGAGCATAAACAAAAGCCATTGAATCTCAAAGACGGCCAAGGGTGGCAAATTCAAATTGATCCAAAAGCCGCGCCTGGTTTACGATGGGATCTGCAACTTTTGCACTGGCGCGGTTCGATTCCTCAACCTAATTGATCGCAGCAAAACTATCGAGTATGAGCCGTTCCAAGAACTTGACCCTCGTGTGAGAAGAAAGTATGGGCTCAGCGATCGAGAGTTTCAAGGCCGAATGCATCTGATCCGAGGGGACGGTTCCCTAATGAGCGGGGCAGCCGCAATCACAGAAACCTGCAAATTCCTTGCCCCCTTTAAACTCGTGTGCAGACTATTCAGCACTTCATTGGCCGAGAGAATCTACGACTTCATTGCCAGTAGGCGTTACTCGCTCTTCGGTTGTAGAGAATCATGCTTCGTGATAAAAGAGGGTAAGACCTCAAGAATCAGAGCGCACTGAAAACTAACGGAATCGCATCCGGATCTGAGACGAAGAGTTTTCCGGGTTGGTCGCTCTGTGTGCTCAAATTTCCTCCGAGCCTAGAGGAGAGTTCGTTCAGGTTTGCTTGCGGAATGTTGAGAACGAAGTACTCTAAGCCCAGCCAAGATTTCTGCGCTCTCGGTCCGCCGAGGCTCTCCCACGTGTTCATGCCAATGTGGTGATGGTACCCATCAACTGACAGGAAAGCCGCGCTTCCCAAATAGCTCATCAAATCTAACCCCAAAATGTTCCTGTAGAATGTTATCGAAGTCTGCAGGTCGGTAACCTTCAAGTGCACATGGCCGACTCGGGTTCCCTCAACGATTCCAGTCAACTTATCATCTGCTTCCTTCGGCAATTCTTTGATGACTGACTCCAAGTCCAAGGGTTGAGTTGCCATCTGAACTTCGCCATCGTCAAATTTCCATTCGCTTCTCGGCCTATCAGCGTAGATCTCGATTCCGTTGCCTTCGGGATCACTCAAATAGAGCGCCTCGCTAACATTGTGATCCGCGTAACCGTCGAAGACTACGCCATTGTTTCCCAGCGAAAGATACGCTGCGGCTAGGCTCTTTCGGTCTAGGACGAGGAGGGCGTAGTGATATAACCCAGCCGCGTCTGCAGGGGATTTCAACGCCCTCTCATCGTGATTGAGAATTAGAATCGGTTGCTCGGATCGTCCACAAGCGAGTGCCGTAGAGTTTCCATCATGATGGGTTACTTTGAGTCCGCACTCTTTCTCATAGAATGAGAGCATCATTTCCAAGTCATTTACCCTCAAGCAAACGGGACCCAGTTTCAGCCCGGGGTCGAGTTTGAAATCCAGTTGGGACAACGATCCAACCTGCGATATGCCATCGCGAGGCTTGAATTTAAGTCGAAAAGTGTCCTTGTTACAATAGTTGGCGGCTTCTAGTGAGTAGCAGTTAGATCGGCTTGATTGCTTTTCTCAGCCTCTTTGTCTGGGCCATGCTTACGACCTTTAGATACCCTTTCTCCTCCGGCTTCAATTCGCGGAGCTCTATGTACCCGGCCTTCTCAGCGTTCTTCAGCAGTTCAAGCCCCTTTTCGGTTCTCGCGATGACGGTGGAATAGCCGTTAGGGCATCCTATTCCACCAACTGAGATGTCTGAGTATTCTGCTGTGAAATCCTCGCAATGTTTGCAACTGTTTCTTACGAATGCATCGACCTCTCTCAGGGGCACGTGAAGGACCTCGTTCTCTCCGGACCAGGCGATGAAGGAGCCTTTCTTTATTCCCATTCTAGTTACCGAGAGTGGATCGATTCCCTTGCCTGCAAGATAGGTTTGGACGAGTGGGTCGTATGCGTAGCTTTCCATGCAGAACAAGCCTATCGACAGCGTCATTGCCTGCGCTAACCGAATATTGCCAAGTGGTGAAGTCTGGATTCTTCTTACCGCTTTGATTTGGCATGGCGTTCCCACGAGGCCGACCTTGGTTTTCTGGTACTCATCCACCGCTGACCGCACGCCGAGTAACGTTGGACTAACTGTGTACTTCGTTCCAGCACCCTTAACCAAGTCGTCATACTTCGTTGCAACTTCCGGCTTTGCCCGCCATTTCGAATCCCTACCCGCCACAACAGCGGCATCAATCAACTTACTCTCCAGGGCGTAGGCGAGAAGTGCAGTGACGACGCCTCCGTCCTGAGCCTGGGTGAGAATTTCATTCTTGGTTGCCTTGCCAACGAATGTCCCACGCGAGATTCCAAGTGGTTCGTCGGGGCGTCTGGTTCGATTATGTAGGAGCATTTCAACGTCGTCGTTCGAGAAGTCCACATTAGGGCATTGATAGTAGCAGATCTCGCAGAGAGCACACGCCCCGACTAGTGTTGGTTGTTCCCCTTTGGGCCAAAGAACGTTAATGGGGCATGCCGCCATGCAGGCACCACAGAAGTTGCACAGGTTAGGGCGAATCACCTGGGTGATCAGGCTACCGAAGAGTTTTGGTTTGTCAAGCATCGCAGATCGACTCGTAAGGCTCCTTTTTCATTCGCGAGCGCACACGAATGAATGAGGAAATGGCTTTTGGTTGCTTTCCAGCTATAGGGTACAACGGAAGCCATTTGCTACTAAACAGACGCGACCCTAACTAACACAATAGAATATTCAGTATATTCTCCGGAAGCTTGCGCAGATCATACCAAAATACGTTGGAACATCGTAGGAGACAATTTCCGATTTCAGCCGGATCTCATCAGATATTCCGGCGAGCATGGCCATTTGCCACAGGCTATCCGGCTTTGCCGCCCTAACCAAATCCTGTTTGAAAGCCATGACGGCACTCATTCGATTGTTCATCAAGGCATCCAAGACCATTTTGTCATAGTTCTTCGCTTGCTTGCTGAAACCGTAGGGGCCAGCATGTTTGTGCGCGTGTGCTTGGTCAGCGCTCGCGACAAACACTATTCTTTTCGCACGGTCAGCTTCTGCTTGCCTCGCAATCATTTGGCCAAATTCAAAGTTCTTCGACAACGGGATCTCGCGCGATGGCGTTACTATAACTATTCTAGGTCTTTTTCGGCATCGAGGCATCATAAACCATAAGGGAACCAAAGTTCCCCAATCCATAGGCATATCCGAAGTGACCCCTTCGGTAGTTCCATAGTGCGCCCCGACAACGGGCAAATGGCTTCTAGCCGACCGCTCAAGAAGGTCCTTCGCGAATTTCACGTCGCACTTAGCCTTGAGGCTGACCGTTTTCTTGTTTCGCGGCGATGCCTGCAGCGTTCCAGTAGAATTTTCGGATAATACAATGGCAATTTTACCACACAATCTAAGGTTGTGCGGAGTCGCTATCACAATCGTGTCTGGCCTCGCTTTGCCTACCTCTGACGCAAGCCTACGTAGTCCGTCTCGTGTTTTGCGGAATCTGTTTGCCGCGGCCTCAGGGGCAAGTTGCTCGATGGTTTCGCTGCCGTGTGGTGCAATGCATGCATACTCTAAGGTCATGTCTGCTGCCTAACTCAAGCCGTACAGATTATCGGAAGGAGGCCAAAATGCTCTTAATGTCCGAGGTTGAGCCAGGGGGGATTCTTACTCGTTCTTCTTGTGTGGGCCGGTCCTGGTTGAGGATGACGCCTATCGGTAGTCTGTCTTGCCTTTCAACCAGTTTCCAGGCCGCTTCGAGGTCTGTAGCGTCATGTTCTGGGCCTATCTCAGATATTTTTGCTTCGTACTCCTTCCACGTGTCGTGAAACGTGGGGCATGGATTCAGCACGTGTATGAGCGCGAAACCCTTGTGTTTGATGCCTTCTGCGATGATATGCGCTAGGTGGTTTGGTTTGCCGGGAAAGCCCCGTGCAAGGAATGAGACATGATACGCAAGCGCCAGTTGGCTGATGTCAATCGGTTCATCTGGGTTTCCGGCGGGCGACGCCTTCGTTCTCAAGCCTAGAGCGGTCGTGGGGGATGGCTGGCCTTTCGTCTGTGCAAAGATTCCATTATCGAGCACTATGTACGCTAGGTCAGGGTTTCTCCTCGCAGCATGCGGTACGTGCCCTCCGCCTATCGCGAACGCGTCTCCATCTCCAGAAATTCCAACTATGCTCAGTGCGGGCTTTGCCATGCTGATTCCTTGGGCTATGGGGAGTACTCTTCCATGAAGGGTGTGAAATCCGTATGTCTTGAACCCATGTGGGAATCGGCCGTTGCATCCGATTCCTGAGACGACCACCACCTGTTCGCGGCGCAACGCAAGTTCATGGAACGCCATCTCGATTGACTTGAGAACCCCATAGTCTCCGCAGCCCGGACACCAGCTTGGGTTATAATCTGACCTGTATTCGCCGGCTATTGGGGTCGTCAACCTATGACCGCTCCTCTATTTTCCGCAGTATCTCACCTGGCGTGAAGGGTGTGCCTTCTGTCTTTGTTAGGGTAATTGGTTCGATCGCGAAATTCATACGTAAGAGGTTGGCGAATTGTGAAGTATAGTTCAGTTCAGGTACGAGGACGTGGTCTACTGATTCGAGGAAAGTGTTTATCCTCTTTTTGGGGAGTGGGCTAAGCATTTTGCATTGCAACCATTTGACTCGAATGAGTTTCTTTTTCGCTCTGAGAACAGCTTCATGGATTGCTCCCTGAGTGGAACCCCACCCCATCACAGCGAGCTTCGCTTCATCGTCGTCGACTACCGTGAAGTTGAGTGGGTCGTCTGCAAGGTCCCTTTCAGCTGTCTCTAGTTTTCTGAATCTCTTCGCCGTCATTTGGGAGTGAGCATTCGTGCCGAAGTTGACTCGACCCCGCTCGTCGTGTTCTGCGCTCTCCGCGACGTATTCGCCTCGGGTTTCACCGGGGGTTGAGATAGGAGAGACACCGTTCTGGGTGACTGCATATCGCCGAAACTTGCCTTCGTCACCCAGGTTGGCCTTTTCGCGGTTCACAATTTGCAGCTTATCAATGTCTGGTAGGGGCACACCTTCCGTGCATTGAGCCAGCGACTGGTCTGTTAACAGAATGACTGGGAGTTGGTAGAGCTCTGCCAAGTTAAAGGCTCGGATTGTCTGGTAGAAGCAGTCTTCGACGGTTCCTGGCGCAAGCACTATCCTGGGCACATCGCCGTGACCTCCGAAGAGTGCATGGTTAAGATCCGATTGCTCGGTCTTGGTTGGTAATCCGGTAGAGGGGCCACCTCTTTGTGCGTCAACAATCACAACAGGGATCTCTGCCATAGACGCCATGCCTATCATCTCAGTCATTAGTGAGAAACCAGGACCGGAGGTTGCTGTCATGGCCTTTACTCCAGCGTAGGATGCGCCTATCGCGGCACCGATCGACGCCATCTCATCCTCACCCTGAAACACGCGCCCACCAACTCCGGGTAGAAGATCTCCGAGCGATTCGAAGATGTCGCTAGCGGGCGTAATCGGGTAGCCCCCGTAGAATCGACAGCCAGCCACAATCGCGCCCAGAGCGATCGCTTCATTCCCAGATAATATGGCCTTATTCGCTTCTCCGGTCGGCATAGCGCGAATTATTTCCTTTGGGACGAGGTTAAACCCTAACCGGGTTGCTGAAATGTTCTTTTCAAGAATGGCGGTTCCGCGTGATCCCAATTTTGCAATCACGACCTCTTTCATGATTGCCTCGGAGATGCCGATGATTCCCGCAACGTATCCAGCAATGATCATGTTTCTAGATTTGGGGAATCCAAGCTCATTTCTCGCGATTGATGTGAATGGCGCACCAAACGCTCGTTTTGGTAGGGGCGGTGAGTTCTTGGGGGTTCGATCTTGGTCAAATACCACTCCTCCTTCAGGCTTCAGGTCCTTTACGTTGGATGAAACCGCCTCGGTGTCGAATGCCACGAGTAAATCCAATGTGTCTCCTTGAGAATAGGCGTGCCAGTCACTCGCTCGAATCTGATACATACACTGGCCTCCGCGAATGGAGGAAGGATATGCTCTGAACGTGAAGACCTTCAAACCCATACGGGAGATCGTGTATGTCAAAACCTCTCCAGCCAGGATGACTCCATCACCTGACTCCCCTGCGAGTCGAACGGTTAAATCCAAATGCTTTCAGCTGAGCGGCCGGGGGTTTTGGGAGGGTTTTAGGTTCGCTGTTGGTTTCCGATGGTGGTTCCACCAAAATCCCGTTTGGTAATGGTCATTTTCGGCGAACGAAAAGAATTGAAGGGCTAAGCCCTATCCTTATGCCGATATCATCTAGTATTTTCTGGAATTTGGTGTGAGGCAACCTTAACCCTTTTCGCCCCTTTGGTGGATAGGGATCGTTGAAAACTACTGAGGTCTTGTCAGCATCAGTAACTACAACCCAATGCGGGATATTCAAAGAATGCACGACACCCATGTGAACGAGGGCGATGGGAACGAAACCCTCCCTAACCCCTCTCACGATATCGCCAACTATCGGTCGCTTGAAAGTAACCTGAAGATGCCTACGTAGCGCCCGTTTCTGGTTTTGTTTCATTCCAAATAGGCTAAGTTGGATGTCCTCGGCAGAGAAAAGCCTGAGTAATCTTCTCTTCCAAGGCGCTGGATCGATGACTCTCCTGCGCTGAGTTAGTAGGCGAACTTCGTATCCGGCATCGATCAGTGGAACGGACAGTCCATATGCGTCTGCGCCCTTTATGCCGATCATGTTGCATTGACGCCAGATCTCGAACTCTAAACTTCTCCCAAGTTCTAAGCGTGGTTCGAAATGCTTCATTACCATTAGTACGCAAGCCGGACCACAACTAAACTCGGAGCTTTGTTGGTAGTACGGTACTCTGAACCTCGTCATAGCGCTGTCTCGATCTTCTTTTTTGGAGTCTAGCTTATTTCTGGCGTCGAAAGTGTTCCCAACCTTTCATCGCTATCTTGATTTCATGTTCATTCGTCACGAGACGTACACCGCGAGTTCTTGGAGTTACAACCCCGATCGGTTTCAACCTTCCGCGTACCGCCCTTTGCGCAATTCGAAACTGGTTGGGTCTGACAGTGACTACGAGGTTGTACTCTTCTCCTCCATATAGTGCTAGATCAGTGGCGTTGTATCCGCAGCTGAACGCGAACTGCTTCGCGGCTTTGCTGATCGGTACGTGTTGAACCTGTATTCCCACCTTACTCATCTTTGCCAATTCGTGGAGGCTCCAGGCTAGGCCGTCGCTTGAGTCTATTGACGCACTCACAGCTCCCGAGGAAGCAAGTTTTACGCCTAACTCTAATTCCGCCCGGGGACGGTAGACTGCTTTAGCCAAGGCGGGCGGCAACGTGTCCGGGCGAATTCTCCTTTCCAGAAGCGCTTTCAAACCGGCGGATGCATTTCCGAAGTCATTGGTTACCGCGACTACATCGCCGAGTCTAGCCCCGGATCGAAGAATGATTCGTCTATCGTCCATGAGAGCGAACAATGCGATCGATATCACAAGGTCGTTCGATTCGTTGGTGTCGCCGCCTACCAGTGGGAACCCATATTCCTTAGCACCCCCAGCCAACCCAGCAGCAATCTCCATCACGTCTCTCCTCGTAAGTCTCGTTGGTAACCCTAGGGCAACAATTCCCGCGAAAGGCCGTGCGCCCTTTGCTGCCAAATCGCTGACGTTTGCCACCACGGCCTTTCGAGCGGTCTGTCTCATACTCATCCCGGGCGGGACGTCCGTGCTGCCAACCAACATGTCGGTCTTCAACACCGCGACCTGATGCTTGGCAAGTCTAACTGCGGAAACGTCATCGCCGAAACCAACTACAGTTCGCTGGTTCGTACCAAGAGAGCGTTCTATTATTCGGATTACCTCAAGCTCGCCCAACTGTTTTAATGATCCCGACCCGAAACCCCCCGGAATTATGCTACTGGGTCTCTGCTCATTATACATATTTTGAATAGTGGGTTGCCTTCAGAGAGGCTCTTCCTTAGGAGAGTGAAGATTTGCCCGATTTGGTGTGTATGGGCGAAATTATGGTTGAGTTGAACTCGGTGAGTCGAGGGCCTCTTAGAACTGTTGAGTTGTTTGAGAAGCACGCTGCCGGAACCGAGGGAAACGTTGCAATCGGCGTCTCCAGGCTTGGGTGTAGTTCTGGAATCATCTCGAGAGTCGGGAATGATGAATTTGGCAAATTCCTACTTGGCGTACTCAGAGCCGAGGGAGTGGACACGTCGCACGTGGTGGTTGACGGAGAGTCTTCGACAGGTTTGTTCTTCATTCAGCGCGGCTATCCCATACCTGACAAGAGTGAAGCATTTTACTATCGAAGTAACTCTGCTGGAAGTAGACTGAGTACAAGCGATGTTGACGTGGATTATGTTTCGTCCGCCAAGATCTTCCACGTTACCGGCATAACGCCTGCGCTAAGCGGCAGTGCGAGAGACGCAACAGTTGTTGCGGTAAAGGCCGCAAAAGGAAGCAATGTACAAATTTCCTTAGATACGAATGTGCGTCTGAAGCTTTGGAGCAAGGAGGAACCTCGTTCAATTCTACTCCCACTATGTAAGATGGCGGACATCGTTTTCACGAGTGCCTCAGATTCGGAGATCATTCTAGGCGAAGATCAGCCTGTGGAGATTGCGAGTGTTCTTCACAAGGCCGGAGTCAAAACCGTCGTCGTGAAGCTCGGAGAAAGAGGCGCCTACGCTAGTTCAGGTGGGGACGTAGCAACTCAACCAATGATCCCAGCGTACGTAGAAGATGCGACTGGGGCAGGGGACTCGTTTGCGGCGGCTTTTCTCGCCACACAACTCAAAGGGTGGAAATTGAAAGACAGCTTGCTTGCCGCGGCGACCAGCGCGGCGCTAGTCGTAACGATTAGAGGTGATTACGAGAATGTTCCAGATATGGAGGGGCTTCAGACTGCGTTGGGTTACGAGCAGGGTAAGACGGAGTATCTACGCTGAGAGGAAATAGTGTTCCTAGTTTTCCTGTTTTGTTTGGGGTAGGTCGAGTGGCGTAGGTGTGGTCGATGCGGGTTGCTGCGCGACGCCGCAGGTGGACAAGTGGGATTTGTATTCGTCTAGTCTGACCATTTTATGGCAGCGTAAGCACTCTAAGGTTTTCATCTCAGTGCGAACGTTTCTGTTTCTAATTTGTCTTGGCGTATTTTTCACTCTCAGGGTTTCAGGTTGATGGTGTGTCTATTGAATGTTAGCTCTAGTGGGTTGCATGAGCAAATGGAACTCGATGGAAGTCTGACGTGTTTCTTGCTGGTCCTCGGCTCCATTGGTCCGGTAACTCATGCATCCTGGTGTTAGTCATGCTCTGGATACGTCTTAAGTCCATCATTTCTCGTCGAGAGACCAACGTTACTGCAACTCCGCTTGCCCCCGCGCGCCCTGTCCTCCCTATTCTATGGAAATAGAGCAACGGGTCGCTCGGCACGTCGTAGTTTACGACATGAGTTATGCCGCTAATGTCGAGTCCGCGTGATGCAACATCCGTGGCTACTAAGAATCGAACTCGGCCTCTACGGAAATTCTCTAAAGCTCTTTCACGTTGAGGTTGTGTGAGGTCACCGTGTATTACTGCCACGTCTCTTCGTACTCTGCTAAGCTTGTATCCAAGACGGTCTGCTCCGATCTTCGTTGAACAGAAGATCAAAGCCCGATCGACCGACTTTTGGTCCATAATATCGGAGAGAGCCTGGAACTTGCGCTCCGGATCCACTTGTCGGTAGAGTTGTTCGATCTCCTCAACTGCAATTTCGTCCCTGCTGACCAAGATTTTCTCGGGGTTGTACATGTTCCTGGATGCTAGGGAGAGGATTTCATCCGGCATGGTTGCAGAGAACATTGCTGTCTGTTTGTCTGGAGATGTTCGGCTTAGGATGAATTCGATATCTTCTATGAAGCCCATGTCGAGCATGCGGTCGGCTTCATCGAGAACAACGAAGTTCGCGTTGTCGAGGAGTAAGGTTCCCCTCCGGAGATGGTCGATTATCCTTCCTGGGGTTCCAACTACGATGTGAACTGTCCTTTGGAGTGCCTCCATCTGGCCGTAGATCGGTTGGCCGCCGTAGACGGCGAGCGCCCTGACCGAAAGATGCTTCCCGTACCTATTGAGGTCGGATGCAACTTGAACTGCCAATTCCCTTGTGGGAACCAGAACTAGACCTTGAACCGCATCTAGTGACTTATCGACGCCCTGAATCATGGGTACGCCGAAGGCCGCGGTCTTGCCCGTCCCCGTTTTTGCCTGTCCAATCACATCCCTGCGTTGTAATAGGGGAAGGATTGCGGCAGCCTGAATCGGGAACATTTCCCGAAGACCAATTTCGTTCAGGCTCTGAACTATTTCTCCCGCTATCGGGAGTTCTTCGAATTTTTGCATATTGATTTCTTGTTTCCTACGTAAACCGCTTTCAGAAAACAGAACAGCTAAGCTTCCACGTTTCGGGATAACCGCGTTCTAGTTTCGCTGTGCAGAACTTCTCTATCGTCCGCACGGTTTCCGTTCGTGTAAGCCGTCAGGCCACACTACCATTTAAACCTTGGTTGAGAGATAACGAGGTCTAACACACGGGTACGATACCATAACTCTCTACGTTAGTAAGCATCCTCAAAACTGTGGAGGGGTGTCTCTTGGGACAATTACTCTGGACTCCTTCGCGAGAACGTGTTAAACAGTCGAATATGGCTACGTTCATCGACTTCGTGAACAGAAAATACGGACTGAAGCTTGAATCTTATTGGCAGCTGCACAAATGGTCAGTTGACGCGATTCCTGACTTCTGGGCTGCAATGTGGCAGTTCGCTGATATTAGATCCTCACGGGGATACGACGTGGTCGTCGACGACCTTGGCAAGTTTCCCGGGGCAAAATGGTTCCCTGGGGCCAAACTCAACTTTGCAGAAAACCTCCTGAAATTCCAAGACGATCGCCCCGCGTTTGTCTTTAAAGGTGAGACTAGGAAAACTGCTCGAATGTCGTACGCTCAGCTGCATAGTAGTGTTGCTAGACTAGCGAAATGGCTTCGGTCGCAGGGCCTGCAACCTGGAGACAGGGCATGCGCGTACATGCCAAATATGATTGAGACGGTTGTCGCAATGCTGGCTTGCACTAGCATTGGCGCGGCTTGGGCCTCCTGTGGCAGTGAACTCGGGCCTTCCGCAGTCTTGGACCGTTTCGGGCAGATTCAACCGAAAATAATGTTCACTTCAGACGGATACTTTTACGGAGACAAGCCCTTCAACATTCTTCGCCATGCGGGGGAGATCGCGAAAGCAATCCCATCCTTACAAAGAACAATCGTAGTTCCTTACTTGACCGAGAAGCCGTCCCTTCCAGATTACCCGGGGTTCTTTCTTTACGACGATATCCTATCCTCAAATTCGGAACCCCAGATTCAATTCGAGCAGTTGTCCTTCGACCAACCCGTATACATAATGTTCTCGTCGGGGACAACTGGGAAACCCAAATGCATGGTGCAAGGAGTAGGTGTGCTTCTAAACGAACTGAAGGACACAATGCTGCACGCTGACCTGAAACGCGATGACAAAATTACATACATAACTTCAGCCAGCTGGATGATGTGGAATTGGTTGGTAAGCTCCTTAGGATCTGGAGCCACTATCATTCTCTACGACGGAAACCCCAACTACCCAAACTGGGGGACAATGTGGAAGCTCATCCAAGACGAGGGCATCACTATCTTCGGTTGCAGTGCAACCTACATCAACTATCTCAGAAGCATAGAAGCTAAGCCCTGCCAAATCTGCAACCTCTCATCACTACGAGAAATATCTCAGACTGGATCGCCCCTCTCAGCCGAGGGATTTGAATGGATTTACAAAGAAATCAAGGAGGATTTGCTGTTCAACTCAATTTCAGGCGGCACCGATATCAACGGCGTCTTTGCGGGCGGAAATCCATTGCTTCCCGTTTACGCTGGTGAACTAGCCGCGCCTTACCTCGGAATGAAGGTGACTGCCTACGACGAAAAGGGCAACCAAGTCGTCGACCAGGAGGGCGAGTTAGTTTGCGAGGCTCCATCCCCCTCCATGCCGATCTATTTCTGGGACGACCCGGGCAATGAGAAATACAGGGAAGCCTACTTCAACTTCTTCCGTCCCATGGGAAAGAACGTTTGGAGACACGGCGACTACGTCATCATCCACGGGGACACGCACGGGTTGACTTTCCTCGGCCGCTCGGACAGCGTACTGAAACCATCCGGCGTGCGGATCGGGACAGCTGAAATCTATGCGATAGTAGAGAGATTGCCCGAGGTCGCCGACAGTCTAGTCGTCGGTCAGAATTGGAAGGGAGATCAACGCGTGATTCTATTCGTCAAACTTGCACCAGGCTACACTCTGACGGAAAAGCTGAAAACCGAGATTAAGCGGTCGCTCCGCGAAAACGCATCCCCGAGACACGTTCCAGCACTGATTCTTGAGACGCCCGGAATACCCTACACGTTCAACATGAAAAAAGTCGAGAGCGCTGTTCGAAACATCTTCGACGGAAAACCGGTGACAAACCGAGATGCATTGATGAACCCCAAATCTCTTGATTATTTCGAGAAGATTCTGCCAGAACTTCAGAAAGATTGACCGGAGATAGGCTCTCTCCCAAGTTTATCGTTGCTAATTTCAACCACTTTTCGGGGGGCGGCAGAAGATGAATGGAAACCTGCCGTTTTGGTCTTCCGCGATCATCAGCCTATCCCCGTTCTCGATACTTGATGCTCCTTGCACTGTTCCGAGTATCTTGACTGATCCCACGTCGAGTACGCAGTGGAGAAGGGGTGTAGGAAAACCCTTCGGGGCTACCTGAAGCCAAGTCCAGGTTACCACGGTCCCCATTGTGGGAAGCTCTGTTGAGAAAACATCTTTGGCGTATGCAGGTCCGCACTTCGGACAGACCGATAACGCCGGAAAGCTTACGCTTCCACACCTTTCACATTTTGATCCCTGCAGTCTCTTTTCGCGTGCCAATTGCTCAACGATCACGACCAAACTATTCAACTCCTTTCCAGAATCGTGACGACCACACTATTACCCAGCCCCGCAAAGTTACATGATAGGGCCGTTCTGGGGTCTGCAACCTGCCTCTGGCCCGCTTCACCGCGCAATTGCCACACCAATTCAACTACCTGTGCCACTCCGGTCGCTCCAAGGGGATGGCCACGAGCTTTGAGGCCGCCGCTGGTGTTTATCGGCAAATCCCCATTCAACTGCGTCCGTCCCTGCTCGAGGGCCCTTGCACCTTCACCTTTCGGGAAGAACCCAAGATCCTCGCTTTCGACAATTTCGAGAACTGTGAAAGCGTCGTGAAGCTCAGCTACGTCTATATCACTGGGCGTCCGGCTAGCGCTCTTGAACGCCTTCTGTCCAGCATCCTTTACCGCTTCGATCGCGTATTCTTCGCGTCGTTGGTAGAACATCTGCCTATCCGTCGAATGACCCACTCCTCGAATCCGTACGGCGGGTTTGGATGCGCGATTCTCGGATTGGAGTAGAACCGCAGCAGCTCCATCTGTTATGGGAGCACAATCAGTTAGCCTAAGCGGGTCTGCGATGATTGGAGAGGATAGCGCGTCCTCGACGCTGATCTTCTTCTGGAGGTGAGCGTAAGGATTCAAAGTCGCATTGCCATGATTTTTTGCCGCCACCATCGCCAGATGCCTAGTTGTCAATCCGAACTTTTCCAGGTATCTACGCGTAAACATGGCCGCCAAGGCTGGCATGCTTGCTCCGTGAACCGTTTCACCAGTGGGATGAGTCATACTTGATGCAATGATTTTCGTAACCTCGTCCGTCGGCAAATGCGTCATCTTTTCGACGCCCACGACAAGAGCTGTGTCTAGGAATCCGCCTGCAACCGCTCGGTACGCTTCCTTGATTGCGCAGGAACCTGAAGCCGTTGTGTTTTCGATCCGCTCCGCCTCGCAAGGTAGTAAGCCTAACTGTTCGGCCACTATTGGGCCAAGGTTTTCCATTTGGTGGAATTGGCCAGAAGACGCATTTCCAACGTAAACAGCGTCAACCTTCAGCTCATTCTGTCCGGCATCACTCAGAGCGCCAAGACCAGCCTCAACGGCTAACTCAATCAATCCTTTGTCTTGGCGCTTTCCAAACTTGGTCATGGAAACGCCAGTTACGTAGACATCTCGCAAACTCTATCCGCGGCTGAGGAGGGTTCCAATCTCTTAAGCGGCGTCTCTGATTTCCGACAACGAAAGTACGATCACTGCGAAAAAATTGCGAAAGGCGGCATAGTTGGCTTCTTCAACAAGCCGACCGTCAAAGAGGTTGTTGGTGGCCCGTTTTAGAGGTCTATGTGTTCCGGCATCTTTGGATTCTGTGATTGCTTCAGCACGTCACTTGGCACAGGTCGTTCGCCGAGGCGTTTTTCGTACTTTGGTTTGACGAAGTTGTACCATTGCTCCTTCGTGTTGAAGAAGACTCTGGCGCCTCCTAGCTCATGTTGGATTTGTGGGTAGGGCTTCTGAAATTGAGCAAGGCCGAGTCCCCAGTATCTGATTCCCGTATAGCTCTCGTAGGTAGCCCACCATTCCTCAACTCCAAGGTTTTCGAAGGCGTGCTCCATCTTGGCCAAGTACATTAATGCGCCAATTCCTGCGCCGCGTTTGAAGGTCATCGTGTGAAGGCTAATGGCGACTTTCTCGTCCCACAGTCGTGCGTTGGCTATGGCGGCAAGTTCTCCTTCCAGAACTCCGACTAGGCAGTAGTAGTCCTTGACGCGTTTCCGCTTGTAAGAGAGAACTTCTCCGTAGACGCGGGATGCGACCAGGTCGTAGAAATCTTTCTCTTCATCCATAATTGAGCGTGTGGTTTTCAAAATTACCGGGACATCTTCCATGGTCGCCATCCGCACGACCATTTTCTTCCCGTCTGGAAGTTTCAGCAATCTTGGACTGTAGCTCTTCTTGAGAAGAGGTGATTCGGGAGGGCGAAGGATCGGTTCAAGGTCCTGTACGCTTATTTTAACTTCTGTGAGTGTGACTGGACAGGGTGGTTCAAAAGCCATTTGACTTAACTCCAGCGGGAGTTTTTCTGGGCAGGCTTTTAGCACTTACGACATGAGACCAAGAATGGAAAGAGTCGATCCTAATGCAGCAAGCCCAGTCTATTCGCAACATTGCGAGTGATCTCAACATCCTCGGAGAGATCATGTATAATCCCAAGAGCGAGCAACACTCCAACTAGAATATCGATGCCCGAAGTGTGACCTCTCGGCACCAGAGTCTCAAGCGCTAGGATGAAGCGTCCGCTGTCGTGGGCGCTTGCGGAGTCGATGAGTGTGGCTACTTGATCGTCAAGCACTCGCCGTTGCATATAGTCCAGCAATTTCGCGCTTATCCAGCCCGTTCTGCTCATGAGAGTGTCAAACTCAAAGTTGATTGTTTTATGGTTAATCACGTGTGCAAAGGAATTGTAGGTGGCGAGAAATCCTCCTAGCAGATCGTCTCCGGACGGCGTAAACCCCATTCCCAATCCCACAATCCCATGAGCAGCACGACAAAGAGCGTCAGCATCATCGGATCTCCGGAATGCGAGGACACCATTTGAAACGAACTTCGCGGCTCCCACATGAGCGAGGCCGGTTTGATCGAGCACGCTCAATTGGTTATCTATTATCATCAGAATCAGCGAACCATGATAGAGTGCTTCCTTAGCCAGAGCGTATTGATCAGTTCGCGGTCCCTGTTGCTCGTTGCATTGCGTTGCGTTTCTCAGATCAATCTGAGTGGATTCGCCGATTCGAATTCCGTTTTCCAGTACTGAAACTGATTCATGTGGTTTGATGATTTGCTGAAAGTTCATTTTTGAATCAAGGTTGAGGGTTATTGGTGATCTCAATTGTCGATCAGTAACGAAAACGAGCTCACTATCAACTGTCTTCACGTAGAATGAGGTCGGAAAGACAGAAAGAATTTCACCGACGGTGCCAGATCTCGCGCTTGCCAGTGATTGTGCTGCTAGTCTCCCTACACAGCTTGCGCTGAGTATGGTTTGCAATGCAAGTCCTTAGATGTCATACTTCTGGGCGTATGATTTGAGTGCTTGTTTGAAGATTTCTAGCGGAAACGACACAATGCCAGCGCCCACCTGTCCAATCCCAGCGTCCTTGTGAGCTATTCCAGTGTTGATTGTGGGCGTGATTCCAGTTCGAACCACTTTGCGGATATCGACCCCTGTTGGTGTTCCTTGGAAGTCGAGGAAGGGGATTATGAAGTTCTTGTTCTTGGTGAAGGTGATCTCGTACATCTTCTCGGTGTTCTCAATCGCATATGCGACGCTCCCCCCAACCCAGGAGACGATGCCTGGGGCAGCGGCCATCGCGAACCCTCCAAAGCCAGCTGTTTCCGTTATTGCGCTGTCGCCTAAGTCAGGGTTCGCGTCTTTTTCGCTGAAGCCTGGGAACCAGACACCCTTTGGCACAGGAGCAGGTGCGGTAAACCATTCATCGTCTAGACCGCTCACCCAAATTCCAGCGTCCGTTCCGTTTCTCGTTAGCGCCGTGACTATCGTACTGTACTTGATCTTATGCGCAGCAAGGCTCATCGATTTTGCGCTTGCCATGCCGAGGTTGAGTAGAGTGAAATTGTTCTGACTCATGAAGTTGAACGTTTCAACTAGTGTTTTCTTGTCGATACCGGTTTTCATCATGTAAGGGGCGATCCCTTTGAGGAAGAGCGATGTGGCGGCATTGTAGCGGTTGTGGCAGTCGTCACCCATGGTTAGGGCTTGGGTGATAATTGACTTCATCGAAACGCCGTCCTTCTCCTTCAGAATTTCCTTGAGGGTAGAGTCTAGCGTTGTAGCTAGGACATCGCGCATCCAGACCAGTCGTTGAATCACCTCGCTTGAATATGCTCCGTATCGCAGGACTTTACCGATTCCTTCGTTGAGATTTGAGTAGGTCGTGTACCCATATTTCCGGTCCTTCACGACGTATACCGGCATGTTAGGAGAGATTACTCCAGCCATAGGACCAACGGCGTCGAGATGATGGTTCGGAACGAATGTTACTTGTCCGGACTTCGCGAGCTTCTCGGCCTCACCTCCGTCTCTTGCCCAGCCTTCGTAGATTGCTGCGCCCATTATGGCCCCTTTCATTGGGCCACTCATCCTATTCCATTCGATAGGGGGCCCAGCGTGGAGAAACATCTTCTCTTTCATCCCCGGAATGACTTTCCTGGCGGGTCCTATGCCGACCCAGAATGGGTCAGATTCCATCATCCTATCAACCGCAAGCTGGTTCGCCTTCTCAATCTCATTCTTGATTTCGGTAGGGGCACGCGAAGCCACAGTAATCACATGTCCGCTGACCTCACGCAAACTATAAGTTGATTTTGGAAAAGTCTCAATCGTGTGAATTGGAATTACGGCTAATCAATAATTAGGTCGACAAGGGTCCTCCCAGTCCAGTGGAGCAAATGGACGTGTCATGAGATATTGATGTTAGTCAGAAATGTTGTCAAGAAGAATTTTCATAGAGATTCGGTTCAACTTCTGAAACTCTCTGAAGAATCCAAGAAGATCAGGGGCATCAAAGATGCCGCAGTTGTAATGGGAACTGTTACCAACAAGGAGATTCTCACTCAACTCGGGCTTTTGACTGGCGAGGGAAAGGCTGCAACTGACAATGACATGATTCTCACAGTTATGGCTGATTCGGCCTCTGAGATTGAGGAAGGCTTGAAGCAAGTTGAGGTCATGATCCTCAAACCGCCTGAGGCAAAGGGGCGAAGCTACTACGGTGTCGACGCCGCGCTGCAGGCTCTACCTGACGCTAATTTAGCAATCGTCTCAATTCCAGGTGAGTATGCAAGAGACATGGTCCTGAAGCTGCTAGATCGAGGGATCAGTGTTCATCTCTTTAGTGATCATGTTCCCCCAGAGCACGAGCTTGAACTCAAACAGTACGCTAAGTCGAAGGGATTACTGGTCATGGGGCCTGGCGCTGGCACCTCGCTCATTGGAGGCAAAGCGATCGCGTTCGCCAACGTCATCAAGAGAGGTAAGATCGGTATTGTCGCTGCTGCTGGGACAGGGTTACAGGAGGTTAGTGTGCTTCTAAGCGAAGCGGGCCTCGGAGTATCAGCCGGTTTGGGGACGGGAGGTGGGGATGTCAAAGCGAAGATTGGGGGATTGATGATGTTGCAGTCAATTGATGCTCTGGAGAGGGATCCGGAGACGAGTGCAATTGCTGTTTTATCTAAACCTCCGGATCCCAATGTGTCGGGCATCTTGCTCGAACACATAACCCGTCAGACCAAGAAGCAGTACGTGACCTGCTTTCTAGGGCCAGAGAGTTACAATATTCCTCAGGCGGCTGTCGGCCGGGTGCGACGTACGAAGACGCTTCACGCTGCTTTCTCCGAGGCGGTACGTTGTGCCGATCCAGACCATCATGCTCAGATTATGCGTCGATTTACATTACCTCAGAATGACTTGAGGGTGCTCGCAGACGAAGTGTCAAAGGGACTGAAAGAGAAGCAGAGGTATGTTCGAGGACTGTATACAGGTGGGACCCTCGCATATGAGACGCTAATCATTCTTGGTCGTTTGATTGGTGATGTCTACTCGAACGCACCGCTTGATTCTAAGCTGAAACTCTTCAACTCGTACCAAAGTGTGAAAGACTCGGTTATAGACTTGGGCGAGGAGGAGTTCACGGCGGGGAGAGCGCATCCTATGATTGATCCAACCATACGCAAGATGAGGCTTATTGAAGAAGCGAAAGACCCTGAGGCAGCTCTGATCTTGATGGACATCATGCTCGGATATGGATCTCATCCAGACCCTGCTGGAGCAATGCTGAGCGCCATCGCGGAAGCTAAGGACATAGCCGAAACAAACGGCCGAACTCTACCGATCTTGGCGCACGTCTGTGGAACCGAGCAAGATCCGCAGCCCCTCTCAGAACAAGAGAAGAAATTGCGGGAGGCAGGGGTTCAGGTCTTCAGGAGCAATGCCATGATGGCAATCGCGAGCGCGATGATATCCAAGCGGAACACCCTTACCAGCGATGCATTGAGTGACGTGTACGATCACTTCCTCGGAGGATTCTAACGAAGGGATCAATATGTCTGAGAACATTCTGAAGCTCTTTCGCTCAGAGCTTAAGGTAATCAATATTGGGCTTGAGCTTTTCAAGGACGCTTTGGAGGATCAGAGCGTCAGCGTGGCTCAGGTCTCATGGCAGAAACCACTCAAACTCGAGAAAGAGTACGAGGACATACTATCGAAAATCCTCTGATAATCTACACACTGATTCTCAGATGATGTTATGCTTGAGGTTGCTCAACGAGAGATCTTGCCCCTTCGGATGATTGAAGTTGCTTCCTCTTTAGAATGACCGATTTAGGGAAAGATAATTCTCGTTTCCTTATTTCGCGTCTTAGATTCGCTAACCATATCCCTTTTCCGGAGACCCCGTCTACTCCCAGAACGAAAATCTGGAAGCCCCGCTTGGAATACTCTTCAATTTGATCAACCGTGCTCACAATCCAGCCTTCCAGCCCCTTTCCAATCATTGATGGATGTGGCATCTTGATTATGCCGTATCCAGCGTCTCGCAATTGTTCATAGACAGTGTTTGTGTTTGGTAGTTTGGGGTAATTCTGCGGGTTCACAAAGTAGTCCGCAACAACGGCCATCTTGAATGACCGTGCGTCGCCGAAATTGATTCCCAGAAATCATTCCTCCAGAAAGTCCTCGATCTCCTTCACTGATTTCTCCATGACGAATGCTGGATCGTCCATCGGAACGCCGGTGGCTTTGGGGAGCGCTAAGCCTCTTCGGAGTAACTCTTTCTCAAGCTCTTCAATCCAAACCCCTTTTCCAGGAACGAGCTTGAATTCTTCAACTGAGGCTCTCGGTCTTCCACCCCATATGGGCTCTGAGCTTCCAGTGAACCTCACTCCGCTTGAGGGGCTCCCATCTAGACCAATTAGCCTCACGTCAAATCCATTCTTGGAGTATCGCTCAATCATATCTGCTGTAAACTTAGCGAGTCCGGCGCAATGTCTGCGATATCCGGGATTATCGTATATCTCCTTTGTAGTCCACCAGCGAGTAATGCCCATGGCTAGAAGTTCGGGGCAAGGGAGTTGTTCAACTACATAGCCCTTCTTTCTAGCTAGATCGATTATTGGTGAGACCACGCCGGGGAATCGTGCAAACTCAGCCACCTTCGCGTTCTGATTCAAAAGGCAGTGTGCGACGAAGACAACTCGTTTCTTCTCCTTGGATTTAGCAGGCAACTCGAACGCCTATCTCCAGCCCTCGGAGGATGCTGTAGGATATAACAGGTCTCGTTCACTTTGGTAATTGGCAGAGCTCGATAAGCACGCCTTTCGTTGACTTGGGATGAAGGAATGTGATTATCTTCCCGTGTGAGCCTGGTCGCGGTTCAGGGTAGACAACCCGCAGCCCGGCTTCTGAGAGTTTAGCTATGCTACTCTTGATATCTTCCACTCTTAATGCTATGTGATGGACGCGTTCGCCTCTTTCAGTTATGAATTTCGCAATCGTACTATCTTCGCTCAGGGGCTCGAGTAATTCAATCCTGGTTTCCCCGACCGCGATCATTGCTACCCTTACCTTCTCGGAAGGTACTTCTTCTATTTGCACTGTGGGCTTGTCCAGGATCTTCTCGTATTGATTTAGGGCGTCTTGCAGGTTCTTTACTGCAATACCGATATGATCAATCTTCATGATTCTTTATCACTAAAATGTTGGCGCTGTGATGACGGGTCGGGATGGTGTCTCTTCCTTCATGCGTTCTTGAAGGTCGATCTTCAAAGCGGTGCCCTATCTAGATTGATTCCACTGTGGGGTTATTGTAAGCTTTGGCATACTCCATCCGCTGCAAAACGGGATTAATATGGCGTGACTCAGCGTTAGCTGGATCGTTCACTCTTTCTCTCTTTCTTCTTACGGGAAGGTTGGGGTAGTGGGATCTCCTTCTCCTGTCTCATCTCTTTCGCGTATTCCAGAATTGCTTCAATCATCTGCTTGTATGTTCCACAACGGCAAATGTGGCCGCTGAGATATTGTCTGATTTCTTTCTCCGTTGGATTGGGATTTGTGTTTAGCATGTAGTAGGCTGTTAGAATAAATGATGGTGTGCAGAATCCGCATTGTAAGGCTGCTTTTTCAACGAAGAGTTTCTGAATGCGTGAAAGTTGTCCTTCAGGGGCGAGGCCCTCAGCTGTCTTAACGTCCTTTCCGTTTGCTTCCGCTGCCAGGACAAGGCAGGATTTGACTGGTTTGCCGTCGAGTAGGACTGTGCACAGCCCGCACTCGCCTCGCCAGCACCCCGCTTTGACGCTCTTCACGTCAAGTTTATCGCGTATGAGATCAAGGAGGAGGTTGTTGTCTTTCGTTTCCACCTTCTTTCGGATTCCATTGAGTTTCATGTCGATTAGCTGCGTCATCGTCTTAGCCTCCAATCAATTCTCGGAGCGCTCTAACTGCTAAGACTTCTAGGATATGGGCTCTGTATTCGGCTGTTGCGAGGATGTCGGTCATTGGTTGGGCTGATTTCTTGATGGCCTCTATTGCTTCGTCTATGAGTTGTGAGAGGGGAGCTTTGCGGTTGAAGATTGTTTCCACTTCGCTGACTCTGGTCGCTGCCGGTGCAAGAGCACCGTACGCGAATCTAACTATGCGGTTCTCCGGTTGGGAAGGGTTAGCGCATAAACTGGCCACATTGACTACGCTGAACTCGCTGTTCGATATGTGCTTTAGAAACAGGCTTCGTGAGTTCTCCGGGGGAGATTTCAGGTGTATAGCCAGCGCAATCTCGTTGGGTTCAAGAGCGACCTCCGCTAGACCCTTGACGAAATCTTTCACTGGAATCCACCTTCTCCCTTTGACGCTTGCAGCCTCGACTTCGGCGTCAAAGATTAGGAGGGGGGTTGGTGAATCAACAAAGGGTAATGCTTCACAAAGATCTCCCATCAACGTGGAGCGGTTTCTCAAGACAGGGTCGCTGAGTTGGGAAGCACAGTCCCACACCGCTCGATACCTCTCTTTGATGGGCCCCCATTCCAGCAATTGGCTAAGCGTAGCGGTAGCTCCGATGGTGACTCCTTTCGAGCCTTCGTCTCGGAGAGTTGTAAGCTCGGCAATTCCCTTGATGTCGACGACGTATGTTGGACTGACGAGGCGTTCCTTCATGAAGGCCAGAAGTCCGACGCCGCCAGCCATGATCTTAGCCTCGTCCTTGTGCTCATCGAGCAATTGCAGTGCGTCTTGGAGGGTTGCTGGTTTGAGGTATTGGAATTCTGGGAGTGTTAGGTATGGTGATCCAAATGACATGTTATTCGCCTCTCAACTTCAGTTGGCTTTTCGCCTCTTCTATTAGGTCAGGTCTCTGCTCTTGGATCGTCTTCCAAACCTTTTCAGGGGACATGGGCAATTTCGTTATTTGAACTCCGATAGCGTGGAAGATTGCGTTGGCGATAGCGGGCGCGACTCCGATCATTACGAGTTCACCTATCCCGCGTGCGCCATGAGGGCCATCCTTCTGCGGAGTTTCAATCAGGATTCCCTCAATTTCCTTTGGTGCTTCTTTGGCTCTGAGGATCATGTAGTTTGAGAGATTGGGATTCAGAATCCATCCCTGTTCATCGAATAGAATTTCCTCGTGCAGCGCGACACTCTGTCCCATAATGAAGCCGCCATCTATCTGACCCTTTAGGAGGAGTGGGTTCACAGCCTTCCCTACGTCGAAGGCCTGCGCTGCCTTCAGCACTTCAATCTCACCTGTCAGGACGTCAATCTCTATCTCAACGCCTGTTCCGCCGAATGTATGGAAGATGGTTGGAACGCCTTGCCCGGTGTCGGGATTGAGGTATGTTGTCATTGCTGACATGAATTTTCCGCGGCCAATGATTGGGCCCCCGATGGAGTTCCCGTCAGGATATGTGTACCCGAATACGACTTCACTCAGCGCGAGGCCATGCCAGGGACTGCCCTTGGCGAATACTCGCTCGCCTCCAATCTCTAAGTCGTCAGGTCGGACTCGGAGAACTTGTGAAGCGACTTCGAAGATCTGGTTTTTGGCGTCTTTGATGGCGTCCATTATTGCGATTCCGTCTGTGAAGAGCCCGCGGCTTCCAACCGTCTGCCACGTATACGCTGACACGTCAGTGCTTCGCACGAGCCCCACTCGCACTTTGTCGATTGGTATGCCAAGTTCCTCAGCAACGATCTGAGTCAGGCCAGTTGGTGTGCCTTGACCAAAGGATCCCGTGCCGATTAGAAGATCAACAGACACGTCCTCATTGAACTTCAATATGGCGGATGCTGATGCGTTTGGAGGTTGAGCTGGTCCTTTCAGGCACAACGCCAACCCTTTGCCTCTGAAGCGTCCAGGGCGTGTGGGTTTTTCGGATGGTTTGTCCCAGTCAAGTGACTGAGCAATGGATTTCAAGACGCGTATAGGGTCACCTGCATCTTCACGCAGTCGCTCACCTGTGCCAGTCTCCGAGATTCCCGGCTTCAGGAGGTTCTTCATGCGGATCTCCACTGGGCTAATCTTGAGTTTGTCTGCAGCCATGTCCAAGATGCGTTCCAGAGCCCAATGGCTTTCTGGATAGCCGAACCCTCTCATTGCTGTCGTTGGGACCTTGGTTGTGTAGACGGCGAGAGATTCACAGTTGATGTTAGGAACTTCATAGCATCCTTCAGAGGAATAGCCAGCTGCTCGACACACGTTGACGGTGTAGTCGGCGTAACCGCCGGCGTCCATGACGAAACGAGTCTTGTACGCGAATAGCTTTCCATCCTTCTTGAAGCCCGCTTTAACTGACGCGTGGAATCCCTCTCTGACTGGGGCCGAGCAAAATTGCTCCTTCCTAGATAGAACCAACTTAACCGGCCTGTATCCTGCCTTCTTTGAGAGAAGGGCGACGAGCGGTTCCCATCCAATTCCAACTTTGCCTCCGAACCCTCCACCGCAAAGCGGCGCCTTGATCACTATCCTGTTTACGGGGATTCCCAAAGACAGTGCCATGAGGTAACGGGTAGAGAAAGGCGACTGAGTACTAGTCCAGATTTCTACGGCCCCGTCTTTCCTGTAATCGGCAATGATGGATTGAAGCTCCATAAACCCGTGTGTAATGTGCGGGATGTCGAATTCACAATCGAGAACGAGGTCAGATTCCTGAAAACCTCTCTCAACATCTCCTCGCACAAGTTTGAATTGATTTGCGATGTTCGTGCCCGGGATCGGTTTGAATGCAGGAGAGACACGATATTCCGCCATCTTTTCGTGTATTATCGGCGCGTTCGGTTTCAATGCATCAGCCGGGTTGAACAGGGGGGGTAGCGGCTCGTATTCAATATCGACCTGATCGATTGCTTGTTCGGCTGCCTCCAGGGTTTCTGCCACTACAGCGGCTACTGGGTGGCCGACCCATCTGACCTTGTCGACGGCGAGCACATCCCTGTCGCCTACGTAAATTCCCAATCGATATGGGAATTCTGAGCCAGTGGCAACAGTAACGACCCCAGGTACGCTCTCTGCACGGCTAGTGTCGATCTTGACTATTCGAGCGTGTGCATGTGGGCTTGTTACTAGTTTAGCGTAGAGCATGCCCGGAAGTTGAACGTCGAATGCGTACGTTGCGGCGCCAGTAACCTTCAGATAGGAATCGAATTGAGGTATCGGTTTTCCAATGTAACTCATGTCAGTCTTCTCAAATGGAATACTTGACCAGAATGGAAGTAGCTCCAGTTTTAACGATATTGGAATTCACGAATCTGAACGCGTTCTTTTCCAATCAGCTATTGGCATCTTTCCGGTTCACTTGTCTTCGGCTAGTGGTTTGAGTGCGAAGCGTCTATGATCGCGTCCACAATCTGTCTGTATCCCGTGCATCTGCACAGTACTCCTTCCAGGGATTCTATGACTTCCTCTCGAGTTGGCGCTGGATTTCGCTTGAGAAGGGCTGTGGCGGCTAGGACAGCGGCAGGAGTGCAAAACCCGCATTGGAGGGCGCCGTGCTCGATGAACTTGACCTGAACCGGTGAGAGCGCTCCTTCCTTACTCAATCCCTCAATTGTTGTGAGACTTCGTCCGTTTGCTTCAACCGCTAGGACTAAGCATGACTTGACCGGTTGGCCGTCAAGTAGAACTGTGCACAGGCCGCAGTCTCCACGTTCACACGCTAGTTTAGCTCCAGTCAACCCTATGTTGTGCCGTAGTACCCAGACCAGAGTCCTGTTCGATTCAGTTTCGACGAAACGTCTAACCCCGTTGACCGTCAACTCAATTGAGTGTTGTGCCATTTAGTTAATCTCCCAAAGGCCACGAACGAGTCTCTTCGTCATGACTCTAACAAGATTAGCCCGATACGCCTTTCCCGCTCGCACATCCGAAATTGGACACACTGCCTTCATTACAGTAGGAATGGCTTCGTCGAGGAGCTGATCGATTGGCTTGTTTTTCTCGAAAATCTTCTCCGCCTCGTAAGCTCGCACTGGCGTTGGAGCCACTGAGGCATAGGCGAGTCTCACTTTGTTCTCCAACTTCGAGCCGGAAGTAACGAGGGCGGCAACTCCAACCATCGCCAAATCTTCTCCCATAGTTCTACGTGCCTTCATGTAGCCACCTCGTGATTTGGCCGGCGGAATTGGCACATTGATGGAAGTTACCATCTCATTTGGCGCGAGCGTTGTCTTCTTGACTCCTTTGAAGAAATCTTGGATAGGGACTTTCCTGGTGTTTGTCTTACTGGCTACGTTGACCATTGCTTCAAGGACTAGCAGCGCGGGGGCTGAGTCAGCGGCTGGGGAACCATTACAAATGTTCCCTACCAATGTTCCTCGATTTCGAACCTCGTAATCCCCAATCGTACCCGCTGCCTCGGCGAGAATGGGGTATACTTTCAGGGCTGCGTCGTAGTGAACTAGCTGGTTTAGGGAAACTGCAGCTCCAACGCTAAGTCCATCTGCCTCACCAAACGACAGGTTACGAAACTCCTTCACTCCCTTGATGTCGATCAAGTGTCCGGGAGTCTCTTGTAGCGCCCTCAGGCTCACTATGAGGTCCGTGCCCCCAGCGAGGACTCTCGCGTCTGCCTTGTGTTCGTCTAGGAGTGCAAGGGTTTCTTGGAGAGATTGAGGATTGTGGTAGTCGAATTTCGGTAACAAGTCTCTCACTTACCTTGAGCGAGCTCTGGTCTCTGCTCCATGATCGCTGCCCAAACTCGTTCAGGTGTCATTGGTAGATTGAATATCTCAACCCCCGTGGCGTTTGAGATAGCGTTGGCAACGGCCGGCGGAATTGAAAGCATTGTTAATTCTCCGATTCCTCGCGCACCATATGGTCCGTCTGACTGAGGGTTCTCGATTAGCGTCACTATGTGTTCTGGAGGCATGTCGGAGGCTCGAGCGATCTTGTAGTCCGTGAAATTGCTATTGAGCATCGCCCCTTCCTTATTGTACACGTATCCCTCCATTAAGCCAATTCCCAGTGATTGAAGCATGCCGCCGTAAACCTGTCCCCGCACTAGAAGCGGATTAATTGTTTTGCCAATGTCAAATGCTGAGGCAACCTTCAGTATCTTCACAACTCCAGTCTCAACGTCGACTTCGACCTCGACTGCTTGAGCTCCAAAAGTCCAGTCAAGGGCAGGAAAACCCTGTCCCGTTTCAGGATCCAGGTAAGTCAAGGCGCGTGGAACGTATGAACCATGACCGATCACGGGCCCGCCGATCGCGGTTCCATTCGGATATGTATAACCCATTGCGAATTCCTGTAATGAGATCCCTTTCTCAGATTCGCCGACTGGAAACACCATCCCGTTCTCGAGAACTAAATCCTCTTTCGCGACGCGAAGTGCTTGCGACGCCATCTCAATGATCTGATTCCTAGCGTCTTGAGCTGCGCAGATGACGGCTCTTCCTTCCATGAAGAGGTTTCTGCTTGCCACCGTCTGCCATGAGTAGGGAGTCAGGTCAGTAATTCTCTCGACTACGACTTTGATCTTCTCGATTGACATTCCAAGTTCTTCAGCTGCCATCTGCGCTAGGCTCGTTGTCGTTCCTTGGCCAAGTTCAGTTACACCAACCGCCAGGCTCGCGCTTCCATCTTCATTGAATTTTATAATGGCTGAAGATCCTGCGTTTGGAGGCATTGCAGGCGCCTTCCAAAGTGCAGCGATTCCAATCCCATGGAATTTTCCATTCTCTGCAACCTCACCCACTTTTCCCCATCCAATCTTCTCCGCAGCTTCTCTAATGCACTCATCTACTCTTCCGGTATCCTCTCTAAGTTTCTCGCCCGTGGCCGTGATTGAGCCGGCGTGAAGAGCATTTCGGAGTCGGATCTCCACAGGGTCAAGTCCGATCTTCTTGGCTATGAGATCCATCTGCCGCTCTATTGCCCACAGAAATTCAAGATGCCCAAACCCACGGTAGGCGGTTCCGTACGGGTGGTTTGTGTAAACCGTCATTGAATCGCAGTGAATGTTCGGCACTTCATACGGGCCCGTGCATGAATAACCAGCGGCCCTCCCAATGTTAACCCCATAGTCCGCATACGCTCCGGCGTCGTAGACGTATTTCATTTGCTCGGCTACTATCTTTCCTTCCTTGTCAACTCCAGTCTTGACCCAACCGTAGAACCCCTGTCTAAGCGGAGCCGTTGTGAATTCTTCTTCACGAGTTAGAAGCAGTTTGACAGGGCGGCCGCCACAGAACTTGGAGAGAAGTACGACGAGCGGCTCAAAGTTTATTCCAGCTTTGCCACCGAACCCGCCACCTACATGTGGTACATGAACATTGATCTTCTGCAGCGGAATCCCGAGTGCGTGACTTAGTATGTATCTTACAGCGAACGGGGACTGTGCACATGTCCACACCTCAGTGCTTCCGTCTTGGAAGTATTGCGCTATGCACGCTCGTGGTTCCATGGCTGCGTGACTGACCTGGGGCATCGCGAACTCATTTTCAACAACGGTTGCGGCTTTCTCGAAGGCTGCTTTTGCGTCGCCCTTTCGCAGTTTGAAAATGTTCGCTATATTCGTACCAGGGACCGGGGTGTAGACCGGTGAATGTTCGTATTGTGCTAGCTCCTCGTGCACGAGAGGTGAGTTTGGTTTCAGTGCCTCGTTAACATCAAAAACAGCAGGGAGCGGAGCATAGTGTACGTCTATCAATTCGATTGCTGCTTCGGCCGCTTCTTCAGTTTCGGCGGCAACAGCCGCTACAGGTTCGCCAGCCCATCTCACCTTATCCTTGGCGAGGACCATCTTGTCCCTAATGTACAGGCCCATTCTGTAAGGGAAAACCTGACCCGTAATAACTGCCATAACGCCGGGTGACTTTTCAGCGCGTTTCGCATCCACGCTTGTGATTCGCGCATGCGCGTGTGGACTTCGAAGGAACTTTGCATAAAGCATTCCAGGAACTTCTAGGTCGGCAACGTACTTCGTCATGCCTGTTACTTTTTCGAACGCGTCGACCCGGGGAATCTCTTTACCAATGTACTTGTAGTTCAGATCTCACAACCAACCTCAGGCGCGTTGTGATCGAGTCAAGTTGACTGTAAGACTTTTTGCGTTACGCATTCGAGGGTTTGATTCACGATCTTCTGCGCTGTGTTCTCAAGGAGGCCTTTTGCTACACTTCCCAGCGGCCCACTAATTGTTGCTTCAGCTATCCAGCTCAGCTCTGAACCCTCAGAGTGGGGGTTGCAGTTGATCTGAATATCTGCCTTGAAAGCACTCGTCACTCCAGAGCCGTCAACGAGTAGTCTAGCGTGATGGGCCACAGGATCCTCTTCTGCAACACGGCTATTCACTCTGAAGGTCCCCTTGATGAATCCGACACCGATCTTCGTCTTAGCTTCAATTCGTCGGTCCTCCATCACTTTGTATTCTACTACGCCAGGAAGACATTGTGCGATTGATTCAGGCGTCGAGATGAAACTCCACAATTTCTCAACAGGCGCTTTGACAACGGCTTTCGATTCAAAATGCAAGAAGGATGCCCGTGTGATAGGACCCGACCCGAGTATATCGCTCTGCTGCCCTAGTTCCGATTACAGGAATGGTCAAAGGTGTCAGTTTTCTTAGGCGGTTTGCTTGCACAGTTCTTAAATAAAGTTCTAGGTGTGTCTCTGAATTGAGGTCTAATAATGAAGCTAATCGACTTATCACAACCCCTCTCTCAAGAAACTCCATTCTGGCCGTTATATCCTCCATTTGAAGTTAAGTTCATAAAAAGAAAACCTGAGCACGGTGTCAACGCTCAGTACATACAAACGTCGAATCATATGGGAACCCACCTGGACGCGCCATTGCACTTCGTTACAGGTGGAAAAGACATCGAGAAGATTCCGCTTGAACAACTGTACGGTCCCGGCGTCATAGTTGATGTCAGCGATGTAGGAGATCTTGGGATCTACACGCCGGACATGGTTGAGAAACGAGTTGACCTACACGACGGCGATATACTCATACTACATACGGGCTTTCACCGGTACGGATGGTATCAACCCCAAGGAATGGCTGACGAGGAACGGTACATTCACAGACATCCAGGGCCTACCAGAGAATGGTGTGACTGGATTTTGGGCAGAAAAATTAAGCTCTGGGGAGTTGACGCGGTTTCGACGGATCACCCAATGAACCTTCCCATCGGTCGATTCTTGCCACGCGTAGCACCGAAGGTTCGCGCATTATGTGACAAGAAGTACGGGAAGGAGAATGTTGACAAACTCTTCCCTGAGGAAGACTATCAACTTACCCACAACGTCCTCTTCCCACACGACTGTATACACATGGAAAATTTGGGAGGGGACATCGAGAAGCTTCTGAACAAACGTACCACTATCGGCTGTTTTCCCTGGAAGTTCAGGGGGGGAGAAGCCGCGTTCGCTAGGGTCGTCGCCTTCGTCGACTAAGACGAGGTCAGCGCCCCTACATGCACTCTATCTTTCCTTCCTTTAACCGCCGCCGACTGTTTCTATGATGTCTACGCTATCGATCGTGACTGTATCTCGTTCCGCAAGCGGGGTGTTCAAGCCCTGAAGCATCTTTACGCTATGGCCATTCACAAGTAGGACCAGTGTGGGGTGCATCTGATTCGTTCCAGCCTCGAAGACGTAACGGTTAGCATCTGAACCCAGTCTTCGACTGAATTCCTGCAGCAATTGGCCTACTGTGCTTATGCCGGTTGGGAGTTCAATCTCCTCTGAGCCGACGGCCGACCTGATACGACCATGTAGCTTAACTTTGATGGGCATGTTCCTTCACGTTATGCGTATGCCATTCAGTGTCACGCTCGTCTTCATTAGGACTGCTTTCTTGAGCGTATTATGGGCGTAGCACATCGCTTCAGCTTCGTCCATCAAACTCTTCATTTGGTCTGCGTTGCATGAGCTTTGCATGTTGATGTCGTATTCAATGTCTGTGAAGGCTCCTCCGATTCGTCTATCAAAGTGGCCTCTCGCAATCGTCTCCATCGAGTCAATTTGGATCTTTTTCTCGTCTGCAAGTTTCATGTACTGTGTCATTAGACAGGAAGCAGCGCCCGCTAGGAAATAGGCTAGGGGAGGGAGTCCTTTGTCGGTGCCGCCTCTTTCGGGCGGTTCGTCGATTGCAAAACTGAAGGAACCGAAGGATGCTTCGAAGTGTAGTCGGTCCACCAGCTTGATGTCGATGCGGTGTGTGGCGATTTTGGGTTGCATCAAGCCCCGGCGCTCAGAATTCTCTTTCCTCACGTTTTCAGCAAGATCAGAATGAGTAGGCAAGGATGGCACTAAGAGTATCAGGCAGACGCGCCCTAATTCGGTTGACGTTCCAGTTTCAGTAGTTATCTGGATAGTAGATAGAAAAGGGTTGAGCCATTACAGTATCAAACTTGACTTGTACCGTAAGGAAATTAATTGCAAAGGCTTTAATGCAAAACTCAGGCCTCCCAAGGGTGAGAAAATATGAAACCAATGATTACAGCGGTTGTAACGCTCGTACTCGGAATTCTCATCGGCAGCGTGATCGGTATTGCAGTAGGGCCTTCCTTGATGCCTAGCCAAGTAACTACTACAGGCGCTAATACAACAGTGACCACTACGGCTAGCGGCAGCATGGCTAGCTCTCTCGCTAACCTCAAAGTCGGTCTTATCCTGCCAATCACGCCAGAAGACTATTCATGGAACTACCAAGCAAACTACTCACTTTCATTGATTGCCAAAGAGTTTGGATTCAACTACACCGTTGCAGAGAATCTATTTGACGGAACCAGTGCTGAGCCAGTGGCCACTCAATGGGCAACGCAAGGATACAATGTTATCATCGGCCAGGGGGTACAGTACCAAGACATGTTCATCAAGATCGCTCCACAGTTCCCTAACACGCTCTTCCTATGCGTCGACTGTTTCAAGGGCGGCCATGATGGAACTGATCCAGGCAATGTTGGCGACGTGTGGTGGTATATGGCTGACGGAGCTTACCTCATAGGAATGCTTGCAGGAAACTTGACCAAGACAAACGTAATCGGTCTGGTTGGGGGAGGGAGAGTACCTTCTATCTGGGCTGGGCACGAAGCATTCAAACGCGGTGTACTCGCCGTCAATCCGAAAGTGACATTCATAGAAACATGGATGCCATTCTCGTGGGCAGACGTGGCAGGCGCAAAGAAAGCAGCGGAAGAAGCGGCGGATCAAGGAGCCGACTTCGTCTTCAGCAGTGGTGACGGCGTTGATGTTGGAGTCAGACAAGCAGCACAAGAGAAGAACATATACTGTTCCGGCGTCTACGCTGACTCCGCTCATCTAGATCCGGCACACATAGTGACAAGCATCGTTGTGCACTGGGACATCGCCTACCTATCCGCCTTAGCGGATTATGCGCGAGGCGACTACCAAAACATCTGGCTACAAGCAGACCTATTCACCGGCATGGTGACCCTCGGTCAGTTCGGATCAATGGTTACTCCCAGCATGCAATCTGCAATACTACAACAAGAAATTAACATGCAAACTTCGAGCGGTCTCCCATTCCATCTCGACTTCTCGTGCTTCGACAACGGAAATCAACCGCAGTGCAAACCGTAACTCGACTACAAGGCGTAGGGTTTAACGCCCTCGCCTTAGCAGTCGGTATCGTTTCGGGGCTGGCTCTAATCGCTGCCATACACGGTAACGTCAAAGCCGCCTCAACCTCCCTTTTGTTTATTCCGATTTCAAGCGTTTACAATTTTTCCGAGATCTTTGTTAGAACAACGATCCTGCTGATAATGGGCCTAGGAATCGCGTTAGCGCTGAGAGCGGGTGTCTGGAACGTCGGCGCCGAAGGCCAATACATTGTAGGAAGCGTCATGGCCGTAATGGCAGCTGTCTACCTGACCTCAATCCCTCCACCACTCCGCATCGTGCTCATGCTAGTTGCCGGAGCTGGAGGCGGCTTGGCCTGGATGATTGTGCCAGCAGTCCTGAAGGCTAAGTTTGGGGCCAACGAAATCGTTGTGACTCTTCTCCTGAATCTTGTCGCTTCTAGCTTTCTCTTATATGCTCTCGATGGACCCATACGTGGGAAGGAATCCTTCGGTTACCTCATCACTGACTTATTACCGGCTGACCTAAGGATTCCAAAACTAATTCCTGAGACGCGATTAGGCTTCGGCTTCATAATCGCCCTGGGATTGGTTGTAGTATTCTACGTGCTTAGTGAAAGGACGTCTTTTGGTGTTCAGGTGAGGACGGTGGGACAAAACCTGCAAGCCGCTCGGTATGCAGGCATCAACCCTGCGAAGATCTGGCTAGTGACTCTTCTTCTGAGCGGAGCTATGGCAGGCCTCGCAGGAGCAATCCATGTGAGTGGAGTGATATTTGCACTCGATCCAGGATACCCTTCAGGATATGGGTACATCGCCATCGTGGTTGCCATGCTAGGCGGCACTTCAGTCATTGGCACAACGATAGCAGCAGTCGTAATAAGCTACTTTGTCGTGGGGGCGGAGTCGATGCAGAGCGCAGCGGGAGTGCCCTTCGCTCTTGTGTATACTATTGAAGGAATAATCTTGTTTAGTCTAGCGGCAGCTCAATACCTAATGGGACGCAGAAAAATTGTGACTTGAACATGATCGACATATTATTCGCGCAAGCCATTCTGTACCAAACTCTCAAGCTCGTGCCGGCGCTTCTCTTCGCGAGCCTAGGCGAACTGGTCGCAGAGAAATCGGGCGTTCTCAACCTAGGCGTAGAGGGACTGCTGCTAATGGGGGCTTTCACTGCCTACGATGTCACGGCCCTAACTGGACAACCCCTGATTGGGATAGTTGCTGCTATGGCCGCCTGCGGCATCTTGGGACTTGTGTTCTCGTTCTTCGCGGTTAGTTTACGCGTTAACCAGGTTGTCATTGGGTTAGGTCTCTGGCTCTTCGGCCTAGGTCTGTCTGATACTCTCTTTAGAGCGTTCTTTGCATCAGGTGCCGCACCTAACGTCCCAGTCATCGGAGACATGCATATTCCCATACTTTCCACGATTCCTCTTATTGGTAGAGGGATTTTTCAACAAAACCCCATAGTCTTCATTTCAATTGCCTGCATCCCAATAATCGACCTATTCTTGAAGAAAACGTCTCTGGGAGTGAAGATCAGAGCCGTAGGTGAAAATCCACGCGCGGCAGAAACGATGGGAGTTGACGTATACAAGATTAGGTATGTGGCCGTGCTAATCGGGGCCGTCTTCGCTGGAGCAGGAGGCGCCTACTACACCACCTCGATGCTTAGCACTTTCATTCTTAACGTAACTTTCGGGCGAGGCTTCATCGCTCTTGCCCTGATTTACTTCGCCAAGTGGAAACCTTATCGTGTATTGCTTCCCCTGCTTGTGTTCAGTTTTGTGGACGCACTTCAAATTGGTGCGCAGGGAGTTGGAGTTCCCATCAAATACTTCTTCCTCAACATGATTCCATACCTTACCATCATTGCACTGATTCCTATTCTTGGTAGACGAGCTGTGGCTCCCGCGGCTTTGATGCAACCATACAAAAAAAGCGAATAGGTACTCAGCTGCTAACCGTACCTAAGGACCTACTCTGGGTCATTAGAGTCGCTATCTGCTCCATCTTCGCATCCCGAGTTGGGATTGGCTGCGTTATATTCCCATTGCAGATGACAGCTAGCCTGTCGCTCATGTCAAAAAGTTCGTCTAGCTCGTTGGAGATTAGTAAAACTGCTTTTCCCTTCTCCTTTTGCTTCATGAGGAGGTTCCTCGTATACTCGGTTGCAGCCACGTCCAATCCTTTTGTTGGGTTGTGGGCGATTATGATCTTTGGCTCCCAGAAGAGTTCTCTCGACAGCAGAAACTTCTGCTTGTTGCCTCCTGAGAGCGTCCACGCTTGCGCGTCTTGCGACTGAGCGCGAACATCGTAGTCAGACATTAACGTCGTCAGTTTTTCGCGAATAGATTGAGGATCCAGTAAACCGGCCTTTGTGAACATTTTAGCTACATGTGGTTCTATGATGAGGTTGTCCGATAATGTGAAGTCGAAGACTAGTCCTGTCTTCTGGTCTTCAGGGATGTGAGCTACTCCCAACTTCCTAATCGCATCGGCAGCCCAGCCTGTAACATCCTCGCCCATCGCAGTAACTTTACCCGTAGTAGGTTTCCGCATCCCCGTTGCAACTTCGACAAGTTCCTTTTGTCCGTTTCCGGCGATTCCAGCAATGCCAAGAATCTCTCCGCCGCGGACGGAGATTGAGACTCGCTCTAGTGCTTCCAAGCCCAAGGTGTTGCGCGCAGATATCTCGCTAAGTTCAAGGAATGGCTCAGACAGTTGTGCCTGTAGCCTCTCCACGCGGAACACAACATCGCGGCCGACGATCATTCTTGCCAGGTCAGGGCCGGTCACTGTCTTGGTACTTGCAGTGGCAACAACCTTGCCCTGCCTCAAGACCGTCACGTTGTCGGTGACGGCGAGAATCTCATCAATCTTATGGGAGACGAAGACAATGGATTTTCCAGACGCCACCATTTGGCGTAATGCAGAGAATAGCTCATGTGTCTCCAGGGGAGTTAGGACAGAAGTTGGTTCATCAAGTATCAATATAGTCGCCCCCTTGTATAGAGCCTTTAGAATTTCAACAGATTGGCGTTGGCCAGCAGAAAGGTCGCCGATCGTAGAGTGCGGATCGACAGCGAGACCAAACTTCTTTGCCACATCTTCTATCCGTCTATCTAGAGTACGGAAATCAATGAATGCTTCCTTCGCCCCTTCGCATTCGATGATTGAGATGTGTTCGGCCACGGTCATCGTGTTGATGAGCATGAACTCTTGGTGTACCATGGCTATTCCTGCTCGCATGGCATCGCGAGGAGAGTGGAGCAGCGCGACTTCGCCGCTGATTAAGATTCTGCCAGAATCAGGGCGCATTAGGCCGTAGAGAATATTGCATAGCGTGGTTTTGCCCGCACCATTCTCTCCCAAGAGCGCATGAACCTCTCCATGTTTGAGACTAAATGTAACGTTGTCGTTTGCCAAAAGTGACCCGAATCGCTTCGTGACTCCATCGGCAACGAGAGCATACTCGCTCTTGGGGCTCGTTCTTGTGCTTTCCATCAAAGGTTCCATTTTCCGGAAGCGCTGCGTGAGCTAAAGAGGATTGCGGCATTTCATACGTAGCGATATTTGCAGAAAATACTCTATGTGCTTCGAGACTGGTATTAGATGCGGCAACCCGTATTAGCACATGGCCTAGGTAAGTAGGTCCCCACACAATACAGTGATGACTCGTGATCAGACTGAATGTTGCTGCCCGATTCGTCAAGGGATTGTTCCTCGTCACCTTGACTATCCTTGTATTCTATCAATGGATGCCCACCGGAAGATCCGAAAACCCCACCCAGGGTGCTAAGATCGAGCTGCTCCTTAGTAATGATAGGCCGCTCCGCGGACAAATATTGAAAGTTACCGGACGGCTCTCATCTGTCTCCGACGACCTTCCAATTCCCTTGGTCTCAGTTAGGCTTCAGTATTTCAGGGTGGGCGATGAGAATCCGACGCGCGATGTCACAATGATCACCTATAGCCCTAGTGGCACATTCCAAGATTTGGTGAACACAACCTACCTGTTGCGAATCGGCCCATGGATCGTGAACGCTTCGTTTCAAGCTCAGCTGATCTACACGAATGCGTCAACCTTGACGACATTCACAGTGGTAGTTCAACCCTCACTCTCGCTCTATGTAATCCCGCACCAAGTAAACCTAGGTCAAAAGGTAGAATTCGATGGGCTACTCTTCGCTTGCATCCCATGCTTGGACGACAAGGTTTCTGTCATGCTGATCCGCCCCGACAACACCTCTGAGGTCGTTACTCTAACTCTCAATGCGACGGGCGGGCCATACCCCGGCGGGTACTATGACGGATCATTTACGCCAAACATGTCCGGCACTTGGCATATCGTTGCGATCTGGGAGGGAAATAATGTCACTTTACCTACACAATCTCAAGTGGAGGAGCTGGCTGTTGAAACGCCTGGAGCTCTACACTTAGCGCCGTGGATCTTGTACGTGGCTTTGGTTCTTGTCGCAGGCGCAATTCTGCTTATCGTTGTCTTAAAACGAAAGAATAGAAGCAAGGGATAGGCGACTCTCGGGTCGCCTGAACTTACACGTCTGCCTTCATCGGGATCTTGAATTTCTCTGCCTTGCTTAGCAGATCCTTCGGTGCCGGTCGCTCTCCGATGTACCGTGCGTACTTCTTCTTAACGAAGTTATCCCAATCTTCTTTGGTTGTGTAGAAGATTCTGGACCCGCCAAGCTCGTGTTGCATTTCGGGGAACGGTTTCTGTTTGGGAGCCCACTCGGTTCCCATGATTCTTAGACCGATGTAGCTTTCAAACGTGGCCCACCATTCCGTTGCACCTAAGTAATCGAAAGCGTACTCCATCTTCGCGAAGTAGAGCGCTGGGCCTACATCCATTCCGCGCTTGAATGACATAGTGTGTAAGCTAATTCCGAGATTCCTGTTCCACATTCTGGCGTTGACGACTCCCACTAGTTGGTCATCTTGTATTCCTAGTAGTAGGTAGTGGTCCTTGATCCTGTACATTTTCCACGCTAAGACTTCAGCGTAAGTGCGCCAGGCAACGATGTCGTAAAAGTCCTTGTTGACGTCGATGTAAAGTCTGATTGCCTTCAGTACTTCTGGGGCGTCTGCTCTTGTGGCCTGTTTGACAAGAATCTTGGTTCCATCTTTCATTCCCACAGTTTTTGGAGGGTAAGCAATTTGCTCCAAGTATGGGGCGTCTACTGCTCGCAGAATCGCCTCCATGTCTTGTACACGTAGCTTGTGCTCCGTCATTGAGACTTGCGTCGGCGGGTCGTAATATGTCATGAAATTCACATCAGCCAGAGGGAACTTTGTTGCAATATGAGGCTTATTGTCGATTTCCATTCCAACTAACACGAATTCACATATCGCAACTCATTGCCGCATCTAAGAAACACCCGAAACGCTTGTCAAGTCGATTTCGCGAACCACTTCAAGGTTGTTCTACATTTGAAATTCATTGACCTAACCATACCGATCGGAATAGCGACTCCACCCTGGCCAACCTATGAACCGCTTCAATTGAAATACTTCAAGAGGCTAGCTCCGAATGGAGCTAATGGACAGGTTCTAACGCACTCTAATCATGTAGGGACTCACCTGGACGGAGAGATTCACTTCTTTACTCCGGGCAAAGACATTGCAAGCTTGACGATGGATTTCCTAGTTGGTCCTGGAGCTGTTGTAGACCTCTCAGACGCGGCCGGAGATTATGACGTTTACTCTTCGGAAATGATTGAGGAGAGAGTAGATGTCCGAGAAGGCGACATACTCATCATACACACTGGTTATCATAGATACGGTTGGGACAATCCTACCGCAGACGAAATTCGGTATATGGTGAAACACCCTGGCCCAGACAGGGAATTCGCTGAGTGGGCGAAGCGGAAGAAAATCAAATGGATCGGCGTAGACTGTGGTAGCGCTGATCATCCCATGAACACTATTATTCGTGACTGGATGCCGAGGCAAGCCCGGGAAGCTGACGCGCACTTCCAAAAGAAGTACGGGAAAAAACTCAGCGAATACTTCAGTGATGACAAGTATCAGCTAATGCACATCGAAATGTTTCCCTACGGCATAATTCACGCGGAATGCATCGGAGGCGACATTGATCTACTTCTCAACAAACGGACAACTATCGGCTTCTTCCCATGGCGGTTCGTAGATGGTGAAGCAAGCATAGGCCGATGCGTGGCTGTGGTAGAAGACGAGGAGTTTGACCAATTGATGAAGAAGAAAACCTCACTACCCAAGACACGATTCGGAGACGCGATAGGCTGCTCGATCAAGTGAAGTTCCCAAGAAAGTCTAGCTTCGAGTTCTATGTTACTCTCAGAATCTTGTGCAGTGAATCTATGCAACTTGATCAGGAGGTTACAGGCCTTTGGAGGAAGAAGGTTTGCAGCGCTCGTGGGCGGTTCGTTCTAGGAATTCGGAGAATCGAGTAGGCGCGCGTCCCAACAGAGTTCTTGTTATTCGGGGGTTTCCCGGGAGCCCGTAGCGATCGTAATATTCAAACATCTTGACGAGCGTATTGACCTGGTACTCGCCTAACCCCAATCTTTCCGCGTTCTCCTTCCAAGTTTCTCTTGAAATTTGCTCTACACGCAGCTTCCTTCCAAGGTTGCTCTCTAACATTGAGGCGATCAGGCTTGGTGTCAGCACCTCGGGCCCTGCTAGCTCGTAGATGGCTCCGACGTGGTCGGGTTCGGAGAGTACGGTGGCCGCAACTTGTGCGACATCCTCGAGGTCGATTAGACTCATGGGCGACTCCAGAGAGTATGGTACAGTATACACTTCATGCTCGACAATGGAATTCCATTCTCCGAGTATATTCTGCATGTATGCACCTGGTTGAAGGATTGTGAACTTCAGTCCGGACTTGAACAATGCTTCCTCGACTCGCATCTTGTTCCAGTGATGTGGCATCTCTTCGATTTGAGGATGGAGAACCGAATGGAAAACCAAACTTCCCACGTTTCCTGTGCGAGCTGCCTCTATGATAGACTTCCCAATTGAGAGCTCGTTAGGATCCATGTTCGGGCAGATGTGGTAGACCGCCTCAACGTGCTCCATGGCATCTGAGAGTGTGTCCAATGATCGCATGTCGCCAACAATCGTCTCTTCTGCTCCAATTGACTTCGTCGCTTCGACTTGCTCTTTACGATGGACGAATGCTCGAACACTCTGTCGCCTTGCAACTAGTGCTCGAATAATCGCAGTTCCAGTTTTGCCTGCTGCTCCAGTAACTAGAATCATAAAACTTACACCTCGGATGTTATTCCCGTTCTTACTCGTACTGCTTGATTTATATTTCAAGCAAACCTTCTTCAGGTCTCCGCACGACTAGGCGCGTTCGCTTTTCGCTGAAGATACTAAAGTAGTTGCATGTAGATATTTTAGAGCTGTAAGATATAGCTATAGGAAACGGAACTTGAACCAGGAACTTCGAGTGTATGAGATAGCTGAACCGGAATCAACCTTACCTCCATGCAAGAACGATGCTACAGTCGTTTAGATGCTAATAACAACCTTGTGCAACGTTCGGAAGCCTTTCAAAAATAAAGTTAAGAAAAAAGGAGTTTAGATGTCCACGATTAAAGCGTCTAAGCCTTCTTCGCGAGCTTAATTTCAATCGTGGAGACGTTTCTCGTTTGGCCCTCTTCACCTAGCACTTCAGTCCCGATAATGACGTCCTTAATTTCGAGTTTGCCCTCGAAGAAGCGTCTGCGGCAGACCTCAACCACATCGACCGCCTTGGAAATGACGCGGCCTCGTGCCTTTACGGAAAGTTCCTTAGTGCCACTGTTGATTTGCATCACGATTGCAGTACAATAGGCCATGAGCTCTTTTTGGCCAATAAGGACCGTGTTGATTGGAATATTGCCTCGGGTGGAAGGGGCCCTTTCAGTTACTGTTTTTTGTTCTGTCAAGCATTGTTCACCTCCGGTGAAAGTATACTGGTAGTGTTGGTAACGTCGGCAGAAGCTCGGCAGCCAATAAAAGCCTTCTTACGTGAACCGACTGATTCGAAAATTGAATTGCGGCTCGCGAATGTGCATGATGTGGTGCACATCAACATTGGGTGATCGGATACTGCATAATGATTCATCGATTGGTTAGGTAGGATTATTAGGTTCAACGGGGTCAGTGTGTGTTAAGCTATGATGTACGGGCTGAAGCCGACCGTCTTATACGTAATCAAACGTTCCGACGCGCCAGTTTTCTCCCGACGAACTAGCTGAACGAACGAAAAGTCGAGGTGAAACGCATGAGCTATGAACGCTCCTTCCATAAGCCAGTCGAGGAAGGGAAGGAATACGAAGTTGAAATCAAGGAGACCAGCCGCCGTGGCGACGGGGTCGCAAGGATCGAAGGCTTCGTAGTATTCGTCCCCCAAACCAAACCTGGCGATAAGGTGAAGGTCAAGATCAACACTGTTGGTCCACGATTCGCAACCGGCGAACTCGTCAAGTAAGACAGTTGACGGTTGGACCAACGGAACCTTTTTTTCTATTCCTTCTTTTCCAAAACAATACCTGAAAAATGATGTTTCGATCGCGTGCCCCAGTGAACAGGATGACCACGGTAGTTGTCTACACGAAAGAGGGCTGCCACCTCTGTGAGAACGTAATCTCTACTCTAGAAAAAATGGCCACCGAACGCCCCCTGGAAATATCAACGAGAGATATAATGGAAAGTTCGGAGCTATACGAACGTTACAAGCACGTGATCCCTGTAGTCGAGGTTAATGGTAAAGTTAGGCTTGGAGGTTCAACTCTTTCGAATCAGAACACTCTTGAGATGGTCTTGAGGCGCGCTATATTCTCTTAACCGCACATTCAAAGCGAGGCCATATTCGCGCCCAATCCTTTGGACGACGTCGTCATGGAATAGTGAAATATAATCTTCTGTTACTCTTGCCCTTGTTCTCGAATTTCATGGGGTCTATCTTAACGATCTCGCCCAAGCTCTTTACGTGGACGCCTCCATCCGCTTGAATATCGTAACCTTCGATCTCCACAATGCGGAGTTCCTGAACATCTGGTGGTGCGGCCGTGGCGAGTTTCGTTATACCCGGAATCTTGAGCGCTTCTTCCCGTTTCATGAAGTAGGTCTTCACAGGCGGATTCTTGGTGATGGCTTCATTCGCTTGGCTGCAGTACGTGAGCATTCTTTCCCTGTCAAAGTCCTCTAAGCTGAAATCAAGCCTGGATTTGTCCGGTTGTATTTGATTACCCGTGATCAGGGCGCCGGTCTGCTTATGGAAGATTGAGCTGAGGAGGTGCGCGGACGTGTGCATCCTCATGATCCTATACCGCCTCTCCCAATCAAGTTTCCCTTGCACATCTGCCCCAACAGAGAAACTTGCGGGCGAATCTAACAGATGTACGATGGAATCGTCATTACCCTTGACGGTGTCGACGACCTTCACAGTATCCAACCATCCAATATCGCCAACAAGGCCGCCACCTTGAGGGTTGAACGCGGTCTGATCGAGCACGACTTGGTTGTCTGCGACCGTAGCTACCTTAGCCTTGAACTCTTTCGCGTACATGTCCTCCCAAAAGAGTTTCTTCGTCATCCGAACAACCCCTCTAGTAGGATTCCATGGGCTTACAGAGCTAGAATAATGATTCGGCTTATCGGTTGAAATGGAGGTCATTGGATAATCGTGCATTTTGCACTCGAAATGATTCTCAAAGCGTTCTTGCCGGTCGAGTGTATCGCATATCTCACCTGCTCTTCATCTGCTTCATTGTATTCATCTAGATAGGTGATAAATAGCGAAAACTCAGACCAGTGGAAACGCTGCCTAAACGCAATGAAGGGGAAGTCGCGGGAAAACTCATTTTTCTTCCCCTAAGCAAGAATGCCGTAGAACTCAGCCAAGGAAAACGTAATTAGCCGAATAACCTCTTGGCGTCGTAGGAAGTGCTTGCGTCATGACTCTCACAACCTCTAAGCACATAGCCGAAATCACTCCCGAGGCGCTCTTCAGAATGCATTCAAAGATTAGGTGCGTCGAATTGGCATCTGAGTTCAGGAAGCCTCTCTTCGAGAGAATGCGTGATTGAGCTCGAAGCATTTCAGGTCTATTATATTGCCAATGTTCTCTGTAGAATTTGTCGGTGTCTGGTCATAATGCGGGTGGGAATTCTCCTATTCGATGATGTGGAGGAATTAGATTTTGCAGGCCCCTTGGAGGTATTCGGCGCTGCGGGCAGTTTCACAGGACAAATCGAGATAGTAACAATCTCGCGGCATGGCTCTCAGATACGATGCAGATATGGACTACAAGTGCAACCCAACTGCAGCTTCAGCGATTGTCCGCCCCTCGACCTGCTTATTGTTCCGGGCGGTAGGGGTGCCCACGAAGTCAAGAATGATTCCGAAACAGTCTCATTTCTTCGCCAACAAAGTTCTCGTGCCCAGATCGTCAGCGTGTGTACCGGAGCGCTTATTCTGGCGGAGGCCGGAATCCTCGCAGGGCATAGAGCGACGACCCATCATTCATTGATTGAGTCACTTCGGAGATATCCAAACATCCAGGTCTTGCCTGAGGTAAGATACACCAGGGAGGAACGGGTGAGTACATCGGCAGGGATCAGTGCGGGCATGGACTTGGCTCTCGCAATTGTGCGTGACTTCTTTGGTAATCGGATCGAAACTCAGGTGATGGAACTGATGGAGTACGAGCCCGGAAAGCCGCGGGACAGGTAAATGCAATTCCTTTACAGAATTCAGCCGGTGCGCCCAGGATTGCTGACGACAGGGCCAACCTCGGATGAGAAGGAAATAATCGCGCAACACTTCTCATACCTGAGGACATTGGAGGAGAAGGGGGTCGTCATTCTCGCAGGAAGAACCCTGAATACCGATAGCACTAGCTTCGGAATAGCAATCTTCAATTCGGAATCCGCGGAAGCGGCCCAGCGTATTCTAAAAGAAGACCCAGCGGTCAAGAACAACGTCTTCAGAGGGGAAGTATTCCCTTATCGAATCGCGTTGCTCAAGGAAGAAAACGTAAAGGAGTAATGCGTGTTAATGTTGGAGGAAGTTAGGGTAATTTGGGGCAGATGAAAGCGCGGTACTTTATCGAGCCTGCCTCAGCCCCGAAAATCCTACAGATGAAAGGGCTTGAGACAACAATCCTCTCCGGATTGGACGGGGAGAAGATGATGATGGTGCTAAGTGCTACGTTGCCTGGGTATAGCGTTCCCACGCATTCTCACCCGCACGAGCCAAATTGGCGTTGTATATTCCGGTAAGGCTGAGCTGCGGATCGGAGACGAGCAACGCGTCGTCCAGAAAGGAGACTTTTACTGCATACCCGCAAACACACCTCACAGTGATACGTGCGTAGGCGAAAAGCCATTCGTAATGCTAGACATCTTCTATCCGATTCGGGAAGATTTTATTGAAAAGCTGAAAAACTCAACTTGAAATAGACTCAACACACCGCAACGAGAATGTGCATCGATGACTTAAAGCGAGAAATATTTTATTAACTCGAAGTTTAACTACGTGCTGTAGTCGGTGTGTATTGAGTGACTGCTTCTAGACTTCTGCGAGTTATTGTGGCGTTGGATTCGTTCCTTATGGCGTATGGCCATGTTACGCTCTCCCTGGGGCTCTCCTTCCTTTTCAGGCCATCCGGTGGCCGGCCACCGCCACCCCCGCCCTCAGGCCAGGTCATCTTTCATCCGGTCTTCCCGTTCTCCGCGATAGGCGCCTACTTCCTCATAGCAACGATCGTGTACATACTCGGAGGCGTTTTTGTCGCTTCGGGTAAGCTCTTCAAGTTGGCAAATGTTGGGTTGATTGTACTTGCTGTCGTAGATAACTTGCTGCTAATAGACACGAGAACTATGCCCAACATATTCCTAGGAAGAATCATACCATGGTCCACAGGATGGTTTCCCCTTGGTACCGTTCAAGTCCTACTTGGCCAATGCCTATTGATCGTCCTATGCGCCGTTCTCTTGAAACAATCACACAAGTGACGATGCGCATTCTGATCTAGAGCGGAAGCAGGTAAGTCGATCCACACATCGAGCCCGAGATAGTCCGACCTACTGTCACGTTCAAGGCGATATCGAGTTCACGTTGATGTAGTTGCCTGGGCATGCTGCTCCGTTTGTCCCTTCGGTGTAGCCCTGAGAGAGTTGGCCAGTCACAGTGACCCATGTGCCAGGGGACGGAAGTGTAGATGGGAGATTTCTGAGGGTGTACCATTGATAGGCGGTAGATTCTAAAAGATCGGGGTTGGTGTATGGAATCGCAAGTTCAACGCAGCCATCTGTAGGCTCAGAGAGTATGCCCGAACATTGAACCGTATCATTCCCGCTCGATGAGGTGCACAGATTACCATACGCCCCAAGACTAGGAGGGGTGCACCCGTAATTTCCACAGTTATAGGATCCAGGTCCGATATAACCGGGTCCAGTATTCACCGTATACAAGCCGTTCGCTGCCGCGGTCACAGTTGCAAGACTCGTCGCCGTACTGACGCTAGTCAACGTCTGGGTAACATACTGACTCTGAGTGTTCGTCAGGAACTGTTGCTGCGTAATCGTCATCCTTTGAGGGTTTACAGAGGCGTAGGCTACGAAGCCTAGGCTCAGGATTGCAATAATGGCTAACCCAACAATCATTAAGAACGTCCCCTTTCGACTCTTAGGCTCTTTTTGAGTCAAGATTCAACAGTATGCAGATTCGTGGTAGAACTGATAAAACCGTCTCTACCAAGTAGAAGCCACCTGGGGCAAGTAGAAATGTGAGGCTGACCAAGTCAGCGAGAGTCATGACTGGAATCGGATTAGTGAAAAGTTGTTCTATTCGTTTTCCTGACCCCGATTTCTGTATGAACGCTTCTTATTACTGCATGCTCCAGGGTAATTTCGTCTAAGCTTAGCCAACGGACAACAAAGGATCGAGGAGGGAGTATTGCGTTGACGGTTGGGCTTTCGGGGAGTGAGAAGGCGAAGATTGTCACCGTTTATTCGATTATAGCCCTCGCAACGACCCTAGGTTTTCTGGCGTCCGCCATCGTTGGTAGGCTGTCGGTGCTCCTAGCCGGCCTCGGCGTGATCGCATATGTGTTTGGTCTGCGACATGGGGTTGATGCTGATCACATTGCTGCGATCGATAATACGACTAGAAAGCTAATGCAGGATAATCAACGACCGTTTACTGTAGGACTGTGGTTCTCGCTTGGGCACTCTACAATTGTAGTTGCGCTCATCGTCGCATTAATTCTGGCAACTCGAACCGTTATCGGACATATACCGGAACTGGAGAGTGGCGGAGCAATTATCGGGACGACGGTTTCGGGCACTTTCCTGCTGCTGATGGGAATCGTGAACATGGTCATCGTGCTGAACATCTATCGTCTCTTCAAGGAAATGAAGCAAGGCAGGCTCAACAAGGTTCAGCTCGAGGCAATTCTCGAAAAACGCGGCTTCCTCAACCGATATTTCCGACCGCTCTTCAGGATCGTCAATCATCCCTGGCAAATATACCCCATCGGGGTCCTGTTTGGGTTAGGCTTTGATACTGCTACGGAAATCGCTCTTATCGCGATAAGCGTCGGGATTGGTGTCTCCTCGTCTGTTCCGATTTGGATGATTTTGGTGCTGCCGTTTATGTTCGCCTGCGGGATGATTCTAATCGATACGACAGACGGAGTAACGATGCGTGCCGCCTATGGCTGGGCGTTCCTTAACCCCATCCGCAAGATATACTACAACCTAACCGTAACCGTGATCTCCGTCCTAGTTGCCCTTGCTATTGGAACGGTTGAATTGCTTCAGGTCTTATCTAGCGAACTACGTTTAACCGGTGCATTTTGGAGCGGGCTTGACGGACTCGACTTCGAAACCGTTGGGTTCGTGATCATACTGATCTTTCTGCTTTCTTGGGCGGTCTCGGTTTTGGTTTGGAAGTATAAACGGTTTGACGAGTTGTATCTGCGCGACAGATTGGAAGCAGATTAATGACCTGCTTCTGTTTTCTGAAGTTGCTAGGGGGATACCACGATTACTGTGCCTTTCATCCAGGGATGATAGGTGCAGACGTAAGTGTATGTGCCTGGTTGGGTGAACGTGTAGGTCCAGGTATCACCAGGATTCAGGTTACCTGAATCGAAACTATGGTCCGTTGCGGTGACAGTATGAGGGGCGGTGTCGTTGTTCACCCATCGTACAGTGTTGTTCACGCCAATCACTACTGTTATGATCGAGGGTGAGAACCCGGTCGAGTTAGGGTACGCGGCACCTGCTAGGATGGTGACATTAGAGGTAGCTGAACTTGTGGGCGTCGTGAGAACTGTTGTGTTTGTGGATTCGTACGCAGCATTCGGAAGTACGACCAGGTAGCCAAACATTCCTATTGAGACGTGGTAGGTGCAGACGAACTCGTATATTCCAGCGTATTGGGCTACGAAGTTGTACCGTGCGGTGACACTCCCCGGACTCCCGGTCACCACTACTCCTGGAGAGTTGTTGGTTGCTGGGCCTGTAACTTTCGCGCCGGTGAGGTCATTGTATAGGCCTGGAACTGAAGCGTTCACTTCTATGCTGTAAGGTGCTCCTATGACGAAGTTGTGGATCACTGTGTCGTTGTTGGTGAACGTAAGCTTCACCGTGTCCCCCTGATTGACAACAATGTAGTTCGCGCTGAAACGGTCTTGCCCTGACTGGCCTTTCGTCCACTGAATCCAGATCTCACGAGAAGTAGGCGGCTGGTTCATCACTGGGAGTTGAGTAGCTCCACCGTTCGGTGGAGTGGTTGAGACCGTAGCTTGTAGGGGGGTTGGAGTTAGTGGCCGGTACGCGAGGGAGAAGGCCGCTGCTAGAATGATGATCGCAATGATTGCAAGTGCTCCAACCTCAAACGAAAGTGCCCTGATGGTCACGGGAGGATGGTTTCGTTTCAATTGTATTCTGGCAACGCAAGTTTTCCCTTCCAAATAGAGATTTCGTGAACTCTCAAACTCCCATCGCCCGATGCGATGTAAAGTCGATGCGACATCAGTTGCCGACAGGAGTATGGTGGCGGCTGAGGTTTTCGGACAGTCCGTTTTGTGGTCTTTCAAAGGTTGGTCGCAGGTTCGTTTTTTCACTTTGAGTTATGGGCGAAACTATCAAGTATCGTAAGTGATATCGTTAACGATATCGTAGGCGATAAGAGATGGAGGAAGAATACGAAACCGCAACCCCCGCAGACGAACGGATGCACCATAGACACGGGCCATTCATGAGGCGTTGGATGAAACACGCAGCGATGGTGCCGAAGGGGTTCCTTCGGTATGAACTCTTGAAGAAAGTCAGTGAGAAGCCGATGTCGGGTTCGGAAATCATGACTGAATTAGAAAGCGAGACCCAGGGTTATTGGAAGCCAAGCCCGGGTTCGATCTACCCACTGCTTGCGTGGCTGCAGGATCAGAAGTACATCAGGGAGGCTGATCAAGGTGAGCCTGGTATTCGACGGTACGCTGTGACTGAAGAAGGTAAAGCGTTCCTGGAAACTGAAACAAAATCGCGCGAAGAAATCAACAAGCATCTCGAAAACTTCGGACGCGTCTGGTACGGCCACCACCGAGAATATGCGGGAGAAACAGGCAGAGCCTCCAGAGAGCTGTTCAAAGCTACAAGAGACTTGCACCACGAACTGAGAAAGCAACATTCGAAGAAACTACTTGACTCAACCAAGAGAGATCTGGACGAACTGGCAAAACAAATTCGAGAGATCACGAGGAAGTTGAGGAATGGAGCGGGTCAAGATTGACATCACACAGAGGTCTAGGTCAATTGAGCCTGGAAGATGGGTTCGAAGGGACATTCATTTGTCCAGCTTGCGAGCGCTTTCTTGAAACATTGAGTAACTCGAAATCAAAAGGGTCGAGGATTGCCGACCTTGCCTGACCACACGTCCCACCTGAAGGACGAGGGTGAACACCCATTGAGTCATAGTGGACAAAAAATCTGTCTCGGCCTTTTCCTCACCGTTTGGGTCATTGACTCTTTCATCCTGCATTACTCGACATTTCCATCCAATTACCTACCATTATCGATCCGTGTCCTAGCAGTCGGCTCGATACTTGCAGCCGCTGTTTTGCTGTTGAAGTCGGGCCATGTTGTTGTCGGTCAAGAGCAGCGGCCCACTAATGTCGTGACGGGTGGAGCTTTCAGGTTTGTACGCCATCCTATCTACTTGGCTAGTGTTCTCTTTTACCTGGCGTTATCGACAGCCACCGCTTCACTTGCCTCACTATGCATGGTTGTTGGGATTTTCGTTTTCTATAATCACATTGCCACCTATGAAGAACAACTGCTTGAGGCCAAGTTTGGTGGTCGGTATAAGATGTATGAACAGCGGACGGGCAAATGGTTGCCCAAAGTACGCGCATGAAACTATGGATTCGTGCCCGGCATCTTAAGGCCCTAGTAAGGCGCCTATACCGAATGTCCCACTGGGGAACGAGTGATTGAGCACGCTATTCATGAAGGGTCAATGGAAGGGTTGGAGGAGATTTGCTCGTGATTTCTTCGTTATTCAAGTTGGCTTTCTGCTCTTCGGAATAGCTATCGACATCCTAGTTCAAGCAAGCATAGGCCTTGACTCTTGGGACGTTCTTCAAATGGCGTTAACGTACCATCTGCCTGTTACGCTGGGAGAGTCGAGCATAATTGTGGCTTTCCTAATCATTTTAGTCGACATTGCTTTCAGAGAGCCGGTTGGGTGGGGCACCGTCGCAAATATGATTTTTATTGGCGTGTGGGTAGACGTCATGAAACCCTACGTCCCATCACCCCCACACCTACTTCCGGTCCAATTGGCGTATCTTCTCCTTGGGACGCTAGTCATGGGGTTCGCGACTGCCATTTACATCGGAGTGGAGGCGGGCGCGGGGCCCCGGGACACTCTAATGCTAGCCTTGTCGAGAGTGGGGAAGGTTAGTGTGCGCGTTGCTCGAACGTGCATAGAGGTCACAGTTGTCGCGGTAGGTTGGCTCTTAGGTGGACCGGCGTGGCTTGGAACCTTGATCGCCGCGATTGCGATTGGGCCTGCGGTCCAATTTGGATTCAAAGTTTTACATGTCCATAAGGCTGGGGCCTCAACGCCCGTGCCAGGCTAGATTGACCGACAACACCTTCTCCTCCCGATTCATACGAGCAGATGTCCGTTGACGGGCTTGATGTTTGTCTACGACAAGAAATGAAAATCAACTTTATCCGGCACTATCTCATGGGCCTGAGCGGTGACTAACTCGACAACGCTGTGGAATGGGCTGCTATTCCAAATTGCCAAGCATTGGATTGCTGGCGAGACCTACCAAGAGGCATTGGAGCGCGCTGAGCAAGCGAACGTAAACAAAATGCTGGGAATCGTTAACCTTCTTGGAGAGGAGGTTGTTGCTCGTGAGGAAACTGCTGCAGCCACGACAGAGTATCTAGAGCTCTTGAAGGCAATCGATGCACGGAAGATCAGAAGCTGCATTTCAATCAAACCAACTCAGCTAGGTCTGAGTATCGACAGGAAACTCTTCGAAGATAACTTGAACAGCCTTCTAAGCACCGCAAAATCACTCGGGAACTTCGTATGGATCGATATCGAAGGATCACCATACACGACGGATACCATCGATTCGTACCTGGAATTCAGAAAGAGATTTGACAATGTCGGAGTCGCGATTCAAGCATACTTGAAGAGAAGCGAAGAAGACGTGAATCGGATCCTTGACTCGAAAGGTATGATCAGGTTAGTCAAGGGCGCCTACAATGAGAAACCCGAGATCGCTTTCAAACGGAAGAATCAAATTAACGAGAATTTTTCAAAACTAATGCGATTGATGTTTGAGCGAGGAGAAGGATTCGCTATTGCTACTCACCATGAGAAACTGATTGAGGAAGCAGCGGAGCTGAGTAAGACTCGGCAGGTAAATTTCGAGTTTGAGATGTTAATGGGGATTAGGGACAAGAAGAAGATTGAACTCGCCCAACGCGGATACAGAGTCAGCGAGTACATACCTTACGGGAAAGGATGGTGGGCATACTCGGTCCGGAGAATTCGCGAACACAAAAGCAACATACTCCTACTGGCCCGATCGCTCGTGAGCGGCTGAGAATTCCCACTGTTAGAGCAGTTCACGTCCATTTCTCCCGTCTGACACCCGACCCTTGTGACCATTTTCATATGATCTCGCTGATTGGGACGCTGTCATTTTGCATGAGATCAGAATTTCGGCAAGGCCGTTGCTGTTTGGAGGAGGAACAGAAAGAAAGTCAGTGGAATGGTAACGCTAGCTGGACGTTCTGCTTGGTTTAGGTTGAGGTTGGGGGTACGTATGCCTTGTTCGGTTGGACTATGAAAAACCCGTACATGCCGATCTCTTGGTGGTAGGTACAAAAGTACCTGTAGATTCCAGGTACGGTGAATGGGCCAAGGGTGACTGTGGTTTGTATTTCAGCGATCTCGGTCTGATTCTTGCTGAGCATCCAAGAACCTGTGCAAGGCCCTAGGGGGCTTCCGTTTATTGAACACCCTCCCGCAATTGTACAGCCGCTTGAGGAGCATGAACCCGCGGTTAGGTCTGTAGTTGAGTTGCAGGTCACGTTCTGCCCCATAAGGACACAGCCAACCGGGGCACCCGCAACCTCTATTCCGTCTTGTGGACCTGCCTCAGCAGGTGGGTGGTACATCCACTGTCCGGGCATTGACATGTTGATCTGGGTTAGCTGGGGAGCACCTCCCGGGCCAGTTGGAGCGAGTATATTGAATGTGTGGGCGCCGTCGGTGTCGTTAACTATCAATGTGACAACGACCGTATCACCCTGATTCACGATGATGTCCTGCGGGAACCACCTATCCTGCAGCGAAGGAAGAGTTGCTTCCCATTCCATCGTAATCAACCGTGTCGTCGGTCGCTGATCGATGCCTGGAATGGAACTAGGTGCGATCACTTGTTGCTGAGAAACACTAGGTGCACCTAGAAATGGAAAAGCTAAAGCAACTAATCCAACTATGAGCGCGATTATTGCGACAGCAAGAGCGCCTTGAGCAGCCCGCGTGCTTTCACTCAAAATTTCAGCCACGCCTGGTTCTACTTCAAAAGAATATAACTATTGTCATAACATTGAGTTCGATTCCCCTTTCAGCAAAAGGTCGGGAGTGGGGCAGCAGTGTTATGGAGCCTCGGGCGGGGTTTGAACCCGCGACCTGCCGCTTTCTTTCGTGAGTTACGAGGCGGCCGCTTCCCAGTTACCACATAGGTAATCTACCAGGCTGAGCCACCGAGGCGCCGCCCTTACGCTCAGTCAGACCTGTCTTAAATTGTATATCCGACCTGATCATGAGATCAGATTACGAATTGTTCTTTCTCGACGGCTCGGTTAACAAGTCCCAATTTCGTGGTTGAGATTCTGCGATTTCCGAACAATGTGGCTTCTTCTTTGTCGTCGAAGAGGGCGGCTGCGATTCGTCCGACGGAGTCAGCTTTCATGATTCCGCTCCCACTCAAGCCAGCAGTAATAATGCAGTTTCCTATCCTAGCGATGATCGGGGTTGAGTCAAGGGAGTTGACGTCGTAGAAGCCAGCCCACATATTCACTGGCCGAAGGTTGGCGAAGCATGGGAAGTATTCGTTGAGAACCGGGTAGATGTTCTGAGTGTAGAACGATCCATCTGCTACGGGCTCTTCCTCGAGCCTGAACGGTTGCCCTAGTCCCACGGCCGCCGCGATCCACAGACTGCTCTCCCTTGGCGCGGGGCGTAAGTAGACCTGTCCCTTAGGTAAGATTGTGAACGGGATTATGTTCTGTTCGTTGAAACCTTTCGTCTTCAGCAACCGCTGAAGCGGTGGTGCACGCAATTGGAAGAGCTGGTTTTTGCGGGCCTTACTCATGCAATCTATACCGACTGGGTCGAGCAGGAGTGTGTTCCTTGTTCCCGCGGAAAGCACGATCATGTCTGCGGAGATTGGGCCGCGGTTCGTGTCGACAACTTTGATGATTTTCTCCTGCCAGACGAATGGTTCTCCGGGTAGGCCTAAACTCTTCTTCGCCCCCAACCGTATTCCCTTAGCTTCCGTGCCGAACTGAAATTCTGCACCTAGCTTCGTGAGTTCGTTTTCGTAGAACTTAACGATCAGCTCGGGGGCGACGATGCCACAGTCGATGCCGAACAATCCCTTCTCCACGGTTTCCAAACCCATGAGTCTACTCTGTTGGGAGGAAGGTTGCAACACAAGGTCCGGGATCAGATCAACGAGTTCATTCGTTTCAATGGTTCGAAGTCGCGTCCCTTGCTCCCGCATTTCAGCCTCAACCGCTTCATACTCTCGAACTTGGTTCTTACTCAGGAGCCAAAGGTACCCGACCAGGTCCAGGTTTAGGTTGAAACCGAGTTCCAATTGCACGCGTTTGTAGAACTC
>Ga0074046_10000065_pt1 | contig 86321 bp, 80 predicted proteins | sample BogForMeECP23OM3_FD_94441 | JGI IMG/M metagenome (GOLD analysis project Ga0074046, IMG submission 94441) | Bog forest soil microbial communities from Calvert Island, British Columbia, Canada - Bog Forest MetaG ECP23OM3 | ecosystem: Environmental > Terrestrial > Soil > Wetlands ... | reverse complement strand
GTTTCCTGATACTTACTGGCAGGGTGTGCTCTCGCAGGAAGGTTTGTGCTTGGATGGCAGAGGTTCCGGCGGAGGCGTGGGCACAGCGGTTACTGTCCTTACGATTTGGCCTACGACCAACCCCAGCCTGTCGGTCCCGGTATATACCCGACGCACGAAGCCACTCCTATCCAGCAAGACATATCTCGGAAGGCTCAGGTATGGGCGCGGCGCAAAGCCGAAATTGTGATACATCTCTGCGTTTTTGTCCCAAACTTGGATCCAGTCCATCTTCTCCCGGGCGATGAACTTTCTCCACACCTCCTGGTCAGGAGAATTCTCGTTCACACTGATCAGCGAGAACTGGCTCGCGGGAAAATGCTGCGCGAGCTGCCGCAAAACAGGAAGGGCCCGAATGCAGGGAGTGCACCACGTCGCCCAATAATCCAGCAGCACGAAGCGACCGCGCAGAGATTCGGAAGAGACCACGCGGCCTTCGCTGTCCGTGGTGGCGAACACAGGCGCGAGTGTTTGCGGCGCGATGGGGATGTCCTGCTCGTACGCAGGGTTTTTTGCCGCAGCCTCAATAAAATGCTTAAACGCCGCCGCTCCCTCTGCTTCACGGTTCTGACGTAGCAGAGCATCTCCCAGGTTGAAGTACGCAGCATCGAATACCGGATCCAGCCTTACCGCCCGCTGAAACGATTCCTCGGCAGCACGCAACTTGTCCATGTTCGCAGTGTTTTGCGCGGATTCTCGCAGCCACGCTGTTCCGATGATGTTGTGGGCCTCAGCCCGCTCGTGGTCAGTGGAGACAAGTTCCAACACCTTGGCCTCCCTCTGACGGGCGGCCTCATAGTGGTCCATCTGCAATTCCGCTATGGCGATCCCAGCGTTGATCTCGGCAGAATGCAGCCCTCCTAGGCGTTCCGCCTGCTCAAAATGCTGCTTCGCTTCGGCGTATTTGCCTTGCCGAAGAGCGGTGTCGCCACTTTGAATCTCCCGATCGACAGAACCACTCTCTGCCGCCCCGGTTTGGGCAACGGCACAAAGAACGGAAAGCAGGAACACGAGAACGCAGCCGGCTAGATGGCAAATGGCCAGCATGCTTTGGGTAAAGCCTGAGGTGGCCCGCAGCACTGCGCGTCTCGTCTTAGCAGCCCGCTCCATCCCGTCCATGCCAGTAGGTGGCCCAGCCCAGATAGCGGGTCGCAGCCTCATGCGTCGCGGCCGCGACCGTCGAAAAATTGGCGGCCACGTGATGCTCAAAGCCGATCTCGCAAATGTAGTGCAGGAGTTTCTGCATGTGCGGGATCTCGACCACGCCTGCTCCGCCGAATGTATTCAGAGGGTCGTTGGTGAAAGCGCCTTCGCCAACGTAGCCGCGCACCACGCCGGCACGATCATCGGTGGAGAAGCGTGCAAAGCTCATCGCACCCGCTTTGACGCGGCCCACGCAGGTGCCGAACGTATTGTCCTTCCCCACGGTTCCAGCAATGATTTCCTGGAAGTCCATGCGCACATCCTGAAAGAAATGTTTGGGGAGATTGCTACAGTGGAAGCAGACGGCTTTATCGGGGTTGTCGCCGTAGTTGTTGTTCCAGTCGAGCAGCGCGCTGGGCGTTTCCGAGGCCAGGCGCAAGGCGTGCATGCTGACCGTGCCGCAGACGTCCACTTCGCAGGCGCTGGGGATCAGATGGTTGCTCATCATGCTCATGATGGTGCAGGGAACCACGCCGAAATACTCTTCGAGCGCGGTCCAGCACTGCACCGCGCTCACCGTGACGTCTCGCGATTTCATCCAGTTATCGATGACCGCGCCCAGTTTGGCCATTTTGATCAGGGCTGCTTCGGGCACTCCACTGGTCGTCACATACTTGCGGATCTCGTGCAACTTGCCTTGTACGCACGCCTCCGTATCTCCCAGGCGCGCGATCCGGCCCAGAATCTCGGAGAGGTCGATGGTTTCGACGGAAATGCCGTTCGCCTCCAGAATCTTCTCGCTATAGCGGACTGTGTTGAACGCCGCCGGACGCGCACCGATGCTGCCGATCCGCAGATCGCGCAGGCCTTTCACGACCCGGCAGACACCCGCGAACCACTCCAGCTCCTTCCGGAACTCGACTGAGTCAGGCGCGACCGTGTGCGATGAGGTCAGAGAGTAGGGAATTCCGTACTGCCGCAGGTTATTACACGCCGACATCTTGCCGCAGAAGCTGTCGCGCCGGAACGCGATCGTCATCTTGGAGGGCTGGTCCGGCGTGGCCTGTACCAGCACCGGAATGTTGAGTCTCGCCAGGCGCAGCGTGTCGGCGATGGCACGCTCGTCTCCAAAATTCGGCAGGGTTACGATGACGCCGTCGAGCTGGTCCGCATGCTTGCGAAACAGCGCGGCACAACGCTTTGCTTCTTCATGGGTCTCGACCGCGCCGTGCCTGCTCTCCTCGGCCCCCAGCGCTATCGCATCAATTCCAGCTTGCTCGAGAACGCGCAGCATTTCTTCCCGGCCGGATTTCGCCAGATGGGCGGGGAAAAAGCCGCGGTTCCCGACAATCAAGCCGAACGTCATCTTGTGCTTTTGATTCGACTGCTCACCATTCGACATATGAGCCCCATCCATTAGAGAGATTTCATTCCAGCCATGAAATCGGGCCATCGGGTGATCGGGTCATCGGGCCATCGAAAATCCCCAGACTGGCTTTTTCGATCGCCCGATCACCCGATGACCCGATCACCCGATTCACCTTTCATCACGCGAGTCGCTATCTTGCTTCCACTATCGTGTGGCGGTCATCTGCCTCCGCTCCCGTCGACGGTTGAGAATTTGTAGGTCGTCTGCGTGCTATAGACCGAAGGCGGCCGCAGAATTACCGACGGGAACGCGGGTTGATTCACGGCATTCGGGAAGTGCTGCGTCTCCAGACAGAAGCCGGAATGCTTCCCGTAGACGATTCCACGCTTGCCGGTGAGAGTTCCATCGAGAAAATTCCCCGAATAGAACTGCACCCCTGGTTCCGTCGTCCATACTTCTATCTTCCGGCCCGAAGCTGGATCCACAACGGTGGCTGCCAACTTGAGCTTGCCCCGATCTGCGCTCAGCACGTAATTGTGATCGTAACCCCCGGGGTCTCCCTTCATCTCCGCGATGTGCGCTCCAATAGCGGTCGGATGCGTGAAGTCGAGAGGCGTTCCTTTCACGGACCGGATCTCGCCGGTCGGAATCAGCGTGGCGTCGACCGGCGTGTACTTCTCTGCGTTTAGTTGCAGCACCTCTCCCAGAACATCGTAATTGCCGTTGAGGTTGAAATAACTGTGATTGGTGAGATTGACCGGAGTCGCTTTATCCGTCTTGGCCGTGTATTCCAGCTGCAGTTCGTTGTTGTTGGTCAGCCGGTAGAGAACCGTCACCAAAAGACGACCCGGGAACCCTTCGTCACCGTCCGGGCTGTCATAGGTGAAGCGAACCGCGGCGCCGTTCCGTTCATGAACCGGCTCCGCCTTCCACACCATGCGGCTCAAATCCTTCGACCCACTATGCAGGCTATTGGGCGGATCGTTTATCTCCTGCGAATATTCTTTTCCGTCGAGCGTAAACTTGCCTTTGGCGATGCGGTTTGCGACGCGTCCGACCGTGGCTCCGAACCAGGGATGTTTTCCGACGTAGCCCTGAAGGTTGTCGAACCCGAGCACCACATCGCCAAGTTTTCCGGATCGATCGGGAACCCACAGTTCGGTGAGGGTCGCGCCGTAGGTGATGACTTTGGCGATGGCGCCCTTGGCATTCTTCAGCGTGTACAGCTCAACTACCTTCCCGTCCTCCAAGGTTCCAAACTTACTGGTTTCCACAGCAGCCTCCGAGGGTGATTCCGTACGATTCGCGGCCCAACCCAGGCCCGGCGAAATAAAAATTAGGATAGTCAGCAATAAGATTTTGCGGTGAGCGTCGTTAACATTCATTGTGCCTCCCAACTCCTGACTTCTGAAAACGGCAACCCAGTCTAAACCCTATGGCCAGCTAACGTAAACGCTTCCGGTGTGATAAAGCAAGTACAGACCTCACCTCGCGGCCGATTTTAGGGTTAAGACGCACCTCGTTCAGGTGACAAATGTGATACCGATATTGCCTGTAATTAAAAGTAGCAATGAGGTTTACTAGTTTATCTCGACCTGGTTCTCGACCTTCAGTCATTGACAATCGCAGTCCAAAAGTGCCACAGTGTGTGCCGAGATGCTCTGCAGTTTAGCGGAATCGATTCCGAAGCGGCGGGCAGATGATTCCCTTAGAGGGCGACGCCTATGCCGCGAAGCGCTTGCATGCGCTCCCGACGAATCGGAAACTCCCTTGTTCAATGATCTGTAGTCTCGAGGTCTTCATAATATGCTAGGCCAAAGAACCTTCCTTCAGCGCTCGTTCCTGGTGGTGCTCTTCGTGGTCGGGCTCGTATCATCTGCGCTCGCACAATGGGCGCCCATGAACCCCGTGGTTGCGGTCCAGCCACAAGCCGATGCCGTGATCTTCACCATGAAGTCGGGGACGCTTCGGCTGCAGATCTGCTCCGACTCGATTGTCCACGTCGTTTATTCTCCGACATCCTCTTTCCCTCCGAGCCGGCCCGACCCCGTGGTCATCAAGAGAAATTGGGCAGCGGTTCCGTGGACGATTCAGCAGAGCGCCGGCGAAGTTGCGCTTCTGACCTCAAAACTGAAGGTCACCGTCACCCGCAAGGACGGGGCGATCACCTACCACGATCTCCTCGGCAATCAGCTCGTGCAGGAAGCGACCAGGACGCTAACCCCCGTGAAGGTGAACGGCGAAGACACATATCGCGCCGAGTCATTCGTCGATATTTACAGCTCACGAGAAGGCCTGTACGGACTCGGACAGCACCAGGCCGGCGTCTGGAACTATCGCGGCGAATCGGTCGACATCTCGCAAGACAACACGAACATCGCCGTGCCGTTCCTGGTTTCGAGCAACGGCTACGGCATCTTCTGGAACAATGACTCGCGCAGCCGTTTCAACAACCGCTTCGCGAACTACCTCTACATCAGCTCGGAAGTCGCCGACGTGATCGACTATTACTTTTTCTACGGCCCCGACCTCGATAAGGTCATTGCCAGCTACCGTGAGCTCACCGGGCAAGCGCCCATGTTCGGCAAGTGGGCGTACGGTTTCTGGCAGTGCAAGAATCGCTACAAATCTCAGGAAGAAATCCTGGGCGTAGCACGCAAGTATCGTGAGCTCCGCATTCCGGCTGACAACATTGTGCAGGATTGGTTCTGGTGGAACCGAAAGGGAGAGTTCGTCTTCAATAAGAACTATCCCGATCCCAAGGGCATGGTGGACGAACTGCACCGCGAGAACTTCCACCTGATGATCTCGATCTGGCCGTTTTTCGAGCCGGGCTCGGTCAACTACGACTACATGGATAAGCAGGGATGGTTCATCGACAAGTTCAAATTTGCCAAGCCCCCATATCACACTGATGCCATGGCGGTGTATGACGCGACCAGTGCCGAAGCCCGCAAGTTCTACTGGGATCAGGTCAACCAAGGACTGTTCAGCATCGGCCTCGACGCCTGGTGGATGGATACGACCGAGCCGGAGACCGAAGGTCAGGAAGAAAACATTCAGCTGGGTCACAAGCTAGCGGCGGGCAGCGGCGATCGCTACGTCAATCTCTATCCCATGCTGACCACCGGCGCGGTCTACGATGGGCAGCGCCGCGCGTCGGAGCAGAAGCGCGTATTTATCCTGTCGCGGTCTGCCTTTGCCGGCTCGCAAAGAAATGCGGTTACCGCATGGTCGGGTGACATCAACTCGGACTGGTTCAGCTATCGCCGTCAGATTCCCGCCGGCTTGAACTTCGCTCTTTCCGGCATTCCCTATTGGACCACGGACATCGGCGGATTCGTCGTTGGCGATCCCGACGACCCTGCCTATCGAGAACTGTTTGTCCGCTGGTTTCAGTTCGGAACCTTTAACCCCATCCTGCGTGTCCACGGAACCCGCAAGACGGATCAGAACGAATTATGGTCGTACGGCCGCGAGTCGCAGAAGACACTGGTCGGCTTTGACCGTCTCCGCTACCGCTTGTTGCCTTACATCTACTCGCTGGCCTGGAAGACGACCAACGAGAGCTACACTCCGATGCGGCCATTGGTGATGGACTTCCGCACGGATGTGCGAGCGCAAAACACTGGCGATCAATTCATGTACGGCCCGGCATTCCTGGTGAATCCGGTCACTGAGCCCGGAGCCACGAGCCGTCCAGTCTATCTGCCGGATGCAAAGTGGTATGACTTTTGGAGTGGCGTTGCGGTTGATGGCGGACGCGAGATCACCGCTCAAGCTTCGCTCGACCGCCTCCCACTTTACATTCGTGCCGGTTCCGTTCTGCCGATGGGTCCTGATCTCGAGTGGTCGACGGAAAAGTCCGCTGACCCAATCGAGTTGCGCATCTATCGCGGCGCCGATGGCGCGTTCACTTTGTACGAAGACGAAAACGACAACTACAACTATGAGAAGGGTGCCTACGCCACGATTCTGTTTCAATGGGACGATGGCAGGCAAACCCTGACCATTGGCGACCGGCAAGGCCAGTTTCCGGGAATGCTCGCGAGCCGGACGTTCCGGGTTGTCTTCGTCGGCGAGAACCACGGCGTAGGTATTGCGGCGTCCGACATTCCCGATAAAGTTGTGAACTATTCTGGAAAACAGATCATTGTGACTCCCTAATTCAGCGAGGTACCGGTGACGACTTCCTTTCTCTCTCGTGCTCTTTCCTGTTTCGTGCTAGCTCTCTCCCTGCAGGCATCCGCTAAAAATTCGGCAGCGCAATCCAGCCGTGCCATCCCCACACAAATTCCAGGGCAGAACGCGATTCTCATGGGCGTGGCCTGGTATCCCGAGCAATGGCCCGAGTCGCGCTGGGAAGAAGACCTGCGCCTGATGGAGGCGGCCGACCTGAAAGTGGTGCGCATCGCCGAATTTGCCTGGAGCCGTATGGAACCCTCAGAGGGCCACTATGAGTTCGACTGGCTGGACCGCGCGATCGCCCTGGCCGCCAAGCATCACATCGTTTCTGTTCTGGGGACGCCCACCGCGACTCCGCCTGCCTGGCTGACGCAGAAATATCCTGACACGCTGCGGGTGGAAGCGAATGGTCAACGCGTAACGCATGGCAACCGCGCGCACGCGTCGGCTACATCTGCGCGCTATCGGGAACTCTGCCGTGGTATTGCCGAGCAGATGGCGATGCACTTCGGCCACAATCCTAACGTTGTTGGCTGGCAGATCGACAACGAATACGGCTACGCCTTGATGTCCTACGACGACGTCACGCGCCAGCAATTTCAGGATTGGCTGAAGGCGAAATACAGAACTCTCGACAATCTGAATACGCACTGGACGACCTCCTACTGGAGCCAGACTTATGACAACTGGGGAGAAATCCCGATTCCAATTGGCGAGCACAATCCCGGGCTGATGCTCGATTGGAAACGCTTTGTCACTTACACCTGGGCCTCGTACCAACAGAATCAGATCGACGTCATCCGCCAGCACGCCGAACCGCGCCAGTTCATTACCGGCAACCTCATGGGGTTCTTTGACGGATTCGATCACTACCCGATCACCGAACCGCTCACCTTCGCATCCTGGGATGACTATGTTGGCACAGGCCACGTGGACCCGGCCTACAACGGGCTTGCCCACGACTTGACTCGCGGTTTCAAGCGCCAGAACTTCTGGGTGATGGAGACCCAGCCCGGCGCGGTGAATTGGTCGCCGCTCAATAACTTTCTGAATCGCGGAGAGGCCGTCGCCATGGCGTGGCAGGCGATCGGTCACGGCGCGGACGATGTCAACTACTGGCAATGGCGCAGCGCCCTCAACGGGCAGGAGGAAATTCACGGCGTCCTCGTCGGCCCCGACGGCGCTCCCGTGCCCTTCTACGACGAAGCCGCGCAGACGGCGCACGAGTTCGCAAAAGTTGAAAGCAGTTTCCGCGACACCGCGCCTCTATCGCAGGCGGCGCTGCTCTACTCCTACGACAGCCACTGGGCCATACAGTTTCAGAAACACACCGAGAAGTATGACGACATCGGTTTGTTGAAGAGCTACTACCGCGCGCTGCGGCAGATCTCGCAATCGGTCGATGTTGTCAGCGCCTACGCTCCACTCGAGGGCTACAAACTCGTTGCCGCGCCCAGTCTGAACGTGCTGCCGAAAGATCTGGCGGATCATCTGCTGGAATATGTGCGCAACGGCGGCCATCTTGTTCTTGGCCCGCGCTCCGGTATGAAAGATGAATTCAACGCTCTGTTGCCGCAACGACAGCCGGGATTCCTGGTTGACGCCCTCGGTGCGCGCGTCGAGCAGTACTACGCGCTCGAAAAAGACTTCCCCGTTTCTGGCGCCTGGGGCAACGGGCAAGCCAGCGTCTGGGCTGAGCAACTGAAGACCCAGGGTCCCGGCGACGAAGTTCTTCTGCGGTATGGCAAGAGTAACGGATGGCTCGACGAGCAGCCTGCCGTCATCACTCGCGCTTATGGCAAAGGCCGAATCACCTACGTCGGCGCCGTGCTCGACGACAAACTGATGACGGCGGCCGCCGAATGGATGACGCAAGAATCCGGCGTTAGGCCTGTGTTCGGCCCGGTGCCCGATGGCGTGGAGGTCAGCCGTCGCGTCGGTCCGGGGAAGCAAGTCTTCGTTCTCATCAATTACGCGTCGGAAGCGCGCCGAGTCGCTCTGCCGCATTCGATGAAACTCGTCCTCGACGGCAGGGAGGCAGACGCTGTCGAACTGCCTCCGTATGGAGTGGCCGTTGCTCTCGATAACCGCTGATGGTCGTGTGGTGACGGGGCTTTGCTCCGTCCTAGCGGGGCGGAGCCCCGCCACCACACAAACATTAGTACTAGTGGGGATTGATGAACCTGCGCCGATTACTTTTCGCCTTCGTTCCGCTGGCCGCGAGCCTCGCTTGGACTCAGTCATATCCGTATCCCTTCCAAAATCCGAACCTACCCGTTGAAGCTCGCATCAACAACATCCTCTCCCTGATGACCCTGGAAGAAAAGATCGGAGCACTTAGCACGTCTTCCGATGTCCCGCGCTTGGGAATTCACGGCTCCGGACACGTCGAGGGTCTGCACGGCGTAGCCTATGGCGGCCCGGGTGGCTGGGAGGGGCGCGGGCTGAAGCCGTTGCCGACTACGCAGTTTCCACAATCCGTCGGACTCGGCGAAACCTGGGATCCCGATCTGATCGAGAAAGCCGCAGCCATCGAAGGCTATGAGGCCCGCTACATCTTTCAGAGCGAAAGCCAACATGCCACGAGCGAAGAGGGCGAGCGCTACCGCCGAGAGGGTATCGTGATCCGCGCTCCCAACGCCGACTTGGCCCGCGACCCGCGCTGGGGCCGCAGCGAAGAATCTTACGGAGAAGATCCTTATCTGACCGGCACGATGACGGTCGCTTTTGTTCGCGGCTTACAGGGCGACGACCCACACTACTGGCTGACAGCGTCGCTCATGAAGCACTTCCTGGCCAACAGCAACGAAGATGGCCGCGGCGGTTCGTCGTCCAATTTTGACGAGCGCCTGCTGCGCGAATACTACTCCGTTCCATTCCGCATGGGCGTAACGGAAGGCGGTGCGCGCGCCTACATGACCGCCTACAACGCCTACAACGGAATTCCCATGGCCGCGCAACCCATCCTGCGCGACTTGACCATGCGCGAATGGGGTTTCGACGGAATCATCTGCACCGATGCCGGCGCGCTCACCAATATGGTCACGCAGCACAAGTATTTTCCCGATATCAACCAGGCCACCGCGGGCGCCATTCATGCAGGCATCAATCAATTCCTGGATAGGTACCGGGAGGGGGCAACGGGAGCGGTCGAGCACAGGCTCGTGAATCTATCGGAGATCGATGAGAACCTGCGCGGCGTTTACCGCGTAATGATCCGGCTGGGCCTGCTCGATCCCCCGGAACTCGTCCCCTACGCGAAGATCAAGGGAACGACTCCGGCGTGGGACAACGAGGAGCACAAGGTCCTCGCCCGGAAGATCACCCAGGAATCGATTGTGCTGCTGAAGAATGCGGCGGTAAAGAACTCGCCGCCGTTGCTGCCGCTGGATCGGACGAAGCTAAAGTCCGTGGCGGTGATTGGTCCCTATGCCGATCAAGTCGCGCTGGATTGGTACAGCGGAACGCCGCCCTATGCAGTAAGCCCGCTCGACGGAATCAGGAACAAAGTGGGCGCCGGGATCAAGTTAGCGTTCGCACATGACAATTCGTCGGGGGAGGCAGTAAAGATTGCGCGCGCCGCCGATGTCGCCATCGTGGTGGCCGGTAACCATCCCACCTGTAATGCGGGTTGGGCCAAGTGTCCCCTGCCCAGCGATGGAAAAGAAGCCATCGACCGGAAATCCATCACGCTTGAGCAGAAAGAACTGGTGAAACAGGTCCTGGCGGTGAATCCGAAAACCGTCGTCGTACTGATCTCGAGTTTCCCATTTGCGGTTCAGTGGACGGACGAGCATGTGCCCGCGATCGTCCACATGGCGCACAACAGCCAGGAGGAAGGGAACGCCTTGGCCGACGTGCTGTTTGGCGACTACAACCCCGCCGGGCGGCTGGTGGTGACGTGGCCCATGTCGCTCGACCAGTTGCCGCCGATGATGGACTACGACATCCGGCACGGCCGCACCTACATGTATTTCCGCCAGAAGCCGCTCTATCCGTTTGGCTATGGCCTGAGCTACACAACATTCACCTATTCCAATCTGCGGACGAGTTCCGAGGAGTTGAAACGCGACGGCGAGATCACAGTGAGCGTCGATGTTAGAAATACCGGATCGCGCGCGGGAGAAGAAGTCGTGCAGCTGTATGTGGCGCACCTGAACTCAAAAGTGGACCGGCCAACCGAAGAACTGAAGGGATTCCAAAGGGTAGCGCTGCAGCGCGGCGAGACAAAAACGGTTCACTTGACGCTGAAAGCGAGCGCACTGGCATATTGGAATTCCGCCAAGGGAGCTTTCGACGTGGAGCCGGATCGGGTGAATGTTAGGGTAGGGAGTTCTTCGGCGGACATCAAGCTGCAGGAGATCGTCAGCGTAAGTACAGAGTGAAAAATCTCCTGCAGAGGCGGGGCTTGCCCCGTCTCCATCGGCAGCGGGAGACGCGGCAAGCCGCGTCTCTACAGGGGAGTCCCAATGCCTCTTAGGGGCCAAGCACTCGCAACACATACGCATACTTGCCCTGCGGCCGTGCGGGGAGTTGCACACGCAAGCCATCTGGGTCCTGGCGCCACTCGATTTTTACCTCTGACCCGAGCAGATCGACGCTCTGAACTTTCCGACCCTGGAGTGCGCTGCTGCCCAGGCTGTGGATCGTCGCTTTACCATCCGCCGGCCAACCCAGTTCGATGGCGTATAAAGTCTCTCCCTTGGTGGTAAAACGGAAATCTTCGAAAGTGTACGGTTTCGCATCCTTCTCGTGAAAGGCGCCGCCCACCATGACGGTGGGTCCTTCTCCGTAGCGCGTCCATGGGCGAGTACCGTAGATTGCTTCACCATTCACCTTGAGCCACGCGCCCAGGTTGCGGAGCACCTGTTGCACGGGTTCGGGTATGGTGCCATCAGGACGAGGGCCCACGTTTAACAACAGATTGCCGTTCTTGCTGACCACGTCGGCGAGCAGGTGAACAATAAACTCCGGAGACTTGAACGTCTCGCCCTCAAGATATCCCCAGGAGGCGTTGCCGATTGAAGTGTCGGTTTGCCAGTGTAACGGACGGATGTCGGACAACTGGCCGCGCTCCACGTCGAGCGTGGCGGAATGTTCCTCGAACGCATCGTTCTTGTAGTTGATGACCGCGCCCGTGCCCCGCTTGAGCCCGTCGTTGTAATAGAAGGCAGCAAAGCGCGCGACATGATCACGGAACGAAGGCTGGCCAACCCACCAGTCGAAATAAATCAGATCGGGATGATACTTCTCAACGATCTCGGCGGTACGCGCCAACCAATCGTCCATGAATTCCCTGGAGACATAGGTCCAATCTTCAAACAACTTGTCGTCGTAACCCGGCTTGAGAATGCGGGGATGTGCCGGTCCGTAGAAAGCTGCATAGCGCGAATCGTTCACGTCGGAGTCGAACCGCCGGCCGCCGTCAAAGAACCAGTCGTGTTCCGCGCGATGAGAAGATGCGCCGAGATGAAGCCCTTCCGCACGAACCGCCGTTGCCAGTTCCCCGAGCAGGTCCCGTTTGGGGCCCATCTTGCCCGCGCACCAATCCGTGAGGTTGGAGTCGTAGATTGGGAAACCGTCATGATGCTCGGCCACGGGCACCACGTACTTGGCACCAGCTTCGCGGAATAGACGCGCCCACGCTTGCGCATCAAAGTTTTCGGCTTTGAACATCGGAATGAAATCCTTGTAGCCGAACTTGCTCGGCGGACCGTACGTGGCGACGTGATGCTTGAATTCCGGAGAATCCGCCTGGTACATGTTGCGCGAATACCACTCGTTGGCGAACGCGGGGACCGAGTACAGCCCCCAATGAATGAAGATTCCGAACTTTGCGTCTTCATACCACTGGGGCGCCTGATATTTTTGTAACGATTCCCAGTCAGCTCGAAACGGGCCCTGCTGCACCTGCCGATCGACATCTTTCAGGATGGCGGCACGCGCACCATCGTACTTGCTGTTCGCCTTTTGCCAGGCACTCTCGATCGGCGCAGGATCAGGCGCGGCAGTCTGTGCGACTAAGGGCAAATTCAAACCGGCCAGTATCGTCGCCAATGCGAGCGTCTTCAGCAGAAATCCATGGGCGTGCGTCATTTCGGTGCCGGCTCCATCGACCAGATCGCTCCCGGACGCATGTACATGCCGGCGCGATAGAGTCCCCGTGCGTCAAAAGCCTCCGGCGTCCGGAAAAAATACCCGCGATCTTTCCAGACGACGTTGTAGATACCGCGCGCGGTCTGGAACGCCTGGTCCCGCATACCTTCCAGCAGCATATGGGACGCGACGGAAAATGTTGTACCCACCCAGACCTCTTGCACCTGTTCATTCTCGTGCAGCATCTCGCCCTTGGCGCTGATGCCATTCAGCGCCCCCATCTGACCGTTCTGAAATTTCATTACGTTGTTATCGTAAACATGCTGCAAGGCAGATCGCCGCATCGTTGCCGGAACCAGGTCCCCAAGCCCGGTCAGGCTCGCATACCACTGCCCCGCCAGTTGTTCGGCCATGCTGTTGTCGTGATAAGAACTGCCCTGGTCGTAATTGAAGTACGTTCCGTTCCAGAGATTCTTGATGTAGGCGGCCTGAGCTTTCTTGAACTGCGCGTCATAGTTTGCCGCGCCGTTCTTGTCGCCGAGCGCCCGGGCCATCTCAGCCGTGGCGCGGAGAGCAGCCAGATAGAGCCCGCCACTATAGGCACTTTCCCCGCGAGCCACCCACTCGTCATAAGTCTGGTCGGGAAAGCCTCCGTTCTTGATCATGCCATCGCCATCGCTGTCGTACTGGCGGAGGTGCTCCATGGCCAGCTTCACGGCTTTCCAGCTGTACTCGAGAAAATCGCGGTCTTTGCTTCCTGTCCATGCATAGTCGCGCCACACCATGAGCACGTATTTGCTGTTCAAGTCGCGCCAGTTGGAAACGTCCTGATAGTTGTACTGATTCACGTACACAAAAGGATCTTCCGCCGGCGCCCCCAGGTCGTGAGGAGCGGCTCCGGCCACCTTGCGTGGGATACCCTGGAAAACGTGATCGTGATTCAATTTCCACAACCACACGTAATGCTGGGGATTGGTTTCCGGTATGGTGTCCGTGTATTCGCGCATCTCCTGCTTTTCAATTGCAGGCCAGAAACGGATCAGCGGGAACGAGCCGTAGAAACGCACATCCAGTGTGCCGTAGAACGGGTAATCGAAGCACTCCAGAAAAGCGAAGGTGTCGGCATTTCGAGCGGAAACATGCAAGGGATTGGCGGGTTCCAGCTGTTCGTGCGCCCAGAAGGTACCGCCATCGGCGACTATGTACAGTTCATTGAAGAGCTCACCGCGATACCACGCGGGCTTGGACTCATCTTCCATATACGGCCGCTGCCACGCGTCGATCTGTTGACTCCATTGTGCGTCGTTCTCCAGAGCCGCCCGGGCAATCTTCCAGGCGTTCGTACCCGAGGCATCGAAGAACTTGGTGTAGTGCCGAACCCACTTGCGTCCTCCTCCGAACTGCACCATGGGAAGGTCCCACGAGAGAACCATGGGGACGAGCTTCTTTTCGTGAGGACCGAGCTTGAAGCGAACCGCGATGGCGCCCGCTAATTGTTCGCCGGCGCTGGCGATACCGGAAGAGTGATTGGGTAGAGTTCCGGTCGACGCGAACGGCTGCCAGACCTCTGCCCCCGATCCCTGTGGGTCGAAGTCACTCCAATAGCTCACTTCCGCGCCCGAGGAAGTCAGCGCCGCGATGGCGAACTGGCCGTCCCACTCCTCACTAACCGGGCCGCTGCGGACGCGGTCAAAGACGATTCCATGCATGCTCCCGCCGGCAATCGCCTCGCTGCGATATTCGTTTTTATCTTGCTGGCTGAGCGCGCCACTGAAATTGTTGGATACGTCGCGAAACCAGCCCACCATATTGGTCCACGAGAAAAGAACCGACACCGTGACCGGATCGCTCGATGGATTCTCGACATACCAGTTGTAGATCGCGACGGGATAGCTCGTTTCCTTGTAGTTGTCGGGCAGGACCGGCGAGAACTGCTCCAGCGTCAGCATGACGGGAAGCTCGCTCGAATGATACGCGAACCACGATTTCGGATAGAGCGCGGCATATTCTCCACCGCCAGCAGGATAAGACCAGTTCCAAGCGGAAAGCGCGCTGCCGCCCTCGGGTTTGCCGGTCGAGAGAACCTGTGCCACTGGCTGTTCACCGTCAGCTTGCACAAATACGGCAAACTGGTTCGCGGGGACGTTCTGGTACTTGTGAATCCCGGCCTTGATATGCCAGCGCTCAAAATTGCCGCGATAGGAACGAGAAAACGTGCCCGCTCCAAATCCCCCGACGGGCGCGCCTTGCCAGTAGCCGTCGTCGATCATTCCAGTCAGTTCCGGTTTCCGGCCACCCGGATTTGCCGGAGGCTGTCCCATAGGAATGCGCCAGGCGATTGCAGGGATATGGTCATCCGCTCCCGCGATGAATTGCGCCAGCAGCAGAAAAACAATAGGGAAGAATACGCGAGACCGATAGCTTTTTGTCATGTGACGATTCGTGCGGTACTAGTCCTTGCCGCACAAGTTCGAAAGGAACTCCGCGGTCAGGCCCGGTGTAGAGATTTGAAACGGCAGTCTGAGGCACAGCGCGTTGACTTGTCAAGGACACGGGATTTCACACCTGTAACAATGTGACAATAAGCGGTCTCGCGCGTGAGACGCGAACCCATCGGTCCAAGAGCACCGCAAGCACAATACACAACCACAAAGTTAGTCTTGAACCCGGCAGTCTCCCCCTCTCGAGTTTTCTAATCCAATTAGGGACGCGGCAATGTGACCGCAATAGACTTAGAAGCTGATCCCCGCGCGTTCTGTGTTATGCGGAAAATTACTTTGATAACCTCTGGTCCTATGTCGATTCGCTGTACGAGTGTCCGGATAATTTCTCGTCTGCGGTGCCAGTCTGCGCTTGTCAGCTCCGGCCCGATGGCTGCCGCCAGCTCGCGAATACGATTCACTGCCAGTCGGAGGTTTTCAGACGCGTCGACATCGCCGGCGTCCGACTTGATCTTGACATCGAGATCAGCGATTCGACTCGTGGTCCGCCCCATCCGTGACGTGAACTGGTCTTGGTCAATCGACCCCTCAGTGAAGCTATCGATCAACGGCTTCAGCGCGTGCTGTAACTTGAGGCGTTGAGCATTGAGAACCTCGAGGTTTCCCAAGGAAGCTCCCTCTCTGCTACGGTCCTGATATTCTCGTTCCAACCTCTCGGGGTTTGTCGTACTCGCCTGTTCAGTTGTTCTCGGGCCCGTTGCCTGGTCGACCGGAGGTCGGTTCAAGAAAAAGCGTGAATGATAACTAGAACGTTACTGCCAACCCGTCTTCTTATCGTTCTCGACGCACCTGCCGTCATTCTTCGCGAGCCACTACGCGACTAACAGTACACGTTGTCAGATTTTAACGACCTCTTTTGACAAGACGGACGCCCTGGATGGCGTTCCAGGAACAGCAGGAAACAGCCGATATTTGGTAAAACTTATCACAGCAGAGATTCTCATATGCGTTTTTCACTTTCAGACACTACCGCTACGGATCGGGGACAGCCGCACACCATAAGTCTGAAACTGCGTGACATGAACCAGCTCTTCAATTCGATGGACCCTTCCCCCTTCATTGAAAAGGATCTCGACGACGACGCGGAAGAATTCATCGTAAGCTGGGCCCAAGAATTCTCCCCGAGTGCTCCGTTGAAATTACGCATCTACCTGGACCAGTGGCCGACCGAAGACCCCCAGGAACTGATCAGGACGGCCGTCCACAACCACTTTGCTCATCGCGCTGAAATTACTGACTTAGAATTCAAACGGCTCCTGAGGCAAGGCCGTACCAGTCTTTTTATCGGGCTGCTGTTTTTGGCCGCGTGTCTACTCCTCAGCAAAATATTGGTAGGTCATGAGGTGGGCACTTGGGCTGCCGTCGTGCGCGAGAGCCTTACGATTGCCGGATGGGTTGCCATGTGGCGCCCGATGCAGATCTATCTATACGATTGGTGGCCTCTACTACGAAGGGGCCGGATTTATGCCAAGCTAAGCGACATGCCCGTGGAACTCGTCCAAAAAGGCGAAAGCTGAGTAGTCTCCTGTGGGTTACCGGCTTCGCTCCAACGCTCCAACGCAACTCAGGTTTTGGTGGCGCACGACCTGTGATCCTCCTGTCAATCAATCGGAGCCACGCTGAAATGCCTGGGGAGCAGCAAGTTGCACAGCTAGAACCCAAGTCTTGCCAACAGATTGGATTACATAAATCGTTTGTTGTCTCGTCATTTTGGCGAAATAGCACCGCCGCCTGAGAATCTTCGTTTTCTGAATAGCCGCTTAAGTCGCGGTACAGCACGCAATTAGGATGTTCGCGGCTCGGCGAAGATAAAGGACTCGAAACTGCAATCCAGCATTATCGCCTGGTTCCTGAAACGGAATGCTTGGAGTATCTAAATGAATGGCACCCCTTCCTGGACGGATCGCAGCTTATTGAGTGCCGTTCGCAGAATCGCAGGTCCTGTTAATGTTCGGCTGGCACTGCCGCGTAAGACTGCTCCCACTTCGCGACAATCTCCAGCAGTGCCCACAATTTGGGTCGACAATCGGCGGACACTTGCATCGCTGTTGTTGAATCCCGAAGTGGGCTTCGGTGATGCCTATAGCGAAGGCCGTCTTGATATTGATGGCGACATTATCTCAGTGCTCGAGACCCTCTTCCAATCCACCTCACGGACCCTCAGTTGGAACTTGAAGTTGATTTCTGCGTGGCTGAAGTGGTTTCAGTCGAACTCAGTGGAGGGTTCGCACAAAAACATCCATCATCATTACGACCTCCCCACAGATTTCTACAAGCTCTGGCTCGACTCCAAGATGGTATACACCTGCGCGTATTTTCCCGAGCGCACGGCAACTTTGGAAGAAGCCCAGCGAGCAAAGCTCGATTTGGTCTGCAAGAAGCTTTGGTTGCAACCGGGTGAGACCGTGGTCGAGGCTGGTTGTGGCTGGGGCGCATTGTCGCTGTATATGGCCAAACATTATGGTGTGCGGGTCAAGGCATTCAACATTTCTCACGAACAAATTGTGTTTGCGCGGGCAAAAGCGACGGAACAAGGCCTCACGGCCCAGGTCGAGTTTGTTGAGGATGACTATCGCAATATTCGTGGCCGCTTCGACGCATTCGTCTCCCTTGGAATGGTCGAGCACGTAGGAGCGGAAAACTACAGTCAAATGGGTCGAGTCATTTACGACGCAATCGGAGACTCTGGCCGTGGCCTGTTGCACTTCATCGGACGAAATTCTCCCCAGCCTTTTAGCGTATGGATTCGTAAGCGTGTCTTCCCCGGAGCCTATGCGCCGGCTCTCCGGGAAGCGATGCAGATACTCGAACCTTCCGATTTCAGCGTCCTGGATGTAGAAAATCTTCGATTGCATTACGCCAAGACGCTGGAACACTGGCTACGAAGGTTTGAGCGCTCCTACGACGTTGTGGCAGAGAGATTCGGGTCCGACTTCGCCAGAATGTGGCGTCTTTACCTGGCCGGTTCAATTGCGGCATTCAAGGTCGGTTCGCTTCAACTCTTTCAAATCGTATTTGCGGGACGCGAGTGCCGATGGATTCCATGGACCAGAACCTATCTTGGCAACGATACCGCCGCACAGCAGCAAGAGGATCAACCATGGATTCATGCGATGTCCTGATTGTGGGTGCCGGACCGGCGGGATCCTCTTGTGCCTGGGGACTCCGATCTTCAGGGCTGGATGTGCTGATCCTCGAGAAAAGCAAGTTTCCGAGGAATAAGGTTTGTGGAGGCTGGATCACACCCGCTGTGTTCGATATGTTGCAAATCCGCCCTGAAGAATATGGGCGGACAAGAACTCTGCAATCTATAACTGGATTCCACATCGGCTGCATGGGTGAACGCGGGATTGATGTCGACTACTGTCAGATTGTCAGCTATGGTATCCGCCGCTGCGAGTTTGACGAGTACCTGCTAAGACGCTGTGGCGCTCGCTGTCGAGAGGAGACGAAAGTCGGAAGCATTGAGTGGGCCGACAACTACTGGATCATCAATGACGAAATCAAGGCTCGACTGCTGGTAGGGGCAGGCGGCCACTTCTGTCCCGTGGCTAGATGTCTTGGCAAACCTGATGTCGGACAGCCAGTAGTTGCTCAAGAGATCGAATTTCAAATGAATTTGAAACAGGCGGCCTCCTGCGCCGTCCGCGGTGAAATGCCCGAACTCTATTTCTGTAACGATATGCAGGGATATGGTTGGTGTTTCCGCAAGGCCGATTACCTTAATATCGGGTTGGGCCGATTGGATCCGCGTGGTCTTCGAGACCATGTTCGTCGGTTTTGCGACATCCTGAAGCAAACTGGAGAGCTCTCGATTGATTTGCCGGACGAGTTCCGTGGCCATGCCTACTTCCTGTTCGGCCGATCCCCACGAAGAGTAATCGGTGACGCAAGCATCCTGGTTGGCGATGCGGCCGGTCTGGCTTACGCGCAAAGTGGAGAAGGGATTCGACCCGCAGTTGAATCGGGACTTCTGGCCGCCGAAGTGATCCAGACTGCTGACGAAAACTATTCGCGCAATCGGCTCGTGGCCTACGGTGAAGAGTTGATTCGCCGACTTGGCACAAGGCAAGACTCTCTCGAAGCCGTCGCACAGCACTCTCCATCAAAATTGCGCAATGCTTGCGCCAGATTGCTTTTTACGAACAAGGCATTTTGCCGTCACGTGGTCGCTGACAGGTGGTTCCTGCGCACCGGTGTCGATGAAAAATGCAATTGGATGACTAGCTCGCCCAGGTGTGAAGATGAGCTTACCTCTTATCGAAGCAACTGAAACCAGTGAGCGGTTTCAGTGGAGAGCAAAGGCGAAGAGAAATGATGACTGGATTACGGTGCCATAGACGAGCGTCGAAATGTATCTATGGCAGATTAAGTGCAAATAGAAAGTGATCGCGATTCGCGAGAGGAGGAAACATTTATGTCGAAGAAGGCAGCAGAGCATCATCTCAAGGCAGCAGAACATCACGAACATGCGGCACGGCATCACAGGGAGGCCGCTAAACATCACGAAGCAGGAAAACATGAGAAGGCAGCGCATCATGCGCATCTAGCCCATGGTCATCAGGAGCACGCAATGCGCCACGCTGCAGAAGCGGCCGAGGAGTACATCATCATTTATCCAGCACTAGGGTGATAGCGGAATTTCCGCTTACTTGTGTTTCTCGGGGCGAACGCCGGGCTTCTGGTGCCATCATCAGCCTAGCATTGCTGTTCCGGCCCTTGGCGCCGGGTCTGCCCGAGAAACGCAAGGGCGTATTCAGAGGCTTGTATGAAACTCAATGAATACCGGAAGAAGCGTCAATTCGATATGACGCCGGAGCCGCGGGGAGCAGACGGTGCCCGCGAGGAGAATGGATCGTTCATTTATGCCATACAGAAACATATAGCTTCTCATCTGCACTACGATTTGCGCCTGGGATGGCGCGGCGTGCTCCTCTCTTGGGCCATTCCGAAGGGCCCCTCACTTGATCCGGCTGAGAAACGCCTCGCGATGCGGACGGAAGATCATCCGCTCGAGTACTCCGACTTCGAGGGGGTCATCCCTACCGGTCAGTATGGAGCGGGAACAGTGATGTTATGGGATCGAGGAACCTGGCATCCTGATAGCAATGATGTGGATAGTTCTTTGCAAAAAGGAGAGCTCAAATTCACGCTTCATGGGAAGAAACTCCACGGTTCGTGGATCTTAGTTCACACGCGTGGCTTTGGGAAAAATCCTAGCCGATCCACCTGGTTCCTTATCAAACATCGCGATCAGTATGCATCCACGACGGATGTGACAGAGGAAGAGCCACGCTCCGTAAAGAGTGGACGTCTTCTTGCGGAGATCGCAGGGGATGAAGGGGGCGACATCGCAAGAGCTTCGGAAGGCGATCCGCCCGAGGGGCGACACGCAACGAGTGCGAAATCGATGTCTGAGCGCGTCGCGCGGAGAAGGCGGCCGTCTTGAAGAACCGGATCCCATTTCGCGTTCAGCCCATGCTTGCCACGCTCGTTCCTGAGCCATTCGACAAACCCGGATGGGTGTATGAGGAGAAATACGACGGCGACAGGATCCTGGCGTATAAAGAAGAGGGACGGGTCCGACTGCTCTCCAGAAACGGAAAAGACAAAACGGACAGCTTCCCTCGAATTGTGGCGGCTATCCGGATTCTCGAACCCGCCACCCTCCTTCTGGATGGCGAGGTGGTTGTGTTTGACAAGAATCTGGTTTCCCATTTCCAGTTGCTTCAGCAGGAAAAGGGCGAACCGGTGTACGCCGTCTTTGATTGCCTTTTTCATGATGGCAAAGATCTGCGGCGTGAACCCCTGTTCATGCGACGAGAGGCGATGGAAAGATCGATCAGCTCGAGCAAGGCGCTATTGCCATCTCACAGACTGGCAGCCAACGGCCTCGAGGCCTTCCGAATAGCGAAGCATCGAGGATACGAGGGATTAGTCGCGAAAGATCTTTCCGCTCCGTACGTGGAAGCACGCTCCACCAGGTGGCTGAAAGTGAAAGTTCACCAGGAAGATGAGTTCGTGATTGCCGGATATACGAAGCCAGCCGGTTCGCGGCAACATTTTGGCGCCCTTCTCCTCGGTGCCTATGACAAGAGCGGGCTACACTATGTCGGCAAAGTCGGAACGGGATTCGATCAGAAAACTCTTGCCGCTCTGTATCAGAAATTTCAACCATTCGTGAGATCGAAGCCTGCATTATTGGACCCGCCGCGCGAGCAGGGCGTGGTTTTTCTCGCGCCACGGCTCATCGCCCAAATCTCGTTCCAGGAGTGGACCGCAGACAGAAAGCTCCGCCAGCCGGTTTTTCTAGGCCTGCGTGACGACAAACGTCCTCAGGAAGTGCTCTTACCGGAGCTCCCGGTATGAACGCCCTTCGTCATTTCGATGTATTTTCGCCCATTTTTCGTCGCTGTGACTACAGCCCGGGGGATCGTTAATGGCTGGTCTCGGAAAGATATTGGTGATCTTCGGTGTAGTCCTGGTAGTGCTGGGACTCATCTTCGTTCTACTGGAGCGCACCAATCTGCCTATCGGACGACTTCCCGGCGATATTATTTACCGCGGGAAGAACACCACTTTCTATTTTCCGCTGGCGACCTGCATCCTTCTGAGCATAGTGCTTTCCCTGGTGCTATATGTGATCGAAAAACTCAAGCGCTAGCAGCATTGGGCACCTAGGATTTAGCCACATGGTCATTGGATTGTCTCCGAGGCGATTTGCTTTCGGTCTGAGCCGTCGTTCTGATCTCATATCGTCATAAAGAATTCTGACAATTCGACACCGCCCTTGTCCGAACACCTCTAATTCCTTAATTCGCTGTGTCCTAGCCGAAAGTCATGTTCCTCACAAACTTTGGCCGCTGAGATGCAAAAGAAGTGTATTCCGGGAGACGGGATGTTCCGATGCTCATGGAAATGAGGACATTTCTCCTCAAAACAAGAAAACTCTGGAGCGAAAATTATGAAAACCAAGCTGGTAGCTACAATCATCCTGGCGGGATTGATGTTTTTCACCGCCTGCAGCAATGCCCACAAAACCGACGCTGACGCTGCTATCAAGAGCGCCCAAACGGCTTATGCGGCCGTGGCCGACGAGGCTAATCAATACGTGCCCGACCAGGCCAAGGATGTCCAGGCCGCCATCCAGTCCGCTAAGGACTCTTTCGACAAAGGCGATTATGAAGCGGCTGACAACGCTTCCAAGACTCTGGCCGGCAAGGTACAGGATCTTGCGAAGGCGGCTGATGCCAAGAAAGCTGATGCAACAGCCCAGTGGAACGATTTGAACGGCTCGGTCCCAGCACTGCTGGCGGAGGATCAAAAGAAAGTCGACAGCCTTACTAAGAGCCACAAGCTTCCGAAAGCAACCTCCGACAGCTTCGCAACCGCGAAGCAGACTTGGACCGATGCCACGGCGGCAGCCGCATCCGGAAAGCTTGCCGATGCGGTAGCGAAAGGCTCCGATGCAAAGGCGAAACTCACCGACCTGCAGACCCCGCTCGGGATCAAACACAAGACGACTCCCCCCGAGCCCAACTCTTAGGACTTTTGTCTGCTGAGTTGATTTGGGAATCGCACTAGACGAATGAGCGAAATAATTATTTGACAGCTCATGAGGAGGAACTATGTCTGGCAGCTTTTGCGTCAGCATTACTAGTTCGAAAGACAACCCCGCCAAAGCCACGGTCGGATTCGCCATGGCCAACGCCGCCGTCGCGTCAGGCAAGGACACGATGGTGTTTCTCAGCATTGACGGTGTTCGCCTTTCCCAAAAAGGCTACGCAGATAGCATTCACGAACAGGAATTTCTTCCGTTGAAGGAGCTGATCGACAGCTTCGCCAAGGTGGGTGGCAAAATCTATGTATGCGCATCCTGTTTTAAGCAGCGCGGTTTGGCGGAGAATAATCTGGTTGCGGGAGCGACGATCGTGGCAGGCGGGAAGCTCATTGAGTTCCTGAGCGGCGGCGCTCCTTGCATCACTTATTGAGGGCTGGATGGAAGAGGGCCAACATGGCTCAATCTGAATCTGTGCTCGCGAAATTACCGATCGCCGTATCGCATCCCGACAAGGTCTTCTGGCCTGAGGAGGGTTATACGAAGCTGGATCTGATTGAGTATTACAACGCGACCTTTCCTAAGCTCGCACCATACGTGAAGGATCGCATGCTGGCCCTAGAGCGCTGCCCCGACGGGATGCGAGGCGAGTGCTTCTTTCAAAAACAGAAACCAATGGGAATGCCTCCGGAAACGCCAACCAAGCGGATCGCACATGCAGACAACCGTGGCAAATCTACCGATTATGTGGTCGGCGGCTCTTTAATCACACAGCTCGCGCTGGCAAACCTGGGTTGCATTGCCGTGCACGTCATGGCCAGCCGCGCGAGTTTGCCCCGGCAGCCGGACTGGATATGTTTTGATCTTGATCCCGAATCCGGTAAATTCTCAGACGCCGCCCGCGCGGGATTGCATATCAAAGCCGCCTTGGACGTTTTAAAGCTGACATCCTTCGCCAAGACTTCGGGCAGCCGGGGCATGCATATCCTGGTTCCGATCCGCATTGGACCGGATGCGGACGAAGTTCTCACATTCGCCGAGTCGTTCGTCGCGCGCGTGGCGGCTGCGCACTCGGATGAATTGACGGTCGAACATTCGGTCGCAGCGCGGCGTGGGCGCGTTTACCTGGATCCATTTCGAAACGGTTTTGGTCAAACCGTAGTGGCACCCTACTCCGTCCGGCGGCGCGAGAAAGCGCCCATTTCGACCCCTTTGGAATGGTCGGAAGTTAAGCCCACACTCGTCCCTTCCGATTTCAACATGGGGAACTTTGCCAAGCTGCTTAAGCGCGCCGACCCCTGGAGTGACTTTTTCGAAAATCGACAGCCGTTAAGAGATGCGGCCCGATTGCTTAGCAAGCTGTGAAGTCGCACCTTCGGCGTAATTAGCGCCTCAACGTTAAATCCCCGATCATGATATTCCCTCGCAGGTCCACTTCTTTGTGAACAAACATGCGAAGAACATTTCTCGGCGTGAGTCGTCGTTCTGACGCAGTATCGCCGCAATTTTGCCCGACACTGCAACGTTCGGTTTTGTACCGCAGTGCCTAACTTCTTGATTCACTTTGAATTAGACGAAATTTTTGTCTGCACAAGAGTTGGACCCTGAGATGCCCCCTAAACGGTACGACAGGATATGTTCCAAAACAATCGTGCCGCAAGCCAAGATGCGACACGCGGGGAAGAACCGTTATGAGTATTGATCTAGAAACTCACCGGCAGAAGAGACGGTTGATGGGAAGATTTCAGCAGATTTTCTTCGCAATAGGATTTGTGCTTCTGACGGTGTGGAGTATCGCGACATTGGATAGCATTGTTTTATCGCATGCGGCGCTCGCCAAGTTCGACGCGGATCAGGCCGCGAAAGCGGGCAGTAATGCCCCTGTACCGCACGGCCCGGCTAGCGGCTATGAAGTTGACCTTGCATCCTGGTCGAGCAAGCGAGTTCAAGCATACAAAAACAGCTTTTTGCAGAAGATTGATCCTCCTCTCGCGGTTCTGCGCATTCCCAGAATTCACCTCGAGGTTCCTGTATTTAACGGCACAGACGACGCCACTCTGAACCGTGGAGTCGGGCGCATTGTTGGGACTGCGCAGGTGGGTGCGAGCGGCAATCTGGGTATCGCGGGCCACCGTGACGGTTTTTTTCGCGGCCTCAAAGACGTTGCCCAAGGCGATGTGATTGAATTCGCCCGACCAAGTCAGACCGATTTCTACGTTATCGACCGGATTCAGATCGTTAGACCCGAAGATGTCTCTGTCCTGGGCTCGACGCCGGCGCGTTCCCTGACCCTGATCACCTGCTTTCCTTTTTACTTTATAGGGAGCGCCCCGCAGCGCTACATCGTCAGGGCTTCACTCAGGAGTTCCAGTCAATCGAGAGCGGGTATAAGTAAGAGGCTCGGTCTCCATGAACAATAAGAATGAACAATAAGAGCAACAACTACGGAGAATGACTATGAATACAGCAAGCTTTTCAGGAAAGATTTTCTGCAATCTGGTGGGCGCAAGTGTTATCTGCTTCGCTCTCGGTGTCAACGCGCAAGTACAAACTCAGACAAAGGTAGAAAAGGGCCCAGCGACACAGTCGGTCAAGGTACAGCGGGGCGAAGTAGTTTACGTTTCCGGCAATGACGTCGTCATCAAGACAGAAGATGGGACGGTCAGGAATTTCCCCTACATTCCAGACAGCGCGAGGATCACCGTTAATGGCCAGCAGCTTTCGGTTCACGATCTCAAGCCGGGGATGACCATAGAGCGGACCACGATTATAACCACGACGCCGACGGTCATTACGACGATCAGGAAGGTCACCGGCACGGTATGGAGCATCAATCCCCCCACCTCCGCCATCCTGACCCTGGAAAACGGCCAGAATCAACAGTTCAGAATTCCCGACGGCACGAAATTCACGATCGACGGACAACCGACGGACGCATTTAGTCTGAAGCCGGGCATGAAGGTCACGGCAACAGCCGTCACCGAGGTTCCTGAAGAGGTGATTACGCGGCAGGTTAAGAGAACCGGCCAAATGCCGCCACCGCCCCAAGAAACAGTCGATGCTGAGATTGCGCTCATCATCGTGGAGCCGCCTCCCGCACAGACAGCTGTGGCGACTCCACCGGAACCCGCTCCTGCGAAGCTGCCCAAGACGGGAAGCTTATTGCCGCTGGTCGGGCTGCTCGGTGGACTCCTCTGTTCTTTCGCTCTTGGGCTAAAGGTAAAACTCGCATTTAGCGCTTGATTGGTTTTCGAAACCGAAAGGCTTTGAGGTTCTGCTTCATTGCCGAGAATAACGAAAAGGAGAAATACAAATGAAACACGAAGCATCAAAGGAACTGGCTATCGCTCCAAAAGCTCTTCCGGAGAGTATGTTCCTGCGCAAGATGGACGAGATCGAGAACAGAATCGCCCGTCGTGCGTATGAGTTATTCGCATCCAGTGGATTCACCGATGGCCACGACTTGGAAGACTGGTTGCTCGCTGAGTCCGAACTTTTCGGCCGGATGCCGGTCGAAGTCACGCAAACCGATAAGGAAGTGATGGTCAAGGTTGGCGTGCCCGGATTTGCGGAGAAAGACATTGAAATCAGAACTGAGCCGCGCCGGCTGCTCATTAGCGCCATACGCGAAGAGAAGTCGGAGAACAAGAAAAAAGGCGAAACGGTCTACTCCGAAAGTTCGGACCAGCTATTTCGCGCCCTTGATCTCCCAGCCGAGGTTGACCCGGCCAAGATAAAGACGACCCTCGGCAAAGGAGAGCTCGAAATCACGTTGCCTAAGAAAGAAACCGGCAAGAAGGCGACGATCGAACAGAAGGCTGCTTGATTACACGGCATCTCGCCGTCGCGACACCGACGATGGAGGGTAACAGGTTTCTGCTGGCGATCCGTGGATTCAGGTCTGCCACTGAGAAACTCAACATCAGTCCAACATCTTTTAGGAGGAACTATGGCAAAGAGCAATACGCAACTTCAGCAAGATGTTTTATCGGAACTGAAGTATGAACCAAGTGTCAACGCTTCGGAAATTGGTGTCACAGCCAAAGACGGCATTATAGGCCTGACGGGTAACGTGAAGAGCTACGTCGAGAAGTATGCGGCTGTGCACGCGGCCGAGAGGGTTGCCGGGGTGACGGCGGTCACTGACGAAATGAAAGTTGACTTGCCAGCTCTGCACGTTCGCAATGATGAAGACATCGCCAGAGCTGCAGTGAACGGGTTGCAATGGGATGTTTGGGTCCCGGCCAACTGCATTAAGGTAAAGGTGGACAATGGGTGGGTCACACTCGAGGGCGGAGTCGACTACAAATATCAACAGGATGCGGCCGAACGCGCCGTGCGCAACTTAACCGGAGTCAAGGGCGTCAGCAACTTGATTACCCTCAAGAAGCCGGCGGTTACGCCATCGGAAATCAAAGCGGATATCGACCAGGCATTGCGGCGCGCCGCTGAAGTAGATGCGGACCGCATCAAGGTGAGTGTTGTAAGAGACACTGTGACCCTGAAGGGCACAGTCTCTTCCTGGGCAGAACGCCAGGCGGCCGAACATGCTGCCTGGTCTGCTCCCGGTGTTAGGACAGTCGAGGATGATCTCGTTATCGCCGCGTAAATGACCGTCAGTGTTCTATGGACACAGTCGGCAAGGTGGCGGCTTCCCCCCAGAAGCCGCCACGTTTTTCCTGGCCTCGCCAAGTGCTACAGTAGAAGATCGTGCTGGCTCGAATTCACCGTTCTCTACGCTACCCGAGGAAGCCCCTTGAATCATGACGCAACAGTGACACCCACTGGACCAATCCTACCGCCGCCTCCGTCGACTCTCCGCAAGATCTTCATCGGCAAAGACGGACTCCGCGCCGGCTGGAGCCTGCTCGTCTTCAGCGCTCTCTTCGTGGCCATCATCTTCTGTATAAATGTCATCGGCCACAAGCTCTACCCGCCTGCTCCAAAGACCGCGAAGGCCGCCTCGGACATATCCGCTACACCACGCTTGTTCATCGCCGAATCCATCCCCTTCCTCGTGACCCTCCTCGTCACTTGGATCATGTCGAAGATCGAGCGACGCCCCAACTCGGTCTACGGCCTCGGCGGCAGCCGCAAGCTCCCACGCTTCCTCGCCGGCCTAGCCTGGGGAGTTATCTGTCTCTCCCTCCTCGTCCTGATCCTCTGGAAGACGGGACGCCTCGTCATCGACAGCCGCCTGCTCTCTGGCAGCTACATTTTCCGTTACGGAGCAACTTGGCTGCTCAGCTTCCTTCTGGTCGCCCTGCTGGAGGAATATCTCACCCGTGGCTATCTGCAGTACACCCTCACCCGCGGCCTGGCCAGCCTCTATCAGTGGGCCTTCAAGACCTGCCATAGTGCAACCCTAGGCTTCTGGACGGCAGCCATCATCTTGTCCACCCTCTTCGGTCTCGGTCACAGCAACATTCCCAACGAGTCCCCCATCGGACTGCTCTCGGCCAGCTTGGCCTCCATGGTCTTCTGTCTCAGCCTCTGGCGCACTGGCTCTCTCTGGTGGGCCATCGGCTTCCACACCTCATGGGATTGGGCGCAATCCTTCCTCTACGGCGTCGCCGATAGCGGAAGGATGATTGAGCACCATCTCTTCGCCACGCACCCCGTAGGCAAGCCGATCCTCAGCGGCGGAGCCACCGGCCCCGAAGGCAGCATCTTCGTCGTCGCCATCCTGGCCCTCATCAGCCTCATCATTGTCCTTACTCTGCGCGGCGCTCACTATGGCGACACGCTGGATCGCTCCAGCTAACTACACCTTTCTTCTGTGTGCAATTCGTTCCCTCTGGAGCGTCGCTTTTGAGCTAGTGTACTGGCGCAGGCTGAGGATTTGTCTGCGGAGCCGTTGCGCCCGGGTTCGAGAAGTTTACCTTCGGAACTACGCGCGATCCTTCTGAAGCTTCGAAGTACGCTTCGTTCGGCTTGAATCCCGCGATGCCCGCGAAAAGGTTGTTGGGGAACTGCTGCACATAAGTGTTGTAGTCGCGCAGAGTGTCGTTGTAGCGTTTGCGCTCGACCGCAATGCGATTCTCCGTGCCCGCGAGTTCATCCTGCAAATGAAGAAAATTCTCGTTGGACTTCAACTGAGGATAGTTCTCGGCAATCGCCAGCAGGCGCCCGAGAGCTCCATCGAGCTGACCGTTGGCCGCGATCTTCGCTTGCGGCGTGGCCGCGGAAAGCAGGGCAGAGCGCGCCTTCGCGATGTCGCCGAACACCGTTACCTCCTGCTGCGCGTAGCCCTTCACCGTTTCCACCAGGTTTGGGATCAGGTCGGCACGGCGTTGCAGCACAATGTCGACTTGCGACCATGCTGCCTTGACCGCCTCATTTTTACTGACTAGCGTATTCCTCACGCCTACGTATTGGCCAAACACAAGCAATACGATTACGACTACAACGATGACCGCGATCAATGCCTTGCTCATGAGATTCTCCTGAAAAGCAACATCCGCGAACTCTACGACGAGCCCACGGTACCAGAGTCCAACATTTTATCAACTGCGACGGTCACTTGCTCCAGCGCCGCCAGATATCGCGAAAAAACATCCGCTACCTCGAACTTTTTGCGTTCTGACTTCCGCTCTCTCACGTCCAGCACTTGCAGGATGCCCGACGCATCAAACCCGATCTGCTTGGATAATGCCTGCACCGCCTCGCGCTTCCCAACTGGAGCGTCGTGACCCAGCACGATAAGGGCGTGCCGAAAAAGTGTGGCGAACGATGAGACCGATCGTACCAGCAACTCCCACAGACGCGAGTCGTCGCCCGCGGCCAGCAGCAGATGCTGGCGGAGCAGCGCAAGTTTTTCCCGCAGTTCGTATTCCACCTGGAGACGATGCAGGTTCACCGGAATTGACAAATTTTGCAGGACGTCTTCGCCGAAGACCACGCGGTGGTGCTGTTGCATGTCCATGAACTCAATCGTAAAGACATCGGTAGAACGCGCGATCTCGTCACGAGTCATGAACAGGGGCGGTGGTTGCTTTTGCGCGGCCCACCATTTCACGGCAGGAGCAAGCGCCTGCAATGCCGCGAAAGAGCTGTCGCGAATCACACAGAAAAGATTCACATTCGAGACCTCAGGATGAAAGTCTCCAGCTACCACTGATCCGAACAGGATCACGCTCTCCAGGTTCGCTCCAGCCGCCGCTCGCAGACGGCTGACAAAGTCGCTGATCTTTCTCTCCGGAATCATTTGCGTCCTCGCTGACTACCAGCTGCTGCTGGCCCCGCCGCCACCGGAACTACCACCCCCGAATCCGCCAAAACCACCACCACCGCCAAACCCTCCGCCACCCCAGCCCCCGCCGCCCCTCGATCCGCCGCCACCAAATATTCCGGAAAAAAGAATCCAGAATAAAATGCCGCGCAAGGGTGTAAAGAGGATGATCAAGATGACAATGACAATCCCTATAATCGCACCGATCGACAAACCTCCACCCGGCTGATTATCAGGCTCAACCGGAGCCTCCGGCTGTACGTTCGTAAGCTGAATACCGGCATCATCGGCAATGACCTTCGCCACGCGCGAGGTGACCAGCAGCAGCGCCTGGTTGTAGTCACCCGCTTGTATGAGCGGGACCGCTTCCCGCTGAAATGCGCCCACCTTCCCATCGGGCAGAATCGGCTCCAACCCATAGCCCACCTCGATGCGGGCGCGATGGTCGTCAATGGCATACAGGATCAGCACTCCGCGGTTGGTGGATTTGCTTCCGACCCCCCACTGATGGAAAAGATCGACCGCGTAACTTTCTATGTCGGAACCATCGAGTGAATGGACGGTCACTACCGCGATCTGGGCATGCGCTTTTTCGTCGATCTGGCGGCAGATATCGTCCATCTGCGCGATGGTGTTCTGATCCAGAACGTGGGCAAAATCATTGACGTAATCGGTAGCTTTGAGCTGGGCGACTGGTTCGGCCTGCGCCGCCAGAACCAGCATCAGTGTGCCGACCAACACGCCTAACCAGCATCTTGCGCATGAAATCATCCGGGGCAAGATTGTACAGGGCACACCCGGCCTGCAGTCCGAAGCCATCTTCATTGTCCCGTATAGAGTAAACCTTCCATTTCTAGATGTGGATAGCGCAGTTCGTCCACCAGAATTGCTCTAGGCTTGTTGGCCTGCTATCCCTCGCGCGGTCATTACCGGACAGCGCGCTTCCGCGACAACACGATATGCCGTGGTGCCAAAATAATTGTCGGCGCGGGCCAGGGAGCCAGCGCCGCGCACGCCCATAACAATCAAATCGATGGCGGAATCAGCGGCTACTTTCAGAATGCAATCTGCTGGTGATCCGAATTCCACCCGGAATTCCTGCTGAATATCCGGCGATGCGGGGAGCAATTCCCGCAGTCGTTGAATAAAGAACTGTTCAAATCTGGTCATGGTTTGTGGGTCTTCGGCGATATTCGACACCACGTGAACCGAGATCAAGCGGGCCGCGAATTTGTGCGCCAAAGAGACAGCGCAATTCATGGCCTGCACACAATCAGTGGAGAAATCGGCTGCAAACAGGATATTTCGGGGCCTGCGCTCGGGCACGAACTCATAGCTTTGCGGTCCCACGGTTAGAACTGGACGCTGTGCCACTCTGAGAGTTTCTTCAGCGACTGCCCCCATTAACAGCCTACGCAGTCCAAAACGGCCGTGCGTCCCCAGAGCGATTACGTCAATACTGTATTTTGCCGCAGCCCCTTTAAGTGTTTCCCAGATTTCCCCTTGTTCCAGAAGAACCTCATGCGGGACACCATCGAAAGAGGTTTCGTGCACCAGTTCATCCATTCGTTTCCGCGCATAGGTCTTGACGCGTTCGGCGACTTCCGGAACTAGCGCTGGTGGCAAGAATTCGAACATCTCAGGCGAAATGACATGCGCTATGTAAACCTTCCCCTTATACTGCGCCGCCAATGCGATCGCATAGGGTAGAGCCAATTCTGACGAGGTCGAAAAATCGGTCACGAATAAGACATTGCCAAACTGGATTTCACCGCCTGCAAGAACATTGCCCATAGGTTGCCTGCCTTCAGTTATAAGAGCGGTATGGACAGCGCAGTTCAGTCACCAAACCGCTGCGGACCCGTCGGTATGCTGCGTGAAGAACAGAATGGACTTGCATGCGCCGCAAACTACGAATATACAAGTCAAGCGGCGATATTACGCCGAACTGACGAGATTAGATCGCATTAGATCTGGATTCACATCCCGGCGCGCTTAACGCCTTTAATCAGGGATATGCAAAATAATAAGGTTGCCACCATGACGATAGAAGGTCCGGGACCAAACTTAGGAACGGCGGCGTTCAGCAGCAACCCGAACCCTACGGATATGGTACTGGCGACTGATGAAGCAATCAGGAAGTGTGACATCTTATTGGTCAGACGGCGCCCAACGGCAGCAGGGAGGATGATCAAAGAACCTGCCAGGAGCGCCCCCATGAATCGCAATCCCACAAGTATGGTCAAGCTGAAGAGCAACAGGAAATAGAGGTTGATGCGATCCACGTTCACTCCCGTCGCCGTCGCCACTTCTGGCGAGAACAGAGACAACACCAATCGATCTCGCAGTTTCCAGATCGCGGCAATGATGAAAAACACTGCGAGGACACCCAGGAGAAAGCCGAAAAGCGAGGTAGCATGATTCTTGCCGAACAAAGCGTCTACCAACTCGTCACTCGGTATGATGGCAGCCCCGATGCCAAGTGCCGCGGCGAATACTACTCCGATAACGCTCTCCGTCGCCAGTCCAGTTTTCTTCTGCAGTCGCCATATCAAGAGCGTTCCCAGAAATAGGGTCGCCGCGGCGCCAAGCAGCGGGTTGATCTTCAGCAGGAATGCCAGTCCGATTCCGGGGAGGGCCAAATGAGAAACGACGTCTCCGGCGAGAAGCATACGCTTCATCAAGCCAAAACTTCCGACCAGGCCGGCTGCGATGGCGAAGAGAAGCGCGAGCACGATTGAGTAACCAACGCTGGGATGAATCAGCCATGACATAAAGATGTCCGCATCAGAGTCCGTGATGTTCTCGGAGATGCTGATAGTACTTCGGTGGTGCTGAATACAGCGCCTCCAAAGCCTCAGGAGTCAGCACTTCTTTCGGTGGACCAAAACAAGGCTTCCCTTTGCCGATGCACAGAACCATGGTGGCGTACCGGTAGACGACACTCAGGTCGTGTGAGACCAGAACCACGGTTATGCCTTGCTCTTCTTTAAGGCGGTGGAGCAATTCATAGACACGTTCTTGCGTAAGTTCGTCGAGGCTGGCGGTTGGCTCGTCGAAGAGGATTACGTTCGGTTGACCCAACAATGCCAAGGCGATCAACACCTTTTGAAACTGCCCGCCCGACAGGATGCCCATGTTGGCGTTCAACAACTCAAGGGTAAGATCTGCAACCGAGGTTACCCTCTCTATATCCGCCTGGCTCAATTTAAGGAAGTGGGCTTTGGCATTCAACAAGTCACTTGCCGACAGTGGCAATTGCCGGTCGGCGGCCACCCTCTGCGGGACGTATCCGATGCGGGCATTCTCCATCCAGCTAATCTCTCCCTGATACGGGAGCATGTGCAGAAGGGTTCTCAGCAGCACCGTCTTGCCTGCACCGTTGGGCCCAATGATAGCCAGCATCTCCTGCTCATGAAGCTCAAAACTCAAACCGGATAGAATGCTGCGCCCATCCAAATCTACTGTTAAGTCTTTCACCGAAAGAATTGTCTTCGCCAGTTCCTGCATCTCAATTCACTGACTTTCACCTGTTAGGCTCTGACCGCAATCGCGAACAGTATGCATCCTAGGGCAAGTGTAAGGGTAACGAAGATCACAACGCGCGTTACAAGTACGTGATTCAATTGGAGTGTCCTCCTAGATCATGTCGAAACGTTCCGTGTGTACCAATTTCCGCGGGACACCGATATCCGGCAGTATTTTCTCCATGGCATCCATCAGTGGGGTTGGGCCACAGATGAAGTATTGGAATCTTCGATATTGCTTCGGCAGATGACGGCGAAGTATATCGGCATCAATAACGCCCTTTTCTCCGCCCCATGAGGCAGGCGGTTTTCCCAGGACATAGACAACTTTCAGGTTCATCTTTGTGGCGAGGTTGTCGAATTCCTCCCGGAAAGTCAGCTCTTCATAGTCGCGGCATCCATAAAACAGAATGACCGGACGAAGATCCTCGCGGGCAGCCAATGTTTCGCACATAGATCGCAGAGGCGTAACGCCTATGCCGCCGCCAATCAAAACGTATCCCGGTCCCTGTTCCCGGTCCGCGGAAAACACACCGTAGGGTCCGTCTAGCCACATGCGGGCGCCAGGCTTCACGGCTGGAACCACCTCTCTGGACCAATCGCCAAGCGCTTTGATGGTAAAGGCGATGTCGCCCCCTGCAGACATCTCTGCTGATGAGGAGATCGAAATTGGATGTTGTTCAAAGTGAAACGGAGTGCTGCCCATCGTGAGCCACGCGAATTGGCCCGGCTCAAAGGCAAGTCCTGGATGGCCTATCGGGTGCAGCACCAAGGTGCGGGCATTACCACTCTCTGGAATGTTGTGGATCACCTTCCATGGCCGGCGCCATTGTCTGATTGGTCGAATGATCCGGTACCACAGAGCTATTCCGACGAAGTCCAGAGTGTAGAGAGTCCAGACTCCCCTCATAGGCCGTGAAGCTGAATAGTGTCCGATCATGAACATGTGAATCAGAGCAAACAGAATCACAAGCGTCGCAATCACACCATGAGTCAATTGCCACCATTCATAGGAGATCTTAAGGCTCTTGCGATACACCGACAGCCCAACCAGCAGGAGTAGACCGTAGAGTGCTATCACACCCCAGCGCCACATCGGCAAATTTCCATTCCAGAATGGATTGAGCAGGCTCCAAGAATACCCACTGAAGAAGAGCAAAACCGGATGGGCAAACACGAATATGACCGCAACGCATCCCATCTCTCTGTGAAACTGTTCCAGCGCATCCTGGCCAAACGCGCCCGAGACCCATTTAACGCGGGAAATCAGAGCGAACTCGAAAGCCATGATCGCCAAACCTACATAACCGCATGCCACTCCCAGTTCAAGCGAGAATGACCGTCCGCCCGCTGGATGGAACACTGCACCTATTACAAGCGAAAACAGAACTAGAAATATATAGAACCCGAACCAGATCGCTCCTCGAACTATCAGTTCCACTATCCCACGCTTTCCTTGGCAGCCAGTTAGTCCATCTCAAATTTCTCAAAACTCGCTGAACTTCACGAATCGCACCAGTTCCATTCTTCCCTTGGGCCAGTCTGGCTTTTCGACGGAAAGAACGATCCCTTCTGGTGAAGTCCGGATAAGTATTTTGCGAATCGGACTTGCATCAAGTTCGTACATATAGGGACGCCAACTCAGCTTTGACACTACATAAGGAGCATCGCTTTGGCCCAGGTACTTGATAAAACCGTCAGAACGGATGGGAAGCACGGCTAGCACGTCGCTGATCTCCTCTAGCTGCACCACTTGGACTGGCGTGGGCTCGCCAATATGTTGGGATGCGGCACGCGTGAGACTGCCTAACGAAAAAGCTGAAAGCGGCCATAGGAACGCATAGGGTCGATCCATGGCGACGTCGAAATCGGCCGCGTTGGCCGGATCTTTTGCTGTTGAACTGCACCGCAACTCACGGAGGAGTAATTTACATGTCAAGGGACCCGAGTCAGGTCTAAAGCGCAGTTGTCTGAGTTCCCTCACCTCGACCAATTGCAGATTGTGCGTAAGTCGAGCAACAAATCGATTACCACGAATATAACCCCGAGGGGATTCGAAGCTTCGGTCTCCCTCGACCTCGTACTCTCCGTTTTGTACTCGCCAGAGAGTCCAGGATTCCTGGAAGTGGAATATCTCGGTTTCCATGGGTCCGACTCCGAGATCTCCTTCCGCGGCGACTCGGTATTCGCCTTCGGCGACTTTGAACCGGTCCCCTTGCTGGGCTCCAACTAATGGCAGGCAAACCGAAAACAGAGCCCATAGGACTGCAATGCACGCTGGCCGCATAACCGCCTCCTGATCCATCGGCTCCGCACCGTGGCACTCAACTCTCTTACTTCTGCGAGCAGAGAGTCCGATGACAAATTACTCTCGCGAGGAGATTCATGCCACTCACCACCGACATGGCACGTCAAACCATGCCACAGATAAAACTCGGGAGGCATACGCTCCTCTGCGCTGTTGGGGCGCGGCGTACCCCTCCCGACTAAACAGCAACTGAGGTCAAGATCGACACTCCCCTCAGGCCGCGATCTCGAGTTTATCGTCGACATCCCAGACGCCAGGAGCAGACCAGGCTGCTCTCTCAGCCTCGTCGCGCTCCGCCCAGGAACTGACCTTGCCTCGCAGAACAACCTTGTTCTCATCGACTTCGACCGTGATGCGTTCGCCGTCAAGTTCGGCGGCGCGCTTCAGGGCATTCTCGATCTTCACCTTGAGGTCCGACGGAGCGACCACAGCTTTGAGACTGATCAAGTTGCTCACCCCAATTACACCCGTCAGGTCTTGAACGGCCTTTTCAGCGGCCGTCTGTTGAAATTTGTAATCGACCGTTCCTTCGAGGGTCACCCAACCTTGTTGCACCTTCACCTTGATGGCATCTTTGGGTACCCAAACGTGCCATTTGAGTGCATTCAGGGCTGCTTGAGCGATGTCCTGATCGTCGCGTTGATGCACCAAAGGCAGGTCCACCTTCGTCTCATCGGTCACAGCCTTGACCCCGGCTACGCGCTCGGCAGCCTCTGCTGCCGCATATTTTTCGGCATAGTTGCACACTTTGCCTGTGAGGGTGACGATTCCGTCTTTGGCAATCACACCAATGTTTGCGGCATTAACACTGGGCTCGAATTGAAGTTCATCCATGACATCACGTTGAAGCTGGGTATTGGTTTTCATTAGAATTCCTCCTTCAGGAATTGGGTTTGTGAATCACGCTTATCGCGACGTCACCATCACGTTGCGTTTACAGCGCACGAACACCCACCCTCGTAGTACTGCATTTGAATCACCAGATCCGCGGACCTAAAACTTGAAGGACTTGTGCGCTTGTGGGGTAGAATATGCCTCGTCATTGTGACGCGAAATCGTCAGCCCCTGATAAGAGAACCTTGCCCTTTCTTCAAATCGGTACTGCAACTCCCTGGCGTTCTTGGGGATATCGAAATCTCGACTAGATAACAGGAGTTGGTTGATGAGGTGCCGTCAGATTGTATTGAGGCAGAAGATTAATCGAAAACGAGGTTCGCTAACATGGCCGACACTGGAGAAGATCGAGAAATCAAGCAACGTGCAAATGCAAACGAAGCAGTGGTAATCCGGGAAGAGAAGGAGCTTGTGCGGAAAACGAAAGAAGACTTGAATGCAAAGAAGAAATCGCCCGGTCCAAGGTCAGGTCATCGCTTCAAAACCAGGAAATGATGCTTCACTTCAGGGTGTGGAAAAGCGAGCTTTATTCTCGCAGATTTGCGGGGCTGGCGTTATCGGCCGCACTGCTTATGGGTGGCATAGTCCAAGCCCAGGAATCCTCGCCTGTTAACCAAGCATCTTCCGCCGCAATTCGCATTCCCCAGGAACAAGTCCAGCTAAACCCGGCAGTGCCATGCCTGCAGCCGCCGCCGCCGGTGCGGTGGGGGGATTATCACGGAAAGGGCGAAAAAATTATCGGAACGTTTGCTCGAAGGTTGGAACGCAAATCTGTGCATGTACCTCACTACTATAAGCCGCAGGCCATTTTGTGCACCCTCGAACCAAAAGACAAGTTCCTTCTCTTTGTCCACGACACGGTTGATCCGGTTACGTTCATTAATGTCGCGTACAACGCGGGGATTGGCCAGGCGGAAAACAGCGATCCCACTTTCAGGCAGGGCGCAGCGGGTTACGGAAAGCGCTTCGGCGCCGGACTCGCCGGTCAGGCCTCCTCCCAGTTTTTCAAAGACTTTGCATATCCCACGATATTTTCCGAAGACCCTCGTTACTATCGCCTGGTTGGAGGGGGTAGGAGGATACGTCTGTTCCACGCAGCCGTCCACGTGTTCATTGCGCACCGGGAGAATGGCACGCACATGTTCAATTTCTCCGAATGGCTCGGAACGTCAAGCGCTGTCGCGCTGAGCAATCTCTACCGTCCCGACAATAAGCGGGGTTTCTCTCCGGCAGCCCAGCAGGTCGGCTATTCGGTGATCGAGGACTCCGGTTTCGACGTACTTCGCGAATTTTGGCCCGAGATTGCCCGGAAACTCAAATTACCCTTCCGCGGTCAGCCGCCCAAGTGAGCATTCACTCGCGACCGGCGTATAGAGTTGTTCCGCCAAAGCACTCTTGCTGCACTTGCACATCATTTCGGAACGAGTTTATGAGTAGCTGGCCTCCTCCAACTCATTCCTGCCACGCGTCGTGTTCGGGTTTGGTACGCACCGTGAGCACGGGACAGCATGCGCAAGAAATAATTTCGGAGACTTTGTCGCGCAAGTGAGTGGCCCAAGGCTCTTCGGGACGTATATCCATGACGATAAGGTCCGCCCCGATTTCGTCAGCCACCTGAAGAATACGTGCCGTAGAGTTCTTCGCTACCTCAATTCTCAATACCGGCTCCAGGAGAAGATCGCCGGCGTATTCCGGCAAGAGGTTTCGCAGGATCCGTCGGTACTCTCTGAGCCATTCATGATCTGCTTGCTTGGGCTCGTCTTGTTCGATCACGTGCAAAAGCAAAAGCCGAGACTTGTACTGGGTCGCCAGGCGGATCGCATACTGGAGACCATAATGCGACTCCTCCCAGAAGTGGGTGACATAGAGTAGTTGAGCTAGCAACTCACAACCGTTGGGAGAAGATGCATGTGGCCCTACTGTCAGGACAGGACACGTGGCCGTCCGAACAACCTCCTCTGCAACGGATCCGACAAAGAACTTTTTCAGGTCCGACTTCCTGCTGGCGCCCACAACGACCAGGTCAATGTGCTGTGACCGCACAAGGTCCTCGACAGCCTCCGAAACTTCCCCTTCCCGTAACCATGTCCGGTGCGGAAGAGTTCCAACCGCAGTCTCCAGACGATCCAATTGTCGTTGAGCATCCATGTGGGCCTGCTGGCATATCTCGGAGTTTGCCTCTGGCGACGCGATAGCAATCTCTGGAGGACGGATAACATGGACTAGATGAACCACAGAATTGAACTGTCTGGCGAGCGGTACTACGCACGTGAGTGCAGCGAGCGCAGCCGGAGAAAAGTCGGTAGCGACCAAAATATTCTTCAAAGAGATTTCTACGGGAACAGTAAGTTGTGTCATAAATGCTCCTTTTCGCAGGCCGTAGTTGCTTTGAGCGGCTTGCGCCACTCTCGGCAGGAACAATCGCTTCGAATCTTCACTCATTTATAGGTGCACGTGCGGTTCCGGATCCTTATTGATTTCCCGCTGCATCAATTCCCATTTCGAGTCAGTAGGTTACGCCGAGCCCGAGTCTGCAGCATAGATTTAAGCGTTTGGTAGTTTCGCCACTGTGACGGAATAGTGCCGGAGGAGGCAGTTTCAACCGGCGTAATGGGCATCTAGGGCGTCGAACCTAACCCATCGATTTCATGGCAGTTGTTCGCCTGCAAAGCCTTCTCTTCCGATTCGGAAAGAAAGATGCATAGCCAATCGTGCAGTGAACTCAATGCCACACATGAGGAGAACCACATGAACATCGTTATGAAAACGGCCAAGAAGGTAATCCTCGACAAGCTTGAGGCCGAGATCAAGACCGCCGAAGCGAAATTGGAGACGCTGAAAGCCCGGGCTATGACAGCGAAAGCGAACATCGAAATCAAGGCGATCACAAAGCTGCTGACCAGGAAACGGCGGAAGCTGCAGGAATTGAAGAAATCGGACGGCGACCTGAAAGCAAGCAAAAGCTGATCTCGATGCTTGGATCGCAGACTTCGAGAAGTCTGTGAAAGGAATCGAATCGCAGGCGAAGTCAAGCTACCGTGCGCAGGTACTCCCCCCGATTTCGCGGACCCTGGACTGAAATATCTGAATGGAGGAGGAAACATGACCGGACAAAGCACAATGGCCGTACTCCAGCGATCTACAGCGCTGGCCATCGCGGGCGCCATCGTCATGATCGTGCTGGGATTCTTGGCTGTGTTTATGTCCTTTACGACCGGCATCGTCGTCTCCGTTTTGCTCGGCTGGGTCCTTGTCGTCAGCGGTTTCGCATACTTCGCGTATGCTTTTTCTGCACGGAGCGACGGAGAAGTTCTATGGCGCATCCTGATAGGGTTTCTCTATGCCTTCGGTGGGTTCTATCTTTTGGCTAGTCCGCAACTCCTGTTGAAGCCTCTCACATTTCTGGTAGCAGCGATCGTCTTCCTCGAGGCCCTGCTGGAACTCATGATCTTTTCCCAGCTTCGCCCCCGGCCAGGCTCCGGATGGGTTCTCTTTGACGGGATCGCGACCATTTTTCTGGCATACCTGATTTTGCGCTCTTGGCCGTCCCCTTCAACATGGGCCATCGGATTTCTCGTTGGCGTCAAGTTCGTCGTGAGCGGTGTCACCCGGCTTGTGTATTCGGTGACGACCCGCCAGACACTGAAGGCGGTGATCTGATGAGGGTAGCGACTCGCCAATTCTTTGGATGGCTGCTTGTATTTACGAGCTTCGTCGAGGCTGTCGATGCGTTGATGGGTGGGATGCCGGACCGGGGTTGGCGAGCCCTGCCGGCGAAATGGGTTCTCCCGCGATCGCGGCAAGGTAATCGAGTTCTGCTGGTGAGAGGGTCGGCCCCGAGCTGCCGCGCTCAGGGCGGACAAGACGTTCATGGCGTCATCTTAGCCGCGGCAATGTACACAACAACACAGGAGGAGGAGAAATATGGATCGCATGTTGGTAGTGGTTTTTAGCGATATCGGCAAGGCCTTCGAGGCGCGCGATGCATTAAAGAGTCTTGATCGCGACGATAGTATCACGGACTATGCCTCCGCGGTAATCACAAAGAATGCTGACGGCACAACCACGGTCAATGAGGAAAACGACCCCGGTGTGCTTCGAACGGTACTTGGAACTTCCCTGGGGAGCCTGATCGGTCTTCTCGGCGGGCCCACGGGAGTCGCCATCGGCGCGGTAGCCGGATCTCTGGCTGGTGCCACCGCAGATCTGGATAATGCGCGCATCGGCGCTGATTTTGTGGACGAGATTTCGAGAGCGCTGACTCCGGGCAAGTTCGCCCTGGTGGCAGAGATTGACGAGGAGTGGACACCCTGGGTCAACCTGCGCATGGAGGAACTGGGGGGAGTCGTTTACCGCCGCGCTCTTTCCGAGGCTAAGCATGAGGCGAACGCGGAAGACGTCGCTGCCATGAAAGCCGATCTGGCCCAGATGAAAGCTGAGCATGCCCAGGCAAGCGCAGACCACAAAGTCAAGCTGCTCGAAAAGATCAATCAACTGGATACGAAAATTCAGCAGCAACTGCAGAAAGCAAAGCAACGGCGCGAAATCGCCGAGGCTAAGGCTCAGGCAAAAGCCAAAGTGCTGGAGGCGAAGGCAGCACGCGCCCGCAAACAATTGAATACCAAGGAGAAAATAGGATAAATACCCAGAGCCAACACATTTAGCTAAACTATGTAATCCGAGATACGGAGGAAGACAGCGTGGGCGGTATGATCCCATTATCGGACGCTTCTCGACAGCCCAGAAGTTTCCCCGTCATCACGACCGCAATCATTGTCGTGAACGCGCTCGTCTTCGTATTGGAACTGATGGGTGGCGACGAATTCGTAAAACAGTGGTCGGTGATCCCCGCCGATATTGTGGCAGGCCGGCACTGGATTACCATTGTGACGGCGCTGTTCATGCATGCCGGCTGGATGCACATAATTGGGAATATGGTGTACCTATGGGCATTTGGCCCGGAAATCGAAGATGCGATGGGGCGCATACGCTACATCATATTTTACCTGCTCAGCGGTCTGGTGGCTTCGCTGGCGCAGATTGCAGCCATGCCCACTTCCACTGTTCCCAATCTGGGCGCCAGTGGCGCGATTGCGGGTGTGATGGGCGCCTTTTTGATTACCTACCCTAGGGATCAGATACGCGCGGTGCTCTTCCTGGGCTGGTTCGTCCGTATTACCTTTATTCCCGCTGCGCTCTTGATCGGACTCTGGTTTATCATCCAGTTCTTCAGTCAAATCGGCGCCGTGGCAGATGTACAGGGCGGCGGCGTCGCGTATACAGCTCATGTCGGCGGCTTCGTTTTTGGGGTGATTACCGCACGGATCTTTGAGAGGGGCCGCACCGCTGAATCGGGAACTTAGCCATGCCGTCCAATGCAGATGAAGCCCGTGCCGCGATTACCGGCTTGACTGCCCAGGAAGCTGAGGCTCGGCTAGACCAGTTCGGGCCGAATGAGCCGGCAGCGGCACAGCACCATTCCATTCTTGCTGATCTCTTGCATGGGTTCATGAATCCCTTGGTCTTGATCCTGGTGATTGCCGCGGTCGCATCGGCATTTCTGGGCGACAAGGTAGATGCGGCGATTATCGGCGTGATTGTTCTGCTGAGCGCCGCTATCGATTTCAGTCAGACCTATCGTTCTCAACGCGCGGTCGAAAAACTGCGTGCACAAGTTGCCCCTACGGCAACCGTTCTGCGCGACGGGGAGTGGAAAGAACTTCGGCGGCGTGAGGTGGTGCCGGGAGACATCGTCCGCCTTTCAGCCGGAGATCTGGTTCCCGCAGACGCGCGACTCTTGATTGCGCGCGATCTTTACGTTCTGCAAGCATCGTTAACCGGCGAATCGCTCCCCGCCGACAAAGAAGCGACCGGAGAGCCTGCCTCGACCAAAGCGGATGCGCGCAACATGGTCTTCCTCGGCACGTCCGTCGTTAGCGGAACGGCAACCGCAGAGGTCGTGGCGACGGGCGCTAAGACTGCCTTTGGCGATATTGCGGCTCGCCTCGCTGCACGTCCGGGAGCAACAGCTTTCGATCTGGGTTTGCGAAATTTTAGCCAACTGCTCGCGCGAACCGTTTTTTTTCTCGTTCTCTTCCTGATTGTCGTCAGCGTTGCACGCCACCGCGACCCCCTTCAGTCTCTGATGTTTGCCGTTGCGCTGGCAGTTGGCTTGACACCGGAATTCCTGCCCATGATTACGTCGGTGACGCTTTCGAAAGGCGCCGTCGCGATGGCTCATAAGAAGGTGATCGTCAAGCATCTTTCCGCGATTGAGAACCTCGGTAGTTTAGATGTGCTTTGCAGCGATAAAACGGGAACGCTCACCGCTGGAACAATGTCTCTGGATCGCTCTCTCGATCCCTTTGGGAAAGTATCCCAGCGCGCATTGGAACTCGCTTATTTCAACAGCAAGTTCGAGACCGGTATCCGCAGTCCACTCGACGATGTCATCCTCCGTCAGTCTCCGCCAAAGATCGACGATTGCACGAAATGCGACGAGATTCCGTTCGATTTCGAGCGGAGGCGGCTCTCGGTTGTGGTGGAGCGGCAATCCCAGCGAATTCTCATCACGAAAGGTGCTCCGGAGGGGATTTTCCCGCTGCTCTCTGGTTACGAGATCGAGGGCAAAACGGTACCCATCGGCGAAGACGCTACCAAGCGCATGCAACAGACCAGCAATGAGCTGAATAACCAGGGATTCCGCTCATTGGCCGTGGCTTACGTCGAAGTTCCCGTGCTTCCGGACTATTCAGTGAAGGACGAGCGCAATCTGATTCTGGCCGGTTTCTTGAGCTTTGCTGATAAGCCCTTGCCGGACGCCGCCCAGGCTGTGGCTTCATTAAAGCAGGATGGGGTTGAGATCAAGGTTATCTCCGGCGACAACGACCGCGTCACCGGCCACGTCTGCACCGAGGTAGGAGTCGATCCCGGCAAAATCATCACGGGCGAGGACGTGGAGAAGATGACGGACCCGGCGCTATCGCATGTCGTCGAGGAGACGCGTGTATTCGCCCGTATTTCGCCGACGCAGAAAAACCGGATTCTCCTGGCTCTCAAACACAATGGCCACGCGGTGGGATTCATGGGGGACGGCGTCAACGATGCGCCCTCGTTGCATGCGGCCGATGTCGGCATTTCAGTTTCGAGCGCGGTGGACGTGGCTCGCGAGGTTGCTGACGTGATTCTGGTTGAGCCCGGCCTGCGGGTTCTCCACGATGGCATCATCGAGGGACGCAAAGCTTTTGGTAATGTGATGAAGTATTTGCTCATGGGCACAAGTTCGAACTTTGGAAATATGTTCAGCATGGCGGGGGCTTCACTCTTCCTGCCATTTTTGCCCATGCTTCCGACTCAAATCCTGCTGAACAACCTTCTTTACGACTTATCCCAACTCACCATTCCAACGGATAATGTTGACGAGACTTATCTCCAAAAGCCCCAACACTGGGATATTGGCCTGATCCGCAATTTCATGGTGTTCATCGGACCGATCAGTTCCATCTTCGACTTTTTGACTTTCTATGTCTTGTTGCATTTCTTCCGCGCGAGCGAGGCGCAATTTCATACCGGCTGGTTTGTCGAATCGCTCGCAACCCAGACGCTGGTGCTGTTCGTCATCCGCACGGCGAAAAATCCACTGCGCAGCCGCCCTAGCAGTCCCTTGATTGCAACCTGTCTTGCCGCGGTGGCGGTCGGGACTTATTTGCCGTTCAGCCCGCTGGCAGGCGTCCTCGGCTTCACGCCGCTGCCCGCGGCGTACTTTGCTTTTGTTGCGATCGCGACCGGGATCTATCTCTAGCTGGTGGAAGCTGCCAAACGTCTCCTTCTTCGTGGGTCAACCAAGAAGAATGCGGCCAAGCATGGGGAGGCCTTAGTGGTCGCCGCTTAGCCTCGGCTGAGAAGATTTCTGAAAAGGGAAAACGTGAAAGCAGGCGATCATGAAGTTTGGCGTGTTGGCGCTTGACTACGATGGAACTATCGCACGAGATGGTGCGCTGGATTCCGACGTCAAAGCCGCAATCATGGAAGCACGTGCGCGCGGGATCGTGGTGCTGATCGTCACTGGCCGTATCCTCTCTGAGCTAAGGCAAGCTGCGGGAGATCTCGGGTTCGTTGACGCAGTGGTAGCGGAGAATGGGGCAGTTCTCGCGTTCCCAAACGGCCAGTCCAGGCTGTTCGGTCATCCCCCGCCTCAGGTCTTCCTCGACGAACTGCGCCGCCGCGGTATCGGATTTAAAACCGGCCAGTGCATTGTGGAAGCGGATGCTGCTACAGCTCCTCGGATTCTGGCGGTGATCAGGGAATTCGAACTGCCGCTCGTGATGCTGTTCAACCGCAGCCGCCTCATGATCCTTCCCCAGGCGATTAGCAAGGGCACTGGCGTGCGGGAGGCACTGAATACACTTCGTCTCTCGGCCCACAATGCGATTGCGATCGGGGACGCCGAGAACGACCATGACCTCCTCGCAGAGTGCGAGATTGCCGTGGCCGTCAGCTGGGGCAGCGCGGCACTCCAAGCGGAAGCGAACGAGATTGTGCGTGGAGATGGCCCGCGTGCCGTGGCGGCTTATATCCTTCAAGCAGCGAAAGAGACGAAGTTACCTATCGATCGAATTGGCCGGCATCGAATCAGCCTGGGCATGGCGGAGGACGGACGCCCCCTCGCAATCGCCGTCCACGGGCGGAACATTCTAGTCGTGGGAGAACCACAAACCGGCAAATCTTGGGTCACCGGGCTGTCGTGCGAACAGATGATTCTCCAAGGTTACTGTGTCTGCGTGATCGATCCCGAAGGCGACTACGGTGGGCTGGAATCGCTGCCTGGCGTGGTCGTACTTGGAGGTGAAGGTCTGCCGCCGGACATACCCGACGTGGCTCGCGCGCTCGGGCACTTCGATATGAGCGTCGTCATCGATCTATCGCGCATACCATACGAAGAAAAGGTGAGTTATCTCAAGGCACTGCTGCCGATGCTGGCTTCCCTCCGGCAAAACACGGGTCTGCCGCATCGAATTATCGTCGATGAGGCTCATTACTTCCTTCGTGAGCCTAACGTCAAGCAATTGTTGGATCTTGGGTTGGGGGCATACACGCTAATCACCTATCGCCCGTCCGACCTGCACCCCGATCTTCGCAGAGGCATTGAAGTGGTTGTAGCTAAACGCTTGACCCATCCGCAAGAGGTGCAAACGCTGCTGACGATGGTTAAGAACAGAAACGTCGAACCTGAGTGGACCACCCTTTTGGCAACGCTCCCCGTCAGCGAGGCTGCCCTCTTACCTGGGGCGAAGGAAGCTGAAGGAAGACTGCGGCGGTTTACGCTCTTGCCTCGATTGACCCCGCATGTCCGGCACCGGACGAAGTATTTCGATGTCCAACTGGCCGGAGGGCAGGAGTTCGTGTTCACGGATAACGGGAAAACCATTGGGCCTCCGGCTCGATCCTTGAAGGAGTTTGTCTCTTTGTTGGCGAGCACACCCGTGGAGTCACTCGCGGAACATGCGCGCCGAGGAGACTTCTCCCGATGGATTGCGAATGTGTTCCACGACAATCGCTTGGCATCGGACGTTCGCAAAATCGAACAACGATATCGCATCGGCCATCTACGCGACGTGCGTCGGCCGATGGCAACCCTAATTCAGGAGCGCTACGGACTCTCCCGCTGAACAGGCTCAACTAGTCTTGAGCCCCATCCCAGTCCTCTAGCGATTCGCTATGCCTGTGCTTGCCACTGCGTTTATCGCCTGCTGGATTCGTTCGGGATCTCCAAGATAATAATGACGAACAGACTTGAGCTCGTCATCCAGTTCCTGCACTAGCGGTACACCGGTGGGAATGTTCAGATCAACAATCTGGTTGTCTGGGACGTCCTCTAAGTACTTCACCAGAGCCCGCAGGCTGTTGCCGTGGGCAGCGATTAGCACCTGCTTCCCCGATTGGATGCTAGGGGCAATCAGTTCATGCCAGCACGGCATGAAGCGCGCTACCGTGTCCTTGAGGCATTCGGTGAGGGGAAGTTCTTGTTTTGGTATGTCTTTATAGCGTGGATCCTTCCCAGGATAACGTGGGTCTATCTCGTCCAGCGCCGGGGGGCGAATATCATAACTCCGGCGCCAGAGTTTCACCTGCTGCTCGCCGTACCTCGCTGCCGTTTCAGCTTTGTTGAGACCCTGCAACGCCCCGTAATGTCGTTCGTTGAGCCGCCAGTCGCGTTGAACTGGAATCCACATGAGGTCCATCTCGTCCAACACGATCCATAGCGTGCGGATCGCCCGTTTCAACAGCGAGGTGAAGGCGATGTCGAAGCTATATCCCTGTTTCTTAAGCAGGAGGCCCGCTTCCTTGGCCTCTTCCTTCCCCTTTTCCGATAGGTCAACATCCGTCCAACCGGTAAACAGGTTTTCTTTGTTCCAGACGCTCTCTCCGTGGCGAAGCAGGACGATTTTATGCATTTCAATACTCCTGTTCTTGGAGAAGTTTACCAGTACATCTGCCCCGGCATTGTCATTTCACATCGTCGGCGTCCGCCGGACTGGTACCGGGTTTGTGGTAGCTGAAATAAGTGATGTCATCCTGCTCATAATGGGGGAAGAGGAGAAGCACTTTGGCTTTTGCCTGCATCGAAAAATGGTTCGGCATCCACAGGCCAGTCGCGATGGGCACTTGTTCAAGTTCGAACTGCGTTCCTGGCTCTATCCGTGCGATGAAACCCTCGATCCAGACTGGACGCACAACTTCAGCTTCTGCTTTCACCCAGTGGAAATTGACGGCATCGATCCAGAGCGTGCCTTGCATGCCAGTCAATGCTTTGGCGTATCGGTTGGGAGGACGATAATCTGGTCGCGGTGTACCTTTCAAGACGTAGACTTCATGACGCCCCAGCATTTCCTTTCCCATTAAAGTGAAATCAAGCGCTTTAGTCAGTTCCCCTGTCAATGCGTGGTCCCGATCGATTTCTCTCTGATATTTCCCGACCCGTTGCTCGCGTTCGTCCGGACTTTCCTGCTGCCGCTGTGCAATCGCCTTTTGGAATCGGCGCCGCTGTTTGGCTTCATCCGCCGCTGGTAAGGGTTTGTCGTCAATTGCTATCAGCCGTTCATATCTGGATCCTGCAATCATGATTTCTTCATATGTCTTACTGTTTTCGCCATCTCGTTCACGCTGGGTATAGTCATAACCAGGGGCGAGGTCCCAATCGCTTCGGTTGACTTCGACTGAACGCTGGATAATCTCTTTTGCTCCGAGCTCTTGCGCCGATCCCGAAATGCCGGCCAGGAAAGATGCAAACAGCACGGCACATAGCAGCTGACGAGTCGGTCTTATTGATATTGCTGAGAGCATTCAGGACAGCCTCCACAGAACATTCGAGCAACATCCCGAGACAACACAGTCCATCCCAAGCTTAGCTCGCCACTCGATATGGAACTTCAACCCGTTTGCCATCGGCAGGAGATCCTGGGCTCTGGCTATTCCCCAGTGCCGCTTTCACGTCATTACCGCTCACGGTCTCTTGCTTCAGTAGTTGCTCGGCCAATGTCTTCAGGGCCGGCCGATGCGTTTTCAATAATTCCTGGGCACGCTGATATTGTTCGGTCACAAAACGCTGGACTTCTCCGTCGATCACTTGACGAGTCTCTGGACTGATCTGGCTGTTGTCCTCGACCGATCCGCCCAGGTATTGGAGCTGTTGACCTGCGTAGCGCACCGAGCCGAGCTTATTGCTCATGCCAAATTCGGTGACCATGCGGCGGGCCAGTTCAGTCGCGCGCATAATATCGTCACTGGCCCCGGTGCTGATGGTCGCGAACTCCACGAGTTCGGCGGCGCGGCCGCCCAACATAACCGCGATTCTGTCCTTCAGTTCGTCGATCGTGAGCAGATAGCGGTCTTCGGTCGGCATCTGCATGGTGTAGCCTAAGGCGCCACGGCTATGTGGAACGATGCTGATCTTGCTGACCGGTTCGCCATGCGGCACCAGCTCAGCCACCAGTGCGTGGCCAGACTCGTGGTACGCAACCGTGGTTCGTTCCTGCTCGTTCATCACCCGGCTCTTTTTCTCGGAACCTGCAATCACGCGTTCGATAGCAGCCTCGAAATCATCCAGTGTGACTGCCTCGGCCTTGCGCCGGGCAGCGCCTAACGCCGCCTCATTCATGGCATTCGCCAGATCGGCGCCGCTGAAACCAGCCGTGATTCTGGCGGCCCGATCCATGTCAAAGTCGGCCGCCAGCTTTACACCCTTGCTATGAATCTTCAGAATTTCCACTCGACCGATGAGGTCCGGATTGCCAATGGCGATCTGGCGGTCAAAGCGGCCCGCACGCAGAAGGGCCGGGTCGAGCACCTCTGGACGGTTGGTGGCAGCCATGATAATCACTGGCGCGCTGGTGTCAGTTTTGAACCCATCAATCTCGGCCAGCAACTGGTTGAGAGTCTGTTCGCGCTCGTCATTGTTGCCCAGACGCATCACGCCTCCCCGGCTCTGACCAATGGCATCAATCTCGTCAATGAAAACGATCGCAGGAGCTGCCTTGCGCGCCTGCTCGAACAGGTCTCGCACGCGTGCCGCACCGACTCCCACAAACATCTCAACGAATTCGGAGCCGCTGGTCTCGAAGAACGCGACCTGCGCCTCGCCCGCCGTAGCCTTGGCCAACAGCGTCTTGCCGGTGCCCGGAGGCCCGACGATCAACACGCCCTTGGGGATTCGCCCGCCGAGTTGAGCGAATTGGTCTGGCGCCTTCAGAAACTGAATGATCTCCTGGAGCTCGGCAATAGCTTCATCCGCTCCGCCCACATCTTTGTATGTAACCGTAACATCCTCGGGCTTGACCTCAACGGCTTTGCTCCTGCCGACCCCAAACATGCCGCTCAGCCCTCCGCCGGCGGCCCCGGCCGCTCGCTGGTAAGCCACATACCAGAAAACGCCGAGTAGCACGAGCGGCAGAAGATTCAACAAAATGCCAGCAAGGGGATTCGGCGGCCGCTGGAAGTTATAGGTTACATTTGCGTTTTGTAACTCTTCAATCAACTTCGGGTCGCCGGCAGGCGCAGGTATGGTATTGAATGGGACGACCGCAGGAGAACCGTCGGTCTTGGGGTTTTTCATCTCACCAACGATGCCCCTTTCGCCGATGGTTGCCTTCACGATTTGAGCATCAGCCAGCTTTTTCTTGAAATCGCTGTAAGGAATTTCCGCGTTCCGTGTCATAGGAGCTACGACGAATAGCTGGAACAGCCACAAGACAATTAGGCCCGTGATTAAGTAGCTGATGGCATAACGAAATTGACGCCGACTTTCCTCCTGGCGCTTCTTTTCATCGTCGTGTTTTTTGGATGACGATCCCGGTTCGTTCATAGTTCACCTCGTTCACTTGGCTCTGCTGGCGGGTAATCTGCTTGGTCGCCATGAGCATCGATCTGATTCTATACGTGCGGAGAATTACCGCCGTGTGTCTTCGGCTTGTATATCCTCTAAGTTAGGTGCAGGCGCCCACTCCGCTCGCTCTTCTGGCAGGTCAGCTACCTTCGTCAGTCGGGCAGTCAACTTGTTTCCGGGATCGCCCACAACACTCGCCGTTGCTCTCATCGTATTTCCTTCCACGGCTCCCGAAAATTCAAGCTCGTAGTCACCATGCATTCCCATTACGTTGAATCCCGAAACAAACGGATGTACAGTAATCTTGCCTTTGACGTTGGAATCGCCATCATAATTCCCCATAAACGTGCGCCCGCTATCACCGCCAAATATTCTCCCTTTTGTGAATATCGCCACGCCAGAGCTCACTCCGGTAGCCCCATTGAATTCCACAGTCCAAAATGTTTCATCCATGTTTGTGTTCCTCCATGCTCGGGTTGAATTCCGCCCTTGAGCTATGTTCGGGGATATCCTCCACTGAATTCATCCCGTGTGCTGCCACGATCTGCTGAACGATCAAACGCATCATCGACTCGGTTGCGATCAGTTCAACTCCGGCCCTGGCCATCTCCATCAACAGTGCCTTACCCTGATCATCTACGAAGTCCACACCGTCCAAATCCACTGCGAAGGTTTTCCCAGTCGCACGGCCGCTGGTTGATCGCCAGCATCTCTCGAGTTCGATGACCCAAGGTCCCTTTAGCTTGCCTTCGACTCGAAATACGACTTCGTCGCCCCGCTCTTCAACCGTAACCCTTAGCATGGTTTTGATCTTGCATCTTGACGACCAAGCAAGAAAGGTCGCTTAATTGGCTGGAAGCATTCTAGGCATGGGGTTTATAGCCAACACCGGCGAACATCACAAACCGTGCGCAGTGCCCGCCACCGATGACATCTCGTCAGAGTGACGAGGAAGTTCCCAAGTTTGGAAGGACTCGACAGGAATTCCTGGTTTCAGGCCAACTGCCCATACGATTTAATCCAACGGAGCAAAGCTGACTTAGGCCAAGTCACTTGCGAATCATGCCAAATTAGTGTGCCAGGCCAAATGCTAGAACCGTGCTTCTATGCTCCCATCGTCACTTTGGCGGCATAACGCCGATTCTCTACCAATCTTTTCGGCGTCTGGAATTCTTCCAAAAGCACGCAAGTCCTCTTTTTTCTTGCAATTACTGAGAATCGGGGAACCTCTGCGAGTTGGTCCCCACCGTGCTATTTGACGCACGAAGTTGATTTGTTTCCCAGCAATGTGTCCTTTCTAAGGAGTTGCGTATGGTTTCCAAATGCGCTAACCCGAACTGCCGTACGCCATTTCTTCACTTCGGGGAAGGCGCACTCTTCCTTCTTGAGGCAAATTACAACTCCGAGCCTTCGATGGGTATTGAGGACATGAGCGTAGTACGCAGGCAGCCGCATAGGCTCGAGAACTTCTGGCTGTGTGACAACTGCGCTTCCAAGTTCATCGTCAGAGTGATTCGGGGCAAGGCGGAAGTCGTTCCTCGAGAAGATATGGCAAAGCCCTGGTCATCAACAGGCACGCGGGCGGATTGGATTCTCTAAGGACAGCCTAGGATTCTATAAACTCGAAGGAGGGCAGCTAAATCGAAAGCGCCAGCTTGATTGTCGCAGATGGACGACGCGGCCACTCATCGGTGGCTTTTTCGTATGGGTGCTCAGGTAGTAATTCAAACTGAAAATAGGAGATGACTTATGGATCGAGTGCTAGTGGTGGTTTTTGATAATGAAACCAAAGCGTATGAAGGGGAAAAGGCGCTTTTGCAACTGGACGCCGAAGGCAGCATCAGCGTCTACGCTCACGAGGTAGTTGCGAAGCAAGCAGATGGCACCGTAACGGTAAAACAAGGGCATGGCCCCGGGCCGGTCGGCACTCTGGTTGGCACCGCGCTCGGAAGCATCATTGGTCTGTTGGGCGGCCCAGCAGGCGTTGCCATCGGCGCTGCCTCGGGCTTTGTTGCGGGCGGGCTCGCCGACCTGAATAACGTTCGCGTTGGGCAGGATTTTATCGACGATGTCAACAAGCAGTTGGTGCCGAACAAAGTTGCCCTGGTCGCCGAAATTAAAGAGAACTGGATCACGCCCGTGGATAGCTGCATGGAGCCGCTCGGAGGAATTGTATTCCGTCGCGCTCTTTCGGATGTAAGACACACAATCCACGAAGAAAACGTCAAGGCCATGAAGGCTGACCTCGCCCAAATGAAGGCCGAGCGTGCCAAGGCTCACGCCGTCCGGGAGAAAGCAAGGCTCCAGGATAAGATCAAGCAGCTCGACTCCAAGATACAAGCTGAGCAACAAAAGGCCAAAGACCAACGCGAGGCTGCGGAGCGCCAGGAGCAGGCTAAGATCCAAATGCTCAAGGCGAAAGAAGCGGCTCTGAAGGCTAAGGCGTCATAACGCGAAACGCCGCAGCTTGGCTGTTTACGCACCTGTCGAAAGGGAGGTCGAGGAGACCTCCCTCTTGGAAACAAAATACGCAACGTAAGGAGGACGAGATACCGGCACCAGACTTACGATGGGGAATCGAGAAGTATTCCGCCTGGAGCAATTTCATGGGCATGGTGATCGCCGCCTGGAAATGTTCCTGACCGTTATGCCTTGGCAATGGCTCTTCGATCATCACATTATGAGTGATTGGACTTGAGTATCCCGTTATCCGCAGTTGCTTGTTTTTCTTAAAGAAGGTCGCGGATGCGCTCCAACATAAAACTCGGAAGAATCTCTGGAATCGAGATCGGGCTTCATTACAGCTGGTTTATTATCGCTGCCCTGATCGTGTTCTCCCTGGGCGAACACTTCCATCAGGTAAACCCGAATTGGGGTAGCGGCCAGATCTGGATCGCTGCGCTGGTCACTGCAGCCCTGTTCTTCGTCACCCTCCTGTTGCATGAACTCGCCCATTCGCTGGTGGCCCAAGCCCGCGGGTTGAAAGTCACGTCAATTACTCTTTTCGCGCTCGGGGGTGTTTCCCAGATGCAGGACGATGCCACCGATGCGAAAACAGAATTCTGGGTTGCGATCGCTGGACCGATCGCCAGCCTGATTATCGGTTTTGGATGCCTCGCGATCGCGCTCGGCCTTGGCTGGCACCATTCCACCGAGCCGCGGACTGCAGCGACTGGAGTCATGGTTTGGCTGGGGTATATCAACATTGGTCTTGCGGTCTTTAACATGATCCCTGGCTTCCCGCTCGATGGTGGGCGGGTGTTCCGCGCAATCGTATGGGCGATTACCAGGAACGCAGATCGCGCCACCCGCATTGCCGCTCGCGTCGGCCAAGTCGTGGCCTTTCTGTTCATTCTCGATGGGATAGTGAAGTTCTTCTCCGGCGATGGGTTCAGCGGCTTGTGGATCGCGTTCATTGGCTGGTTCCTGATGGACGCGGCCAAGGCCACCTATGACCAGGTGGACATTACGGCTGCGCTTCGCGGGGTTCGAGTCTCCGAGGTGATGTCGCACGACTGCATCACTGTCAATCGCGGAATGAGTTTGCAGGAGTTCGTTAACACCTATCTTCTGACGACCGGCGAGCGGTGTTTCGCGGTGGAGGATCAGGGCCACTTCGTGGGCCTTATTACTCCCCGCGATGTGGGCCGCATCCCGCGCGACCGTTGGGACAAGACCACTGTGCGCGAAGCCATGTGTCCGCTGCAGAAGCTGCATATCGTCAATCCTGACACGCCGGTTCTGGATGCGCTGAAACTCGTGGCCAACAATAATGTCAATCAGTTACCGGTGGTCACGAATGGTATTTTGCAAGGAGTTGTCTCCCGTTCCCAGCTCCTGCAATTACTGCAGGTTCGTTCTGAGCTTCGACTCCCGGCCGCGTATCCTCCGTCACTACATCGTCACGAGAACACGAGAGCGTCATGAATGGAATGTCGCAGAAGGCCGAGGTCTTGTACAAGTACGAGGCGACTTCGGAGAGGAGAACGATCATGGCACAACTGATGCTTCCCAGACCGCCTAGCGTCGAAAAGCAGAGCTTGCGTTCCATGACTGAACAATCCAAGAACGGAGATTCAGTAGAGAAGCCCAAGCTACTGACCGACTTTTACGGAGAGGACCGCCATGAACTGGTGCAAAAACTGGCTTACCAGCACTGGGAAGGAAGAGGCTGTCCGCTCGGTTCGCCAGAAATCGACTGGTTCGCAGCTGAAAAGGCCGTGCGTTTGTACCTGTTGGATTCAGGAATTGAGCTCGGGCCAAACCAAGGGCTGTATTGCTGACCGAAAGGTTCGACCAGTGCTCGGGGAGACGGACAATGAATACATTTGAACTACTTCGGAAAGCGCTTTTGTACCTCACCGCTGCGGCGTTGTGCCTCTTGGGGGTTGGGATTGCAACCACCCCATTAGCGGCTCAAGCGCAGAATCAGGACGAAGAACTGCAACTGGGGCAGGAAGTTTTCAACGAACTCAAGGCCAAGGCCGAAATCATCGAATCCTCCCCTCTATACGACCAGTTGAGACCAATTGCAGATGCGATCACTCGGTCAGCGCAGCCGCGATACAACCACCCGTTCAAGTTTTATCTGGTTCATGAACCTCAGCCGAACGCATTCGCCACTCCGGGCGGCAACGTGTATGTTGTCGATTCGCTCCTCTATTTCGTAAAGAATACTGACGAGCTCGCCGGAACGTTGTGTCACGAGGTTTCCCATACCATCCATCACGACACCATGACATTGATGGAGAAGCAGCAGAAAATCGCGGAGCGGGAAATCGGAGCCGCCATTCTTCTGGGTCCCACCACCGCGCATGTGTTGGCCATCGCTCTCCTGGGCGCGCTGCATTCCCTCAGCTACTCCCGGGATGTGGAATCCCGAGCCGACCTTACTGGCTCCGACGTGTGTGCCGCCGCCGGATACAACCCTTGGGGACTCGTATGGCTATTCCAGGACTTCAAAAACGCCAACACCGCCCAGGTACCGCAGCTCTTATCCGATCATCCCAATAACCAAAATCGGATCGAAGCCTTAGAACAGCACTTCCGCAAGAATCCGTCAGTCTTCAAAAAGTTCAACCCGGATCCGAGGTCGGCTACTCCGTTGGCAGTTCCCGCCAAGGCTCCGGAGGTGTTCTTGCGCTGAGAATTGAATTCCAACCGTGCTGCCGAAACCGGTGAAAGCCGAATAACGGCGGTGCGCCATAAAAGAAAAAGAAAAGGAGAAACGCAATGACCTATTTTTCTGATGTCTTCGCCGCTGGCCTCGAGCAAGTCAGGAGATCCTGGGGCTGGTTCCTCGTGTTCGGCATTCTGCTGATGATGCTTGGCGTCGTGTGCGTCGGCAAAGCGCAGACCGCAACCAGTTTTTCGATCCTGGCGCTGGGCTGGGTACTTGCGATCAGCGGAGTAATGTGGCTGGTCAATTCGTTCTTTGCCTTCAGCTGGCACGGATTTTTCCTATACCTGCTGAATGGGCTCATCCGCGGAGCCGCCGGATACGTCCTGATTCGTCACCCGGACGCAGGTGCCGAAGGAGTGACCATGCTGCTCGCTATACTCTTCATCGTGGGCGGGCTGTACCGCGCGATCGGGTCGAGTATTATTCAGTTCCCCAGATGGGGATGGATGATGTTTTCGGGACTAGTCTCCGTCGCCCTCGGCATCTATGTTCTGACCATTTGGCCTTCAGTGAGTGCCTACTTCTTCGGCATAGTAATCGGCATCGATCTCATCTTTGATGGCGCTGCCTTGACAGGTTTTGCGGGTGCGATTCACAGCTTGCCCAAGGTGCAAGGCAGAGATGCCTCCAAAGCAGCCTGATGATGAGTGGAGTCGGAACCGGAGCTATTCCCACATCGAGCCAACATTCCATGCGATGGCACAACCCTGAAAGACGCGCAGAATGAATGTTCTGGACTCTACCTGATGTTACGAATGCGGGTGAAAGGGCGTTGGATGCGCTTCTGGCTCGCGTATGAGAATTCTCTCTCTCTTAACAGTAGCCAACCCGGTATGGAAATGGATGCACCGCCTGGGAGGACCTGGGTTGATCCTCCTGGGCATCGCCGACAATACTCCTTTCATCTCGGTCCCGGCGGGAAGCGTGGAGATATTCGTCATCCTGCTTGCCGCACATCGCCATGAATTCTGGGTCTATTACGCCTTCATGGTTACAGTAGGGGAGGTGCTTGGCGGCTATCTGACCTACCGCTTGGCCGAGAAAGGCGGCCAGCAGACTCTGGAAAAAAAAGTGGGGAAACCGCGCGCAGAAAAACTCTACCGGCACTTCGAGAAACGCGGTTTCATCACGGTGTTCACCGGCTCGATCTTGCCGCCGCCGTTCCCTTTCACTCCCGTCCTGATGGCCGCCGGGATCATGCAGTATCCGCGCAAGCAGTTCTTCTCGGCGCTGAGTGCGGGGCGTGCCGTGCGTTACTTTACCGTGGCCTATTTGGGCAGCATTTATGGCCGCCGAGTAATCAGCTTCTTCTCGCGGTACTATCGGCCAACGCTGTATTTCCTGATCGCGCTGGCAGTGATGGCCGGCATCGGCGCTCTGATCTACTTCAAATGGTACCGGCCCAGGGCACAACGTGAAGAACGCGAGCGGGGCGAGCCAATTGACAAATTTCCCGTCCCGGGCCGGCACCGGCGAGCTAAAGACGGTGGCCCCGCGCAAGGCCAGCGGGAACGAGTGAATCGCCACAGTGCCTGATCGAGTTGGCATGGTGCGATTGCTATGAGAGAAATAAACGGCGTCATCGTGGACCGCTACCAGGAATTGCCCGAACCACAATTTACCGACGAGCGGGCACATGCGGAGAAACTGTTGGGGAAGCGTTACCGGTGGTGGCAAAACCCATTGGGGGAGCGTCAGCTAAGGCTGGGCGATGACTTGATTACTCCGCTTTTCTTCCGCATCTGCGTTGATTTGATGACCGGCCTTCGCGCCGTCGGCGAGTCCGCCGAATCCGGCAAAGCGCCGCTGGGATAGGCGCCTGCAATGGCGCATCGATGCCCGTTCTCCTCCCGCAGGGTTGCGGAATCGTTGAAATCGTCATCGTGACGCGATCTCGCCACACATGCTTTCACTGGATGGCGGCATAGTAGTTCCCTCTCTCCATTGGGCCGTAACTCCTTGGCTTCTTAGGCTTCTTTTCTATTAGTCCCCTCACGATTGTTCATAGGTTTTGGCCACCCGAATGCCCAGCAGGAAAGTTATGCAAATGGTCCTTACATCCGCAAATGAATTCGCAAAAAGGACGGTCGAATACGTCCAGAACTACACATTGTTTAGCTGGCAAGCTATTGCCAATGTGGTTGCTAAACGCCGCTACCTTGCGGACACTATAGAGCAGGCCGATTTGGTCGGAGTCGGAGCCTTGCCGATTGTAATGCTCACGGGCATATCAATGGGCGCCGAACTGGGCTTGAATAGCGCCAACACTCTGCAGAGATTCGGGGCGCTTACCCTGATCGGACAGTTGGTGTCGGAGGGAATGATTCGCGAACTGGGACCGCTTATCACTGGTCTCATGGTCGCCGGCCGAAGTGCCTCTGGCATGGCAAGCGAACTCGGTTCCATGATCGTGACCGAGCAAATCGACGCCATGCGCGCTTTGGGTGTCGACCCGATGAAGAAATTAGTCACCCCTCGCGTCGTCGCGACCGTGTTCATGATCTTTTTTCTCACCATCATCTCCGATTTCTTCGGACTGTTCGGAGGCGCCATTATTTCCACTTCGCTGTTCCGCATGGATTGGCACGAATACTGGAGCTCGGCCGTCCAGATTCTCGACTTCGGGGATGTGTTCATGGGGCTGGTGAAGCCTTTGCTGTTTGGTTTCATTATTTCGACGGTCGGCTGCTATTACGGCCTCACGGTACGCGGAGGGACACAAGGCGTAGGCCGGGCGACCACACAGGCGGTAGTGACTTCTTCAGTGCTGATTCTAATAATGGATCTATTAGTGACCAAACTGCTGATGGATATCTGGGAGCGATTCCCGGTGCTGAGCTGATAATCGGAGCGATCACGGAGGCACCAGGGGGTTCTTCGGCTGCTGATTCTGATGACTGATTACAAAAAATAGCGCAATTTTCCGGCCTCATCGAAATCGTCATTGTGACGCGATCTCGCCACACATGCTTTTACTAGATAGTGGGGTGACAGGTTCTTTCTCTCTGTTGAACCGTATCTTCTTGGCTTCTTTGGGTTTTGTCCCATTGTCCATCCATTGTTCTCCACAGGACTTTGGTTGCCCGAATGCCTTGGCAGGGATGCTGCACTTTGCAGAAACAATATATCCATACTTTAAGGTTAACTCGAGGAGGATTTGTGGCAGACAAGATGAACAAAACGGTTGTTGTTTACGTCGCGACTTACGCGAATCTCAATGAAGCGAAGGCAGACTACGAGGCGGTGAAGCAGCTTCATTCTGCAGGCATAATCGGCACGTATGATGCGGCAGTTATCAGCAAAGACGCGACCGGTAAAGTGACGATCAGCAAGACCGAAAAACCGACCCAATACGGGGCATGGACTGGCCTCGCAGTCGGGGTGCTGGTCGGCTTGTTCTTCCCCCCATACCTTCTATGGGAAGCCGCGATTGGAGCAGCTGCGGGAGCTCTGATTGGACACTTTTGGCGAGGACTGTCGCGCTCCGATATGAAGCAGATCGGCGACACGCTCCAGGAGAGCACTGCAACCCTGATCGTGATTGGCCAGTCGAAGTTGCAAGAGGCCCTGCGGGATGCCACTAAGCACGCCGTGAAGCAGTTTGAGAAGGAACTGAGCACCGACGTCAAGAGCTTTAACAAAGACCTGACGGAAGCCGTCGATCAGTTGCTGGCGCAAGAACCGATGACCGAAAGACGCTCAGCCTAGCAGCTCGTTAACTCTAGAGTTAGCAGGGGATTTCTTGCCTGAGTTATCGCTGCTCTTCACTGCACCTGTTTTCAAAGATGACGGGGGCGCATAACTGCATCCCGATGAGCATGATTGCGGGATGTTCTATCGGAGAACAAAAACATAAGAATGTGAACCTTCACGAGGGATAAGGACAAATCCCGTGGACAGTTGGCACAGCGCGGAGGGCTCTTCATCTCATCTGGGGGTGACCTGGATTGAGGAAGAGCAGGCTTTCAACTTCGCCCTATATTCGAAGCATGCCGCGGAAGTGACTCTGTTGTTGTATTCCAAGAGCGACCTTGTTCACCCACTCCACGAGTACAGGTTCAATCCCTTGATAAATAAGTCTGGTCGAGTCTGGCATTGCCGGCTCAAGGCTGCCGCGATTCCCGACGCCCACTATTACGCCTACAAGGTCGCCGGACCCAATGAGCCCGGCACTGGGAATCGCTTTGATAACCAAAAGATTCTCGTCGACCCGTATGCGAGATCGTTGTTCTTTCCCCCGCACTTCAGTCGTCAAGCCGCCGAGCTACCCGGGGGCAACGCGGGGAGAGCCCCACTTGGAGTAATCGCCGTCGAACACAACTTTCCTTGGGATGGCGACCAACCACCTATCCACACATCCGACCTGGTTATCTATGAACTGCATCTCCGTAATTTCACAGCTCAGTCGAACTCCGGCGTCGCTCCCGACAAACGCGGCACCTATGCCGGCTTGGTAGACAAAATTCCCTACCTGCACGAACTGGGAATTACTGCCGTTGAACTGATGCCGGTGACTCAACGGGACCCGCAGGAAAGTGACTGCTGGGGCTACATGCCCTTCAGTTTCTTCGCGCCTCACCACGGGTACGCCAGCAGGAAACCGACTCATGAACTGATGCATGAATTCCGCGCCATGATCCAGGCACTGCATGCCGCTGGTATCGAAGTGATCCTCGACGTTGTCTACAACCACACCACGGAAGGAAACGAAGAGGGGCCGACCTACAATTTTCGGGGCATAGACAACAGCACATATTACCTTCTGGACGCGGACAGGCGACACTATTGCAACGACACCCTTACGGGAAATACGCTGAACTGTGCCAACCGTTACGTGCGCAAGATGATTATCGACAGCCTATATTTTTGGGTGCAGGAAATGCATGTGGATGGGTTTCGTTTTGACCTAGCCTCCATCTTTACCAGGAATGAAGACGGGTCGATCAATGTCGAGGATCCCCCGGTAATCGCAGAGGTCAGTGCGGCTCCGGACCTGGGCAGGATCAGGCTCATTGCCGAGGCCTGGGATCCGGGGAGCTATCAGCTGGGTCGAACGTTTCCGGGCATCTCCTGGTTGCAGTGGAATGGCAAGTTTCGCGATGACGTGCGCGCATTCGCGAAAAGTGATCCCGGCATGATCAGCCAATTGATGACCCGCTTATATGGGAGCAGTGATCTTTTTCCCGACGACGTCATGAATGCCTACCACCCCTATCAAAGCGTCAACTTCATCACCTCCCACGACGGATTCTGCCTTTATGACTTGGTGGCATACAACGACAAGCACAATGAAGCCAACGGCCATAACAACCGCGATGGCACCGACCACAACTTAAGTTGGAACTGCGGCTGGGAAGGCGACGAAAACGTACCCATTGAGGTAATGACTCTTCGCAAACGCCAAGTAAAGAACTTCTGCTGCCTGCTGTTTCTTTCCAATGGGACACCCATGTTCCGAGCAGGCGATGAATTCATGAACACACAGAAGGGAAATAACAATCCATACAACCAGGATAACGATGTCACGTGGCTCAACTGGGACCTGCTGGCGAAGAACCGAGACGTTTTTCGCTTCTTCAAGCTTATGATCGCGTTTCGCAAATCCCACCCGTCTATATCGCGCAGTCGGTTTTGGAGAGAAGACGTACGCTGGTACGGCGTCGGTGAAAGCCCCGATACTTCATTCGATTCTCACACCTTGGCCTTTTGTCTACATGGTGCGTCGCAGAATGACGGTGACCTGTATGTAATGATCAACGCATTCTGGGAAGACCTCATGTTCGTGGTCCAGGAAGGCCAGGCAAGTGAATGGCGGCGCGTTGTAGATACGAGTCTGTGCGAACCGCTCGACTTCTGTGAACCGGGAACAGAAGAAGCCCTAAGCAGCCTGAACTATAGCGTCAAAGCACGTTCGGTAGTGGTTCTGGTTAGGCCCGCGGTCAAAGACGATTCTGTTGCCTTCTCGCGCTGAACCATTTCACGATCAAAATACCTTTTGGAATAGATGGTTTGAGTGACAATGTGACGGCCATCACATTCGTTTGGGAGAGATGCTATAGCAGTTGTCGTCCTGGGACCGGACTGTCATAATGTCAACGATTGAAATCTCTAGCGCTTTCGACACTGGACCTCGGGAGGTCAAAGGATGAGCTCTTTGCCGATACCTGACCATTCATTCAACTTCCGGGCGTCATCGAGCGCAAGAGCAGAACTGCAACGCGAACACGACCGGCTGAAGCTGCTCCTGGAGATGACGAATACCCTGGCCTCGAATCTGGAGCTTCGCGACCTCCTGCGCGCGGTCGCGGCGAGTATCCGGCAAGTCATGCACTTCGACGGCGTCGCGGTCTGGCTGCCGGATGTGGAGCAGGTCCAATTGCGCCAACTCGCTATGGATTTCCCGGAAAGCAAGGGATTCTTGACGGAGGATTTGCTGCAGCCGGTCGATGGGTCCGCGATAGGCAGCGTATTCAAGACTGGCAAGCCCCTCGTAGTGGATGTCATTAATGAGCAGGGGGCTGACATGGCGACTCCACTGTCTCGTGCAGAAGGCCTGAAGTTTATCTGTGCTCTACCCCTGATTAGCCGAAGCCGGACGCTCGGTGTTCTGACGCTTGCTCGTCGGGATGAGAGCGCATTCAGTCCGGAGAGCGTTGATTTCCTTTTGCGAGCTGCGGGGCAAGTGGCGATCGCCATCGAGAACGCCTTGGCCTTCCGGGAAATCGCTGAATTGAAAGACAGGCTGGCGGAAGAGAAGGTCTATCTTCAAGATGAGATCCGAACCGAACACAATTTTGAAGAAATCATTGGGGAAAGCACCACGTTGAAGCACGTGCTGCAGCAAGTGGAAACCGTAGCTCGCACCGATTCGACGGTCCTGATTCTAGGGGAAACGGGAACCGGCAAGGAACTGATTGCCCGCGCAATTCATGATCTTAGCAATCGTCGCGGCCGCGCGCTGGTGAAGCTAAATTGTGCCGCCATTCCTACAGGGTTACTGGAAAGCGAACTGTTTGGTCACGAAAAGGGGGCGTTTACCGGCGCCATCGCCCAGAAGATTGGACGAGTCGAACTCGCAGACAAGGGCACCCTCTTTCTGGATGAGGTTGGCGATATTCCACTGGAACTGCAGCCCAAGCTGCTCCGTGTTCTGCAAGAACAGGAATTCGAGAGGCTGGGCGGCACACGCACGATCCGGGTGGACGCACGGCTGGTAGTCGCAACCAATCGCAACCTCAATAAAATGGTCGCTCAAAGGGAGTTTCGCCAGGACTTGTTTTACCGGCTCAATATTTTTCCGATTCAGGTACCTCCACTACGCGAACGGGCTACAGATATTCCCATGCTGGTCAACTTCTTCGTGAACAAGCACGCGAAGAAAATGGGCAAGCGAATTGAGCGAGTTCCAACGGAGACGATGCGCGCCCTAGCCCGTTGGCATTGGCCGGGTAACGTCCGCGAGTTGGAGAACGTCATTGAGCGGGCTCTGATTCTTTCCCAGGGACCGGTTCTGAATGTGTCGCTTACCGAACTAAAGGGGGCCGGACCGATTTCGACGAGCACTAAGGTTCAGACCTTGGAAGCCTCGGAAAAGGAGCTCATCCTTGCCGCTCTCCGCGAAGCAAATGGCGTCATTGCCAGCGCTGCGGGAAAGCTTGGGATGAAGCGCACGACCTTAAATTCCAAAATGCGCAAGCTACATGTTTCCCGGAGCGATTTGTTCTCGGCCTGAGTCGTCGTTCCGACCTACGCTATTACCGAATAACCTCGACAGAACAGTGGGCATGCAGGGCAACCGATTCAGCTACACTTCCCATCAGCAGACGATCCCATCCGCGTCTGCCATGGGAGCCAAGAACAATCAAATCCGCTCCCCACGCTCTTGCCTCATCAAGAATGACGGTTCGAGGTTCGCCCTCCGGCGTTGCTTCGCCGTCGCATACATACAAGCCCGCGGCGCTCAGCATCTTTCGAGCATCGGCAACGGCATTTTCCGCACGTGTGCTCGCCTCCTTCCACACCGACTCAAGCAAGGCAACGGGGTACTCTGAATAGGGTGGCGATGGAGTGGTCTGAACGATCGGAAGCTCTACTACGCTGACAATCCTGATCTGGCTTTTCACGGGCCAAGGGCGATTCGTGACCGAATCGACGGCCTTCGCAGAACACTCGGAGCCATCCGTGGCGAGCAGTATCTTCATCCCCTCAGTGCGTGATGGAGGAACGGGGCCGGGCCGTACGATCTCAACCGAGCAGGGGGACGTGCGCAGAACCGCCTGGGCAACACCTCCCAGGAAGAATCGCGTTAACGCACTCTGACCGTGCGAGCCCACCATCACGAGGTCGGCGGCCCATTGCTTCGCATATTCCGGAATAGCCTTCTTGGGGAAGCCCAAGTGGACTTCCGAAAAAACTTCATGCCCGGATTGGGCCAGGGCATCCATCGCACCTTTCACAAGGAATTGCCCCTGATGCTTTGCATCTTCGATGAGCACTGGTAGGCCCTCCCATTGGCGCATATCCACAACGCTCACTATACAAAACACTGTACCGGAGGGCCACGGCCGGGTTGCTGCCATACTTATCACATACTGCGATGTCGTTGAAGAATCGATTGCGAGTAGAATTTTCATTTATCAGCCTCTGTCTCTCTCTCTTCGGTCCAAATCTGACATTCCGCGTCTCGCCAAGAACAGCAGCGTTTGATCCTCAACTCCGCAGGTGCACGTGTAATTCCGGATCCGTAATCACTCTGCTATCAATTTCCCATTCGGGTCAATGACTTACGCGCGAGCTGAGACTGCCATAAGGATTTGCCCGTCTAGTCATTCGCCACAGTGACGGAATAGCGTCGAAGGCTGCACTTTCAGCCGCGGGACGGTCTCCAGCCCATCTATCTAAGTCATCGATTTCATGGCAATTGTTGCCTGGAAAGCATTCTCTTCTGATTCGGAAAGATAGATGCACAGCCTGTTGTTTGCAGCCACGCTTCATTCCACGATCCTGACTGTCTTAAAGGAGAAATTGTGAAGCCCACGAACCTGACATGGTTCGGATTTCTTATGAGCAGTTGTGGACTCACTCTGTCAGCTGGATGTAAGAGGAAGGTTGAGGTCAACACGCCAGCCCCGCCGCCCATTGTGGTACCCAATGCCTCGCTCACCGCTGAGCTGGAATACGGGTGGGAAATAGGACACAGTTTCGCACATCCACCACGCTCCTCGCGTGTGGAGCTTCCTCCCCGTCCCGTTGCATTTCTGGCGTCGGATCGTGAACTCATTCTCCGCGGCGAAGCGATAACGCTTACCTGGCATACGGAAAACGCGACTACCGTGACCATTGATCCAATCGGCCAAGTGGAAACGAATGGCTCCCTAACCGTGACACCATCTAACTCCACCAAATATCACATGGTTGCCAAAGGACCCGGAGGAGTCGACGTATCATCAGTGTGGGTGACTGTGCAGCCACCTCCTGCTCCAGTAGTGGCGTCTGTATCTCCTGAGAAGGACATAGGCCTCCCGGCCCTGAAGTTCCAATCGATTTTCTTCGACTACAACCAATACGCAATTCGTCTGGACCAGCGGCAGGGACTGGAGGACAATCTCCGACTATTGCTTGAACATCCCGACATCCACTTAGTCATTGAGGGATACTGTGACGAGCACGGGTCTGCTGAGTACAACTTTGCGCTCGGTGAAAAGCGTGCCGAAGCGGTGAAGCAGGCCTTAGTTCAGGAAGGGGTGAGCCCCGAGCAAATCAAGACCGCAAGTTTTGGGAAGGGAAGACCAGTATGTGTCGAGCATACTGAAGATTGCGCTCAACGCAACCGACGTGCTCAATTTGTGCAAGATGAAGACAAATCGAATCCAATGAACTGAGGTTCTGATCCAATATCCCAGATGAAAGCCGCAGTCCTAACCTCCCCGCAAGATGTTGTGAAACGTCCTCTCCGGACCGTCGAGGTCCCCCGCCCTGAACTCGCGCCAGGATACGTTCTGCCCAGAACAGTCATCCGTGGTTCGCTCCACATTACTCAGCTTGGGGCAGCAGCCGGCTTTCTATTTGAGTTCCTGCTGCTATTTCTGCTTGCAGGAACTGCAGGGGCTAACCTGCGCGCCATGGGACCAACTCGACCCACCGACGGGCCGACCATACAAGACGAACTCCGCGCCCTTGCCGGGCGGGCGACCCTTCCAGATCTACGCTGGCCTGACTTTTCGGATTACGTCATCCAGGTGCAGAAATTCTATGAGCCAACCGATTACGCTCCTGCCTGGATTCAGAACATGAACCTCACCCCTCAAGCGCACTCGCTGATCACACTACTCAAGCAAGCTGACACTAAAGGGCTGGACCCTGACGACTACGACGCCACGCGCTGGTCGGCGCGTATTGAAAAGCTACGACAATCGCGCTCGGCAGCTGATCTTGCCCACTTTGACTTGGCTCTGACGGTTTCGGTGATGCGGTATCTTTCGGACCTGCACCTGGGCAGAGTGAATCCACGTTACTTTCACTTCGGATTTGACGTTGAGCACAACAAATACGACTTGTCCCATTTTGTTCGTGAGCGCCTCGTGAGCTCGCCGGACGTGGAGGCGGCGCTTGCAAACGTGGAACCGCCGTTCGAAGGTTATCGCAGGACGGAGAAAGCGCTCGGTCTGTATCTTCAACTCGCCCGGCGGGATGATGGGGAGCAGCTGACAATCCCAAAGCGGCCAGTCGTTCCCGGAGATCGATACTCCAGCACGAAGCGGTTGCAGCGGCTCCTATGCCTCGTAGGCGATCTGCGACCGGATGCTTGTCGGGCAGAAACCGCGGATGTTTATACCAGCGCATTAGCTGGTGGCGTGGCACATTTCCAAGCCAGGCATGGTTTGCAACAAAATGGGCATCTTGATGAAGCGACGACTAGAGAACTGAATGTTCCGCTCGCCGAGCGAGTTTTCCAATTGCAATTGACGCTGGAGCGCTGGCGCTGGCTGCCCCACGAGTTCTCGCAACCGCCCATCATTGTTAATATTCCTGAGTTTCGCCTGCGCGCCTTCGACCAAAACGAGAAGGTCGTACTCGCTATGAACGTGGTCGTAGGCCGCGCCTACCGGCGCCAGACTCCCGTCTTCGCAAAAGACATGAAGTTCGTGATCTTCCGGCCGTATTGGAATGTCCCGCTTAGCATTCAGCGCAGTGAGGTTGTACCGAATATTGAACGCGATCGATCCTACCTCGCGAAGAAAGACTATGAGGTGGTAACTCACGAAGGCGAAGTGGTCACGAGCGGGCCCATCAGCGATGACATCCTACATAAACTGCGGGCTGGGACTTTGGAAGTTCGGCAGCGGCCGGGTCCGCGCAACGCTCTTGGGCTTGTAAAGTTGATGTTCCCCAACGAATACAATGTCTATCTGCACAGCACGCCATCCCCAGAATTATTTGCGCGACCGCGCCGCGACTTCAGCCATGGATGCATTCGTGTGGAAAATCCGGTTGACCTTACCACATGGGTGCTTCGCAACAATCCCGGGTGGGATAAAGCTCGCGTCCAGTCAGCTATGCAAACGGGCAAGGACAACACCCAAGTCAACCTCGTTAACCCCATTCCGGTTCTGATACTTTATGGCACCGCTATCGTGGACGACCAAGGCGAAGTCCACTTCTTCGAAGATATTTATGGGCACGACGCAGCGCTGCAACGGGTGCTCGCGAAAGGCTACCCGTATCCCACGGATTGACCCGCTGAAAGAGTGGGCGGAAATACTACCAATGGCGAACGCGGCCCACATCCACATGAACAAAATCAGATTTGGCGTAATATCCGACTCCACCTTCATGCAGCGCCAGCGCCAGATCGCGAAGTTTCGCCGTGCTGGTTCCAGGCAGGCGAATATCGATGGCCATGGCCTGCATGTGGAGACTGTGCAGAGCAACGCCATGGCCATGGCTCCTCAAATATGCGTTGCTCCATGGAGTGCGGTATCCGCAGACGACGTCAATCTGTGCTCCGGGACGACCCGCTGCTTCCACCAACTGATGGAGAAGGTCGAACAGCCGCGGGTCATAGTGGCGCACTTCTCCCGTGCGGTGATCGCGTAGAAAATGGTCGAGTTCGGCGAGGGCCGCGGGGATGTAGGACTCGCCCTCTCTGTATATGACGTCCAGCTTTTCGCCCGTGTGGGTATGAAAGAATCGCAAACGGTATTCGCGCGCGGATGCACTGCTCAACGCCGAAGGTGCTGCCACAACCGGCGCGGTTAACAACATCACCACGAGAATGAAAGCAATGGTTAGCGTTTTGGACTTCAATTTCGCACAGCCTTTGCGGACTTTGGGGTACTGAAATTCTTACATGTGTAGGGATGATTCGTCTACCCGACAGACGCTGGCGCACTACTCGCCCATCAGCAGATTCGAAGGCAGATCATCTTCCGCGGGGTTCTTGTACCAGTCGCAGGAGCTTGCGTTTTCGACAATGCTATTCGCTAGCAACGTCATCATCGGATCGTCTGCCAGTAACTCGGCGCCCTCTGAGACCATGCTTTCGAGAAGAGCTTTGCCCTTCTCGTCCACAAAACTCACGCCGCTCAGATCAATTTTGAACCGCGTTTCCGGCGCGATGTGTTTGGCGCAGATCCAGCATCGCTCGAGTTCCTTCACCCAATCGGCCGTCAGCTTGCCTTCCAGGCGGAAGCTGGTGAAGTCTGCCTTTTCCTCCACGGTGATTCGCAACATTGCATAACTCCCTGACCGCTGGACTCCATTCTCTTGGTCCAGTCATCCAGAAGCGAATGCACGTTCAATAAGGAACCTGCCTGCTTCACGCAATCCCCAGCCATCTGAACATGCGGCGCTGGGGCACAGGATGCTCAGTACACATGTACCTCAGCGAATAATCGAACTCTGCGCCACAGTCACAGCACACTCGATAGCTGCGACCGTGGAGTGTGAACACGCGGCTCAGATTCCTGTGATGACAACCGAAGAGGAAATCAAACGTCCTTATTAGGCCCTTCATGACTCCTCCCTTGTTTATCAAGGCTTCGTTTGAGTAGTGCAGTTCAGAAGCCAAATCGTGGACATGCCGGCAAGAATGAAAAATGTTGCTGTGCCTGGAGTTGAGACAGCTTGGGGCGATGAGCCGAACAGCAGGAATGCCAGAGCACATCGTCAGAGTGACGAAAAAACGCCAGTCTGCCAGTGCATGAAACGCGACTATCTTGTCATCGGCGGTGCCATCCATCTAACCCATTGAATCAGCTGTGAAAAGACTGTGAGGAGCAACTACAGAAAAGGGGTCATCGGCGTGCACGGATATGGAGCGAGAAATTGACGGTGAAGGGAATTCTCAAACTCGGCTACAAGCTGCTCGTAAATGACACGTCGAAATTCACGGCGCTAATCCTGGGCATCACTTTTGCGGTGTATTTGATGATGTTTGTTACATCGATGTTCTTCGGGGTGTTGAATCACGCCTCCGCCAACATAATCAACATCGGCACCACAATCTGGGTCATGGATCCGTACGTCGAATCGGTGTCCAGTTCGGTCGGCATGCCCGACTACGTTCTGGATGCAGTTCGAAGCATGCACGGAGTGAAATATGCCGTTCCCCTGTATTCAGGAGGAGCGCTGGTCAAGCTTGCTGACGGTAACTATCAAGCGGTCACGGTCATCGGATTGGACGACACCAGCCTGCTGGGCAGACCGGAGCTCCTTGAAGGAAAGATCGAAGACATTTATGCGGAGAGTGGCTTCATCGTGGTACGGGATGCGGAATTTTCCAAGCTTGAGAATCCCCACATCGGGTCGGAGTTCGAGCTAAACGACCACCGAGCGGTCATCGTGGGGACTGCCAAGGTGGCGACTTCCGGCCTGTACGGAGTCCCCACACTGTACACGACCTACGCGCGAGCCGCGCAATACATTCCGAATCCTCGGTACACCATCTCCTACGTGCTTGTGGAGCCAAAGAGCATGCAGGATATACCCCAGATCAAACAACAAGTCGAGGCGCTGGGCTACCGCGCAAGGACCAAAGAAGAGTTTATGAAGAGGACCGAGGACTTCTTCGTATACAAGACCGGCGGCGGAACCAACATGCTGATCATGACCGCAATCAGTTTCATTATTGGTCTGTCGATCTCAGGTCAGACGTTTTACACGTTCATTCTCGAAAACCTGGAACGATTTGGAGCGTTGAAAGCCATTGGCATAAAAAATCGGGACCTGGTGGGCATGATCCTGTTCCAGGCCACTTTCACGGCCTTGACTGGCTACGGTTTTGGGGTTGGGTTGTGTGTACTTCTAATTTGGCTGGCAAAGTTAAGGCTGGCCAGTTACGCCGCCATGCTTACGTACTCAAGTCTCGTGATTGGATTTGTCATGGTTGCCATTATTGCCGCGATTTCGAGCTATGCGGGAATTCGAAAGGTCCTGCAGATCGATCCGTTCAGTATTTTCAGAGGTTGAGATGCCGCAGGTAGCCATTCAAGCGAAGGGACTGGAAAAGTGGTTCGGCGAAGGCGAGGCCAAGACATCCGCTTTAAGAGATGTCGAACTCGAAGCCTATTTCGGCGAGATGCTTTACATCGTCGGTCCTTCTGGGAGCGGGAAAACCACGTTGCTTAGTGTCCTGTCCGGGATTCTGAAGCCCAACTCAGGCAATGTTCTGGTGGAAGATACCGATATCTGGAAATTGGATGCCGACAAGCTGGCTGACTTCCGCCTGCACAAAATCGGATTCGTATTTCAGGACTTCCATCTGTTTCCTCGCCTGACTACCGCTGAGAACGCAGCCATCCCGCTGATCCTGAAGAGAAAGGACTGGAACGAATCCATTGGCAAAGCGATCGGCTACCTCGAGATTGTGGGCTTGAAGGGACGAGCCGATCTCCCACCGGTAAAACTGAGCGGCGGAGAACAGCAGCGCGTCGCCATCGCCCGAGCCATGGTAAGCGAACCCGACATTCTGATTATGGACGAGCCCACCGCTTCACTGGACGGCGATACAGGAAATGCGATCTTGAGTTTTGTCCACAAGAACGTTCTCAATGCGAATCGCTGCATCGTGGTGGTCACGCACGACGCCAGAATCTACGAATTTGCGACCCGGATCCTGCATATGGAGGATGGACGTCTGACCGGAAAAGAAAAGGGCACAGCATGAAGAATAAGAAGAACACAATTATATTTGCGCTTTCGTTCGCCGGCATTTTGGCTGGCATAGTTGCCGCTTACCTCTTCAGCCTCAAAAAGCCTCCTCTGCCGCCTGCGTTCGATCCCGCTTCCAATCCCTATGCCAGCGCTATTTATGCTGAAGGCATCGTAGAAAGCACACAGACGAGCGGCGAGAACATCAACATGTATCCGGAAGTGCCGGGCACGGTCAAAGCCATCCTGGTCTCGGAAGGGCAAGAGGTGCGAAAAGGGACGCCGCTGCTCTTAATTGACGATTCCGTCCAGAGAGCCACGACCGAGCAGCAGAAATCATCCGCCGAGGCTTCCCATGCCATCCTGGAAGAGTTGAAAGCGGAACCGCGAAAAGAAAACCTCGATGTCACCGAGGCCCAGGTGGTTTCGGCGCAAGCCGCCCTGAAAACTGCGGAAGACGAATTAAACAAGCAACAGGCAGCTTACCAGATGGATGCAAGGTCGATTAGCAAAGACGCCTTGGACAATGCAATCAACGCCGCCGCCGTGGCAAGAACAAATCTTGAAGTTGCACAAAAGCAGCGTGATCTGACCAAAGCTGGCGCCTGGATCTTCGACATACGCAGTCAGGAAAGACAGTACAACGCCCTCGAAAAGTCCTACCGGTCTTCGAGCGCGCTGCTCGCCAAATACACGCTTCGAGCCCCTACGGATGGAGTGGTGCTCTCCATCGCCACCATGGTGGGAAACTATGTATCACCGCAGGGCGCCTACGAAAGTTATACGCAGGGCATGAGCCCAGTGCTGGTGTTGGGAACGCCGCAAACCAATCTTCACGTGCGTTGCTATATTGACGAGATTCTCGTGCCTCGCCTGCCGCCTCCTTCGAAGATCAAAGCGCAAATGTCGGTTCGCGGATCGAACGTCAAGGTGCCGCTGGATTACGTCAGAGTGCAGCCCTTGGTATCCCCAAAGATTGAGCTTTCGGACCAAAGGCAGGAGCGCGTGGATGTTCGGGTGTTGCCAATCATTTTCAAGATCGAGAAGCCCAAGGACCTAAATCTTTATCCAGGTGAGTTAGTCGATGTGTATATCGCGGACTGAAAAAGCGGGGATGGCTCTGCCGCAACGAATCGGGCGCATTGCCAGGCATTTAGCGATGCTTGCGTCGATCGCCTGCGCTTTACTCCAAGTCGGATGCGTAGTCGGTCCAAAGTATAAGCGGCCGTCCCTTCAAGCTCCGCCTGCTTATAAAGAGCTCCCGCAGGAAGGCGCCCAGGTTGGAAGTGAATGGAAGGTTGCCCGGCCAAATGATGCCGCGATTCGGGGCAAGTGGTGGGAAGCATTCCACGATCCTCAGCTAAACGAACTCGAAGAGAAAACGGCCTCTTCGAACCAAAACATAGCAGCAGCGGCCGCCAATTTCCTCGCGGCGCGAGCCCTGGTGAGAGAGGCCTGGTCGCAGTACTTCCCCACCGTCTCAACCAATCCAAGTCTCGTGTATTCGCGCCCTTCCCCAGCTCAGCAGAGTGGGGTGACTGGCAGTTCGTCGGGATTGAAAATCAAACCATATACCGACTACTCACTACCTTTTGATGCTTCCTGGGAACCCGATTTCTGGGGTAAGGTTCGGAGCAGCGTGAGAGCCAATGTTTATGCTGCGCAAGCCAGCGCCGCCGACTTCGAGAATGTGCGCCTAAGCGAACAGGCAGAGCTCGCGGTGGATTATTACGAACTTCGGGCGCAAGATTCGCTGAAGCAGATACTCGATTCCACCGTAGTCGCTTACCAGGAATCTCTGGACCTGACGCAAAGCCAGTATCGAGCTGGTCTCAGTAATGATGAAACTGTGGCGCAAGCCGAGGCGCAGCTAAGAGCGGCACAGGCTCAAGACACCGATCTCGGAGTCCTGCGCGCCCAATATGAACACGCCATTGCTGTCTTGATCGGCCAGCCGGCATCAACATTCTCTCTTTCCGCACAAGCTCTCGAAGCAAAACCTCCAGCCACGCCCGTGGGCATTCCCTCCGAGCTTCTTGAGCGACGTCCGGACATTGCCGCTGCAGAACGTGATGTTGCCCAGGCCAATGCCCAGATTGGCGTGGCGAAGGCTGCCTATTTCCCCACCGTCCTACTGAGTGGTTCGGCTGGCTTCGGGAACTCTTCGGTCTCCAATTGGTTAACCTGGCCAAGCCGTTTTTGGTCGGTAGGGCCGAGTCTCGCGGAAACAATCTTCGATGCCGGATTACGCCGAGCTACAGTTCAGCAGTTCAGAGCGAATTACGACGCGACCGTAGCCAATTACCGCGAGACTGTACTGACCTCATTCCAACAAGTGGAGGACAACCTGGCATCTCTGAGAATTCTGTCTCAGGTCATCAACCAACAGGATGCAGCTGTAGAAGCCGCCACGCGGAACTTGCAGGAAGCTACAGCTCGCTATCGAGCGGGAGTCGACCCTTACCTGAATGTAATCGTCGCTCAAACAACTCTGTTGAACGACCAACAAACGGCCGTGAATTTCCGTATGCAAGAGATGGTGGCAAGTGTCCAGCTAATCAAGGCGCTTGGCGGCGGTTGGGATGCCACGCAGATTCCATCCTCGAAGGAGATTCGAGCCGGCATGTCCTCGCACTCAAGTTCAAATCGCTAGTGCGCAGAAAGGGAGAAGCAGATCATGATCAGGAAAATTGAAGAAGGATATCAAGTATTATCCGAGAAGGGGAAAAATCTCGGCGGGCCATATAAGACACTGGAAGAGGCAAAAAAACGCCTGCGCCAAGTCGAATTCTTCAAGCACCATAAAACGCCAAGACCAAGATAAGGCCCATTGTCACTTCCGGTTTGAGATTGGACAGAGATTTTTCTGACCACGAACGGTCTGTCTCCGCTGTGCCTAGCCGTTTCCGTCCCTCACGGTTAAGACGGAGCATCCCGCGCCGCACACTACTTCATACGCTGTGGCCCACGGCATGTGGGACTTTGTATCGATATGAGTTGAGCGATGCAAACCCAAAATGATCGCATCGGCCTTGACAGTGTCGGCCGCTTGCAGAATTTTTTCGCTCGGCGAACCGAACTCGACTAAGAATTCCGGTTCGAATGCCAGCTTGGCATTCTGCGACGTCAATTCCTCCAGCCGCTGTAAGCTAGCTATCCGAGCAGTCTCGCGCGTTCGCATGACATCGCCAGCAGTGGGACGGTTCACACCTTCCGGCATTGGGGCTGCCGGGAGAACATGGAGCAAAACAAGTTTCGTCCCAAAGTGATTGGCGGACGAGATGGCATAGGGCAGAGCGCGTAACGAGGGTCCACCGAAGTCCGTAGCGAACAGAAAGGGCCGAACGGTTCTAGTGCCGTCGACGGGGGAATCTTGCAGGGAACCCGGACCAACGGTCAGAACCAGGCACTCGGAGTGGCGAAAGATGTGTTCCGCCACTGACCCAAGGAGTAGTTTCCCCAAGCCTCGTCGAGCGTGTGTCCCGATGACCACCAGTTCCACTTGTTCTTGCCTGACTACTTCTTCCAATTGTTCCCATACATTACCTTGGCGAACGATGATCTCATGCCTCAGACCGGCCAGCGCCCCACTTTGAACAAGTTGGTTCTCCAATTGGCGAGCATCCCTCCAAACTATCTCGGTAACCGTATTCACTGCGTCTGGACCCACGAGAGTGAATGCGAGTGAGGAAACTACGTGCACCAAGTAGAGCTTCGCCCCATAGTGGCGAGCAATGGCAACAGCATGACGGAGGGCTTTCTCAGATGCTTCCGAGAAGTCGGTTGCGATCAAGACCGACTTCAGGTGAATGTCTCCAGTCGCTGAGACGAGTGACATCAAAACCTCCTCTGGTGGCGCGACACGGCAAACGGCCTTCAACTAACAAAGATGGGTATGCAGTTTTGGTGCCGTAACAGATGCGAACTCCGAAACGCAACCAACAGACAGCAAATGGGATCTATGCCGCTGTGCCCCACTTGATTCCGTGGACATCGTAACGAAGGAGTTCGTGTTCGCCAGATTGACGAAAGGCCGTCAAAACCGCGGGGGTTCGCCTCTGAATCAACCCTAATATCTCTTTTTCTCAATGCAGCAGAGCCTCTCGTTGTGGTACTCAAAATGCATTTCCATTTGGTAGAAGAAGTTGCCTTAGGTTCTGAAGGTCACGGATCCCATGGTTTCGTTGGCCGGCTAAGCGCGCAAGGAGTAAGGCTACCATGATCCGAAGTGATATCCGCACGGCTGCCTTGCTGATTTTGATTGTCGCGACCGCCCTGTCCGGCTCATCTCAGTCGATTCCTGACCTGCAAACATTCTTTCGGCAGGACATCGGACTGAATGAGGATCAGATCGCCGCGATCCGAAGCGGAAAGGCGGTCACGAAAGCCCTGCCGTCCCGCACGCCGGCCGAGGTGTTTTTGTTCGGTGCCATCTACATCCATGCTACTCCAGAGAGCTACCTCACGTTTGCTCACGATTTCGACCGCCGTCGCGAGCATTCCGCTTATTGGGCGATTGGGGTGTTCGGCAATCCTCCGCAGCTATCTGACTTGAAGGATTTTTCGTTCGACAACGATGAGGTCCAAGCCTTGAAGAAGTGCACGCCCGGCGATTGTCAGATTCAGCTGCCCGCGAGCTCCATCAAAGAGTTTCACCGATCTATCAATTGGTCTGCTGCCGACGTGAACGAGCAAGTGAATCGCCTCCTGCAGAAGACGGCGCTGGAGCGTCTGCTCGCCTACCAGCGAGAGGGCAATCAGGCTCTGGGAGTTTATAACGATAAGCACGACCCAACCGCGGTGCCCCAGCAGTTCGCCTATATGCTCACCTACGCCAAGGCTCTGCCCGCTCATTTGCCGGATTTTTATACTTACCTTCTTGCCTATCCCAACGCGAAGCCCGCGAATGTCGAAGACATGTTCTATTGGGCAAGAGTGAAGTTCGGATTGAAACCGACGCTGCGCGTTGTGCAAATGGTGACCATGCGCGGGGACTCTGCCGATCCAGTAGCATATGCCATTGCCGAAAAACAGCTTTATTCTAGCCACTACTTCGAAACTGCGCTGGACCTCTCTTTTTGCGTCCGCGCGAAGAACCACGAGAAGCAACCCGGCTTCTATCTGATTACGGCCATGGGTTCCGAGCAGGCAGGTCTGACTGGGGTCAAGGGATCGGCCATTCGAAAAGCTGCTGTGGGCCGTTCGATTTCACATCTCCAAAACGCGCTCACGACCATCAGGAACACGCTGGAAGGTAACCAGTAGGCCCGTAGCTTCCGTCAGGCGACGAGAGGTTGGAAAGCCCCTACACGATGGGTCGATTTGGGCGGTCCACTAAGAGGTTATGAGCACACAAGCCGCGCCACCGCCTGGACCAGATCACCTGCAATCTAGCCAACGTACACCCCAGACGCGAAATCGAGGCTGGCTTCGGCCGTCAGCGAACTGGCGCGCCAATCAGACTTTCGACCGGTGTCCGCAGCCAAAACAAAGACAGCGCGGCCACTGTGAACATGAGTAATGGCCAGATCCGGTGCTCTGAAGCAAACCCTGCGACAACACCGGTGAACAGAGGAACAAGCAGTGGACCCCAGGCACCATGCTCGCGGGGAACAATCAGAGCCCGCGTGCGGGTCTGCTGAGCTGCGCGGACAGCATCACTTGTCGCGTTCATTTCCTTCCTATTTTTGGACTAGGCTTTGTTCTTGTCGTTTCTCATCTTCAGTTCAACCGGAATGGCGCACTCCTCATTGCCCGGAAAACATTCCTCGGCGAACACAGGTTAATGCTCCCGTTAGTGCGTCTTCTCCATCGCAATCGCCCTAGGGAACAGAATGTTGTTTTCCAGGTGAATGTGCTGGTGAAGATCGGCTTCAAAATCCGCGAGCGCCCTGTACAGCGTTTGGTAGCTGATACACGCGTCGCCCGGAGCCGTATAAGCACAGCTGGCTTCGCGCATGGCACGCAGTGCGTTGCCAGCGGAATCGTGCTCACGCTCCATCATTGACACGGGGTTTTGCACGCTGCCAAACGGTGGTGGCAGAACCGGTTCCTTCTGGATAACGGCCTCTTCCATCCTCACTATGAAGGGGAACAAAACCCGCTCTTCTTTCATCATGTGTGTCGTCAGTTCCTGGACCAAGGCCTGAAAGCTTGCGCGGACCTGTTGCAATTCAGGATGGTTCTTCCCGTGGACGGAGCAAACCTTTTCTAGGAGAGGAACAAGACGAGCCATTTCCTCACGCGTGTACTTATGGTGCGTGTTCTTGATGTGCACGACCAAATCCGCGAGGGGCTCAGTTTGCCAGTTCCGGTCTTTCTGCGCAGCGTGTGCCACTTCCTCGGCCATTTCTAACGAATCGATCACCGCATCCATCGAAAGGTTCGACGCCCGGCAAGCTTCTTCCAGCGACTTGTTGCCTCCGCAGCAGTAGTCAATGCCTAGCTTTTCAAAGACTCTCGTGGCAGTAGTATTCTCCAGCGCTAATTCACGGACGGTTTTTTCGGCGGTCATGCTCATTGCATTCTCCTCACGACCCAGCTCGATGCTTATAGGCCGCGCTTGATGTTCTAAAGCTAGCGGAAATGAAGGATGCCTGCCGATGACTTTTGTCACGAAGGACGAACCTGGATGAGACGAGTCGGAATCGGAGGAATCAGCAAGAAGATGAGCACGCCAGGAGATTCAGCTTTATTCCGGTGAATCGGTTTCAGCTTCCAACGCTTTCAGATTAGAGATCGTCACTGTCCGCCCGTCGACCTGAAGCATCCCCTCTGCCTGCAGGCGAGAAAGATTGCGGGAAACGAGCTCGCGGACCGTGCCAATATGCGACGCTAATTCCTGATTGCTGGCCGGCAACGTGATTTCCAAGCCTGCGGCGGAACGTTTGCCTTCCTTCTGGGCGAGGCGCAACAAAAACGAGGCCAGCCTGTGACGCACCGTGGTGAACGAGAGTTCTTCGATGATGCCAACCAGTCGACGCAAGCGCGCACCGACCACCCGCAAGACCTTCAGCGCTACCTGAGGATGGGCCAAACACAATGCCTGAAAATCCTGCTTACTGACAAAGAGCAGCTTGGCCTCGTCGATAGCCGTCACGGACGCGGGATAGCTCCCGCCATCGAAGACGGGGAGTTCGGCAATGGAACTGCCTGGACCATCAATGCTGAGTACTTGTTCGCGTCCATTGGCCGAACTCTTAAAGATTCGCACATGGCCGGACTCGACGACATAGAGTCCAGAGCAAGGCTCACCTTCGCCGAACACGCTCTCCCCCGCCGAATAGCTGCGCGGCAACGCACGTTGCGCCAGAAAACTCAATTCGCTCTCCGTCAGCCCGGAAAAGATCTGGACTTTCGCTAGCATTTGCGCGCGTGTAGCCGTGGATTCGGGCACGGGGGTTATTGTACCGGAGCACCGTGGCGAACATGCGCTGCGTCCCTTTTCTGAGGTCTCTACAAATGTGGCGTGCCGTAACATAAGTCATCGTTTACGGTTTGCCGCTGTCATATGCTCGCGATCGGGGGACTCAGCAGTGCCAGATGAGCGCCGAGAGAGATCCGAAACACAGAAGCCCGTGCGCACATTGAATCCGCAGCCAGCGTGACTTCGCCACTTGATCAGCAAATTCTCAGGCGGCAAGTCTTCGTTCCTTCGTCCAGGGCGGATGCCGGTTAGCCCGTCACTCTGGCAGGACGGTGATGAGGGTCCTTAACGCTATTTCCGCAAGCCGATTCTATAGATTGGTGGATTCGCCAGTCATCGGCTGTAAGGCATTTGTTCACTTCATCAGCGTTTTCCGAGTGGCCTGTGCCGCCGGCGCTGAGGAGGGCACACGTGAGAGCTGCCAGGTGTTTAGGCAGACACCATGAATTGTTGTGTTCAATTCTTGAACTTGCGTGTTTTGCGGTGGGCGGCCAGGCCCTTCGACACCTCGGCGAATCTGCATCTCGAGTAGTATGAACAATCTCAGTTCCCCAGCCAAAGCAGTATCACGCGCCGCGTCGCCTCGCGATGGAAACGCGCTGCAAGGATCGCGAGCCCATTCAGTCTCCTGCAAAGGTATACACACCGGCTTGGGCCACTAGGACATTGCGGTAATGGTCCAGCCTCGCAACAGCTCGCAAGGACGCGAGTTCTGGAGATCAAGATCGGCGAGCAACTCCCCAGAATCGGCCGAAATCACTGCCCAAAGACGATTTCTGAATCGCGAATAACCTGCCAACATCTAATGCCTCCATGTGGGTTCGTGGGGTGGGGATCCTGTGTGTATTTCTTTGCTCGGCTTTCAGTCTGGCCGAACAACCGACCGTAAAGCGTGATACGCAATTCCCGGTGCAGCTCCGGCAGGATACGCCGACGGCGACAGCAAAACCTGGATCTGCCTTGGAGTTTGTGACAACTGCCGGCGTGCTGATCGGCAACGGCATCGTCGTTCCTCGGGGTTCACGGGTCCTCGGCAAGGTAGAGGAGGTGCGGAGCAGGTCATCCGCCGCAGGAGCCGTGTTGCGGGTTTCGCTTCACCGGCTGGAGTGGGACGGCGGCGGAAGTACACCGCTGAATGCCGTCGTGATCGGTGTTGAACCGAGCGATGCCGATGACAATCCCCTCTGGCGCCATCTGCACCGAGCGGTCAAGGGAAGACCGACGATGCTGGAGCACATCAGTGTGCGGTCGCATATTGTCCCGGAGCCATTTGTGGATTTCGGATGTGATCGAGGCGACTTCATTCTTCGTCGCGGCGTGCGGTTGGTGCTCCTGCAGATCGATCCCGAACGTGCCCCGGTAATGTTCGCCAGGAGTCCGGTCCTGGAAGTACGATCTCCGGCTAAATAGCGCCTTGTGCCAAGCAACCAATTTTCAGCAATATAGCCGGTACCACGTCACAGTGCTTCGTGACAGTTGTCGCAGACTGTTCCTCCCCCAAGCTGCTGAAATGAGTAGGTGCGGTGGGCGGAGACATTATGTCTCAGCAAGACCTGACCCTCATAAAGCAGGCCTGGCGCCGGTACACGGAAAGTGAGTCGCTCGATCTGCGCTCACTCCGGCCGGAGGTCGTAAGCTCGTGGCAACGTTGTCATAACCTCAACATTAATCCGCATCGCGACTTATCTTGCACCCGCCCTGACCTGGCGAAATTGCGCCAGCGGCTAACGCAAAAGGAGGACCTGGTCGGCATTGCCCGTCCCGTCATGGAGCGGCTATATGCGTTCGTGAAGGGCACCGGGTTCGAGGTAATCCTGACAGACGAGACAGGTTTTGTGCTGGATGTCCTTGGCGATGATGACATCCTCGCGCGCTCTGAACAGGTGCAACTGTGTCCCGGCGGCGATTGGAGCGAAGCGGCGAAGGGCACGAACGCGATCGGCACGGCCATTTTTGAGCGCCAGCCGGTCCAGGTTTTCGGCAGCGAGCACTACTGCGAAGTCAACCACTTTCTGGTGTGTTCAGCGTCGCCGATCTTCGACGCCGATGGCCAGATGATCGGGGTGCTGGATATCAGCGGCGATTATCGCTTCGCCACACCGCACACCCTGGGAATGGTCGTCGCCGCCGCGGGCAGCATCGAGAACCAGCTTCGCCTCAGGAAGTCAGCTTCCGATCTGTATATCGCGTATGAATATTGCAATGCCGCTTTGGAAGCGATGCCGGACGGCGTTATCTCTCTCGACACTCGCGGATTTGTCAGGGGACTGAACCGGCAAGCGGCTCACATCTTGGGAGTCGATCCGAATGCCGCTTATGGACAGCACATCAGCAAGGTGCTGCACAGCAGTCCTTCGCTGCAGCGCCTGCTTTCCGCGCGTGAAACACTGGGGGAACGCGAAATCCCGTTCAGAGCTGGAGCGAGGCTGAGCGGATCGACTTCTTTGCTGCGTGGGCACGATGGCGCGCTGATCGGATCCATGGCGGTGTTTCGTGAAGTCAGATGCCCGCATGCCCTCGCCATGTGCTCGTTCGCACGCTACACCTTTGACGACATTATTGGTGCCAGTAGGGTGATTTTGAACCTGAAAGTATGGGCGAAGGACGTGGCCGCAACGCCATCCACCGTCTTGATTGAGGGCGAGAGCGGCACCGGCAAGGAACTCTTCGCGCAAGCCATTCATGCGGCGAGTGCGCGACGCGATTTGGCATTTGTTGCCGTCAACTGCGCTGCCCTTCCGGAAACGCTGATCGAGAGCGAGTTATTCGGCTACGAAGATGGGGCATTTACCGGAGCCAGAGAGGGCGGCAACCCGGGCAAATTCGAGATTGCCAATGGAGGGACACTGTTTTTGGACGAGATCGGCGACATGCCGCCTGCGGTGCAAATGAAGGTACTGCGCGCCATCCAGGAGAGAACGGTTTCCCGTGTCGGATCGAACAAAGAACGGCAGGTCGATATTCGGATCATCGCCGCGACCAGCAAAAGCTTGGAGAAGGAGATCGAGGCAGGACGCTTCCGCCAGGAACTTTACTACCGCCTGCACGTACTTGATGTCCACATACCGCCACTTCGAGATCACATCGACGACATACCAGCGCTCGCCCGCCACTTCGTGAATAAGACCGCAGAAAGACTGGGACTCGGGCCTTGTTATATCGAACCAAAAGTGATCGAGGTACTTCAGGCCTACAGTTGGCCCGGTAACATACGGGAGCTTGAGAACGCGATCGAACGCGCGCTAACACGGTCGGGTCCCAGCGGGGTGCTGTCAGCAGATGCAATCGAACTTGGCGCCGTACGATCATCGGCATGCCGGGCGTTGAAAACGGAGCCTGGCGGGTTGAAGTCGTTGCGCGACTGCGAGCGCGAAGTCGTTGTGAATACGCTCTCGTTTTACAAAGGCAACGTGCGCAAGACTGCTGCCAAGCTCGGTATTGGACGGAATACTCTCTACCGGAAAATGCGAGAGTACGATCTACTCGAGAACGGCGCGCGCAAGCGCTCCGGCAATTGATTCCCACTTGATTCTGCCGAGTTTCTGGGCCTGAATAGCAGCGCCCCTTTGCAGCCCCACTTCAGAATTAATTTACCCGCCGATCTGCGCCATCGCGAAAGAATCGGCCGCGGCGATGCACTGCAGGGGAGGGTGCTGCAACGGTTTTTCCCACACCAGACTCTGCAGCGCGGAACGAAGCTCGGCGTCTCCTGCGAGCAGATACGGCTTGAGATCCATGCCTTCTTTTGCGAAGAGGCATGCCTTAGCAATACCGGTGGCCGTAACCCGAATGCGGTTACACCCCTCGCAAAAATGGTCTGAAACCGCCGCGATAACGCCGACCGTACCCAATGCTCCCTTCAACTGGAATGTCTTCGCAGCCGCCGCGGGTGCTCTCGGGAGAGCGGTCACGGTGTATCGGCTGGCAAGCACGTTGAGGATTTCGCGGCCGCTTACGAACCGGTTGCGCCAATCGGTCTGCGGGCCGGTGGGCATGACTTCAATGAAACGTACCGAATACGGTTTTCGGAAGGTCAGTTCTGCAAAGTCGAGCACTTCGTCGTCGTTGATGCTGCGCATTACCACCGTGTTGATCTTGATCGGCAACAAACCGGCATCCTCGGCGGCGCGAATGCCGTCGAGGACGGCGTAGAGGTCCCCGCCGCGGGTAATTGTGGCGAACGTCTGCGGCCGAAGCGAATCAAGGCTTACGTTGAGGCGGGCCACACCAGCGCATCTCAGTTGCGCAGCTGTCGTGGCAAGAAGAGAACCATTGGTCGTTAGCGTGAGTTCCTTCAAACCGTCGATCTGAGACAATTGCGCGAGAAATTCGACCGTGCCTTTTCTGACGAGGGGCTCGCCGCCGGTGATGCGGATTTTCTCAACCCCAAGTGAAACGGCTTCGCGCGCTATGCGAAACAGGTCTTCAAACCTGAGGATGTCGTTGGGCGTCAGTTTTGCCACACCACCAGCCGGCATGCAGTAGCGACAGCGGAAGTTGCAGCGGTCTGTTACTGATAGCCGGAGATAGCTGACACGCCGACCGAATGAATCGATCACCGCCATAGCAAATCCGTAGCGTGCGGTGCAATTTTCGGTCCAGTCAACGGGTAATTTGAAGAACTTCCCCACTCTGGATCACGAGGGCAGCGTGACTTCGTACCGCCCTCTCCTTGCACCAACTTCTGTTGTGCGCATGACCTTGCAATCACCGGTTTGCGCCACCGTGTGCCCCAGTTAGGGCAGTGCTGCCCTGTATTTGGGCAGGGCAGCACAATGACGCCGCAGAAACGTACCGGCAGTATGTTCCGTTTCGTAGCAGAGTTCCATTTTGGAGCACCATTTTCGAGCGCGGCTGATTCCTATGCTTGAAAGAAAGATGGAGTAAACCAGCCATACATGCGGGCATGCGGGCGAGCAGGTCGTCATTGCACCACTTTGGAGGTGGTATCGACTGCGGGGATGTCTGTGGGAGTTTTGGCAGGGGTCGTGCAGTGCAACTGGACGACGAGCTTGTGTCAAGAAACAAGAAGGCACGTATTGGCATGGCTCAAGCGTGATGCTTGCTTATAGGAGAGAGAGTATGAGGTTATCGATTCGTCATCTCTTGGTTGCAGGACTAGCGGCAGGGGTGGTGATGCTAGGTGTGGTTACATCCTCCCAAGCACAGGCTCTAGGCTGGGAGGGCGAAACCGGCATCTTCGTTACTCCCCTCGCCTACACAGCCAACGTTGAGAAACAGAAGGTCCATCCCGTTGTTGCTTATCACTACTTGAACGCCGGTTCCGTCATCGGCGACTTTCACGAAGCTTCTGTCACAGTTGGGTTCTTACAGCGTTTTGAACTGGGTTATACCCATGAGTTTCATGCGCAGGGCAACAATGCGAGTTTGAGCCCGTTGTGGCAAAACGGATTCGAGATCTTTCATGGCAAGGCAATGTTAATTCCAGAAAACCTCCACCAGGAAAACTGGATTCCGGCGGTCTCGGTGGGTTTCATGGCTCGCCAAAATGTGCGTAACGTCGGCAACCTAGTATTCGAGCCGGGCGGCGGTATCAGCGCAACCGACTCCGGCAAAACCAACGGGGACGTCTACATGGTCGCCTCGAAGATGGTTCACACTAAGCCGATTCCGATTTTGCTGACCGGCGGCGTCCGCGGCACCAACGCAGAACTATGGGGCATGGGCGGAAATGCTCCCGATTGGAAGGCGCGAGCCTTCGGCTCGGTCGCATTCCCGTTCAAACTCCCCGGCGGGAACTCGATCATTTTTGCGTCGGAAGCTGCGCAGCAGCCACATCATCCGGTCAACTTCCCCAACCTGAACATTCCGACAACGTTGACATATGCCGCGAGGTTTGTGCCCAACAACAAGTACCACTTCAATCTTGACTTCGGCGTAGCGCAGATCGCGGGAAGAACGGAGCCGGGAGTGGATCTGAAGGCGCGTCACCAGATCGGTGTTCAGATCTCGTGGGCATTCTGATGAGAGAAGTGCCGGGCTCCAAGCTCTTCGGGCGCACAGCTCGGCACCGTGCTTCCGCCGTGTGTCAGCCGATGACACCCGGCCGGGAGATGGGATCGGTGGCAGAAACGTCCTTTTCGATCGCGTGAACGCCACCAGAAGGGATTGAGAGGCAATGGCAAAAGTCTTGATGATTCATGCGGAAAAGTGCACCGGTTGCCGCAACTGCTCCCTCGCGTGCGCCTTCGTCCACGAAGGTCAGTTCCGGCCGCCTGCAACACGAGTGCACGTGTATAGCTGGGAACGCGAGGGCTTTTCCGTTCCCATGATGTGCCAGCAGTGCGACTTAGCTTCCTGCATGAAGGTTTGTCCCACGGGTGCATTGCACCGGGCGAAGGGCGACACACTCGTGGAGTACACCAGCGCGAAATGCATTCGTTGCCGCATGTGCACGATCGCGTGCCCGTTCGGCAATGCCGTCTACGACAGCTACACGGAATCGATCCTGAAATGCGATACCTGCGGCGGCGATCCGGCGTGCGTGAAGTACTGCCCGGTGCAAGCGCTGGAGTATGTGGACGAAAACATCGCAACCCGTTCGCGGAAGATAGAGTTCGCGAACAAGTTCAAAGCCGCATTGGAGGGGGCGTAATCATGTACGGATGGAGTGGCACGATCTTACGCGTGAACTTGACTACCGGGACCGTCACGACGCAACCCACGGACCTGAAGGACGCGGCGCTTTTCCTCGGTGCGCGTGGACTTGGCGACAAGATTTACATCGACGAGGTTGATCCGAAAGTGGACCCGCTCTCGCCGGAAAACAAAATGATCTTTGCGCCTGGCCCGTTCTCCGGGACATTTGCGCCGTCCGGCGGCCGTTATCACGTGGTGACGAAGAGTCCGTTAACGGGCGGGATCGCCGGATCCAACTCGGGCGGGTCCTTCGGCCCCGAAATGAAATACGCCGGCTACGATGCGCTTGTCGTCGAAGGCAAGGCGGTAAAACCGTCCTATATCTGGATCAAGAATGACAAGGTCGAAATCCGTGACGCTTCGCACGTTTGGGGCAAGTGGGTTCGCGACACCACCGATATGCTCCGCTTAGAAACCGACATCGAAGCTAAAGTCGCCTGCATTGGACCGGCCGGCGAGAAGCAAGGGCTTATGGCGGCCATTATGAACGAGATGAATCGGGCCGCCGGGCGTGGCGGAGTGGGCGCGGTGATGGGATCGAAGAACCTGAAGGCCATAGTTGTGGTGGGAACCAAGCCGATCAAGGTGTCCGATCCGAAGGGCTTCGAGGCGGCAGTGCTGAAAGGACGCGAGGGAATCAAGCAGAACCCGGTTGGCGGCACCGGCCTGGGAACCTATGGCACCGACGTGCTGGTCAACATTTTGAATCAGATCGGGTCTCTGCCGACGCGAAACTTCCAGGACGGCTATTTCCCGACTGCCGACAAGGTCGGTGGTGAGTCGCTGTCGGCCAAGGTTCTTGTTCGCAAGCGCGGGTGCACGGCGTGCGTGATCAGCTGCGGACGGGGAACGAAGGTCACCGATCCGAAATACGCCAGCGAAGGCGAGGGCCCGGAGTACGAGGCTGCATGGTCCATGGGGCCGGACTGCGCGATCGACAACCTCGAAGCCATCACCAAGAGCAACCATCTTTGTAACGACCTGGGCCTTGACCCGATCTCCGTTGGTTCAACGATCGCTTGTGCCATGGAGATGTTCGAAGCCGGAATCATCACTCTTAAGGATACCGGTGGGATCGATCTCCACTTCGGCAATCCAGACACACTAGTCCAGCTGACCAAGATGATCGGCCTGCGTGAAGGCATCGGCAATCGGCTGGCGCTAGGGTCGTATCGCTTCGCCAACTCGTTCGGACATCCGGAATTTTCGATGACGGTGAAGAAGCAGGAAATGCCCGCCTACGATCCACGCGGCGTGCAGGGAATTGGCCTGGAGTACGCAACCTGCAACCGTGGCGGATGCCACGTCAAGGGTTACACGATCGCCATCGAGGTGCTTGGTCAGGGCCCGAAGCTCGATCCGCGCGTGACCAAGGACAAGCCGTACTGGGTGAAGTTGTTCCAGGATCTCACGGCCGCGGTTGATGCGTCTGGCGGATGCATCTTCGGCACTTTTGGCATGGGCGGGGATGATTACGCTGCGATGATTAGTGCGCTCACAGGTGTGACGTACACAACTGAGGAATACATCAAGGCCGGCGAGCGCATCTGGAACCTGGAGCGGCTGTTCAATCTGAAGGCAGGTTTTACGGACAAGGACGACGTCCTGCCCGAACGCCTGACAAAAGATCCGATCAAGACCGGACCTGCGAAAGGTGAAATCAGCCATGTG
>Ga0074046_10000064_pt1 | contig 86655 bp, 69 predicted proteins | sample BogForMeECP23OM3_FD_94441 | JGI IMG/M metagenome (GOLD analysis project Ga0074046, IMG submission 94441) | Bog forest soil microbial communities from Calvert Island, British Columbia, Canada - Bog Forest MetaG ECP23OM3 | ecosystem: Environmental > Terrestrial > Soil > Wetlands ... | reverse complement strand
CGGGTTGTGCTTGCTCAGCACCTTGGTAATTGCCGCCGTCAACGTCGTCTTGCCATGATCGATGTGCCCGATCGTCCCGATGTTCACGTGCGGCTTGGTCCGCTCAAATTTCTCTTTCGCCATATGCCCTCATCATCATGCTCAAGCCGTTTTTTCCAAACCGGCCTGGCCAAACTCTGGAGCGGGGGACGGGATTTGAACCCGCAACCATCACCTTGGAAGAGTGAGACTCTACCGTTGAGTTACCCCCGCCCAATTGCACAAAAACATGCGCTTTCTTTTCTGTGCCTCCCTGCGGAAACCCAACCCATTTCTGGAGCCTGGGACCGGGATTGAACCGGTGACCTCGTCCTTACCAAGGACGCGCTCTACCAACTGAGCTACCCAGGCTGAATCCGATCCTTCCGAAGAAATTTGCTCCCGCGGCGCACTACGTTCATCCGGCTTGCTCGCCGCGTTTGGTACCGCTTATGAACATCGCATGGTGCGATTTCCTGCGGTGTACTTATTGCTTCCTGCTGCCCGCGTCTCCGGGAAATTTCTCGCCGGGACTTTATTATTTCTCGAAGCTCGAATCCTGGTGGACGGGGAAGGATTCGAACCTTCGTAGCCCGAAAGGAGCGGCAGATTTACAGTCTGCTGGTTTTAGCCACTCACCCACCCGTCCGCAGAAAGCTCCGGGACATCAACAACTTGTCCTGTGTTTGACCGCCATGCCTTTGTGCGGGAGCGCGTTGCGAGCGAAAACACAAATGGGACTCGTGTCCAGAGACACCAGCCCTTTTATGTTACCATGACGGGATTCGCTCCGCCTCACTCCCCTGCTAACATCTGGTGGAGCTGGCGGAGGGATTTGAACCCCCGACCCTCTGATTACAAATCAGATGCTCTACCAGCTGAGCTACGCCAGCGCTGCTCAAACCGCACAAGAATAGCAGATTAGGCACAGCGCTTGCAAGTGGGTGGAGTGGGGATTCGCTTGCAGGGGGCTATCAGGCACTGTGGAAAAGAGGGAATTTCGGTCGCAGTCTCCCTTGTAGTTCAACTCATTTATTTTCAACAAGATATTCGACAAAATGGCCGACCATACCATGCCGGTATCCACAGGCTCACTTGGGAATGGGCTCACCCGGCTATTACCGTCCTCATTTTCTTCTGGAGAGCGGGTGGGTGATGCGAGAATACCGCAGTTAGGGATAGAAATGTTGGGTAGACACCCCGAATGCTGAATCGCAAGAAACTCGCTCTGGGACTGTTGGTACTTACCGCAGTGGTGGTGCCTGCATGGCTCTATTTCCGTTCGCAGGGGCGCGACGTGATTACCGCGCGCGAGAATTTACTCGCACACCTGCCCGCGGATTCCTCGTCAGTGCTGTACCTGGATTTGCAGGAGCTTCGGGCGTCTCCGTTCCTTGCACAAATACTCGCTTGGGCGCCGCATCCGCCGCCAGAGGACGAGTACACCAAATTCGTGCAAGCCACCGGTTTTGATTACGAGCGGGATCTCGATCGCGTGGGAGTTTCCTTCAGCGGAACGGCGGAGAACCCAAAAAGGATGGCAGTGGCCGAAGGACATTTTGACCGCAAGAAAATCGAAGCGTACAGCGCGCGTTTCGGAACTCTGAAAACGGCCAACGGGAAAACGATTTACGCGGTGACTCTGAACAGTCCCCCGCGAACGGCATATTTCTCGTTTCTCCGCGATGACCAAGTGGCCCTTTGCAATGATGCTTCCTGTTTTTTCCAAGGTTCCGAAATATCCATGAATGCGGATCAGTGGCGCGAGCATTTTCTGCGTCTGGCGGGCACACCGGTGTTTGCCGTGCTGCGGCAAGACTCCCAGTTGCTTTCCGCACTGTCGCAGCAAGCGCCGGGAGGATTGCGTTCGCCGCAACTCGCCACGATGCTCGGCCAATTGCAGTGGGTGTCCATCGGCGCGAAGCCGGAAGGCGAGGAACTGCGGGTGGTGGCAGACGGGGAGTGCAGCAACGAAACCACGATCCGCCAGCTTAACGACATGCTGGGCGGGCTGCTGCTTCTGGCGCAAGCTGGCCTGGACGATCCCAAAGCGCGCAAGCAACTTGACCCAAAGGTGCGCGAGGCTTACCTGGGATTGCTGAAATCCGCGGAAGTGCAAAAGCTGGACCGTGGCACGTCAAAGTCGGTGCGGCTCATTTTCGAAGTGACACCGCAATTGCTGGAAACGGCGCACAGTGTGGCCACGGCAGATCCTCCTGCGAAGAGCTCGAAACGTTGAAGTGGATCTTCGTTAAGGAATTCGAGCGCGGGCGGGTTCGAGGAGGCGGCCGCTACAATAAATTGATCGATGGGAATTGGATGAATCAGTCGGCGGAGGGTGCGCTGCGCATGTAGCGCCACGGATTGACCGGGGCGTTGTTCACGCGAACTTCGTAATGGACATGGGGACCAGTGGAGCGGCCGCTGATTCCCGTATAGCCAATCACTTCTCCGCGCTTCACACGCGTGCCCGCCACGGCTGCATACGCGGAAAGATGCGCATACCAGGTGGTGATGCCAAAGCCGTGATCCACGATCACAACGCGGCCATAACCAGTGTGCTGTCCGGCATCCAACACAATCCCGTCCGCAGTGGCGTGCACCGCGGCACCGTAATCCGCGCCCACGTCCACGCCGGTATGGAATGCGCCTTCACCCGAGAACGGATCGAGGCGTTCGCCAAAGCCGTCGGTGATATGGCCCAGCACCGGCCAGATTGCCGGCGTGTAATTAGAATCCGCAAAGGCCATGGAGGGCATCATTCGTATTCCGCCAGAGGAGACGGCGATAGCGGTGGCGTTGCGCTTCAAAAAGGTGAATTGCTCGACGGAGCGGTCAAAGACATCTTCGGGGGTGGAGACCGCGTCGGTCTGCTCAAAGGCGGCGGGGTGATACTTCATGACGCCGAAGGTCATGGCCACGTCGGTGGCGAGAGATTGCACGGCATCCAAGCGCTGATTGGTGTCTTTCACCGTGGTCTGGAGTTCGCGAACCTGCTTCTTCCAGACGTCGCGTTCCTGGCGAACAGCGTTATAGTTGCCGACTTTCCAGAGCATCCGGCTGTAGGAGCCGACTGCGGCAAGCACGGTAATACTGCCAATGATGGCCAGAGCCGCGAGACCGTGCAGCACATACGCGGGCACGATGAGTTTCTTCATCTTGCCGGGCGCGGACGCAATGTAGAAGGTGTAGTTCTTGCTGCTGATCACTCTTGGGCCCCTCAGGCCGTGTCGGTCATCTATTGGGGTACGGCGTATATTCCCTGGCTGCCGACCACCACATCGAGCACTGCAATCGATCTGAACCGTGAGCCTTGGTTCGCGACTCTGAGTATATTAATTTTTGTAGACTATGGGGTCAACCCTGTATTTCTATTATTCTAGTACAGCCCCAGGAAAACTGTCCACTGTCCCAAAGGTCAGGGTGCGCTACGATTACAATTCATTATGACTCATTTCCGTGACGAAGACACCTTGGTCCGAGAGATCGCGAGGCAACTCTCGCGTTTCGCCGGGGATGGCGTGCGTCTCGGAGTGGGTGACGACGCGGCCATTTGGAAGCCGAAACCTGGATTCGAGACAATTCTGACCAGCGACTGGTTCCTGGAAGGCTCCCACTTTCTGCGGGATAAGCACCCGGCGGACGCAGTGGGTTGGAAATGCCTGGCGCGCGCCACGAGCGACATTGCCGCGATGGGTGGCGAGCCGCGCTGCTTTCTGCTGAATCTGGCGCTTCCGGCAGTTTGCACGGAGAAATGGCTCACCGGTTTCCTCGCCGGAGTGCGGCATGCCTCGCGATTTCTGCGCTGTGCGCTGGCGGGAGGCGATACCACGCGAAGTGAGCGCATTTCGATCAGCGTGACCGTGGTCGGTGAAATTGCCGCAGGGCGGGCAATATTGCGCATTGGAGCGCGACCGGGGGATCTGCTCTATGTGAGCGGGACGCTTGGAGAGGCGGAACTCGGACTCCGACTGCTGCGGAAGGGCCGGGGCATGGCGCGTTCCAGCGACCGTGCTTTGCACAAGCATCTTTACCCCGAGCCGCGAATAGCTCTGGGCAGGTGGCTGGCCCGCAGAGGTCTGGCCAGCGCGATGATGGACCTTTCGGACGGATTGTCGAGCGATCTGCCGCGCCTGTGCAGGGCGAGCGGCGTTGGGGCAAAGATCGAGCTAGGCAAGCTTCCAGTACTTCGTGGCCTAAACATGAAACAGGCTCAACTAGTTGCGCTGCACGGGGGCGACGACTACGAACTCCTGTTCGCCGTCCCACCACCCAAGGCAGCGACTCTTCCAGAAAAGTTTCGCGAGTTGCGGCTAACGCAGATTGGCCAGCTTAGGGCGGAGCGTCGTATTCAAGTCGTGGATGAGGACGGGACCGCGAAAGCGCTCACCGCAGCCGGTTGGGATCCATTTCGGCAAGACTGAAGTAGCGATGCTCCAGCTCATACCTTTGCGGGGTGAGGGTTTTCGCTGCGCCGGCAGGTTTGTGCTGCGGCCTGGAAACCCTCAGGGCTCGAAGGCCTGAGCTACAGGGCGAGGGTTTCCCTAACCCTGGCAAAATCAATTCGTATGGGGTGGCGCGGACGGAGGCATTGCCGGTGGCGGAATCGCTCGTGGCGGGGGCACTTCCTCCTCCGGGGTAGTGTCCGGGACATCCGTGTGGACGTGGTGTTCATCGGCCTGTTGCTCGAGGGTAACGACGTTTGGAAAATCGAGTGCCGGCGTTCCCGCCATGCCTTTTTCCATGAACTCCATCCAGATGGGCAGCGCGGCGAGCGCACCGGATTCCCGCTTGCCGAGGGAAATCTGCTTGTCGTCGTAGCCGACCCATACGCCCGCCGTGAGCTGCGGCGTAAAACCCATGAACCATGCGTCGGTGAAATCCTGGGTCGTACCGGTTTTGCCGGCGGTGGGGCGCCCGAGGGATTTGGCTTTCATGGCAGTGCCGAACTGCACGACCTCTTCGAGCATCGCGGTCATGGTGTGGGCCACGTCGGGGGAAACTACGTCGTGGACCTCCGGATGGGCTTCCTCGAGCAGCGCGCCGTCGTAGCTGGTGACGCGGCGAATCATGTGCGGGTCGATGCGAATGCCCTCGTTGGGGAAGACGGTGAAGGCGGAAACGTGTTCGATCAGGCGCATGTCCGCGGCACCGAGAGCCAGCGGAAGGTACGGCGGCAGCGGGGTGGAGATGCCGAAGCGCTTGGCCATGTCAACAATGTTCGAGATACCTATTTTTTCAGCGAGCTTCACGGCGGGGACGTTGCGCGATCCGGCCAAAGCGCGGCGTAAAGTGATGACACCTTCAAATTTTTCGTCGTAGTTGTGCGGTGCATAAACCTGGCCGCCGCTCATGGTGCTGAAGGGGGCGTCCAGAATGGTATCGAAGGGCGAGAAGCCTTTTTCGATCGCAGTGGTGTACACGTAGGGCTTGAAGGAGCTGCCCACCTGGCGAACGGATTGCGTGGCGCGATTGAATTTGGAGTCCTCAAAGCTGTAGCCACCGACCATGGCCTTGATTTCGCCGGTGGCGTTGTCGATCGCAATCATCGCGGCTTGCGGGGCGGGCTGCTGTTCGAGTTGCACGCGGGCGGTGGTTTCGCGGAGATCCTGGATGGAAAATTGGGCGAGGTCACCGACAGTGAGAATTTCGTTGGGCTTTTTGTGGCCCGTCCAGGCGATATCGAGAGGAGTGAGAATGGCGCGGTAGTTGCCGATTTTGATTATCGCGCTCTTGTCGTCCACGGCCATCACCAGCCCGGTGACGTAGGTTCCTTTTTCGATGGCGTGGCGCCAGTCGTCGTCTTCGTAGGTGTCCAGCTTGCCGAGATTGTCTTTTAGGACGTTGGGAAGTTTGTCGCGCCAGCCGTGGCGCCGGTCGTAGATATGCAAACCGTCCCGAATAGCCTGGTTGGCGGCTTTCTGCATCTGGATGTTGAGGGTGGTGTAGACGCGCAGGCCGCGCTCGTGAACCGCTTCGGTGCCGTAGGTGGATTCGAGATATTTGCGGATGTCTTCGAAGAAGTAGGGCGCGAGGTCGTTGCGCGGATATTGCACATGCAAGCCAAGAGAAGTTTTCCTGGCGGTTTCTTCTTCGGCGGGGGTGATTTTCCCCTCTTCCATCATTTGATGGATGACGAGATTGCGGCGGGAGAGCGCTCCGGAAGGATTGATGAGGGGAGAGTATTTAGGGCCATTAACCATGCCGGCCAGAAGGGCGGCCTGTTGGATATTGAGGTCGGTGACGTTCTTGCCGAAATAAAATTGGGCGGCGGCGGCGAAGCCGTAGTTGCCGTGGGCCAGGTACACCTGGTTCGCATACATGGTGAAGATTTGCGGCTTGGTGTAGCGGCGTTCGATCTGCAGGGAGAGGAGCATCTCCTGGGCTTTGCGGCGGAAGGTGCGGTCGCTGCGGTCAAGGAACAGATTGCCGGCAAGTTGCATGGTGATAGTGCTGGCGCCTTCGGCTTTGCGATGTTTCAGGATGTTGCGATAGGCGGCGCCGGCGACGCGGGGGAAGTCCACGCCCCAGTGATCCTCGAAGTGCTGGTCTTCGATGGCGGTAACGGCGTTGTAGAGAACTTTGGGAACCTGCTCCCAGGTCATCAAGATGCGGCGCTGCAGGGCGAAGCTGCCGACGAGTTGGCCATCATCGGCGTAAATTTCCGTGACTACGTTGGGGCGATAGGTTTCCAGCGCGCGAATTTCCGGCAGGTCGCTTTCGTAGACGAAGAGCAATCCGGCGGCGGCGCCAAGGGCGACGGAGCAGAGCAAGAGAAAAGCCAGCGCGACACGGTCAATGAGTTTCCAGCCGCGAAGCCGCAGTGTTATTGGAGGGAGTGAAAGCATGGAAGAAAAATTCTAGCGCAGAAATCGTTGGCGGATGTGAACAGGCAGGTCAAGGGTTTCCATGACCAGAGTCACTGCGCAGAATAGTAGCGTTCGCCCGCGCAGGCACGGCACAGGGTGCGTCCGCTAACGATTACTTCGCGTTTGAAGTTGATGCCTTCGCCGCATTCGGCGCAGACCACGCGCGGGCCTTTGAAGCCGGGAAGATCTTCGGCGTGGATTTCTACCTTCACCCATTCCTTGGAAAACAGCACATCATCAGCAAGCTGCGCGTAGGCCTTCTGCTGGGCTTCTTCGCGGGGCAAGTCGGGGTAACGGTCCTTGGCGGCTTGTTTGGAGGATTCCTTCGCGGCGATGCGGATAGCGCGGCCGGTTTGCAGATCGCAAAATGTGGCGGCAACTTTGCCCCAGTCGCGAAATTTCAGGGCGCGCTTGCCGAGGCGGCAGTTAGCAACGAGCGCTACGGCATCGGTGACGCAGCGGTCGATTTCGACGTAGGTGACGATGCGTTTGCGTTCGGCGATGGGATCGAGACCCAGTTCGCGAATGCCGAGCATAGCCAGGCGCACGCCCAGCACTTGGCCGGCGCAAATGTGGCCGTGGGCGACGGCAGCGAGGTCGAGGTACTCCGCCAGCGTTTTCATGAAACCATTGTAGCTCAGGCCTTCAGGCCTGAGGGTTTTCGTTACGAAGGCGAGGCTGCCAATCGGGCGGAAAATTGATCGATGACGGATGGGAAACCTTCATCCCTGAAGCGTCAGCTACAGGGTTGGGGTTGCATTCCAGGGATGCGGCTTGCGGGCTTCCATAAAGACGAATACGGTCATGAGGACCGCGAGCAATAGCAGGGCGCCGTCACGGACTACGGTCATGCCGTCGAGCGGCTCGGGTTTGGCAAAGCATCCGCAGTTGATTTGCAAGCCCATGGAATAGGCGCGCACCACGCTGGCAAAGAAGCCGGCGATGATCAGGGTAATGAGAGTCGCCCAGACGCGCAGCTGCCAGCCGATGAGCAACAGCAGGCCGAGCGCAATCTCCGCAAACGGAAGAGTGTGGGCCACAAAGCGCGAAGCCTGGTGCGAGAGAATCTGATAGGAGGAAACCTGCATTTCGAAGAAGCCGAGCGCCACGCCGAGCGGCGGGCGCGGGCTGCGGCCCATGGTGATTTTGGCGTATCCGGCGTAAATGAAAATTCCAGCGAGGACCAGGCGGCTGATCCAGATGATGACGCGGCGGTAATTGAACGGTGCGGATTGCATCATGGGATCTCGGGATCGTCTCCGTTTCTTGGAAGTTCGCCAAACATTGCTTCTACTTCTGGGCTACCAGTTGGTCCAGAAAGTCCTTCATGACTTCGTAGCTGAGCGTGCCGGCGTAGGGGTAGGTGGCCCCCTTGGCGTGGAACACCGTTGTGGGCGTCTGGGTCACGGGAAACGTCTGTCCCAGTTGTTTGTCTTTCTCGATCAGCGGCTCGAGGGTCTTTGCATCCACGATGGCTTGCACTTTCTTCATTTCGGCGGGAGAGAGCACAGCGGCGACGGTTCCCTTAATGTCTCCGTTGGCTTCCCACTTTTCCTGGTTTTGGAACAAGGCTAGTTCCACGGGTTCGCACTTCCCGATATGCGCCGCGGCACGGGAATAGCTTGCCGCCACCCGCGAGTATGCATGCATGGGAAGCGGAAAATCGCGATGGACCAGGTAAATCTTTCCAGTGTTCACATAGTTTTCCATAACCCGCTGGGTGGTGTTGGTGAAAAGCTGTTTGCACGCCGGACACTGAAAATCGCTGAAAATTTCAACGACCACGGCTGCGGACTTGGAGCCGAAGGCCTTGGTGGGATCGATGTCGGTAACGCCGTTCACCGTGATGGTGGCGGTGGAAACGGCGGGCACGTCGGCGGGCTTGGGAGTCGCGGTGCTCTTTGCTGCGCTGGTCTTGGTCTGCGCCGACTTCTGCTCGGGAGGCGCCGCCAAGAGCAGCATGCCAAAGGCAGCGAGGGTAAGAACGCTGGCAAGAACAAGGCGGAGACGCGGGATCACAAATTCCTCCAATAAAAATTAGGGAGTGGCGCAATCCAGCCCAGAGTATCACAGGTTGAATTGGGCAAACCCGGACCGGCATCACAAGCGCTGCACAAGCGGAATTGACCACCAAGAGGGCGAAGACTTCAAAGGGAGAGCTCGTTCGGCGGCGCTCGGCAAACATGTGTAAGGTTGGTTGCGGCTAGGGATGCCAGCGTTGTCCTCGAGAGAGAAAGGGGGCTGCTTGAGGTCAAGAAAAGAAAGAGATTAGGGGCACCGGAGCGGGAGGAGATCAGTCGAGCTCAACGCCGAGCGAGAGGAAAGAAGGTGCAAGGATAGCCCATAAGCTAAAGCAAACAATAATCTTACAATTGATATCAAATAACTTGACAGCATTACACTCAACCTATATAATGGCACCAGTTTGACGAGTTTCCGGCTTGGCTGATACGCCGGGCCATGGGCGGTTGCTCGCCCATGGGAAGAGCCGTCTCGAACATCTAGTTAGGATGGTCGGCCAGTTTCCTGGACGAGCGCAAACACATGAGTTTCGGGAAGGTTTAAGGAGAAGGAAGCGATGAGCAAGATTATTGGAATTGACTTGGGTACAACGAACTCGGTCGTTGCCGTGATGCAAGGCGGCGAGCCGGTGGTAATTCCCAACCAGGAAGGCACGCGCACCACGCCTTCGGTGGTAGCGATCACAAAGACCGGAGAACGCCTGGTCGGGCAGGTAGCCAAGCGCCAGGCGGTGACGAATCCGGAGAACACGGTCTATTCGATCAAGCGTTTCATGGGCCGCCGCTATGACGAAGTGAGCGAAGAGATGAAGCGCGTGCCCTACAGAGTAATTAAGGGCGATCACGATGACGCGCGCGTGGAGGTTGCCGGCAAGGTGTACAGCCCGCCGGAGATTTCCGCGATGATTTTGACGAAGTTGAAGACCGCGGCGGAGGATTTCCTTGGTGAAAAAGTGACCAAGGCAGTCATCACCGTTCCGGCGTACTTCAACGACTCGCAGCGACAAGCCACCAAGCAGGCCGGCGAGATCGCGGGCCTCGAAGTGGTCCGCATCATCAATGAGCCAACGGCGGCGGCTCTGGCGTATGGCCTCGAGAAGAAGAGCGACGAAACCATCGCCGTGTACGACCTCGGCGGTGGCACGTTCGATATTTCCGTGCTGGAAGTCGGCAGCGGCGTAGTGGAAGTGAAGTCCACCAACGGCGATACCCACCTGGGCGGCGACGACGTCGACCAAAAGATCGTCGACTGGCTGATTGACGAATTCAAGAAAGAGCACGGCATCGACCTGGGCAAGGACAAGATGGCGTTGCAGCGTTTGAAGGAAGCGGCGGAAAAGGCCAAGATCGAGCTTTCGCAGATGATGGAGACGGAGATCAATCTCCCCTTTATCACCGCAGGGGCGAGCGGCCCGATCCACATGCAGCAGAAGCTGACACGCATGCGGCTGGAACAGTTGATGAGCGATTTGCTGGAGCGCTCGATGAAACCGGTGAAGCTTGCTCTGGAAGACGCGAAGATGTCGCCGAACGACATCCAGGAAGTGGTGCTGGTCGGCGGTTCGACGCGTATTCCGAAAGTGCAGCAACTGGTCAGCACGTTCTTTGGCGGGAAAGAGCTGCACAAGGGCGTGAACCCGGATGAAGTCGTTGCCGTTGGAGCGGCCATTCAGGGCGCGGTGCTTGGCGGGGAAGTAAAGGACATCCTGCTGCTCGACGTGACGCCACTTTCACTGGGCGTTGAAACACTGGGCGGCGTGATGACCGTGCAGATTCCGCGCAACACCACGATTCCCACGCGCAAGGTGGAAACCTACTCGACGGCATCGGACAACCAGCCGGGCGTGGAAATCCACGTCATGCAAGGCGAGCGGAAGTTCGCGAAGGACAACCGGTCGCTGGGCACGTTCAAGCTGGACGGCATTCCACCGGCTCCGCGCGGGACGCCGCAGATCGAGGTCACCTTCGACATCGATGCGAACGGCATCCTGAACGTGAGCGCAAAGGACAAGGCCACCAACAAGGAACAGAAGATCACCATCACGGCTTCCACCGGTTTGACCAAGGAAGAGGCCGAGAAGATGCGGGTCGAGGCCGAATCGCACGCGGAAGACGACCGCAAGCGGATGGAAGAAGTGGAGGCGCGCAACCGTCTGGACGGCATCGTGTACCAGGCCGAAAAGACGATTCGCGACAACCGCGACAAGCTGAACGATGCCGACGTGAAGCAGGCCGAGGCGGCCATCGAAGAGGCCAAGAAGGCCGTTAACGAAGGCGGAGTGGCGCGCCTGCGTTCCGCAGCCGAGAACGTGGAAAAGACGCTGCACAAGATGACAGAAGTGTTGTACAAGAACGCGCAGGCAGCGGGCGCGGAGCAGGCTGGAGCCGCGGGCGCTGGTGCTGGAGCCGCCGGGTCCGCTCCGAGCGGCGGTGGCGCGCAGGGCGGTCATAAGCCCGGCGACGTGATCGACGCCGAGTATGTGGACGTGGACGACAACAAGAAGCCGAACTAAGAGTAGTGGCCGGTGGCCAGTGACCTGAGGCAAGTGACTGGTGACTTGTGACTGGTGACTGATGAAGAACATACGGCTGCGCAATGATTCCTTGCTTTGGATTCTGTTCTAGCAAGGAACCCTGCGAATAAGACCGGTGATTGGTGATTAAGAGAGGCGTTGGGAAGAGCCTCCCTAGTCACCAATCACCAATCACCAGTCACTCTTAATCATGGCGACTAGCGCAAAACACGATTATTACGAACTGCTGGGAGTGGAACGCAAGGCCACGGCGAAGGAAATTCGCACCGCATTTCGAAAGCTCGCGCGCAAATATCATCCCGACCTGAATCCCGGCGACAAAGCCTCCGAAGAAAAATTCAAGCAGCTGCAGGAAGCCTACGACGTCCTTTCCGATACCAAGAAGCGCCAGATGTACGACCAGTACGGCTTCTACAGCGACAACGCGCCGCCTCCGGGTTATGGCGGCGGGGCCGAGGCTGGCGATCCCAACGTCAATTTTGATTTTGGCGGATTCGATTTCGGCGGTGGCAGCGGCAACGCTGGCAGCGGAGGAAGTTTCCGCGACCTGTTCAGCCAGTTCTTCAGCGGGGGACGCAACGGCGCCGCAATGGAGCCGGAGCAGGAGCCCGGCGGGGACCTGGAATACCAGATCGAAATTGATTTTTGGGATGCCGTGCGCGGCGCGGTGAAGAAGCTGCAGATCACGCGCCTCGACACCTGCGAAGTTTGCCACGGCACGGGCGCCGTGGGCACACCGCAAACTTGCCCAACGTGCAATGGCACGGGCCAGATTCAGCAGACTGCCGGAAAGATGCGCTTCAACGTACCGTGCAGCCGCTGCGGTGGCACGGGAAAACTCCGCACTGCCTGCAAGACTTGCGGTGGCGAGGGCCGGGTGCGCCGCACGGAGACGATTGACGTGCGCATTCCGGCCGGCGTAGCCAATGGCGGCCGGGTGCGCGTGCCGGGAAAAGGCAATGCCGGCACAATGGGCGCGCCGGCCGGCGATTTGTATCTGCGGGTGGTCGTAAAGCCGCATGAATTTTTCGAACGCCGCGGCAACGATCTCTACACCAAGGTGCCGGTGACCGTGGCGGAAGCTTCGCTGGGCGCTAAAGTGGAAGTGCCGACGATTGATGGCCGCTCGCTGGTGCGCATTCCTCCCGGCACGAACAGTGGGAAGACTTTGCGTCTAAAGGAAAAGGGCGTGCCGAGCGCGCGCAATGGCGAGCGTGGTGACCAGTACGTGGAAATTCAGGTGGTGGTGCCGGAACCGACCGACGAGCGGGTGCGCAACCTGATGAAGGAACTCGAGGAGATTGCGCCTGCGGATCCGCGCAAGGATTTGTTTGCCAAGGCGGGAGTGTGAAGACCATGCCGCCAAAGACCAGAAAACGCGCCAAAGCAGGCTACATGATCAGCGCCGTTGCGGAAATTTATAAGCTGCATCCTCAGACGCTGCGGTTGTACGAACGCGTGGGTTTGCTGAAGCCATCGCGTTCGCAGGGCAACACGCGGCTGTATACGGATTCGGACCTGGAGCGGCTCGACGTGATTCTGACGTTGGCGCGGGACATGGGCGTGAACCTGGCGGGAATCGAGATCATCCTGAATATGCGCGAGAAGATGATCGAGATGGAACGCCAAATGAGCGAGTTTGCGCACGTGGTGCAACAGGAGTTGTCGCGAATGGCCGCGCAGCCGGGTGAGCGAATACCGAAGCACGCGATTGTGAGGACCTGGCCGCGGATTGTGAAGGTATGACAGCGGAGCGTTGATGCAACCGCGTTGAATGGTTAACAGATAGCAGAGAACAGCGAACAGGAATCGTCGGAAAGCCTCGAGTGACTCGGGGCTTTTGCTTTTTGTGCACAGATTTCCGCAGGGTGCATGGATTGTTAGCCGCGGAGATGGGACGTATGATGCCTTATGTGGAGTGCGGCGGCTCTGCCGCCGCTTTTGCGGTAGAAACACTGGCTCCCCATTTGAATTCTTTAGTACGGTTGTAACCTCAAAAGCGGGAGCAGAGCTCCCGCACTCCAAAGGAAGAACATGGCTCGGGAAGATTGCGCACTTTGCAAGGGGACGGGTTGGCAGTTGGTGCCGCGCCAGGATGGCGCGCCCGGCCAGATGGCTGTGGCTTGCGAATGCGGCATGGAAGAGCGCGCGGAAAAAGTAGTGGAGCGGGCGCGCATTCCGAAACGCTATGAGCATTGCGACTTCGAGAGTTTCTCTACCGATTTGGAAGATGGCAAGACCTGGACGACTCAGCACACAGAGGCGCTCGCACGAGCCAAGCTGCTGACTCAGAAATTTGTTGAGAATTACCCCGGGTCCTCGGAAAAGGGTTTGCTGCTGATGGGAACGGCCGGCTCGGGAAAAACGCATCTGGCCGTTGCGGCGCTGAAGGAACTGATAGAGAAGGGCCATCGCGGAATGTTCTGCGATTATCGCGAGTTGCTGAAAGAGATTCAGGCCAGCTATAACCCGGCCAGCGAATCCACGGAGATGAGTATTCTGGAACCCATCCGGAATGTCGAAGTGCTGGTGCTGGACGATCTGGGAGCCAGCAAACCGTCGGATTGGGTGCGGGACATCATCGAGATTGTTTTAAACGCGCGCTACAACAGAAATCTCACCACGATCATTACGACCAACTATATCGACGCGCCTGCGTCGAAAGGCGAGCCGACCAAGGGGCCTGATGGCCGGTGGATTCAGGCCGTGCGCGAAGATTCATTGGAACAACGTATCGGGGTGCGCATGCGTTCGCGGCTCTATGAAATGTGCCGCACCATCGAGCTGTATGCTCCCGATTTCCGGCGGGAAGCCCGGCAGGCGGGCCGCGCGCGGGCTTAGGAAAGTCGGCCGCCCGCCGCGGCGGGCAGCCGCTACAAGTTCCACAGAAACCAAGAGCGGACGGAGCGCCACGGCGGGGCGTCCCTGCAAGAGAAGAGCGCGGGAGTGCGGATGACGGCGATTACGATTGTGGGGCTGGGGCCCGGCCCCCTACCCTTGCTGACAAAAGAGGCGGAGAGCGAACTGCTGGCCGCTGAAAAGATTTTCTTCCGCACCGGCGCGCACCCCGTTTATGAGTGGCTGAAGAAGCAGGGTAAGCATGTGGCGTGCTTCGACAAACTTTACGAAACGCCGTGGAAGAGCCCCGGAGAAGTTTACGAATTCATGGTCAGCGCCCTGCTGAAAGAGGCGCAACTCAGCGGGAAAGTGACCTACGCGCTCCCGGGAAGCCCGGTGTTTCTTGAGGACACCACGCGGATGCTGCGCGAACGTGGAAAAGCAGCGGGCGTGGACATTCGCGTGGTCCATGGCCTGAGCTTCATGGAAGAGGCATTGTCGCAACTCAATCTCGACTTCACGGATGGGCTGCAGGTGGTGCTGCCGTGGACTCATCTGGAGAATGGACGATTTACCACCCAGTTGCATCTCCTGGTCGCGCAGATTGAGGCGAAGCGGCTGCCTACGGATAGGATTCGCGTGGACCTGACGATGGAGTGGCTCCTGAAAGCCTATCCGCCAGATCATCCGGTTACATTGATCTGGACGGACGGATTGCCCGAATACGCGACACACATTCGAGCCTTCGCGCTCAGGAATCTAGCCAAGGAGTACGGGGAGGGCAAATTCTTCTCCAGCCTGTTCGTACCAGCCCTGGGCGCCCCGAATGCAGGCCGATAGCGGCATCCACGAATATTTACCAAACTGCGATTCGCCCTTGATTGACATGGGGTTTGCGCGGCGAGTATCCTTTTAAGGCTGTGGCGCTCCCCGCGACGTTTGCAGCATCTCAGTAGCTAGAGACCGAGTTACTTCGAGCAGGAGCATTTCCTCTCTGCCGCGATGTAACCCCTCCTTGCATTACCCCGGTTGGGATCTGGCAAGGATTGACTCGACAAAAAACAGGGATAGAAATCCCGGAGGCGATTGAACATGTTTTCTGACCACGATAACCCCGTATCTTCCGCTGCAACTGCAGCAGCCCAGGAAAGCGAAGCTCCCCAGAACGCGGAAAGCACGCCGGCACCGGAAGCTGTTTCCCACAACACCGAGACGCCCGCTACTCCCACGCCCGTGCAGGCCGTGAAGCCCGAAGAGGCCCACGCGCACGCCGAAGCCCAGGCACACACCGCCACGGTTGATGCCGAAGCGGCCGCTGCCGCCGAAGAGGCCGCCAGCGCGGAAGAGATGAGCAAGCTCATCGACCAGTACGGCGAGCCGCAGGAAACCGTTTCGCAAAACGAAATTATCGAAGTGAAGGTGGTCGCGTACACCGAGCAAGGCGTGGTTGTGGACCTCGGCGGAAAGACCGAGGGCCTCATTCCCGCGTCCGAATTCACGGAGACAGAAGTTCCGCGCCCGGATCCCAACTCCACCATCGAAGTACAACGCACCGGCGAAACGAAGGACAATTTCGTCATCGTTTCGTATCAAAAGGTGCTGCGCCGCCGCACCTGGGAAAAGATTGACGCGCAGTTCAAAGCCAAGGAAACGCTGACCGCGAAAGTCGTGGATCGCATCAAGGGCGGCCTCGTCGTCGATATCGGTGTACGCGCATTTCTGCCTGGCTCGCAGTATGACCTGCGCCCGACCCAGAACCTCGACGGATTGCTCGGCCAGGAAGTGCAAGTGCGCGTCACCAAGCTGAATCGCCGCCGCGGCAACGTGGTGGTCAGCCGCCGTGCGCTGCTGGAAGAAGAGTTGCACGCCAAGCGCGCCGAGCTGATGGAGAAGCTGAGCGAAGGGCAAGTGGTTCACGGCACCGTCAAGAATGTGACCGAATACGGCGCGTTCGTGGACCTCGGCGGCATTGACGGCCTGTTGCACCTCACCGACATGAGCTGGGGCCGCGTGCGGCATCCGAGCGACGTGGTGAAGCCGGAACAGGAACTCGACGTCATTATTTTGAAGTTTGACAAGAGCAAGCAGCGCGTTTCGCTGGGCCTGAAGCAGCTCCACAAAGATCCCTGGGTGGATGCTGGAGAGCGCTACGGCGCGGGCGGCAAGTACAAGGGCAAGGTCGTCGGCGTGGTGGACTACGGCGTGTTCGTGGAGCTGGAACAAGGCATCGAAGGCCTGGTGCACGTTACGGAAATGTCCTGGTCCAAGAAGCCCACGCACCCCTCGAAGCTGGCGAAGGTCGGCGACGAAGTGGACGTGGTGGTGCTGGACATCAAGCCAAGCGACCGTCGCGTTTCGCTGGGCATCAAGCAGGCGCAGCCCGATCCCTGGCTGCTGGTGGCGGAGAAGTATCCCGTCGGCACGATCGTGACCGGCAAGGTGCGCAACATTGCCGAGTTCGGCGCGTTCATCGAAATCGAAGAGGGCTTTGACGGATTGGTGCACGTCGGCGACGTAAGCTGGACCGGCCGGGTGAAGAACCCTCACGAAGTGTTCAAAAAGGGCGAACCGATTACCGCGAAAGTGCTGCGGATTGATCCCGAGAATCGCCGGGTGTCCTTGGGCATGAAGCAGGTGAACGACATCTGGAGTGATTGGTTCAAGCAGCACAAGGTGGGCGACATCGTGCGTGGCAAGGTTTCGCGTATCGCCACGTTTGGCGCGTTCGTGGAGTTCGGCGAAAACATCGAAGGGCTCTGCCATAACACCGAAATCGAGGAGCGCAAGCGCCGCGACGAAGGTCCTGGCAATTTCCGCCCGTCCAACGGCCCCCTGAAGAGCGCCGGCCCGCTGGAACCCGGCAAGGAATACGATTTCAAGATCATTAAGATCAGCTCGGAGACGCGGCGCATCGGCTTGAGCTACCGTGCGGCTGTCCGGCAGATCGAGCGCAAGGAGATCGAGCAGTACAAAACGTCGAAGTCCTCGGCGACAGCCACGATCGGCGACGCCCTGAAACAGAAACTGGCTTCCCGGTAGGCGCTCCAAGTATTTCCACGGCCCAGGGGATTCATCAGATAAATTCATTTACCTGCGGGTCATTTTAATGATAGGAAGAGGGACAACCGGGCAGGGGATGTCCCTGTAAGTCGCCTCGCCCCAAAGAGTTGTGCGGCACGAGTGGTTCTCGATTAAAGAGGCATAGACCGATGACAAAGCAACCGACACTCACGAAGGCCGACTTGATCGAGGAAGTGCTCCGGGTGACCGAGCTTCCCCGCAAAGAGTCGGAAACGATCGTGGAAACGATTTTCGAGAGCATCATTGACGCGCTGCAGAAGGGCGACAAAATCGAAATTCGCGGGTTCGGCAGCTTTCGCACCCGGCAGCGCCGCGGACGCATCGGGCGGAATCCGAAGACCGGCGAGAAGGTGGATGTGCCGGCGAAGAAGATTCCGTTTTTTAAGCCCAGCAAGGAATTGAAAGACTTCGTGAATACCTCGGCTCCGCAGAGTGAGGCCGCACCCTCGTAAAAAAGTGACTGGTGAATGGTGACTCTTGACTGGTGAAACGCGATGGTTGTTCCAGTCACCAATCACTAGTGACCAGTCACGTCGCTCCAGACTCGCTACCTTGCAACCCCATCTCAATCCGATCCAACCCTGCATTACCCGGCGGTGAACCCGATGGACTATCTCTGGACTCCCTGGCGTTACCAGTACATGGCGGAGACCGCCTCCGGTCAGCAGCCGGAGTGCATCTTCTGCGATGCGGTGAAACGCAATCAGGATGCGGAGACTCTGATCGTGCACCGCGCGAAAAAAAGTTTCGTCATTTTGAACCGGTTTCCTTACACCTCGGGCCACGTCATGATCGTCCCCTACGCGCATATCGCCGAGCTCAATCTGTGCGAACCGGGGACGCTTGATGAAATGATGGCGCTGGCGCAACGCGTGGAGACTATCTTCCGCGCGAGTTATAAACCGGAGGGGATGAACTTGGGTATGAACCTGGGCCGCGCCGCGGGCGCCGGTGTTGCCGGGCACCTGCATCTGCACATGCTGCCGCGGTGGATCGGCGATTCGAATTTCATGACTGTGACTGGCGAAACTCGCGTGCATCCGGAAGAATTAAGGACGACCTACGAACGCCTGAGCGAGGCTTTGCAGGCGTAGCGTTTGGAGTGCGGTGGCTCAGCCACCGCTTTTGCGGTTGCAACCGCACTCAAGAATTTAGATTGGTAGACAGTATGTACGCCGTAAAGGCGGGAGCTGAGCTCCCGCACTCCAAATGTGACAAGCGGGCGCGGCCGGGCTAGAATCGTAAATTCGAACTTCTGTTTGAATCGCTGCCGGAGAATCACGTTGAACCTGGAACTTACCGAAGAGCAGGAGCTGCTGCAGAAGAGTGTGCGGGAGTTCGCCGAATCCGAGGTCCGACCGCTGGCGAAGCACAACGACGAGACGGGAGAGTTTCCGCGCGAACTTTTTAAGAAGGCCGCGGAGATCGGCTTGACCGGCGTGGCATTTCCGGAATCAGAAGGTGGCGCAGGATTCGACCACATCGCCTATACCATCGTGATCGAAGAGATTTCGCGGTGCTGCGCCTCCACAGGAGTGATCCTCAGCGTGCAGAATTCCCTGTTCTGCGATCCGATCCATCGCTACGGCACCGAAGAGCAGAAAAAGAAATTCCTGCTTCCTTTCACGCGTGGCGAAAGAATTGGCTGCTACGCCCTGACAGAACCTCAGGCCGGCTCGAATGCCGCGGCGCTGCAAACGAAGGCTGTGAAGAAAGGTGACATGTACGTGATCAACGGAACGAAGGCGTGGATCACCAACGGCGGCGTGGCCGATGCGGCGATTGTTTATACGAACACCGATCCAGCCAAAGGTGAAAAAGGAATCACGGCCATTGTGGTGGAAAAAGGGACGCCCGGCTTCAAGGTCGGCAAGGAAGAAAAGAAACTCGGCATCAACGCCACTGCCTGCAGCGAACTGGTTTTCACCGATTGCGTTGTTCCCGGCGGCAACCGCGTCGGCAACGAAGGTGAAGGCTACAAGGTGGCACTTTCCACGCTCGACGGGGGGCGCATCGGCATCGCCTCGCAGGCGGTCGGCATTGCGCAAGGCGCGTTCGAGGCGGCCTTGAAGTGGTCGCAGGAGCGCATGGCATTTGGGCATCCCATCGCGCAGTTCCAGGCCATCCAGTTCATGCTCGCCGACATGGCCACGGAAATTGACGCCGCGCGCCTGCTGGTGCGCAAAGCGGCCTGGAAACAGGATTCCGGCGGGCGCTTCACCCAGGAAGCCGCGACCGCGAAGCTTTTTGCCAGCGAGATGTCCACGCGGGTGGCGCACAAGGCCATTCAGATTCACGGCGGCTACGGATACAGCAAGGAATATCCGGTCGAGCGAGCCTACCGCGACTCGCGAATCACGGAAATCTACGAAGGCACCAGCGAAATTCAGCGCCTGGTGATTGCCGGCTGGCTATTGAAGTCTTAATAAGTCTCCCGGGTAGTAACCCCCCTCTGAAATGTGCCCAAATTCTACTTATCCGATTGCCGACGAAACTCTCTGAACTTGCTGTGGTGTAGGTGTTCTCCCTGAATAATTGAAGCAAGCGGTTAGACCCAGTAAACGGAGACCTCGCGTCGCTCCCGCGGGAAAGAGCTTATGTTTGAATCGATCATTTTGGACACGGCTGCTGTTCTCGGCTTGCTTCACGTCATTGCGCCCTTCGCCGTTCGCAGCACCTTCCGGTTTTCCGCGCAGTGCAGGCCACGCCTGATTCCTCTGCAGGAACTTTCCCCTGAGGTGGCAGAGCACATCGAGCCGCGCGTGCCGCAACTCGAAAGCCTGGGATTTGAATTCCTGGGATGCTATGAGCTAGGTGATCTGGTGGCACACAGTGGAAAAGTGATGGCCTATTTCTGCGATCGAAACATGAGTGATTTTGCCAGCATCATGGTTTCTTCAGCTGCGGGCCATATCAGCAGTTATCTTGAATTCTCGACGACGTTTTCCCAGGGATTGACACTGGAAACAAATTGCAACGATACCCTGCCTCTGACGCCCGACGCGCCGGAATCGATGGTCTTCCGATTCTCGAGAATCACCGACCCACGCTCTCTCTATCGTTTGCATCGTCAGTTGATCGACAAGCATGCCGCCGGCATGTGGGCCGTGCCCGAGCCGAAGGGCCAGGAAATCCTGCGCCTGACGCGCGCGATCGAGAACTACGGACCACGGCACACCAAGATTGGTTACATGCGCCCCACGCCGGATGGTAAGAGCTACCGCCTGACCTGGAAGGGCGCGGCACTCATCGCCTGGCGCGGATTGTGGCCAGCCTCGCTGATCCGCAAAGCGATGCATCGTCAAGAATTGCGCGAAGAGTTGCAATCCCTGGAAGTGCGCGGCATCGCGGCACTCCAGAAGGCGTAGCCCCGGGCGTTGCGGCACGCAAAAACGCTCCGTAGTATCCTGACGGGGTGTTGGAACTCGACGCAGGCCTCGACTTCAATCCTGAACACGATGAGGAATTTTTCTCGCTGCTCCCGGAGCGGCCGGCCGTTTGCCTGATCGAACTGCATGAAGAAAAGGCTCAGCCGCATCTGATCCGCACGGCCAACTTGCGAAGGCGCTTGCAGCGATTGCTCGGCCCAGCGGATCCTTCAAGCAAACGGCTGAACTTGAGAGACTTTGCGCGATTGGTGCGTTACCGGGTCACCAACTCCTCGTTCGAACAGTCGCTCACCTTTTACCAGATCGCCCGGCAAATCTTTCCGAAGCGTTACCGCGACCTGATGCGACTGCGACAAGCGCCGGTGCTGAAGATCAATCTGAAGAACGCCTACCCGCGGTGTTACGTCACCCGGCACATCACAGTGAACGAACAAGGCGTGCCGACCGGCGGAATCTACTTCGGCCCATTCGCGTCACGCCGCGCCGCGCAGGTCTATGCCGACAGCGTTCTGGACTTTTTCAAAGTGCGCCGCTGCCAGATCAAGATTCGCCGGGATCCCACGTTTCCCGGCTGCTTGTACTCGGAAATGAAGATGTGCCTGGCGCCGTGTTTCGCGGGGTGCACCAAGGAAGAGTACGAGGCGGAAGTAAACCGCCTCGTGGAATTCCTGGAAACCGGCGGCGGTTCGCTGCGGGCAACTTACGAACAGGACCGGGAAAGCGCCAGCGAGGAGCTCGATTTCGAGCGTGCCGCGGCCGTTCACAAGAAACTGGAAAAATTGAATGACGCGCTGCGTGCCGGCCCGGAAGTGGCGCGGCGGGTGCAAGACCTCGACGCGGTGATTTTGCAGCGCATGGCCGAAGAGCAGACCATCGGCATTTTTGGCGTGCGCGGCGGAAGGCTGGCGGCTCCTTTTGCGTTGCGTTTTGGAGATACCAGCCAGCCGCGTTCCGCCGAAGAAGCGGTGCGCGAATATCTGGAGGCGATGGCCAGCGCGCGGGCAACCACGGCAACTCCCCGGCAGTCGGCGGTTGAATTGGGCGAGCACCTGCGCCTGCTGGCGCGCTGGTTTTACAGCCACCCGCGCGAAGGCGAAATTTTCTTTCGCGAAAAGGATTGGCCGTACCGGCGAATTCTGCGGGGATGTTCACGCTTGCTGGCTCCGCCCAAAGAAGAAGCCAACGAATCGACCAAATAGAGGGACAATTGGAGAGCGAGGAAATCACGATGAACCAGGGTGCAACGCCAGAGGGCACGCAGGGGTACGCCGAAAAATTCAAGGAGATCGCCGCCGAGGGACATTTCCGCCAGGCACAGGGGCTTACTTTATCCTCGCTCGGCGTTGGCACGTATCTGGGTCAGCCGACAGACAGCACCGATGCGAGTTACGCCGCGGCGCTTGTGGAAGCGGGCCTTGCGGGGATCAATGTGCTTGATACGGCGATCAATTATCGTTTTCAGCGCAGCGAACGCAATGTTGGCACCGCGCTGAAAGTGCTGGCCAACAAGGGCCTGGCGCGCGACGAATTCGTGGTTTGCACCAAGGGCGGATATCTCACGCCGGATGGCGCCATGCCCGCCGATGCCAACCGCTATTTTTTTGAAGAATACATCCAGCGCGGCGTGTTTACGGCGAAGGAAGTCGCAGCCGGGTGCCATTGCATGGCCACGCGATTCCTGGAAAATCAATTGAACCGCAGCTTGAAAAATCTGGGCGTGAGCTGCATCGACGTCTACTACCTGCACAATCCGGAAACGCAACTCGGCGAAGTGCCACGGCCGGAATTTCTCAACCGCGTGCGGCAGGCGTTTGAATTTCTGGAATCGGTGGTGGCTGCCGGGAAAATCCAGTTCTACGGCATGGCCACCTGGAACGGTTTCCGCCAGGAAGCGAAGGCGGCGGATTCCCTATTCCTGAGTGAACTGGAAAAGATTGCGCGCGACCTTGCGGGAGACAAGCATCACTTCCGGTTCGTACAGCTGCCTTACAACCTGGCGATGACCGAGGCCCTGACCATGGGCAATCAGTCCATCAACGGCCAGGCCCGCACAATGATGGAAGCGGCCGGCGAACTAGGGATCACCTTGGTGGGCAGCGCGGCGCTGCTGCAGGGGCAGTTGTCGCAGAATTTGCCGGCGTTTGTGGCGGAAGCGCTGGGATTGCACAGCGACCTGGAAAGAGCACTGCAGTTTGCGCGCTCGTCGCCGGGGATTGCCACGGCGCTGGTCGGAATGTCGCGCTCCGCGCATGTGGAAGCGAACGCGAAACTCATCGGAGTGAAGCCCGCGGGGATTGAAGAGTTCAGCAAACTGTTTGAACGAGGCGAGTCGGCCTAAAGAGCGTGCAATTCGGGGTGACGCGCTGTCAGCCATGAGGTGATCGCGGCGTTGAATTCGTCCAGGTGACCCGCGAAGAAATGATCGCCCCCTTGCACCACAACCAGTTGATTTTCTCCGGGCGGCGTGGCGATGACTTCCTGCACCTTTGTTCGCCCTCCGAATTGGTCTTCGGCGCCCTGGACGAAGAGTTTCGGCTTGGGGCACTCCGCCAGGAAAGAAAAATCCGTGCTGTTCACCGGGATTCCCATGCCGATCAACTCACTGACACGCGCATCGCGACAACCTACGCGAAGCCCCACGAAGCTCCCGAAGCTGAATCCCGCCAGCAGCAGCGGCACATTCGGAAACTGTGCAGCCAGAAAATCGAGCGCCGCTTGCACATCGCCCTGCTCACCGCGGCCTTGGTCATGCTCCCCGTCGCTTAATCCCGCCCCGCGAAAATTGAAACGCAACACAGGAATCCCCAGGACATCCAGCGTCTTTGCCGCGTTGTAGACCACTTTGTTATGCATCGTGCCGCCAAAAAGCGGATGGGGATGGCAGATCACCGCTGCCAGCGGGGGCGAATCGGCGCGGGTTGGCGTCCAAAGAATCGCTTCGAGGCGCCCCGCGGGCCCTTCCAGGAATAAGTTTTGTGAATCGTGAGCGATACGCATGTGAGAAATTGCCCACAAAAGTGTAACCGAAATGCGAATTATCACCGAATCGCGGGATGATGTAGTCCTATACCACCCACTACGCGCTTTTCTCGTACTAGTTCTAAATCGCCGCAAATTGACATTGCGGTTTGGGTTGCTGAATGGTAACTTCGCCATGTTCGACATATCTTGGGGGCCCGCATGGGGGATCTTTCAGACCGGCGCGAAGCCCGGCGCTTTGCGATGACTTTGCCAGTACGCGTCATGGTGAACGACGCCAATGGCCCGGAACTTAAAGCCAACACGCGCGACGTCAGCTATCGCGGCCTATATTTTTTAAGCGAAGCACGCTTTGAGAAAGGCAATGAGATTGATTTTATCTTGACGCTTCCTCAGCAAATCATTTCCACGGGCGACGTGCATATCCGCTGCCACGGTCGCGTGGTTCGTGTCGAAGCCGACGACCATGGCAAGACCGGCATCGCTGCCAAAATCGAAAAATACGAATTTATCCCCGCGCGCGCCTCCGCCGCGTAGTTGTAATTCTCCGCTGGCATTTTAACTCCGGCTAAGTTTCCGATTCCGGGTTTGCGCAGGCCGAATGGCTTAGACTCAGTTTGAGATCCGGCATTGGTGGCAGTTTCATTTCAAATTGAGCAGCTCTGCTTCGGTTGCATCAGCCAGCATGCTCCACCGCGATGCAGAAGGGAGCCTCTTTCTGCCTGGCCATAGACGGTGAGGCTGAGTTGCAAAAGAGAGCAGCAGGATTCGCAAGTGAATGGCCGGGGTATGGAGCGCTTAGTGAAGGTTGCTGAAGAGGCCTGACATCTTCCCAAGGTTGGCCCGAATAATATCTTCTGCAGTCAGCCGATTGGGAAGATTCAGAAGATCCGGTGGCCGGTCACTGTCGTAGAATAGTTGGTGCATGCGAACCCCGAGTGCCGCCGCCCATTTTTCGAGCGTCTCGAAATCGGGGACCGCATGGCCATTCTCGACCCGCATAATACCGGAGGGGGACAGGCCCGTAGCCTTCTGAATGTCCCTTAGTGACAGTTGTTTTCCTTCTCGCAGGACACGAAGGCGATCACCTAGAATCATCGTTCTGCTCCAAGCTTGAATCAATGGGTTTAGCGATTGTATCGTTGACAATATCAAAATGTAGCTATATACAAAAGTCCAAAGTAAAGACAAAACGATCCATTTTCCCAGGGTCATTCGCTCTCCGTGTATGCAGCGAAAGGTGGCACGGCTCAATGAGTCTTTCTAACCCGGTGCGGTCAGATGCTCCTAATGTCGGGATTTTCAAAACTCTCCAGGACTCGCTGGCGCGCATCGTTGCTCCCGCGAATCTAGGCATCATCGCCGTCTTGGTAATCAGTTATTTCTTTACAGGGAAACTCGGAATACAGTTGTCAGCCCGCGGGCCAGGTACAACAGTAGTGTGGCTTCCCGCAGGGATATCCCTGGCGGCTATCCTGCTACGGGGCAATCCGGTGTGGCCAGGGGTCTTTATGGGGGCATTTCTGGTCAATGTGGCGGCCGGAGCGCATACCTCTTCTTCGCTGGGGATTGCCCTGGGCAGCACGCTGGGAGCGCTTTGGGCAGCCTATCTTGTCAACAAGTTCGCCCATGGAACCAAAGCTTTTTTCAAAGCGGGCGATGTTTTGCGTTTCATATTTCTTGCGGGACTGCTGGCCACAGCGTTTTGTGCGACGTTCGGAACTGGCGTCCTATGCCTTACCCGGATGACAAAGTGGACGGATTTCGGACTGATTTGGAGTATCTGGTGGACAGGAGATTTGTTGGGCACGCTGCTCTTAACGCCGTTCCTCGTGCTCCTGTTCGGACACCAGCATCAGGCCCTGGGAGCGCGCGAACTGGCCGAATTCACTTTATTGCTGGCCGGTCTCAGCATTATCTGCGTCTTGAATTTTGGCCCCCCCGTGGTGGCGTGGATCCCTAGAAGCGGGCTTCACTATCTTTGCGCTCCTTTTTTGGCCTGGGCCGCGGTCCGCTTTTGCCCGCTGGAAGCTTCGGGAGCGACCCTGGTCTTGAGCGCTTTTGCGATGTGGGGTTCTCTGCACGGATTTGGGCTTTTTGCGACCACAACCGGTTCGCCATACCTGGGTGCGGGCTATGTGGCCGTGGAGAGCGCAACCATCTTGACGATCGCCGCGGTGTTTGCTGAACAGAGAAAGCGTTTAGAGGAAGCTCTGGGCGCCTATTACACCCTGAAAGGAAAGTACGAGAGGGGATTCCGCGCACCGAACGATCCGAATCAGACAAATCCGATCCAAATGACCGAGGCGGGGCTTCTGGCAACGGGGCGATGAACAATACGGATGGACTCCCGGAAGCTTTCTTATCGTGGCCCCCAAGCACCGTTTTTGTCTTCGGATTACTTCCCGATTAGCTGATACCCGGATGTGATTGGACGCCGATTTTGTGCGTAAAATAGAGGCCTCAGCGCATAGCATGGATGGGCGAAAGAAGCCCTTGGGGGAGACGTCATGTATCACTACAACCCGAAAATTGCTTTGGAAGAATTGCAGGAGGAGGCGGTGCTGCCGCACCCCGTCAAATTGCGGGACATGATTCTGCGCAACCAATTGGGGCCGCAGGAAGCGCAACTCCTCAACCATGATTTCCAGGAATATCTGACGCGTTTTGGCGAGCTGCAAAAAATCGCCCGCGGCATTCTGGACAAGCTGGCGACCGGGCAGCGGAAGACGGCTTGACGGCGCCGCTTGATGCTCCCTGCTCTTCTGCTGAACCGCAAACCGCGCGTGCTGATCCTCTCGGCTTCCTCCGGCGCAGGCCACGTGCGGGCGGGACAAGCGCTTGCAAAGGCGTTTCACGCGCAGGGCAACTGCGAAGTAGAGCACATCGATGCGCTTACGCACGTCAGTAAACTGTTCCAACGCATTTACGACAAAGCCTACATTCGCATGGTACGCGACGCCCCGAACCTGATGGGCGTGCTCTATGAGCAGACCGACAGGCCGTGGCGCCACCCAAGGCAACGCCTCGCCGTCGATCGTCTAAACACCCAGCCGATGATCCGTCTGCTCAAGAAAATCCAGCCGGACTTGTGCGTGGCCACCCATTTTCTGCCTGCCGAAATCTTGGCTTGGTTGATCGCCAAAAAGAAGCTGCAGGCGCGCCACGCCATCGTGGTCACGGATTATGATGTGCACGCTTCGTGGTTGTGCCGCACCGTGGACCGCTACTACGTGGCTATGCAGGAGTCGCTCGAATACCTTGCCAACATCGGCGTGCCGCGGGAAAAACTTCACGTCTCTGGAATTCCCATCGATCCGCTTTTCGAGAAATCGGTCAGCGCCAGTGACGCTCGAAAGAAACTTGGCCTGGCCGCGAGCGAAACGGTCCTGCTGCTATCTGCGGGGGGCTACGGCGTCGGACCGCTGGAGCTACTGGTGAAAGATCTGCTGGCGATGCAACGCCCATGGCAAATCGTCGCTATCGCTGGAAAATCGGAGCTATTGAAGAGGAAACTCGACGCCATGGCAAAAGGCGCCGGCAAGGCACCGGCGGGACATCCGCGCCTGGTCCCCGTGGGATTCACAACGGAGATGGACCAGTACATGGCCGCAGCCGATTTGCTCATCGGCAAGGCTGGCGGATTGACCACCTCCGAGGCTCTGGCGCGCGAGTTGCCCATGGCGCTCGTCGAGCCGATTCCCGGCCAGGAAGAGCGCAACGCCGATCACCTGTTGGAAGCCGGCGCCGCAATCCGCTGCAATAATCTTGCGGCGGCGGCTTGGAAGATCGCGACTCTGATGGACCAGCCCGAAAAGCTCCGGGAGATGAGACATGCGGCACGGGCGATGGCGCGGCCCGATGCGGCGCGTGTGATCGCGCTGGATACGTTGGGGCTGCTACACTAATAATTCGCATTGATACCAAGAGCGAAAGCAAGCTGACCTCTCGAGCTTATGAAACGTCATACACTGCTGATTGATGCAGACGACACGCTGTGGGAAAACAATGTTTTCTTCGAAAAGCTTATCGAGGATTTCATCACTCTGGTGGAACCCTGCGGCTATAGCCGCGCCTACATCCGGCATATTCTGAACGAAACCGAGCGCAAGAATATCCGCCAGTATGGTTACGGCGTGCGCAGCTTCGGCCGCTCCCTGGAAGCAACTTATCTGAAGCTGGCCGACCAGATGGCCAAACGGGAAACGCTGGCGCAGATTCACGTGCGCGTCGTGGAACTGGAACGGACACCGCCGAAAATTCTCGATGGCGTGCCGGAAACGCTGGCGTACCTGACGGCGCGGCACCGGCTGATTCTCTTCACCAAAGGAGAGCCCGCGGAGCAAGCCGCCAAGGTGGAGCGCTCCGGCTTGCAGGGCTTCTTTGAGGCGATCGAAATCGTCGGCGAGAAAGACGCCAAGACCTATCACGCGCTGGTGAACAAGCACAAAATTGTGAAAACTCAGGGCTGGATGGTCGGCAACAGCCCGCGCAGCGATATCAATCCGGCGATAGAAGCGGGCCTGAATGCCGTATACATCCCGCATGTGAACACCTGGCAGCTCGAGCACGAACCTGTGGTTGCAGGTACGGGAAAACTCGTTATCCTGCCGGTGTTCCGCGATTTGCGAAACCATTTTTAGTCCCGGGTCTCAAATTCCTTAATCCCACGTCAAATCACGTGCACATTTCCCCCAATTTGGCTCTTGCGAGCATCTCCAAACGACCGAAGGATACCAGCAGAGTGCTCTGGAGGTGTTTGTCATGTGTGCAACGCTGGCTTCCGCTCCGACCTGGCGCGATGCGTGGTTCCAGAAAGATGGCATGATCTACCTGAATGCCGCCGGGCAAGCGCCCATGCCGCGCGTGGCATTGGAAGCCGTGCAAGCTTCTCTCGAATGGAAGAAGTTTCCCTGGCTGCTGACCGATCAAATGGAAATCGATTTGCCCACTCGCGTGCGCAGTTCACTTGCAGAAATTATCGGCGCCGATCCCCAAGATATTGCGTTAACGACGGGAACCAGCGCCGGCTTGGCCGCGCTGGCTACCGGAATGGAATGGAAACCGGGGGATGAAATCCTTACTGCGCATCGCGAATTCCCGGTGCAGTACACCACCTGGAGGCCGATGGAGAAACGCGAGGGCGTCAAACTCCGTCTAATCGCTGCGCGCGGCCGCTGGATCACCGCCGAGGACTTCATCGAAGCGCTCACATCGCGTGTGCGCCTGATTTCCGCGAGCATGGTGCGCTTCGATGACGGCTCCATGCTCGACGCAGAAAAGTTGGCCAAAGCGTGCCGCGCGCAAGGCTGTGTGCTGGCGCTGGATGTGAGTCAATGCTGCGGAGCCATTCCGATGGAAGTTCGCCAATTGGGAGCGGACTTTGTGACGGGTTCCGGCTACAAATGGCTTCTCGGTCCGTATGGTTGCGGCTTTTTTTGGGCAACAAAAGAACTCCTGTCCCGTTGGAGGCCGGTACCCTTTTACTGGCAAGGTATCGATGGCCTGAAAAATTATGACGGGTTGATCCATGAAGACCCAAAGCCTGCATCGGGCGCGCGATCTTTCGATACTTCGGAGACTGCAAGTCATTTCAATCTTTCCGGATGGGACGCTTCGTTGAATTTCCTGCGAGAAGCCGGTGTGGAGACGGTTGCGGCCCATAATCGTGAACTAATGAACCGATTGTTTCGGAGTCTCCCGAAAGATCGTTGCGAATGGACCAGCCCGCCGGAGGCGGACCGCCGCGGTCCGTACGGATGTTTCGTAGGCCGCAGTCTGGAACAGACAAGCGCGATGTACGAGCACATGAAAAAAGAAGGATTGCGGGCCAGCCTGCGAGAGGGCAACATCCGCATCTCCACCCATCTCTATAATTCCGAGGCGGAAATCGATAAGCTGGTGCGGGTGATTTCCGAATGAGCGCGGAAACGAACTGGCCAAAAGTAGCGGTAGTTGGAGCGGGCGCCGTCGGCGGATACTTCGGCGGGCTGCTGGCGCGTTCCGGCGTGCCGGTGACGATGATCGGGCGTCCCGCGTTTGTGGAGACGGTACAGAAGTCCGGGCTGCGGCTGGACACCATGCAGTTTCAGGAGACCGTGCACCCTGCGGCATCCACCGAAATTGCCGCGGCGGCCGGAGCGGACTATGTGCTGTTCTGCGTGAAATCCACGGACACCGCATCCGTTTCGAAAGAGCTCGCCCAATACATTTCTCCCTCCGCCATCGTCCTGAGCCTGCAAAATGGCGTGAACAATGTGGAAGAGATTCGCAAAGCCTCGGGAATCGAAGCGCTTACGACGGTTGTCTATGTCGCTGCATCGGCGCCTGCGCCCGGCACCGTCAAGCATCTGGGCCGCGGCGATCTGGTGATCGGGCCGCACTCCCCGAAAGTGGAAAAGACTGCGGAATTTTTTTCGCGCGCCAACCTACCGTGTCGCGTTTCCGACAACATTGAAGGCGAATTGTGGACCAAGCTGGTGTGGAATTGCGCACTGAATGCAGTTTCCGGCCTCGGCCGGGTGACCTATGGCGAAATCATTGCCAGCGAAGATGCCAAGCGCGTGGTGGCCGCCGTCGTCTATGAAGTTCTGGCGGTGGCCGAGAAAAAGGGGATTCATCCGCCGGGACTGGAAGACCCCAAAGTGGCCCTGGCTGGTGCCTTCATGGTCGGGCAGCAGATGAGCGGAACACGGTCCTCCACCGCGCAGGACATGGCCCGCGGAAAGCGCACGGAGATCGATTCGCTGAACGGCTATATTGCGCGGCTGGGTGCGGAATTGAATGTCCCCACACCGGTGAACCACACGCTCTACACCCTGGTGAAATTGCAGGAAGCTAATTTCTAACAAAGCACCTCGCCTCTACTGGCGCTGTGGTGCATGGAAGGGGATATGCACGATGGCCTCGAGGTCCACAGGCTGTCCTTCGCGAGTCGCGGGCTCAAACTTCCATTCGCTGAAAGCGGCCATGGCGTTGGCGTTCAGGCGATCATCAATCCCGCGGATCAATTGAATGCTGTCCACGGTTCCGTTCTGCCGGATTACTCCATACAGAATCACTTCCCCTTCGATATGCGCCTCCATCAGCGTGGAAGGATACTTGGGGTCCGCCTTATGCAGCGGCAAAGGAGCAGCAAGATTTCCCGCGTGGCTGGCGGCGCCGGAAAGATGCATTTCCGAAAAATGAATGATCCAGCTGCCGGTGGCGCTGTTGAAATTCGGCATGTTGACGTTCATCGAGTAAACCCGGCGTTTCGAAAAAATCTGTTCCGGCGGCGCACCCGGCGGCAAGGCGGCAAAATTCGGCGGGCCAGCACGCACCGAATCGTCTTCCACAGTAGCGTTCGGGTCGGGACGCTTGATGTAGGCTTGCGGCTTTGCGACGCTGAATTTTCCGACGCCCCCAAGACCCGATATGCTGGCATAGGGTTTCGGATTCCCCCCGCTGATTAGAATACCGGTCGCATTTTTCCCGCCGCCGCTATTGCTCGTAGGTTCCGCATCGCCACCTCCCGATGCCGAAGCCGCGGGTGCGCCTCCAGGAACTCCGGGCAGCTTGCCTTCGGGAGAAATCGCCACGCGTGCGGATAAATTTCCGTCAGGCACTGGAATCACTGGAGCGGGCGGTGCGGGCGAAGCGGAAAGAGCAATCAATGTACCCGCGGAACCCGCTGGCGCGTTGGAAGTCGAGGGAGCAACCTCCGGCGCGGCAGCGAGTTCACCATCCTGCTTGCGTGCCCCGAGCCGCGGCGCGGAACCCGCGTTGATCTCAAGTCTTGGTTTTGCGGGGCCATTCTGCACCGCGGCCAGACTAACTTCCGCGGGCTTCTGCTCCAGGTTCGGCAAATCGGGCGAAGGCACGTCCGTAGTCGCGACCGATCGTCTTGTTTTTGGGCGAAGTTTCGTCAGCGTCTGCTCGCTGATTTCCAGGCGCGGGCGCGGAGGCGCGGCCACGGAAGCCAGGTGCACTATGTTGGGCATGTCCGGCAAAATTTTCGGCGCATCGAGCGGAGCCGCCGGATTGACCAGAGTTTGCCTCGGATGCGTTGGATGCGAAGGATCCGTGAAAATTCGTTGGCGCGGATGGAAGGCGTCGGCGCCTTCGGACGGCGACGGATCGGCCGGACTTTTGGCGCGCGGCGTGGCTTTCTTTTCGCGCGGCATGTTGAGAAGCGGCAGATCGTCGATCGGTCCGGACCACGTCAACTGCGTATTGTCGAACGCCGGGTTGCGTTTTGCCGAAGCCGGAAGCTCCGGCCAGGGAATCAGCAAAAAAGACACCTGGAGGGCGGCGGCCGCCAGAATTCCGCGGCGGGGGAACCGGCTATCAACCCGGCAATCGCGAAAAAAATAGGTCAGCGGAACAGCACTGCTCAACGGGGTACGCTGGAATAAAACTGGGATGTTGCTGAAAAAATTCTGGTGAAAGCTGTCCCAGGCAATGTGCAGCTTCGGCTCGGTTGCCCCGGGCAGCACGATGTGTGGCGGGTACAACTCCGCCTGCCCGAGCAAATCGCTTGGATTGACCTGGAACTTCTTGCCCATAACCCCTAATTGTATCGCGCCGACCGCAGGCACGCCTTCCTCTTCCGGCCCGACAAAGGGCTCTAAAGATGGATGAACAGGCCGGAGCTAAGGTTTACTCGGAGCGGGACTTCTCCGGCTGGCTGGGGGGACGTACCCGGTAAAAACTCAGCGCCGCGTCTCCCTGGGGAAGCACGCGAACACGTTCGAGATTACCAGACGATTCGGGAAGGTCAAGCGTGCGCTGGTGCTCGGCGATGACCACGCCGCCTTCGGCGAGCAGACGGGTCGCCCCCAGGAATTCGAGGACTTCCGAATATTGCGCCTTCTCGGCATAGGGTGGATCAAAAAAAAGCAGATCCTTGCGGGCATGAGCGGCGGCGGGCTCGCTGGCGAGTCGGTTCAGCGCCTTTACCGCGTCCAGCGGCAGCACGCGCACGCCGCTGGTGATGTCGAGCGACGCCAGGTTTTTCTTGATGAGCGCAACAGCAGGCGGATACTTTTCCACGAAAATCACTTCGCTGGCGCCGCGGCTGATCGCTTCAATACCCACGGCGCCCGTGCCCGCAAACAGATCGATGAAGCGCGAGCCTTGAACCAAATCGCCGAGGACGTTGAAGAGTGTCTCGCGGAGTTTGTCGCTGGTGGGCCGCAGTTCCAGCCCCTTCAGGCTGTGCAACTGGCGGCTACGAAATATTCCGGCGATGATGCGCATGGGGCGGGGCCTCAGCCAATCCGCGCCAGATGGTAGCGGCGCTGCCACTGCGGCGGCAGTTGTCGCAGCATCCGCTGCAAAGATTCTTTTTCCGCGGGACCTTCGACGAGATGAAACGCCTCTTTGCGCGCGCTCTCCAGGAGTTCGCGGTCGCGCAACGGGCTGGCTATGTGAAATCCAAGTTCTCCCGATTGCCGCGTGCCAAAAAATTCGCCGGGCCCGCGAATCAGCAAATCCGTTTCCGCGATTTCGAATCCGTTCGTGGTGCGTACCATCGTCTCCAGGCGCGCGCGGCCGTCGTCGGTCAGCCGCCCTGGCGCCACGAGAACGCAGTGCGACTTCTGCGCGCCGCGGCCGATGCGCCCGCGAAGCTGGTGAAGTTGCGCCAGGCCAAAGCGTTCGGCATGCTCGATCACCATCACCGTCGCGTTGGGAACGTCGACGCCGACTTCGATAACCGTGGTGGCCACCAGAATTTGCACTTCATTCCGGCGGAAGCGCTGCATCACGTCTTCTTTTTCCTCGCTGGACATTCGCCCATGCAACAGCCCTACTTTCAGTTTTAGAAAAACGTCGCGCGACAACCGCTCGTACTCTTCCATCGCCGCCTTCAGCTCCAGCTTGGATTCCTCGATTACCGGATACACGATGTAGCCCTGATGCCCGGCCGCCACTTCTCGACGCAAGAAATCCCAAACGCCGGGAAGATGCTTCTCCGTAGTCATGCGCGTTTCGATGGGCGTGCGGCCCGGCGGCAATTCGTCGAGCACGGAAACGTCCAAGTCGCCGTATAGTGTGAGCGAGAGTGTGCGCGGGATCGGCGTTGCAGTCAGCACCAGCACGTGCGGCGCGAACCCGGTCTTCGCGGCCTTGTCCATTAGCCGCTTGCGCTGCAGCACGCCGAAGCGGTGCTGCTCATCAATGGCCACGAAGCCGAGCCGCGCGAACTGCACTGCGTCTTCGATCAGCGCGTGCGTGCCAATCACCAGTTGCGTTTCACCGGTGCGAATCCGTTCGCGCGCCGCGGCTTTTTCCGCCGGCTTTAGGCCGCTGATGAGAAGTTCCGTAGTGTAGCCGCCCGGCGCCAGAATCCGCCGCGCTGAAAGGAAGTGTTGGACAGCGAGGATTTCCGTCGGCGCCATCAGTGCGGCCTGGCATCCATTTTCCATCGCGATTACCGCCGATTGCATGGCCACGATCGTTTTTCCGCTGCCCACGTCGCCTTGCAGCAGGCGGTTCATCGGCACCGGCTTTTCAAGGTCGGCGGCTATTTCAGCCAGCACGCGTTTCTGCGCGCTCGTCGGTTTGAACGGCAGGATGCGCTTCAACGCTTCGCGCACCTTGTCTTCGCGCACGCGAAAGGGAATGGCGTTTTCCTTGCGCTGCGCCCTGCGGCCCAGTGCCATGCTCAGTTGATAGAGGAAAAATTCCTCGAAGATCAGCCGCTGCTGCGCGGGCGAACGGAAAAGATTCAGCGCCTCCAGCGATTCCTCAGCGGGAGGAAAATGGGTGTGGATCAAAGCCTCGCGCCGCGTGGGATATTTCGGCCTTTCCCGCAGTTCCGGCGGCAGCACATCCGGAATGCTCGGTTCCAGATTCTGCAGCGTGGCGTAAATCGCGCGGCGGATCATCCGCGATCCGAACGTGCCGACAGCTTCATAGATCGGCACGATGCGGCCCATCTCCGTCGAATCCATCTCCTCGCTACTCAGCACTTCGATCTGCGGGTTCACCATTTCGCGTCGCGCCGGACGCAACTTATCAATCTCCACCTTGCCGTGCAGGATCAGCTGCTGCCCGGGTTTCAAGCGGTCTTCCAGATAGCCGCCATGAAAAAATTTGCAGGGCAGCGACCCGCTGTCGTCCTGCACCAGCAGGTGGTAGATGGCGTCGCGGCCATACATGCCGCGCACCGCCTGGCCGCTCATGACCCGCGCGCGCAGAGTGTAGGTGCCGCCAGGTTGCACGTCTTTGATTCGTGAAAAATGGATGCGGTCTTCGTAGCGAAACGGCAGGTAGTTGAGCAGGTCTTCCAGCGTAGAGATGCCGCGCTTGCCGAGCAGCTCGGCGCGCTGCGGCCCGACTCCCTTCACCATGCGCACTTCGGTTTGCAGGCTGATGGACATCCTTCCTTCTTTATATCATCCCCGCCTAAGCTGCGCTTTTCGTGAAACTTGCGCCGCTGGCCTGCGTATCGTTAGAGTGGGCTGTCGCGGTGTGTTGCAGACCAGGAGGCTTCCTTGCCGGATGCACGATTGACGGGATCGGATAAGCGCGCGCTCCTCTTATGGATTATTTGCGGCATCCTTGGCCTGGTGTTTGCCCAGCGCTACTTCTTCCGCGCCTTTCCCGAAGCCTCGGTGGATTTCAAGGTATCCCGAACAGACGCGCAGCAGCGCGCAAAGAGCTTCGTCCAGGGCCTCGGCGAAAACCTCGATGGCTACCAGTCCACCATCACCTTTCGGGTGGACGACAATGCCAAGACCTATCTGGAGCGCGAGCTTGGCCTGCAGGAAGCGAACCGATTGATGTCCTCTGAGTTGAACATCTGGTTCTGGGATGTGCGCTTTTTCAAGCCGCAACAGGAAGAAGAATACCAGGTGCGCGTGAGCCCGGCTGGGAAAGTGGTCGCCTACAGCCACAAGATCGAAGAAGCGCGTGGCGCAAAATCACTGAGCCGCGAAGAGGCGCTGGTCGCTGCGAGGGCGTTTCTGCAGGGCAAGTTGGGCACGAATCTGGACAACTGGAACTTCCTGCCCGAGGAAGCCAATTCACAAGTACGCCCTAATCGCCTGGATTGGGCATTCACCTGGGAACGAAAGAATTTCAAGGCCAAAGACGCGCCGTACCGCCTGGAAGTCGGGTTACAGGGCGACCACATCGGCAACACCCAGGAATTCCTGCAGGTGCCGGAGGCGTGGACGCGTTCTTACCAAAAACTTCGCTCAACCAATATTTTTTATAACCAGGTCGCTCTGATTCCCTATGGTTTCTTGATTGGCGCGGCTCTTTGGCTGGGCATTTCCCTCACGCGTCAGGGGAAAACTTCGTGGCGCGGCGCGCTAGTGCTTGGCGGGTTGGTGGCCATCCTGTTTTTCCTGATGCAGGCGAATGACTGGAACTCCATTCGCGCGGGTTATGACACGCATCAGGCGTATTCCAGTTTTATATCGCTGAACCTCGCAAAGATCCTGCTCGGTGCGCTGGCCACCGGGCTCATGGTCACGCTGGTGCTCCCCGGCGGTGAACCGCTCTATCGCGCCGCGCAACCCGCTCGTTTGCGCCTCTTCCAGACGATCAGCCTGCGCGGAATTCGCTCGAAGGAATTCTTCTGCTCTTCGGTGGTCGGCATTTCCATGGCCGCCGCGCACATTGGCTTCATCGTGGCGTTCTATATGATCGGCAGCAAGTTTGGCGTGTGGGCGCCGCAGGATTTGAGCTATTCGGACGTCGTCAATACGTCTTTCCCGTGGATCGCGGGCGTGGCGATTGGCGTGATGGCGGCAACCAGCGAGGAATTTCTGTTCCGGCTGTTCGCGATTCCCTTCCTAGAAAAAATGACCGGCTCGCGAATTCTGGCGGTAATTCTCCCCGCATTTTTCTGGAGCTTTCTCCACAGCGCATACCCGCAAGAACCCGGCTACATCCGCGGCATTGAAGTGGGCCTGATCGGCATCCTCGCCGGGTTGGTGATGCTGCGCTGGGGCATAGTGGCCACGCTAATCTGGCATTACACCGTGGACGCCTCCCTGGTGGGCATGCTGCTGATTCGTTCGGACAATTTGTATTTCAAGATTTCCGGGATTGTCGTGGGGCTCGCCGCGGTTGCACCACTCGCGTGGTCGGGCCTTTCGTATCTGGCGCGCGGAAGTTTCGAGGCGGTGGACGACCTGCTGAACAGCGCGGAGCCTGCAGGAGAAATCTCGATCGAACGGCAGTCCGCCCCCGCAGAAGTAGCACTCGCTGCGCGGCGTTACGACCCCCTGACCACCGGAATGATCGGTTTTCTCGCACTCTGCGTGCTCGTGGGCGGCGCGCTAGCTTTGGTGTTGAAGCGCCAATCCATAGGCGACTATCTCCATCTATACATCAACAATCGCGCGGCCATCAGCCAAGCCGATGCCGCAATGCGGGAGCAAGGCTTGAACCCCGATGGATTTCATAAAGCGGCGCAATTCGTGGACGCCACGAATCCGGTTAACAACGAATTTCTGCGCCGGCGGCTTTCGATCGCGCAGATCAACACAATTTATGCGCAGCGCGTGCCAGGCGCCCTCTGGCGGGTGCGCTACTTCCGCGATTTGCAACCCGAAGAGTTCGCCATCGTGCTGAAACCCGACGGCTCGCTGCACGCCTTCCGGCACACGCTGGCGGAAGCTGCCAAGGGCGCGAATCTCTCCAAGGAAGACGCCCAGGCCATCGCGGAGAGATTTTTGCGCGAGAAGAAGCAAATTGATCTTACCGCCTGGAAATTGGTCGAAGCCAATTCCGACAAGCGCCCCCATCGCACCGATCACACCCTGACTTGGCAGCAGATTGCGCCGCTCGATCCGGAGAATCCCGGCGCCAAGGACCCCGCCGACCACGCCTATGCCCGAATGGATGTGCAGGTGCTCGGCGAGGAGCCGGCCAACTATCGTACGTACATCAAAATACCCGAGGAGTTCACTCGCAAACAGGAAGAGCTGACCCTGCCGAGGACGCTTTTCTTGATCGGGAAGTACGCGCTGTACCTCGGCCTGGCGGTCTGCGTGTTGGTTTTTTATTTCCTGCGCTTGCGTGCACAACCCGCGGGGACCGTACCCTGGCGCCGCTTGATGTTGCTGGGTTGGGCGGGAGGCGCGGCGTTTCTCGGCAGCTTCCTGCTCGGCAAAGGCATCCCCGCTTTGCTGATGCAATACCCGACGGCGCTTTCCTTGCGGACCTTCTTTGCCACCTTTGCCGTGGGCATCTTTCTCGGCACCGCCTTCATCGCCGGCGGCCTGGTGCTGCTATACGGCCTGTCTTGGTCCTTTGGCGCACGCGCGTTCGGCCCAGAAAAAATTCCCACGTGGCTCGGCATGCCCGCCGACTACTATCGCGACGCCTTCTGGATCGCCTTGGGAGGCGCGGCAATTTTGACTGGATTGCACCACCTCACAGGCACCTTGGACGTGTGGTGGCCCACCTTGCGCCGAGGCCTGCCCGCAGGTTTCGGCGAAAATTTCGACGCGCTATATCCCGCCGCTACGGTTATCGGCGGGTCCATTGTGCACGGCCTTTTTCTGACCGGAACATTTGCTCTGGCGTCTGCGTTTCTTGGAGCGGAACTCCGGGTTCGCTGGTTGCGGCTGGCACTGTTCATCGCCTTGGCCTCCTCCCTGGTCTCGGATTGGGGAAGCCCCGGCGATTTCGCAAAACAGTTCCTGGGGTCGGTACTACTCATGGGCGTCGTTGTGTTTGGGATTCGTAGGGTGGCTCGCTTTAATCTGCTGGGATGCTTACTCGTGGTAGTCACGGTGGCCCTGTTGAGTGGCGCTGTGGAACTGCTGTCCCAGGCAGACAGCTCCTCCTACCGCAGCCAGGGATATGTGGTCTTGGCGGCCCTCGTACTCCTCCTGGGATGGCCGCTGGTGGCCTGGCGGACTGGGGCTGGCAAGAGCGTGACGGCTCAGATGTCTGGCTGACCGCTGGGTGGTGCACGGCATCGAATTGGTGAAAGCTACACGTCGGCGGCGCTTGCGGCGATGGGCTTTGCTCACATAACCGGACCTCGAGCGTCCAATTAGAGTATCGGTTGTGTAGCCTGTCCGATGGCCGTCCGCCGATTCACCAAAGTCTCTTGTTTCAATGAGTTGCACAAGAGTCGGCAGAGAGAAACAAGCGATGCCTCTACCCCGTTTGGCTTTTGCGTTGGCTGATGATAGCGGCCCGTCCGGCACCTCCAGTGCCGCGCTGGCTTCGGGGACTTCTTTGACTCATCTTGAAGAACGCGCGCTTGTCCAGGAAGCCCAGGCAGGAAGCCGCCCAGCGTTTGAGGAACTTGTCCGCCGCCATGACCGCGATGTCCTCCGCTTAGCCCTAAACCTGATGAAGCGCACTGAGGACGCCCGCGACGTCTATCAGGAGGCCTTCCTCAAGGTCTATCGCAACCTGCACCGCTTCCGCTTCGAATGCAGCTTCTACACCTGGCTCTACCGCATCGTTACCAACGTCTGCCTCGATCATCTCCGCCGCCGCCAAGCCCGCCCTGAGGATCAGGCTCCGGAAATGCATCCCGCCCATTACGAAGAAGGCATCACTGATTTTTTTGAACGCCAGAAAGAGCAGCGCCCCTCTTCGGATCCCGAGCGCCACCTGATCGGCCAGGAGATTAAACAACGGCTTGCTATCGCGATGGAAAGGCTGTCGCCGCGCGAGCGGATTGTATTTGAGATGAAGCACTATCAGGGACTCAAGCTGCGGGCTATCGGCGACGCTCTGGGTACCAGCGAAGAGACCGTCAAGAATTCCCTTTTCCGCGCCACAAGGAAACTCCGCAGCCAGTTGGGAGAGCTCCGATGAGCCCCGCGGAATTCAAAAAGGACTGCGATCAGATTGCGCCGCTGCTGGTTTTCTATGCCTGCGGCGAAACCGATGACAACGAGCGCCTCCTGATCGAGCAGCATCTGGCTTCCTGCGCCGCGTGCCGCGCGCAATTTACCGAAGAGAACAATTTTCAGAGTGCGCTGTCTGCCCTTCCCCAGGATGCCGACCGCCTGGATTCCGCGGGCGTGTTGCTGGCGCGGTGCCGCAGTGAATTGGCGGAGAATCTCGACGACATAGTGCGTCCACCGGTCCTCGAAAAGACTCCGGCGTTCGGCGCGTTTCGCCGCTGGATGGCGTTGCGTCCGGCGTGGAGCGGCGCCGTGCTGGTGCTACTTGGAATTATCGCCGGCGTGCAGGGGGCGCAGTGGTACACCGCGCGCAATATCGTGAATCCCCTGGATCAGGCCGTAAACGTTCGCCCCGGCCCGCATTTCTCCGATGATCAGCTTTCCAAAATGGCCGTAGCCGGAATTAATTTCACACCCACTTCGGGTTCCGGAGGGCAGAATGTTCGCGTGCAGTTAAATGCCGAGCAGCCCGTAGAACTCACCGGCAGCCTGGACGACCCCGATATGCGCCGCGTGGTGACCTACATGGTCAAGAGCGGTGATCGCTTCGATCCCGGTATGCGGTTGGATTGCCTGGAGGCTTTGCGGACGCTCGCGGGAGATTCCGAAGTACGCAATGCGTTGCTGGCCGCGGCACGCAGGGACCAGAATCCCGCGGTACGCCTTAAAGCGTTGGAAGCGCTGCGCGATTCCTCAACAGAAGAGTCCGTGCGGGAAGTACTTCTGGATACCCTGAAGCACGACACGAATCCCGGTGTTCGCGTGGAAGCCGTGAATCTGCTGGTGAGCTCACTGGAGAAACCCCAGAACCTGGGTAACCTGCCCGTGGTGATGCCGGGCATGCCAGCGACGCCGGAGGGCAGCATAGTTCCCGCCGTCGCCGGCAGCGAGGCGTCTGACGCATCAATCGATGGCGTGATCCGCGCGCTGGAACAATTGCAGCACAACGACCCCAGCCGTTACGTACGCTTGCGGAGCGCTGCGGCGCTGCGCCAGATCAACGCTCGCGGCGAGCAGTGATTGGGGACCAAAGAGACTCTGTTAGTTTTGGCGTTATGAAATTGATTTCCTCCTCAGCCGATTGCGGAAAGTTCGTGGCGCGGATTCTGTCCGCGGGCATGTCTGGCGTTCTCTGCCTCGGGCTTTCTTTCGCGCTCTCCCCGGCCTGCCGGGCGGAGAATGTTCCGCCGCATGCTTCCGCTGACCGCTCCGGAGAGCTCCAGGTGGGCGACGCACGGACGTTTGCGCTGATCGCGGACCTGGGATCGGTACACATTCTTCCGCAGCCCTCCAACGCGCCCGCGGTGGTGCGCTACTCCGTGCATCTGGAAACGGATGCGGCGCAACCGTTGTCGCAAACCCTCTTCAACCGCTACGTTCTCAATTTCCGAAACACTGGTACGACTGTCACCCTGAACGGTTTCCTTCCCCGCATGCGCTCGATCGCCGGCAGAAACGCGCAGTTCTGGGTGCAGTTCACCGTCTATTTGCCGGCGAATTTCTCGGTTGAGGTGCATACCGGCGCAGGCGACATTGAGACCGCGGATATTGGTGGCCACGCGCTGTTGGTAACCGCGGGCGGCAACATCACCACCGGGCGCATCGGCGCGCTTGAGCACCTCTCCACATCGACGGTCATGCCCATCGCAAAACTCGAGACTCAGGGCGGACACATCACCACCGTCGACGTGGCCGGAGACCTGGACGCCTACACCGCGGGCGGCTTCATTCAGGCCCGCGACATCGCCGGCAATGCCAAACTCCGCAGTGGAGGCGGCCACATCCGCGCCGCGCACATCAAGGGAACCGCGCAACTCGAAACCGATGGCGGCAACATCACCGTTGGGGAAGCCGGCGCGCTCGTCGGCGTGCGCACCGGCGGAGGACAGATCGATTTCGGCGAAGTGCACGGTTCGGTGCACGCGCAAACCGGCGGCGGCGGAGTGCGGGTGATGTACGTTTCCGGGCCCATGGAAGTGGAAACCAGCGGCGGCGGCATCTGCCTGACGCGCGTCTCCAACATCGTGCGCGCGGCTACCGGCAACGGCACCATCACCGCGTGGATCACGCCGGACTCCGGTGATTCTTCGCATCCGGTGCGATTGCCGGGCCCTTCGCAATTGGCTTCTGGCGCAGGCGACATCATCGTCTTCCTGCCCCGGAATCTGGCGGCCACGATTGATGCCAGCGTTGAAAATGGCGGCGCCGACCGCATCGAAGCCGACCCAGCCTTGGGATTGAACATGGAGTCCCACGAGGATGGCCCACTCCGCGCTTCCGGCGCCCTCAATGGCGGAGGGGCGTTGCTAAGGCTGCGCAGTAACACCGGAAAAATCCGGCTGCAATTTGTGGACGAGCAAATGGCGTTGCGCAAATCCCTCCTGGATGAGCAGCAGCACCGTTTGGCCCAGAAATTAAGCCAAACCGGGTTTGAAGAACCGCAACCCAGCATGGCCGCCGCTCCACCGCAAACCGCGGCGAATGCCGGACCCTGTGCGGGCAGCAGTTCCGACTGGTGGGACGCCTGGAAGAACCGCTTGCAAGTCACCTTTCTGGGCGGGGTGCACGAAGAACCCGAAGAGTTCAAGAAGCACCTGATCGCTTCGCCGCCGCCGGACTACCCACCGATGGCGCGGCGCGCGGGCATTCAGGGCGTGGTGCGGCTACAAGTGCGAGCGAAGACGGATGGAACCCTCGAGGTGGAAAAGGTCATAGAAGGAGAACCCGCCCTGGTGGATGCAGCGCGTGCGGCGGTGCGCCAGTGGCGCGTGAACCCCGAAGACATTTGCGGCAAGAAAGTGGATGTGATTTCGACGCTGGCTTTTAACTTCCAGCTCCACTAGGGTGTAGCGGCGAGCCGGATAGTTCGGGTTTGTTGGTGTCCTGGGGAAGTCATACGAGTTGTCCGCGAAGGAGGCAGTATGAAGTTTCGCTCCGCAATCCGCTCGATTGGTCTGACTCTGTTTGCCGCGTCCATGTTGTGCGCTCCTGCGAGTTTCGGGGTGACCCACGAGTTCGCGCAAACCTATCACCTGAAGCCTGATGGCTCCTTTGAATTGAACAATATCAATGGAACCGTGCGCATCGAAGGCTGGGATAGAGATGAAGTGGAGGTGCGCGCCGTCAAGACTACTCCGGGCAAGGAATCTAAGCTGGACCTGGTCTCGATTGACGTCAGTTCGAGCCCGGACAGCTTGTCCATTTCCACCCGGTATCCCCAGGAAGAGGGCGTTGAAGTGGCCGTCGAGTACACCGTGCATGTGCCGCGGCGCACGCTGCTCAAACATATCAACACGGTGAATGGGACCTTGCGTGTCAAAGACCTCGACTCGCTCGGGGACCTGCGCACCGTCAATGGCAATATCGAAGTCTTTGAGAGCAGCGGCAACCTGCACGCTCACACAACCAACGGAAATGTGTACGTGGAACTCAGGCACCCCGCGGCCTCGCACGGGACGCAGGCGGAAACCACCAACGGCTCGGTCCTGCTGGCTATCCCCGCGGATTCCCAGGCCGATCTGGAAGCCCGCTGCATGAACGGTAGCTTTTCCACCGAACTCCCTTTCGTAATGGAAGGGGCGATCCAACCCCGCGTCCTGCATGGGCGCCTGGGCAAGGGCGGGGCTCCCATCCGTCTCGGGACCGTCAATGGCGCCATTCGTGTCGTAGCCCTGCGGTCGACAATTTAACTTCTCTTGCGTCTAAACAAACCAGGGAGAAGAACCGACCATGAACCAACGAAATATGTGGACCATCTTGGGCCTGGGCGCGTTGAGCATTGCGCTGATCGCTATACCCGGCTCTTCGAAACAAAAACAGGAACCAAGTAACGCTGCTCCGGCGGCGCCAGCTTCCAACCAGAAAAACCTGCAAGTATTTACCGTCGTCGACGGGCCTCAGTCGCCCGACCTTCAGGTTCAAGAGCTGGATGGAACCCAAAGTGATGACGGCGGCAATCTCCAGTTCTTCACAGGCTCCGGCGGCGGGTGGCTGGGCGTGGGCGTATCCGAAGTTTCCGCGGCCAAAGCAAAATCGCTGAAGCTGCCGGAAGAACGCGGCGCGGTCCTGGGCAGAATTGTTCCGGAAAGCCCGGCGGCCAAGGCAGGCCTGAAGGAAAACGATGTGGTAATGGAAATTAACGGCCAGCGCATCGAGGGCACCGAGCAATTTCGCCGCATGATTCGCGAAATACCAGCCGGACGGACGGCGAATCTGACGGTGTGGCGCGAGGGCCGCTCCCAGAACATCAAGGTCACGGTGGGCAAGCCGGAGATGAGCAACATGAAGGTGCTCTCCGATGGACCGAAGTCGTTCGCGTTCACGATGCCGGCATTGCCCGCGATGCCGGACTTGTCTGGACTTGAGCACTTGCGCTCGTTTGCATTGGTTTCACCGGGACATCCGATCCTCGGAATTGACGCGGAAAGCCTGGAAGGAGATTTCGGCAACTTCTTTGGCGCGCCGGAAGGCGAAGGTGTCTTGGTGCGCGGGGTATTTGCAAACTCGGCCGCGGCCAAGGCGGGCCTGAAAGTCGGCGACGTGATCACCAGCCTGAATGGAGAACGCATCCGCAGCACCAGCGAACTGCGCGAGAAACTCCTAACCAAGCAACAAGAAAAGGCCATCAAGCTCGGCATACTTCGCAACAAAGTCGAGATGTCGCTTTCCGTCGAACTTCCTCAGCGCGAGGAACACGAAGAGCCGTCCATCTCCGAACGCACCAACATTTGATTCCCTTGCAGACACAATGGCCCGGCTCGCAATGCTTGTGAGCCGGGCCTTCCCTTTTGCGCGGCGCCGTTTGATCTGCCTATCCGTCCCGGCCGTATTTGCGGAACAGCCGAAAAGGCCGCTTGATGGCTTCCCATATCTTTGATCCGCGCTCTTCGTCCCCTTCGGCCCAGTCTTCTTCGGTCGGAGAGAGCGATAAACGCAACAGATACGCCGCTCCCACGACTGCTCCGCCACCCATCTTCATCCGGAACATGGCGCGCTGCCGCAGTGTAGGCGGCGCATGTCCCGCGCTGGGCAACCAACTCTCAATCTGCCGGACCAGATCCTGAGCCGTGCCGTCCGCGTGCGCCTTTGCGGCCATCGCTGCAGGCACAGGAATCCCCAACAAGGATTCTCCCAGCAGAAGACCCACCTTCAGCATTCGCCCTGCGCCTACATCGCTGGCGGCACGCGTAGCCCGCTCCCAGGCAATCTCCGGGTGCCGGGCAACGATGGCCGCCACATCCGCTGGCCACATCAGGCGTTCCCAGAAATGCTTGGCACCGTGGATGCAATTGAGTACCAACTCATCTTCCAGGCTTAGTGCTGGAACCTCTCTGCCGTCCAGGGAAATGCGGCGCTGCCGCGCGTACAAATCCTCGATGCGCATCGGGCGCGGATAGTAGCGAAAGGTTTTTTCCGTGTGCAGCTCCACAATCTGCTGTGTGCCAGGGCGCTTGAAAAGATACTCTCCTGGAATCTTGCCCGCGCGGATGGCTTCCTCGGGAACGTCCGCGTCGAATCCCAACGTCGCCATAATCTGGGAAGCCGGAAGAATCACCTCATGGCGCACCAGCAGATCCAGATCCACGTAACTCCTTACTGCGGAATCCCCATAGGCCAGCAGGGATACTAGCGGCCCCTTCACGAGGATCGTTTCGATGCCCGCTTTCGCGAACTCTTCCAGGATGCGAAAGAGCTCCGCGGTCATGCTCAGTGTGAACAGGTGCTGCGACCTCATGCGGCTCTGCAGTTTTTCGCGCGCGTTGCCGGGAATTCCCGCGAAGTCAATTTCTTTCAGGCGGCCGGCGACTACACCCAGAACGCTGTGCTCTGCGGCAAGCTCCAACGTCAAGTCCCAATCCAGTTTTGCCGCCAGTGAAGAAATCTCTTCGGCGGAAAGAGGCGCCGGCGAAGCGCAGGAGCACAGAAATTTCCATTCGTTCTCGATACGCTTGGCGCCGAGTGAGAAAAAGTCAGTCAGAAGCGGCTCCTGAACGGGTTTTGGCCAGTGTACACCCGCCCTCCGATGGCCGACAGGAGCTGGCCTGCCGGATGTGTCGGCGATGGATTGGACATCCGAGTGAGAATTGGGATACCTACCGAGGGGGAGGCACAGGAGAATCGTCTGGACAGCTAAGGATCGCCTGGGCGTCCTGCACGATCAGATCGCAAAGGCTGGCGATCTTCTCGGGCTGGGTGTGCGGCACAATGCGGCGAACGGAAACTTGCCGAACCAGGCGGCAGAGGGTGTCGAACTCGATCGCCCGCTGCTCCCGGTCAAGCACCCAATTCATGTACGTGTTCTGTACCAGTTCGAGCAGAGCCTCGCGACTGCTAAGTGGCTCGATGCGCGGGGCGCTCGCTTCAGTACTGCGCGGCGCAACCAGGTATACGACGCCGAGCGGCAATTTTCCTTGCGCAAAAGCTGCGCGCTGCCCGTCCAGTGGCAGGTACCGTTTCTCCCACACGGGCGTCCATTGCGGCAAAGCCTCCTCACTTCCCAGCAGCATGCGTACGCTCTCCGGCCACAGGCACACCCGTGGATAACCGGGCACGGCCTGAAAAGTACCGCCGGCCTCCGTAAGCGCCACGATGTCTTCGGCCAGCACGGGAAGGCCGCGCAAGGCCAGGGCGGCGGCAGTCGTCGATTTTCCGGAACCCGCTTCACCGCAAAAGCACACTGCGCGCCCGCAATATTCCACTCCGCTCGCATGCAAGCAGGTGATGTGGCGCCGGCGCAATAAAAAGCCTGCCACCGGGCCCAGAAAATAGCTGGCCATGTCGTCCGCCGTCAGTGGTGGCTGGTACGTGCCCCAAACATGCTTTGCCGCGTTATCCACGACGAACTGCGTGCCGTCCGAGTAGGCCAGTCCAAAGCCTTGCCCTTGGCCATGTTGGGTGAGGATGAAGGAGGGGTCCGCTGCTCCCGGAGATTCCGATTTGTGAGATAGAACGTATCCGGGCAGTACTCTAATTTTCTGGACCCAATCCGGCTGCGGGCCATCTTCGAAAGAGACGTCGCATTTCTGGGATTGCGAAGGGAGGGATTTCAGGCCCGCAATAGAACTGGAAGAGTGGATTCCAAGACCATAAGCGCAATAAGAATAACTCACGAAAGTCCGAATAATCCCACAGGGGAACTAACGACGGAAATCACTTCCCGGTTCGGCGATGATTGCTGCGCGTGCCTCCGTCCAGATGCCCTTGGTTGCCATTAGCCTTGGTCATTTCCGCCAGATCGCCATAAACAAGCAACTTAGGAGGTTGATAAGCTTTCTTTGCGACTGGTTTAGTCGGTTGCTTCATTCAGGCCCCTTATCAGACACTCTACTGAATCCCCCGTCCGTTTTCAATGCCTTTCAGCCACTCGGAAAAAGAGAGCGGGCAAAGAATTTCCCACGTTAGAGAACCCTTGGAATTACCCAAAGTTGCAAGCCAATTTTCCCATTTCACAAATTCATGGATTCTTGACGGTGGATTCTTTGTCGGCACCGGTCGCCAACCCGTCGGCTGCTGGCAAGCTTCGAGGGGATCCCGCACGAGCGGCATCTTGGGGCGATTGCAGATTTCCACAGGCAACCACGGCCTCATGGCCCGGCGAGTGAGTTGTTTGTCCATACACCAGGGAACCGGGGGAAGGCGCAAAAGAAAGCGCAAAAGCCCGAGATCAAGAAGCGGCGCTCGGGCTTCGAGAAGCACCCTGGTCCACTCCGTGCCTTCATTTTCCAGCACCCTGGCCCAGTAGCCGGAGTGCAGGGCCGCGTACGCTTGCGGGTGCAACGGATGGGCAACTAGCGACTCAGGGCTTGCCCCGTGTGTCGACGGTCGCACCCGAGTGCGCCTGGAAAACTCTTCGTTCAGCCAGGTAGGGATTTTTTCGGCCGGTGGGTCCCCGCCAAACCAGCGCCGGAGCTTGCCGCGAAACCCGCCGCGCAAGGGAGGAAATCGCCGGTGTGCTCCAAGATATCCGCCAAAAGTTCGGGCGATTTTCCCCCACTCGTCCCGGCTCCAGAGGTATTGAAGATAGGGCCAGGATTGCCCGGTGAGGACATCATCTCCGCCGTCGCCAGAAAGCACCACGCGGGCATGCGCGGCGATCCGCTGAACAAGCCGGCGATCGCGGTCGCGAAAGAGTTCGGAAGTAGGTTCGGGTGTGGTCTCCGCTGCCATCGCGCCGCACAGAACAACCTTGTTCTCTTCGAGGATTTCATGGGCGAGCCCGAGGTGCCGCGCCGTTACTTGTGCGAACCGCGGCTCAGGATCATCAAACAGCGGGTTCCAACTGATCGTGAAGGCTTTGAGGCTACCCGATGTCCCTTGCGAGGCACCCAAGCGCGCCGCCGCGGCACAAACGGAACTCGAATCCAATCCGCCGCTTAGATAGAGCGAGACTTTTCCTTCGGGCAAACGCTCAGCGACCGCCTGCTGCAACAGTTCGCGATACATTTCCAGATACTCGTCGGGTTGCTTCAGGTGCAATGGCTCTTCGATGGGCAATTGCAGAAATCGCTTCACTTGAAGTTCTCCGCCGGAAAGAATCAGCCGATGGCCGGCGGGCAGGCGGCGGATATCCCGCCAGACAGTGCGTGAGGGATCGCTGCTCAAACCGGTGAGCAAGAAATCGCGCACGAAAAATTCGTCTAGTTCCCCCGAAATTCCTGGCGCACACCGTAAGACTTCCAGCGTGTTGCTGAAACACAACACCCCCGCACGCCACGCGTAGAAGAACGGCCGGGCGCCGACAAAATCACGTGCGCAACACAGCGTTTGCGCCGCGGCATCCCACAGGGCGAAGGAGAAGTCGCCCAGTATTCTTGTAAGCGCGCCTTCGCCCCAAACGTCCCAGCAAAGGATGAGCAACTCTTCATCCGAGGATCCCTCAGTGGCTGGTTGCCCGTTTCCCCGCAGCTCCGCGACAAGTTCCCTTCTCGCATCCAACCGCACCTCCCCAACCAGCCAGTAGCGTTCCCCCCGCAGCACCGGTTGCTTGCGCGCCTGATGACGCGTTCCGGTGTCCAGATAAGTGAAGCACGCACCGGCTCCATCCTTGGCCCAGATGCACCTTCCGTCGGGGCCGCGAAAATCCAATCCTTGGGCGATCTGCTCCAGGAACCGCTCTTCCACGCGAATTCCATCGCTGCGCAGGATGCCGAAAAAGCCGCTCATGATTGCTCCGCGGGCGGCTCGGGAAAATCATTTTCAAACGCGGCGTAGTGTTGATGCTGCGCCTCTGGTTGATTCAGCGCCTCACCGTCATGCTCTACCCAGGCATGCGCTTCGAATTTCTCATTGTCCTTGCGAACACCAATGCGCAATCGCGCGGGGATTCCCCGTTTGCCTAGCAGATACCAGAGGGTTAGCGATTCTTCGAGGCAAGTGAACTTCGCGAGGGAGTAGTGCGCCGCCGCACGCACCATCCGGCAAGTGCTCTGCAATTGTGCCGGCGCATCCGTCAACGCCGCGGCCGAACTACCCGGGCCCATCCTTTTCCGCAACGATGCGTAGGTTTTGTTATAACCGCGCAGTCGCAAGGACGCGCGGACCAACGGCAGAAGAACCGCGGCGCGCCGGAACACGCGCTGCAATTCAGGATCCAGCGCTCTATATCGTTGGAGTGATTCCCACATCCGCGGGCAACACTTGGAGCAGGCCGTTCTCCACAAGCCCGCTCAATAATTGCGTGAGGTGATTCCGCAACGGTTCAGGCTCAACTTCAAACTCTTCCAGGAGTCTCTCGAACGCCGCGCCGATGTTGGGTTGCGTAGTGGCGAGGTCCCACATCCGTGTCCCAGTCGAGTCGAGGCCAAAGTAGCGCTCGCTCTCCAGGTTCAGCAGCACGGATTCCCCGTCCAGGTGCCGGATCAACACGTGTGGCGGCACGACAACGCGATTCGTCAACTCCACCATTCTTTCAAGCCTCTGTTTGGCACCGCTTTGCACGGTGCACCGACCCTGCGAAACGCCTTCTGCAAGCCAGCGAGTATCTTACCGGGGATTGCCCCGGACTGCCATGCGCACGGCCGGCGTGTACTTCCTCGCCACGCGCATTGTTTATGTTCCGAGACACGCTATATACTCGAAAGTGTCCGATTCCGCGATCCTTCTGGACTCTCTCGAGAAATGGTTTCCCCCGGCCTTGAGCGGCTGGCGGACCTTCCTTCAGCCGTTCGCCCCACCCACCTCTCCCGCACTGCGCGGAATTTCCCTCGAAGTAAAGCAAGGCGAAGCCGTGGCGCTGCTGGGCGTGAATGGTGCCGGGAAGACCACCCTGCTGCGCATCCTGGCCACGCTGCTACTACCGACGCGGGGAACTGCCTCTCTCGCTGGGCACGATACCGAGCGCGAACCAGAGGCTGTTCGCCGCGAACTTGGGTATCACGCGGGGAGCGATCTGGGCTTTTACCCCCGGCTAACCGGTCGCCAGAATCTTTTCTTCTTCGGGCGCCTGAATCATCTCTCTGACCAGTTCTGCGCCGCTCGCATCAGGGCCCTGAGCGAACGATTCGGCCTGCAGGGCGGCCTTGATCGCCAGGTGCGCGCACTTTCTTCCGGCACCATTCAGCGCCTCAGCCTCCTGCGCGCGCTGCTGCATCAACCGAAAGTCCTGCTACTGGATGAGCCAACGCGTAGCCTGGACGCCCTTGCAGCCGCCGATTTCCGGAATTTCCTGAAGGCCGAAGTCATGGCGCGCCAGGGCACTTCGCTGCTGTTCGCTTCGCACACCATGCAGGAAATCGAATTGCTCGCCCACCGCGTGGCCATATTGCATGAAGGCAGTCTCCTGGCGTTCGATACGCCGGTCGCGCTGCGAGCCCGGACTTCTTCTCCCTCCCTGGAGGAAGCGTTTGCTCGGATCACCGGTCGGCGGCTGCATTCCGCCGGGGAGTCCGAACCGTCATGAAACAATTCCTTAAGGATATCTTTCGTTTTTTTCAGCGCGATCTGCGAATCGCCAGCACCTATCGCAGCCCCTTTATCTTCGAAGCGATTGAAGCGCTTTTCGGCGCGGCCCTGTTCTATTACGTCGCATTGTTCGTCGATTCGCCGGCGCTCCGTGAAGCGCTTCCCCAGGGAAAAACGTACTTTGCCTATTCCCTGGTTGGCTTTGTCTTCTTCGACTATGTGAATGCCGCGGTGGACACCTTTGACCGCAGCCTCCTGGAAGCCCGGGACGCCGGAACACTGGAACCCCTGCTGGTCACGCAAGTCTCCCTGCCCGTAATCCTGATCGGTTCGGCGCTTTACCCGTTCGCCGCAACCTCATTGCGCATTGCGGTGTACCTCGGTTGGGCCACGGCGTTCTTCGGTTTTCCGTTGGGCGGGGCGAATTGGATCTCGGTGCTCGCTGTGCTTCTTTCCACATTGCTGGCCTTTTCCGGCCTCGGCGTTCTATCGGCGGCTCATCTCTTGCTCTTCAAGCGCGGAAATCCCGCAAAATGGTTGCTCCTGGGAATCTCCAGCGTTGCCGGAGGCATGCTATTCCCCGTGAATATCCTGCCGCCGTGGTTGCAGGTGATCGCGCACCTGAATCCCGTAACTTACGCGCTGGAGGCCATGCGCAGGGCGCTGCTCGACGGCGCGAGAATCTCCTCCATTGGGCGTCCGCTGCTGGTTTTGCTGGCCTTTGGCGCCGCGCTGCTGCCGTGTTCGGTGCTGGTTTTTTCATGGGTGCTTCGCCGCACGAAGATTACCGGGACGCTGACGCACCGCTAAAAAGAAAAACGGCTCCGCGGAGGCAGAGCCGTCAAAGAAAGCCCGGTTGCGTTTACGGGTTCGGTCTTACGGCTTCTTTTTCTTGCCGCCCACCTTGGTATCAATACCTCCGGTCAACTGCTGGAGTTGTTCGAGGCCTTGCTTGGCTTGCGTTCCCCACGGTCCGTTCGGGTCCAGATCGATGGCCTTCTGGTAGGCCTCCAGGGTTCCCGGCAGGGGAGTCACTGTGATCTTGTCGCCAACGGTCTTGTAGATGCTGGGATCTGCAACCATGCACGCGCCGAGCAGATACCAGGCCTGCGCGCTCTTGGGATCCAATTCGGTCGCCTTCTTTAGCGGCTCGACCGCTTCGACCATGCGCCCCGCCTGATATAGGCTGATGCCAAAGTTGCGCCAGGCTAGCGCTGCGTTCGGCGGGTCAAGTTCCGCGCTCTTGCTGTAAGCCGCGCGGGCTTCGTCGATCTTTCCCGTGCGGCCAAGAATATTTCCGAGGTTGTTATAGTAGCTGGCATTTTCCGGCTTGGCGGCAATGGCCTGCTGGTAGGCATTGATGGCTTCGTCATTACGTCCGGCAAGGTCGTATGCTTCGCCCATGCGCGCCCAGAACAGGTGGATGTTGGGATCCTTTTCCGGCGCAACTTTCAAGGCATCCTGAAATGTGGTCACCGCTTGATTGGAAAGATCCAGCACCCTGGCCTTGATCGCGTCTTTCTGATCTGCCGGGGCCTTTGAAAGCTCCGCCTTTGCGGCCTTCTCCTGATCCAACAGGGCCACACCCTTGGCGAACTGCTCCTTCATGCCGGAAAACTTTTTCAAGTCTTCCTGCTGCTTTTTGTATTTCGCGGCCGCTTCCGGGTTCTGCTTTTCGAGAATTTCCTTGAAGTTGAGATTCACGGGCGGCGTGTCGGCGCCATGTATCTCCACCGGTACCTCAAACGGATTCTGCATCTGCGGTGGCAGCACCGAAAATATATATTTCCCGTTCTTCAGGCCGGTGAACGCAAACTTCCCGCTCGCATCGGTCTTCGATTCCGTGATTACTCCCATCTCGCTCTTGATTTTCACCGGCATATTGGCCATCGGCCCCCCATCGAAGTCGATGAGCGTCCCGTTCACCTTGCCGTCCTGTTGTGCGGCCGTGCGCGTGACAAAGCACCCCAGCATTCCCAGCATGAAAATTGCCGCGAGCGCGCACGCCTTCATAAATTTCAACATTCCCCATTCTCCTTTGTGTGGAGGAGCGCCGGCCTTGGTCCGCTGGCCGGTTTGCCCCATTATCTCTCATATCTCTGGGAATCCAAGTGCCGTCATTTCATTCCGCGGTGCCGGCGCGAAACTCCTGGCGATAGGCGATCGGGTCGCGCAAACCGGCTTCGGCGAACGCCCGCAAGCGCAGCAGACAACTGTCGCAAATACCGCAAGCCTGCTCTTCACCCTGGTAGCAGGACCACGTTAATTGCAGCGGCGCGCCCAATTCCATTCCACGCCGGATGATCTGGCTTTTCTTCATGCGGATCACCGGTGTCACGATTTCGATCCTCGTTTCCGGGCGGGTTCCCCGGCGGATTAACTCCTGAAACGCTTCGTAATACTCCGGCCGGCAATCCGGGTATCCCGAACTGTCTTCGGCAACCGCCCCAATGTAGATGGCTCCCGCGCCGCTGGCCTCCGCCCAACTCACCGCAACGCTCAAAAAGTGCGCGTTGCGGAAAGGAACGTAGGTGACGGGAATGGCGCTGCCGCCGGGTCCCGCTGCGTCCAGCTCATTTTCCGGCACGGCGATGTTCGTGTCGGTAAGAGCAGATCCACCGATGGCGCGGAAATAGTCCAAGCACACCTGGAGTCTTTCCTCCACTCCATAGAACGCGGCCATTTCCGAAAAACATCGGCGTTCCCGGGCTTCCGTGCGCTGACCATAGCTCGCATGGAGCAGCCCCACACGGCCTCTCCCGTACTTTTGGATGGCTTCGGCCGCACAGACGCAGGAGTCCATTCCGCCGCTCAGCAAAACAATTGCGTCCACTTTTCCCAAGTATGCTTTCCCCTGTGGTCTCATCTAAACGCCGCGCATGGCGGGGTCCCACACGATCTTGTGCAGCTGCAATCCCAGCCGCACGCGCAAGCCATCCTTCAGCATCCACTCGACTAGGGCGCGTGGTTCCAGGCCGCGCCACTTGCCATTCGGATCGTCGTGGACCGGCGAAAACAGAACTTCGCGCACTCGTTCGGTCAACCGGTGGGTGCTGGTGAACTCCTTCGCAAATTCGTAATCGCGCCGGCTGGAAATGACGAATTTCACTTCATCGCTGGCGCCTAATTCTTCTAGGTTTCGCGGATCGAAAGTGTCCGGCTCACCGGAATCCGGGCATTTCACGTCCACAATCTTGATGACCGCCTTAGGAAGGCGTCCGATGAATCGTTCGCCGCTGGTTTCAATCATGACCGTGTAGCCCGCAGCCAGCAGCCGTTCCACCAACGGATAGATTTCTTCCTGAAGCAGCGGTTCGCCGCCGGTGAGTTCGATGAGCGACACGCCCGCGGCGCTGGCGTCGGCGAGCCGGTTAAGCGATTCCACGCATTCCGTAACTTCATCCACGCTCATTTTCTGCCCGCCATGAAAAGCATACGCGGTGTCGCACCAGGTGCAGCGCAGACTGCACCCGGTCAGCCGCACAAAAATGCAGGGAAGCCCGGCACGCGTCCCTTCGCCTTGGATGGATTTGAAGATTTCAGTGATGACCATTTCAAAAATACAAGCGTTGCATCGCCCGATTACCTCAGAGACGCAAGCCTAGATTGTACAAGAGCTTTGCGCACCGGGTGTTGCTAACCGCCGCTCTTTGCTTTCTTTCCCGAGCGCCGCGAAAGCCAGTAGATGCCGCCAAAAAAAAGGACCATGGCAACAATCAGCCGCGGATAGCCTGGCGAAAATCCCATCATCCGCAGAACCACCACGTAGCCCAGGGCCACCAGCAGCGCCGGAATCATAATGATGAAAAGCGAACGATTCATTGCCTCCCCTGTTCTTAGCGCCAATCCTTACAGATGGTAGCGGGCCATGGCGGTGTCGGTTTCCCAGATCACCACGTCCTTCAATTTCGCGCCAGGCGGCAAATCGGTGAGCTGGCTGGTCAGATTTTCGTAAAAGTATTTCGCCAGGTTTTCCGCCGAGGGATTCACGGTCGTAAACGGTTCAAGATCGTTGATGAATTGGTGGTCCAGCCGCGCGATAAGCCCGCGCATGGCGTGCTTGAGTTGCGTGAAATCAACAAGCAGCCCAATGTTATCGAGTTGCGGCCCTTCCAGGGTGACTTGCACGCGGTAATTGTGCCCGTGGGGATTTTCGCACTTCCCCTTATAACCCCGCAGGGCGTGCCCTGACGAAAACGTATCTTCCACACTCACTTGAAACATAGCCGGCTTTCTCTTCCTCTTCTTCCCTGGGGACGTAGCTTTTCAGGCAGGGCTGGCCGCGGACAGGAACCGGGACACATCCTCCAAATCGTTAGTCCTCCGGTAACGGGGCAGCGACTCCAAGAAAATTTTACCATAGGGCATCCGCTGGATTCGGGTGTCCAGGAGTGCCAGGACACCGCGGTCGGTCTTGGCGCGAATCAGCCGCCCGAAGCCCTGTTTCAGAGCCAGCACGGCTTCCGGCACCTGAAATTCCGAGAAGGGATTACGTCCTTCTTCCTGCAAGGCGCGGACGCGCGCGGCCACAATCGGATCACTCGGCACCGCGAACGGCAAACGGTCCACGATGACGCAGGAGAGTTGCTCACCGGGCACGTCCACTCCCTGCCAAAAACTGGCAGTGGCAAAAAGCACCGCGTTGGGAGTGTTCTTGAATCGCTCAAGCAACACTGAGCGCGGCGCCGTGCCTTGTAGCATCAGCGGAAAATCCACGCGGGAACGCACCCGTTCAAACAGATCGTTCATCTGCGAATAGCTGGTGAACAGGCAGAATGCCCGGCCCTGGCTGTGTTCCAGGAGTTGCACGATCTCATCAGCAGCTTTTCCGGGGAATCCCGCATCGCGCACATCGGGCATTTTCTGCGGCAGATACAGCAGCGCCTGCTGCTGATAATCGAACTCCGGCGGCAAGGCGCACTCTTTGGCGTGGTCCAGGCCCAGGCGCTGGCGGATAAACTCAAACCGCCCGGCCACTGTCAGCGTTGCCGAGGTAAGGATCACCGTGTCGAAGGACTCAAAAAGCTTTTCGCGAAGAATCTGGCTGACATCGATAGGCGTCGCCGCGAGAAATACGCCTTTGTTACGGCGCTCGAACCAGTAAACATAATTCTTCTCGTTGGATTCGAAAAGGAATGAAAATTCCTGGCGGATTTCAAAGCTGCGCCGCGCAATGCGGGTCAGCTCTTCAGGCTTTTGCGTCAATGCTGCGAATTCGGTTTCCATGGACTTCAGCGCGTTCAGTAAAGCGTCGTAACCCTCGCGGTTCTGCTCCAGAAACGCCTCGCGCTCCGGCCGCGTAAAGGGAAAACGGCCGTCGCGCGGCGGAAAACTGTCGAAGAACGCCCGGCTCTTCTCTCGGATGCGCTGCGTGCGCCGCAGCAATGTGGGCGATCCGGTCTTGGTCAGGCGCATGGTCTGATCCGCGTCGCGCGCCAGTTCCTCAAAACGAAAATTGGAAATCTGTTGCCCGAAATAATCGCTGGCCACGTCTTCCATCTCATGAGCTTCATCGAACACCACCGCCGAATATTCCGGCAGAACGCTCCCGAAATCGTCTTGCTTCAGCGCCAGGTCCGCAAAAAACAGGTGGTGATTGACGATGATCAGGTCGGCTTCCTTGGCGCGGTTCTGCATCTGCGTCAGAAAGCATTTCTCAAATTCGGGGCAGCGCTTGCCGGTACACGTGTCCCGGCGGGCATCCATTCGCGACCACAACTCCGAATCGTCCGGCAAAAAAGTGAGCTCCGCGCGGTCTCCAGTCTCCGTCAACTTCGACCACTCGCGGATCTGTCGGAATGCATCCACCTCCTCCATGCCCTTCAGCATCGGCTGGTCGGCCAACGCGTGCATTTTGGAAAGGCACAGAAAATTCGAGCGCCCCTTCATCACCGCCACCTTCAAATTCGGCGCAAAGTGCTTCTGCAGAAAGGGCACGTCTTTCTGATACAGCTGCTCCTGCAGCGACTTGGTGGCCGTGGAGATTACCACGCGCCGCCCGCTGCAAATCGCCGGCAGCAGATACGCCAGCGTCTTCCCGGTGCCGGTCCCCGCTTCCACAACCGTGTGATGGTGCTTCGCGAACGCATCGTGCACCGCCTCGGCCATCTGCAACTGCCCGGGCCGATGCTCGTACCCGCCAATCATGCTGCGTTCCAGGAATCCGCCCGGCCCAAAAATCTGCTCCATCGTCGGCCCGGCAGCAGGAGTTTCGTCGTCGTGCGCAGGGGCAACTCCCGCCGCCGAACCATGCGAGCCGCCAACTCCCCGGTTTTGCCGCACCGGCCGGCCCTCCACGTCGTGCGAGCGCAACTCGTCCTCCAGTGGCACGTAGACGCGTTCCGGGACGGGTTCCTCGTTGTATTTGGAAGTCCCAACGGACTCAGTCTTGGGTTTACGTTTGACCAGAAAGCCTGCCTAACCCGCGTTTCCAAAGCTTGGAAGACTAACGATAGCACATCCGCTCTCGGGGCTCGCGCTCACGGCCCAGCGTTAACACTTGAACAACTTCCCCCATTCCCCACAACCAGAAAGCGATACTGGGGTTAGAGTGGTTCGGGGGAAGTCCAGCCGCCCAATGCCACCCTTGGTGGCGCCCAAATCTTTCATGGGGTATCAGCATGAACTCAAAACGATGCGCAGTCTTGGTTGCGTTCGCCGCGATCTTCTCTCTCTCCTCCTGCAGCGGCGTGGGTGACACGTGTAAGGTGAACTGCGGCGGTGGGGGCGGCGGCACGGCCTCGCTCAACGTGACACTCGCAGCCGTGCCTTTCGTCCCTCCGCCGAGCACTTCCATTCTTTCGTTCGCGGTCACCATCAACAGTGTGACCCTGATTCCTGCCAACGGAGGCAGCGCTTACACCATCCCCCTGAACGCGACTACCTATTCAGTGGACCTGACACACTTGCAGAGCGATTCCGTTTTCCTGGGACAGAGCATCACCGTCCCAGCCGGCACTTATAACCAAGTTAAAGTGGGTGTGAGCTCTGCCATAGTTACTTATTGCGTGGCAACCAGCGGCATTCCTGGCTGCAACGCCAATTCAATTGCCCAGTTTAACGCGGGACCCTCTACGCCAGTGACGCCTACTTCTGCGTTTACTTTGGCGAGCAATCAGCAGGCAGGCATTCAGGTCCGCATCAACCTCGGCAATGCGATGACTGTCAACGCCGTCACTCAGGCGGTAACCGCTGCGGACCTTACCGCGGCAAACGTCTTTACCGCCGTTGCACTCCCTCCCACGGCCTCGACCTTGGCGCAGAATCAACTGGACTACATAGAGGATATAACCGGCACGGTCAGCGCGGTTGCACCGAACTCTGTCACGGTCCAAACCGCGACGCTCGGCTCGATCACTTCCGTAATTACCGGCTCCACGCTCGTTTCCCAAAGCTGCGTGGTACTAAACCAAGCATGCACGGCCACCGTCGGTCAGGTCGTAAGCATGGATGCCACGCTCAATTCCGACGGTTCCTCCTCGATGCTGTATTTTGACCCTTTGACCTTTTCAAGCGTCGACTTGATTGAAGGTATCGTGACGTCGGAAACCGCTTCCAACACCCAATTCCAGATCGTTGCGAACAATTTTGTGAACGCCAGTAGCAACAGCTTGATCAGCGGCCTGAACCTGGGCGATACCGTCAACGTTACGCTCGCGAACCTGACGGCTGGGTTCTTCGTCGACAGCAAAGGCTTGACGGTCAACGGCACTTTCTTCGGCAGCACCTCCGCAACGGACATTCATACCGGCCAGACCGTGATGATCCACGTAACGGCCTTCACCGCAAAGTCCGGAAATACACCGGCCAAGGCAACCGCGGATGGCGTGGTCCTTCGATTCACACGCTTTGCCGCGGCCGCGAGCCAAGCGGGCAACATCCAGTTCAGCATTACATCTCTGCCGCCGTTTTATGGGTTCACCGCACAGCCGCAGGTGCTCCTGAGCACAGGAAACCCCATTACCTATTTGGATGGGTATTCCAGCATCGGTTCCATTAATTCGGGTGACACCTTGGGTATTCGAGCGCTCTATTTCGGAACTGGAGTCACTCCACAATTTAGCGCGGCAAAAATCCGCAACAACTAAACTTTCACCCGCCTCCGCAAAGGCAACGGGCCCCGGAAGTTCCGGGGCCCGTTCTTTTTTGGAGTGCGGTTTACCCTGAGCATGTCGAAGGGCGGCTCTGCCGCCGCTTTCACGGCGTACACCCCGCCTCCCAAATCACCTCTTCTCTATTCCCTTATCCTCAAAAGCGGGAGCAAAGCTCCCCTTCAGCGGGCTCAGGGTAAACCGCACTCCAGACGCAGATCAAATCCCTCCAACGGTTGTATTCGGCGGCAGCGGCGCACTAACCGGCGGCATAGGTACCGGCGGAATGTTCGGCGCCAACGAAGGCTGCAGCCGCCGATACAGCGCCAGCGAGATAGCCCCCATGCCCCAGAGAGCCACGATGAACCCGGCCCAGCCCCCAATGAACGGCAGGCTGGTAATCACGCGAACCGCGGCCACTCCTACAACGATGCGCAGAAAGAACGGCCAGAACTCCTCGCTGCGGCCCATAATCCATTGGCCAACAATCCCGCCAACGGCGATCCCCGCGGCAAACAGCATCACCAGCCAAAGCATCAGCGAGGAAAGCCCCACGAACATGCCAACGATCGTTATGCAGGCGATGATCGAAGCAATAAACACCCCGAAAAAAACCAGCACGCCCAGGCCAAACGACGCGCCAAGATGCCCGGCGGAGTCCACCGTTTCCATCGCGAATTTAGGCATTAACCCGGCCAACACCAAGCCAAACAGAACAAATGCTCCGGTCCAGATAACCCGCCACACGTAATAGACGCCACCCCGCTCCCGTGTCTTGTGCTGGATTTTAGTGAACTCGGGAGGCGACGCAAGTTTCGCGTCGGCAGAAACACTGGGTTCCTTTTGTCCCTCAAAAACAGTCTTGCCATCAATCTCCGCCCCGGAAAGAATGGAAAGATCCTTGCCGCGGCCGCGCACGGACCCGCCGATGAGTCCGGAAATAATCGTGCTTTCGGAGAAGCAAAGGAAATCACGGCCAACCTTCCCATCGACCGTAAGCGTCTGTCCGCCAGCGGTGAGGCTGCGCCCGATTTTCCCGCTGGAATCCAGATTAAACGTTTGATTCCAGGTAAGGACGCTGCGTTCGATGCTGCCGGTAATCGTGACATTGTTGGAGGCGGTGCGGAGATTCCCATCGACGACTCCGCTGATGCGCTCGGTTTGCACGAAGCCAATCAGATCCCCGTTGATGTGGCCAGAGACATCTAGCTGGCTGGCAAAAGCATACACATCGCCATCCACTTCGCCTTCGATGCGAACATGTTCGCCGGTGACAAAGAGATCGCCGTGGATGACATCCCCTTTCTTGATCGTGACCGTGTCGCCTTTGCGGAACTCCGTGGCCGAGGCAGGCGTCGAAACCACCAGCAGCAAACTCAGACTGGCGAACAGCACCGCCATCGCCGAGCCGCGCCGCAAATACCGGCGAAACGCGAACAGCCCGAATCCCGCCATGGTCATCACGGCCAGAACCTCGAACAATGAAAACATGGATTGCCATCCTTTCCAGAATGCGCCCTGAAAGACCACTAAGCTGAGCAGATTGCCACTGCCAAAGCCGGCTTGCTCCAACTGCAACTGCCAGGGCTCGATGTAGCCCGTATACAAGGCGTAGACGCCCAATACTGCCAAGCCAAAGATCACGCCCCAGATCCACTGCATGTTGCGCTTTACCTGTGCATGAAACTCCGCAAGGCGCGCGGGCAGCGGCTCATCCTGCTCCAGCATCGAACGCGTCAGCAGACGCGATTCCCGGTCCAGGGCGCGCAGCAGCGTAAGGCAGCGTGTGCATGTCTGCGTGTGCACAGACACGCCCTGCGCGGCTTCGCGGTCCAGTTGCCGCTCGACATACAGCAGCAGCGCCATCTCATCCGGATGTGCATCGTTCGCGCGATTTTTCTCGTTCATCTCTGCTTCACTCACCGGTTTCCTCCCACGGCGATGGCGGTATTCTCCCCCAGCGCCTGGCGCAATTCATGGCGTGCCCGCAACAGCACCACCCCGACAAACTGGCGGCGAACCCCCAGCGCGTCGGCAATTTCGTCGTAACTCATGTCCGAGTAGTAGCGCATCACCAGCGCCATCCGCGCGCGCATACCCAGGGTGTCCAGAGCCTTGCGGACCTCTTCGCTGGTGCGCTCTTCGATCAGTTTTTCCAGTTGGTTGGGCTCGGGTGATTCCAGGGGCACATCGTCAATGTCGTCGGTGTCCTTATCGTGGCGGGCCTTGCGGCGGCGCAGCATGTCCCAGCAGTGGTTGGCTGCGATTTTATACAGCCAAGCGGAGAAGGACCGCGACTGGTCGAACTGGTTAAGTTTGTCGCGCAGCTTCATGAAAATCTCCATCGTGGCGTCTTCCGCGTCCTCCCGTGTCGGCATGGCCCTTCGGCAAAAACGAAAAATCGCCGGGGCAAATTCCCGGTACAGATCGCCCCAAGCCTGGGTATCCCCAGTCCGGGCTCGAGCGATTATTTCTGTCGGCTCCGTTTTTCCCGGTGCGCTCATTCGCCCTGGTCTCAGCGGTTCCATATCCTAGTACGCGGCAGCCCCGCCAAAACTATCACAACTCGCAATTGCAAGCGCGCGGAGCGGAGCGCGAACAACTGAGGTGCAACCCCTAAATACAATTCGCGAGAGTCGGCATTCCGTGTAACAAATTGATTCCATTCACGTTAGTTGCGGTCGACACTATTTGGAGTGCGGCGGCTCTGCCGCCGCTTTTGAGATAGAAACGCTGGCTCCTAATTTGAATTCTTTAGTGCGGCTGTAACCTCAAAAAGCGGGAGCAGGGCTCCCGCACTCCAAAACACGAAGGCCCCGGGCTGGGCGACCGGGGCCTTCCTGCTCCCAAAACATCACGGGATTTGGCTAGAACGTGAACTTCGCCGCAAGCTGCAAGCTGCGCTGCCCGCCGCCGCCAAGCACCGGGTACCCTACGCCGACGTCGCCCGTCACCGTTAGCGGCAGCACGCCTTGCAGGTGCCCATTGGCATTAAACAGCGACTGCCCCGCGGGTGGAACGCCAGTAACCGTGGGATCGGATAAGAAATTAGGCCACAGTGGGCTGGCAAAGTTGGGGTGATTAAACAGGTTATAAGCCTCAAACCGAAGCTCCATCTTCAGGCGCTCCGTGATGCTGGTGTTCTTGTACAAGGAGAAATCGAATTGCCGGTAGTTCGGCCCCAGCAGCGCGTTGCGCCCAAGGTTTCCAAAATGCCGGGTCCCCGGAACACAAGTGCCGACTGTGCCGTCAAAACCGCCTGCCATCGGAGTGCAGGGAGCGGCAAAGGCACTCAAGTCAAGGAAATTGTTCGGGTCGCTGTAGTTGTAATGAATCGGCCCAACCACGTCGGGCTTGGAAAAGAATGTCCCGGATCCGTCGTAATCGTCGGATTCCAGAATCATATGGAACGGAGCGCCGGATTGCACCGTAACGATGCCGTTGACACCCCAGCCGTTGGTGAGCTTTTCCATGCTCCCGTGACGATTGGGGAATTCGTAAATGAAATTCCAGGTCAGCCGGTTGCGGATGTCAAAGTTGGAGTTGCCCAGGTTGGAAACCAGGCTGGTGCTGTTGGTCGGTTGCGCGGCGTTCGGTACATAGTCTTCTCCGTCGCTGGCATCATCAATCGAATGCGACCAGCTGTAGTTCAGGCTGGTCGTCAATCCGTGCCAGTTGTCGATGCGGTAGCTCACCTGCAAGGCGTTGTAATTGGACTTGGCGGCGCTCTCCATCCAGTAAATGTAATTCCGGCTTGCATTGAGTGGGCCGGGAACAGTGAGGGTACAGTTGCAACCCAAGTCAGACGCGGTGATTTGCGCCTGCGAAGGCTGATTGAGATCCCGGAAATCGAAGAGTTTGTGGCCCTGCGAACCGACGTAGCCAATCTGCAACACCATTTTGCGCGTCAACTGCTGCTGTAAGTTGAGATTGTAGTTTTCCATGTACGGTGTGCGGATGTTCGGATCAACACCAAATTCGTCCCCCATCGCCTGGTAATTGAATATGCTCCCGAATACCGGCTGTCCCGCCACAAAAGGTGTTTGCAGTGGCGAGGCGAAGGAAATCTGGCCTGCTCCCGGAAGTCCGGAGTACGCCGGACCCGGATCGAAGCTGCTGCTGAAGGGGAGGTGGCCCATGAACAGATCCTGGGAGAACGCGTCATAGAAAATTCCATAGCCCGCGCGAACTACAGTTTTGCCTTTGCCGGTCACGTCCCAGGCAGCGCTCACGCGCGGGGCCGCGTTGTTGAAGTCGGGCTGATACAGGCGTCCCTGGCCCACGGCGGAGACTACACCGGTCAACGGGTCGACGTTGTTAAACAGGCCGTGCTTTTCCTGAATCAGGCCGAAATAGTCGTACCGCAGCCCGAGGTTCAGGGTGAAGCGGCGGTTCACGCGAATACTATCCTGGATATAGATGGCGTGTGAGTTTTCAAACGTGTTGCGGTTCGTGTCTCCAGTACCCTGTGTTCCACCATTATCGGGAATACCCTCCAGAAAGGATTGCAGGCCCGAAAATTCCAGCTTGCCACGGAACGTGCGGTTGAAGATTTGCGAGATCGAGGTCCTCCGGAACTCATATCCAAACTTGATGTCGTGCTTCCCATGTTTCCAGGAAACGTTGTCGATATAGTGCCAGTTCGTGTCCACGCGCTGGCGGGGGTCGGCTTTGTCCGAGCCGAGTTGTGCCAGGCCACCAACCTGGATGACCGGCATTCCGAAGTTGTACGGATTGTTGTTGTTTGGCGTGAGTGCACCAACGGTATCCAGGCCGATCGAACTGGGATTAAAGCTTTGGTCTTCGGGGAAAAAGCCTTCGGCAAAGCGGTTCCAGCCAACGCGGGCTTCATTAACGAGCGATGGTGAAAGGACGCTAACGTAGGAGATCGCAATCATCTGCACGCGCGTCGGCACCCGGGTGTTGTAGTTGGGCAGCAATCCCCCGCCGGTCAGCGCCAGCGGAAATAACTGGGTGCTGTCGCCGATGTAATAGCGGCCAGTGAGAATATTGTCTTTGTTGAAGCTGTGGTCGATTTTGACAATCCCGTTATCCACGCGATTGGAAAAGGGCGTCGCCAGCGCGGCATTGGTGCCACCATTCACATAGCAATCGTTGGATGAATTGGTCGGCTGCGGCCAGGGATTTAGGGCCAGGAGGTTCTGAATCACCGGATTGATACTCGTCAAATCGCCAGGCGTCGGGGCGTTCGCCGAAATGTCGGCCGCCGTCGGGACGCAAGCCGGGCTAGCCTCCGCGCCGGTCTCGCGGAGACCTTCATAGTCCACAAAGAAAAATGTCTTGTCCTTGAAAATCGGACCGCCGATGTCCCCGCCAAACTGATTGAGGTGGAACGGCTGTTGCTCCTGTCCTTCAGGGTTGAAATAGTTGCGGGCGTTCAATGCGGTGTTGCGGAAATAGTCGAACGCGGAACCATGAATCTGATTGGTGCCGCTCTTGGTCACGATGTTGATGGCTGCGCCGGCGCTCCTGCCGTATTCTGCTTCGAAGTTCGACTCCACATGGACTTCCGCAATCGCCTCGATCGGAAGAATCGTGGCCGGCGTGCCGAACACACCACCTTCGTTAATCGCAGGGTCGTTCCGGTAGCCGTCATTCATATCCGTTCCATCAAGGAGATAGTTGTTGGAGCGGCCTCTCGCACCATTAACCGAAACCGTTCCATAGGAACCCGGAGAATCGGTGATTCCGTCCGGCGCGGACGAAGCTCCCGGAACCAGCAAAATCAATTTCTGATAGTCGCGCCCATTGACAGGCAGATTCCCGGCAACCTTTGATTCGATCATGCCACCCAGGGTGTTGGACGTGGACTCCACCATGGGAAGCTCTTCGCCCTGCACCGTAACTGTCTGCGCGAGCTGCCCCGGCTGCAACGTGACATCCGCGCGACGCTCGCTGGAGACTTCCACCTTAATGCCGGAAACAACCCCAAGCTTGAACCCCGCCTTCTCCACGCTCACGCTGTAATTGCCAATCGGCAATTCCGGCGCGGCATACGTGCCGTCATCGGACGTCGTGACCGTACGGGTGAGGCCCGTATCCAAATTCTTGATGGTCACCGTCGCTCCGGGAACCGCGGCTCCGGAGGAGTCCGAGACGCTGCCAAGAATGGTGCCGCGGAAGGTCTGGGCTGGGGTGGGCACTCCCGCAAGAAATGTGAGTGAAAAAGCGACAAGCGCAAGCGTGCGAAGGCTGCGGAAAAAGCTGTTCATCAGCTACTCCTTGATCGATTCAGTAGTCATCTCGAATCCCCGAGATTGCTGCAGACGTTCTCCCCGAAGAACTGTCCTGGGGCACCTTGATATTGTTGGTAAGAACATACTCAGAGCGGGCAACAGAAGCAAGGTTTTCAAAAGAAAATGTTTCTATTTAACCTATGAAGCAAACCGCGGGTGAATTGAACAGGGGCGCGTGACGTGGATCACCGGAACGCACCATCCCTGGCAACCAACGGCAACTTCGAAAATGCGCAAAACGACCTGCGATCGGCGCGTCCGGCGGCTCGCTACTTAAGTCCCGATGCGGTAGATTGGAAGATTGAGGAATCACGGAAAGAATGCGCTGTAGAGCGCCAAGAAACTTATGTCCAATAAATTACCATCGCTGGTGATCGTGGGGCGCCCCAACGTCGGCAAATCCACCCTCTTCAACCGCCTTACCGGCACGCGCCGCGCCATCGTCACCGACGAACCCGGCATCACCCGCGACCGCATGTACGGCAAAACCGAATGGAATGGCCGGGTCCTCGAAGTGGTGGACACCGGCGGCATCGTGCCCGACGACAAGGCCCTGATTCCCACCGAAATTTTCCGCCAGGCGCGCGTGGCATTCGAAAACGCCGCTCTCCTAGTCCTGGTCGTGGACAGCCAGGCCGGCTTAACCCCACTGGACCAGGAACTCGCCCGCCTCCTTCGCAACACCGGCAAACCCTTCGTGGTCGCAGTGAACAAGATCGACTCACAAATGCAAGAACCCAACGCGGGCGTGTTCTATTCCCTGGGCGTCCCGGTGTTTCCGATTGCCGCGGAACACGGCACCGGCGTGGACGATCTGCTCGACGAAGTATTAAAGCAAGCCCACGGAGATGCGATAGAGGATCAGCCTGCGGAGAAGAAGGAGATTGAGATCGCCATTATCGGGCGGCCCAACGTCGGCAAATCCACGCTGCTGAACCGCCTCGCGGGGGAAGAGCGCTCGATCGTCTCGCCAATCCCTGGCACCACGATGGACAACGTGGATACGGAAGTGGTGCACGATGGCCGCGTCTACCGCTTCGTGGATACCGCCGGAATCCGCCGCAAAGGCAAAACTACGCTGGTAGCGGAAAAACTGAGTGTGGTGATGGCCCGCCGCGGCCTCGAGCGCGCCGATGTGGCACTGTTGATTATTGACGGCGAGCAAGGCGTCACCCAGGGCGATGCCACGATTGCAACCTACGCCGAAGAGTCCGGCCGCTCGGTGATCATCGTGGTCAACAAGTGGGATCTCGCCGTGGAAGCCGCCCAGCGCGCCGAAAACGTCTCCGAAAAGAGCGCCAAGGGCAAAGCCAAGCGCGCTGCCGCGGGCGGCGTGGCGCAGCAACCGGTGGACAAGGGCAAACTCCTGTTCGAATACGAAAAGATGGTCCAGGAAAAATTCAAATTCCTGAGCTATGCGCCAATCATTTTTCTTTCCGCGAAGACCGGAGAGCGCACCGACAAACTATTTTCCCTGATCGATCACGTAGCGGAGGCGCGCAAGCGCAAGATTTCGACAGGCGAGCTGAACCGCTGGCTGAAGGAAGACGTGGATCTGCAACGCGCCTCGACGCCCAAGGCGCGGCCCGTGCGCATCTATTACATGACCCAAGCCAAGACCGCGCCACCGGTGTTCATTATCTTTACGAACCAGAAGAAGCCCCTGCATTTCAGTTTTGCAAGATTCCTGGAGAATCAAGTACGCGCGAAGTGGGATTTCACCGGCACACCAGTGCGCTTCGTCCAGCGCCTCCGCAAACGCGAGGACAGATCGGGGCCCGCTGCCGCTGCGGACGAGGACTAGCGAAGCTTTGGAGTGCGGGAGCCTAGCTCCCGCTTTCGCGGTCCAAAAAGTCGCGAAAAATTCACCGAAGCGCAGAGAGTGTTCACCAAAAGGCGAATCTACCGTCAGCCGGCGCCCTTTCCAACCAAGCAACCAAAACTCCCACCCCTGTTTCACGGTGAAACATCACCTCACTCCCTCCGACTTCTGTAGATGGACGTAACCCCTTCTGGTAAACTCACTCCGTAAAAGCGGGAGCCTCGCTCCCACACTCCAAAAATGAGCAGCGCAGCGGCAGCAGCAATTTCCGAGGAGCAGGACGAGAGATACTACCGCATCGGCGAAGTCAGCCGAATCACGGAAGTGCGCCCGTTTGTCCTCCGCTATTGGGAGTCCGAATTCCCAATGCTGGAGCCGCTCAAAAGCCGCCAAGGTTACCGCCTCTATCGGCAACGAGACGTCGATCTGGTCTTTAAGATCAAGCGCCTCCTCTATGACGAAGGCTTTACGATGGCAGGGGCACGCCGCCACCTCCGTGACCTGGAAAACGGCGGCGGCCTGGAAGCAGCGGTGGAAGAGCTGACTACGGCCAGCGTAGCCGATGGCGAAGCCGTGCAATTGAACCGCAAAATGCTCCTGGACCTGCGCGATTCCCTCCGCAGTTTCTTGACGCTGCTCGAAGGCAAGTGATACCGTGGTTTTAGTGAATTTGCGGCCTATTTGCGAGGCCGCAACCGTCGGGACGTAGCGCAGCCTGGTAGCGCGCACGCTTGGGGTGCGTGAGGTCGCGAGTTCAAATCTCGCCGTCCCGACCATAATTTCTTCCCCTAACTGTGGCTCCCGAAAACTCAGCTTCCGACTACAATGGTGTAAGGAGATTCTTCCGACGTGAAAAAGGCGCGGGTGTTGCTGACAAATGACGACGGGTACCAAGCGGCTGGGCTAAAGGCGTTGGCGGAAGAGTTGCGCACGATTGCGCATGTGAGTATCGTCGCGCCAAGCTGGGAGCGCAGCGGCGCGGCCCAAAGCTTGACGCTCCGGCAACCGATCGTGTGCCACGCAACCGGCGAAGACGAATGGGCCATCGACGGAACCCCAGCCGATTGCGTGATTGTCGCGCTGCACAAACTCCTGAAGGAGCCGCCGGACGTCGTGATCTCGGGCATCAACCACGGCGCGAACCTCGGCGAAAACGTCTATTACAGCGGCACCGTAGGCGCGGCGCGCGAAGCGGTGATTCATCATGTGCCAGGCTTGGCGATGTCGCTCTGTTCGAAGCGGGCCAATTCCGATTTCTCAGCGTCGGCGAAAATCGCCCGGCAGGCAACGGAAATGATTTTGAAAGAAGGCTTGCCGCCGCAAGTGCTCCTGAACCTGAACGTGCCGGACAATTGGAATGGCGCGGTGAAATTCACGCGGCAATCGAAAAAGATTACCCGAACGGTTTTGCGCGAGGGCCAGGATCCCCGCGGACTGGCCTACTTCTGGTTGAGCGAGCAGCGCATTGACAGCGGAACGGAACTGGACGCGGAATCGGATTACGCGGCCATCTTTGCCGGAGAGGCTTCGGTCACGCCGTTGCACCTGGACCCGACGCACACGGATTCTCTGAATCATCTTGGCCATTGGGCTGCCTTGCTCGCCCAAAAATAATCACGACCCAAGGAAACGAAGAGGCACAAACAGAAGTGCTTGTGCCTCGAATTGTAGATTGGGCCGGAAGAGCGCCCCCCCGCCTCCAACTCGGGTCCTTACTTTATCGAGATGGCCGGCGTGTTGTTGCTGCGCAGGGCCGCGTTCAGCGCCGGCACATCCGTGCTGGTGATTTCGCGCCACTTCGCCAACTCCACTTCGAGTTGCTGATCAAGTTCCGCAAAAACTCCCAATTCACCTTCCGTGGGCGCCGCGTCGGCGCTATCCACGACCGCGCCGAGCGAGCCAATTTTGCTGTTCAGTTTCGTCGGGTAATGAAGCTCCTCTTCGCTGGCGATCGCTTCCGGATTGATCAGCTGATGTTCCAGCGCAAAAAGTTTCTTCCGCAAAGCTGCCGATTGTTCAATCAGGCTTTTGTTGGCGTCGGTTTGTTTGCCTTCGCCGGGACCCAGTCGCTTTTCCAGCGCGAGCAGTTGCGCGCGCAGATCGCGAATGCCAAGAATGGCCTTGTTCAGTTCATCCTGGCGGTCGCGCAGCTTCAGCATCAGGTCAAACTGCTTCTGCAAATCCGCGGCGCTGGTCTTCACGCGCGGGTCCAGGACGACTTCAATGGGCTCCGTCTTCGACTTGCCGCCGGCGGTCAGCCGCACCTCATACTTCCCGGGCAGAACCAGCGGCCCCGTGGGATCCCCTTCGTCATAGACCGCCTTTGGAATTTTCACCGGCTCTTCGTAACGCAAATTCCAGGCGAACGTATTCAGTCCGGCCTTGGCGGAAATGTGGTCGACGGGCTCGTCTTTTTCAAATTCGGGTTCCGTTTCCGCGTCGTCTTTCTTTTTTTCCTCACTCGTATAGGAGCGAATCACTTTGCCGTCCGCATCGAGGATTTCCAGCTTGATGGGCTCCTTGGCTTCCTCTTTCAAGTAGTAGTAGAGGATTGCCCCGTCTGGGGGATTCTCCGCGATGGCATAGCGGCGCCGCTTCATGTGGCCCATGCGTGAACGAGTTGCGGGGGAAGGCTTAAATAGGTGCGCATCGCTGCCTGCGAGTGAAGAATCGGCTTGCCGCAACGGAGCGATGTCGTCCAGCATCCAAAACGCGCGCCCGTGGGTAGCAATAGCAAGATCTCCGCCGTGAATAACCATGTCGTGCACCGGTGTGTTTGGGAGATTCAGTTGCAGCGATTGCCAGTGCGAGCCGTCGTCGAAAGAAACATAAATACCCAGTTCAGTTCCCGCGAACAGTAAACCTTTCCGAACAGGATCTTCCCGCACCGCGTGAACGTACGCGCCATCGGGAATGCCAGAGCTAATTTGCGTCCAGGTTTTCCCGAAATCGGTGGTCTTGAAAATGTAAGGCTTAAAATTATCCAACTTTCGCGCGTCCACGGCGGCATACGCGGTGCCCGCATCGTGCCACGACGCTTCGATGAGGCTGACCAGCGACCATTCCGGAATGCCCTTGGGCGTGACATTGGTCCAGGATTTTCCATCGTCACGCGTGACGTGGATTAGTCCGTCGTCGGTGCCCGCCCAGATTAGGCCCTTTTGTTTCGGCGATTCCGCGACCGTGAAAACGAGGTCGTAAAATTCGATACTCGCTTGGTCCCGGGTAATCGGCCCGCCGGAATCCTGCTGCTTGGATTTGTCATTGCGCGTGAGATCCGGACTGATGGTCTGCCAGGAATGCCCGCTGTCGCTAGAGCGGAAAACATACTGCGCCGCGTTATACAAAATACTTGGATCGTGCGGCGAAAAAACGATCGGCATCGTCCAGGTGTAGCGATATTTCAGCCCGCTGGCGTTGTGCCCGTCGGGATCGTCGGGCCATTGCATGACTTCTTGCGCCTGCCCGGTGCGGCGATCGAACCGCGTAATGTGCCCAAAGTAAGAACCCGCGTAAATGATGTTAGAGTCGTGCGGATCAACGGCAATGTACCCGCTCTCGCCTCCGCCAACATCATCCCAGTCGGGCCGGTCAATAAAGCCGCGATCGCTGCGGGTGCGAGTCCCAACCGTGGAGTTGTCCTGCTGCGCGCCGTAAATCCGATACGGAAAGTCGTTGTCCGCCGTGACATGGTAGAACTGCGCCGTCGGCTGATTCATCTGCGTGGACCAGGTCTTCCCACCGTCAACGCTGATGGTGGCGCCGCCGTCATTGGCATTGATCATCCGGTTGGTGTTGTTCGGATCAATCCACAGACCATGATGATCGCCGTGAGGCGCGTTCAATCGCTCGAAGCTCTTCCCCGCGTCGATCGATCGGTACAATCCGGTGTTGGCGACATAAACGAGGTTAGGATTTTTCGGATCGCCCCATACGTGCGTGAAATACCAGGCCCGCTGCCGGAAGCGGTGGTCGTCATTGACCAAGGTCCATTGCTCCCCGCCATCATCGCTGCGATACAACCCGCCTTTCTTCGCCTCGATCAGCGCGTAAACAACTTTCGAATCGCCTCCGGAAACGCTGACTCCGATGCGGCCCAGCGGGCCCTCGGGCAGTCCATTGCCTTCCAGGCGCTTCCAGGTAGTGCCGCCGTCGGCAGAGCGATAGAGACCACTCTTTTCCCCGCCGCTATTCAGTATCCACGGCGTGCGATACCCTTCCCACATCGCCGCAAAGAGAATGTGGGGATTCTGCGGATCGAAGACCACGTCAATGCCGCCGGTGCGGTCGTTGATGTACAGAACTTTTTCCCAGCTCTTGCCGCCATCGCGGGTGCGGAATATGCCGCGTTCTTGATTCGGCCCATACACGTGGCCGAGAGCGGCGACAAAGGCCACCTCGGGGTTCGTCGGATGCACAATAACCGCCCCGATATGTCGGGAATCTTTCAGGCCGACATTCGTCCAGGTTTTCCCTCCGTCAACGGACTTGTACACGCCATCTCCATAGGAAATGTCCCCGCGGATGCAGGCTTCGCCCGTGCCAACGTAAATCACATTGGGATCCGAATCGGCCACGGCGAGGGAGCCGATGGAAGAAATATTTTGTTTGTCGAATATGGGCTCCCAGGTGAGGCCGCCGTCGGTGGTTTTCCAGACGCCTCCCGAAACGGCGCCGAAATAATAAGTGTTGGGCTGCCCGGGAACGCCGACAGCAGTGAGCGCTCGGCCGCCGCGGAAGGGCCCAATCAGGCGCCATTTCATGCCCTCATATAGTTTGGGATCAACCGATTGTTGCGCAAAAGAATCCGCAGTAAACGCAAGAAATATGATCACAAACATGCTGTAGCGACGAAAGCGGTTCACGCGGTCCCCCAGGAATGAAGACGACAAACGAAGATACTACTCCGAGTACAGGCATCGGGCCAGCAAGAACCTGTCGCTCGCGCTAGAATATGCGGGCTATGATGGCCGCTGCCACTTATGACGTAGTCGTGATTGGTGCGGGTGTGTTCGGCTCTTGGACCGCTTGGCATTTGGCAAAACGCAAACGGAAGGTCTTGGTTCTGGATGCGTATGGGCCGGCGCATGCGCGCGCCAGTTCCGGAGGCAAAACCCGCATCATTCGCATGAGCTATGCGGCCGATGAGATTTATACCCGGTGGTCGCAGCGCTCGCTGGTTCAGTGGAAGGAACTTTCGGCGGCCTGCGGGCAACCCTTGTTTCAGCAAACCGGCGTGCTATGGCTGGAAGGCGCGGACGACCTGCGCCTCAGGGAATCGCAGGCGACCATCGAACGCTGCGGCATCGCGCATGAGGTGATGGATAATGCGGTGCTCGCAAAGCGCTATCCCCAAGTAAATTTCGACGGCGTAAGCCGCGGATTGCTGGAACCGGGAAGCGGCGTGCTGCTGGCCCGGCGCGCCGTGCAGGCAGCTCTGGACGAAGCCAAGAAACTGTCGGCGCAGTTTGCTATCGCGCAAGTGGCCACCCCAAAAGACAGCGGGCCGCTCGCCAAGCTCGCCACCTCGACCGGCGAATCCATTTCCGCGGGACAATTTGTCTTCGCCTGCGGCCCTTGGCTCGCCAAAGTGTTCCCGGAATTCCTGGGCCAGCGCATCTTCCCCACGCGCCAGGAGGTCTTTTTCTTTGGAAGCCCTGCCGGAGACGCCCGATTCGCCCCGCCAGCCCTGCCAACCTGGTTGTTCAACAATGACGAAGTCTACGGCATGCCGGACATTGAATCGCGCGGTCTGAAAATGGCCCGCGACACTCACGGCGAACGCGTGGATCCGGACACCCAATCTCGCCTCGTAAGCGCGGAGGGCGCGGAATGGGCTCGTAATTATGTGGCGCGGCGCTTCCCCGCGCTAAAGAACGCCCCGATCGTGGAAACCCGCGTCTGCCAATACGAAAACACTTCCAATGGAGATTTCCTGATCGACCGCCATCCCGACTTCCCGAACGTCTGGCTCGCGGGCGGCGGTTCAGGCCACGGCTTCAAGCACGGCCCAGCTTTGGGAGAATATCTGGCCGCGCAAATCTGCGGCGAAGGGAAAGCGGAACCTCGCTTCTCCCTATCCAGTAAAGCAACCTTCCAGAAGAGAGTGGTTTTTTAGCTAGTGGCCCTGTACCACGAAACTTTCGGCGAGGAATTGCGTCTTTACCAAGGTAGGAGTTCGCCTCGAAGCTTTCCCACAGTGATTTTGGCCGTTCGATTCTCAGGAGGAAGCATGCAAGGACCACGAAGACGAGCCAGGCAGGGTGTGCTGGCATTGCTGGGCCTGCTGTTGGCGATGGCGCTGCCGGGTGTAGCGGCCGCCGCGGAAGAATTTCACGTTCCGGTGGAATACTACAAGCTGCCCAACGGCTTGCGTGTAGTGCTGTCGCCGGATCACACCGCTCCAACGGTTTGTGTGGGCGTCTACTACCGCATCGGCTTCCGCATCGAGCCGAAGGACCGCACCGGGTTCGCGCACCTTTTCGAACACATGATGTTCCAGGGCTCGAAAAATCTAGGAAAAATGGAATTCATCAGGCTGATTCAGGCCAACGGTGGAATCCTGAACGGTTCCACGCGCTTCGATTTCACCAACTACTTCGAAGTAGTGCCCTCCAACAAGCTGGAAACGATTCTGTGGGCCGAAGCGGACCGCATGAGCGGCCTGGCGGTGACCGAAGACAATCTGAAAAATCAGCAAGGCGTCGTGGGAAACGAAGTAAAGGTAAACGTTCTCAACCGCCCCTATGGCGGCTTCCCGTGGATCGACCTGCCGATGGCCGCAAACACCAACTGGTACAACGCCCACAATTTTTACGGCGACCTGACCGACATCGAGGCGGCCAAGCTGGATGAGGTCAAGCAATTCTTCGACACCTACTACGCGCCGGACAACGCAGTGCTGGTGATCGTCGGCGACTTCGAAAACGCGGACGCTCGCAAGCTGGTGGAGAAATATTTCGGAGCAATCAAGTCCGCACAGGTCCCTCCACAGCCCGACCTCAGCGAGCCCCGGCAGGAAAAAGAAAAAATCGTGGTCAAAAAAGACCCTCTCGCGCCCCGCCCGGCTCTTGCCATCGGCTACCAGATGCCAGAGCGCAATTCACCCGAATACTACGCAATGGGGCTGCTGGAACAAATGCTCATCGAAGGTGACGACAGCTTGCTGCGCCAGGAGTTGGTCCAGAAGCGCGGCCTCACCGACAGCGTCGAAGGCGGCATCAACATGCTCGGCAACATGTTCAACTACAAAGGGCCCATGCTTCTGGCCGCCGACGTTACCTACGACCCGACGACCAAAGCGGAAACCGTGATCGAAGCGATCGACACAGTGGTCGAGCCGCTGCGCACAAAACCCGTTGACCAGAAAACGCTCGACCGCGCCCGCGTGAAGCTCCGCTCCAGCCTCTACGACACCATGGGTGAGTTCGGCGGCTTCGGACTAATGGACCTGCTCGCCAGCTTCGCCCTCTTTGACGACAATCCCGCCCGCGTAAACGGCCTCGTGGAACAATTCGACAAAGTGACCCCGGAGTTGCTCCACAAAACCGCGCGGGAATATCTGCGCTCCACCAACCGCACCATCATTGAATTGCAACCAGCAGGGAAAGACGCCGCAACGCCGGCAAAAAACCAGTAGGAAAGGAGCATGCAAATGAAAATAGCCATAAAAAAGTTGAGCCTGCTGGTCCTCGCGGGAATTTTTCTGGCAATCGCTCCGGCCGTGGCACAAAAACAAACGCCACCCGAGGGCGGCCCTCCCAAAGCATTTACCGTGCCGGCGAATGAAACCTACGCGCTGGCGAACGGATTGAAAGTGACCCTGATTCCCTACGGAATCATCCCGAAAACGGCAATCAGCCTCGCCGTGGATGCGGGAGAAATTAATGCCGGGAACACCCGCACCGGCGTGGCCGGACTCACCTCCGATTTGATGAAAGAAGGCACGGACAAGCTGACTTCCCAGCAGGTCGCGGAAGCGGCGGCACGCATGGGAAGCACACTGTCCATAAGCGCGGGCACGGACCAGACTTATCTGGGAATCGATGTCTTGCAGGAGTTTGCCCCCGATGCGGTGAACTTGCTGGCCGGCGTGGCCCAACATCCCCGCCTGCCGGAATCCGAGTTGGACCGCCTGAAGAACGACGCCCTCCGGCAGATCGCGCTGCAAACTTCGCAACCGCAAACGATCGCGCTGATGCGCTTTCGCAAGATTCTGTACGGCGACCACCCCTATGCGACGGTGGTGCCCACGGAAGCCGACATCAAGAAACTCACCATTAAGGATGTGAAGGACTTCTACGCCGGAAATTTCGGTGCGCAGCGGTCCCACTTGTATGTGGCCGGAAGATTCGACATCGCGGCCGTGAAGAAAGCGATTGAGGCCAGTTTTGGCGGCTGGAGCAAGGGTCCCGCGCGAATGGAAAATGTCCCGGTACTTAAAGCCCAGCATGTCTTGGACGTGACCGACCGGCCGGGCGCGCCGCAATCGACGCTGATTGTCGGGCTTCCGGTGCCCCCGTCAACCAGCCCGGATGCCGTGCCGCTGGCCGTAACCAACGCCCTCCTGGGCGGATCCTTCAATTCGCGCATCACCGCCAACATTCGCGAGCAAAAGGGTTACACCTATTCCCCGCGCAGCGAAATCTCCCGCCGCTATCACGACGGCTACTGGGCGGAAACCGCGGACGTTACCACGCAATTTACCGGACCTTCGTTGAAGGAAATTTTCGGCGAAGTGACACGCATGCAAAAGGAGCCCGTGAGCGAGCCCGAACTCAAGGGAATTCAAAACTACCTCTCTGGCATCTTCGTGATCCAGAACTCCAACCGCAGCGCGCTCATCAGCCAACTGGAAAATGTCGACTTTCAGGGCTTGGGAGAAAATTACCTGAAAACCTATGTGGCCAAGGTGAATGCCGTGACCCCGGCGGTGGTGCAGAAAATGACCCAGGATTACATCAAGCCGGAAGAGATGACCATCGTGGTGGTCGGCGACAATGCGAAAATTGCCGAGCAGTTGGCGCCGTTCCAGCCCGCAAAATAGCCGGTCTGCTCGAAAACTAACTCTTCTTCAAGCGGCGGCGGGAAGCTTCCGACGAACGCGCATTTTCCTTTCGCCGCGCTTTTTCGATGTACAGGTTCTGATCCGCTTCCTTCAATAGCTTTTCCACCCGTTCGCCTTCGCCATGGTAAATCGAGGCGCCGATGCTCGCCGAGAGCACCGGGTGCTCCTGGTCGGCGGCAAGGGTCTCGCGGATGCGCTGGGAGACGCGCTCCGCCTCTTCTTCGCGCGCTTCCGGGAGAATCAATGCAAATTCGTCGCCGCCGTATCGTGCGGCAGTATCAATCGCCCGGCAATGGAATCGCAGGATGTCTGCCACGCGACACAGCGCCCGGCTGCCGACCAGATGCCCGTGGGTATCGTTGATTCTTTTCAGGCCGTCGAGATCCAGGAGCAGCACCGCAAACGGCCGCCCCGTCCGCAAAGTGCGCTCGGTCTCGATGTCCAGCACATCCAGCAGCTTGCGGTAATTGGCCAGCCCCGTGAGTGGATCGCTGGCAGCCAGGTGCCGCACCTGCTCGAAAACTTTCGCGCTGTCGAACAATGCCCCCGCCAGCAGGATCGCGTAACTCATCACCGTCAGCGCCTGCGCGAAAACGAAAGGGCCGTCGAGCAGCTTGATGGACTGGCAAGCGGCGAGCTGCGCGGCCAGGTTTAGCCAAACGGCCATGTACACGGACTTGTCGAATCCGGAATCCTGCAGATACTTGCGTCGGCGATACCCGAACAACGCAATCAGAAAAATAACCGCGGGAACAAGTTGCAACGGATTGGGAATGAACGCCGTTGGAAAATGCGATATTTCCGGCGGCAGCTTCCGGAACGACACGGTGATCAGATAGGTAAGCGCAAGCACGACGAACAGACCGCCCGCTATTTCAAGTTTGGGACGGCGGGAACGCGGCAGAAAATGCTCGACCAGAAGCGCGGTGGCAAATAAAACCGCCAGCAGCAGGCGACTGATCCACCACCCAATGGGAGCCAAAAGAGGCCAGATTTGATTCACATGAATGAGTTGAAAAAAAAGAATGCTGGAAGCAATCAGCGTGACGCCCGAAAGCAAGAAACCAGAACCCAGAATCAGCGAAATGCGATCCTGCGTGCCCTGGAAACGCACCAGGGCCACCGCCGCAAACACAAAAGCAAAAATCCCCGTGGTGATCTGCAGGTAGCCCTGCAAGATGGGATTCGGCGCCAGGTTAATCTGTCGGAGCCAGTCGGCCGCCAGGAAAATCAGCACGAAGCCGGCGGAGTGGAGCAGTACACGCGGCACCTGGCGTTTGTCGAACATGTAAGAAAGTTGGTCCATAGCAGCAGCCCGGTCTCTCAAGCCCGCGCTCATTCCCTTTCTACTATTAGACGCGAAAGCAGGGAAGCCTGTTGCGTGCGAAATCAGTGTTGTGAGCGAAGAGATATCCGCTGTGGAAAGTGCGCGACCCTGTCCCCCCGGACAGGGTGGGCGCCGGTTTCCCGAGCACCGGCGGGAAATTAGGTCTTGCGCGGAAAGCACCGATTGCGCAAAATAGCAGCATTGAATCGATTCAATATGAGGAATCTCTTGCCCAAGCATAGCCCCAGAAAGAACCCGGCGCCGCACCCCCGAGACGCCAGGCCCGGGGTACATACCCTGCAGGAAATCCTTTCCCAGCCGCGGATCTGGAGCGAAACAGAAACCCAATTGCGGGAAGCAGAGTTGCTTGAAAAATTCGCTGGCCTCTTTTCTCCACGGAGCCCCTGGCTGTTCGTGGGCTGCGGCTCAAGCTACTATCTTTCCCGGCTGATCGCCGCCCTCTGGACCAAGCATTTCCATATACAAGCGACGGGCGTGCCGGCGTCCGAACTTCTCTTTGCGCCGGAGGAAACCTTGCGGCGGCTCGGCGCGGAGCAGATCGTGCTGATGTCCCGCTCCGGGGAAACCACCGAAGTGTTGCGCGCGGCGGAACTTCTGCGAGGGCACAAGACGGTGCAGACACTGGGAGTAACGTGCAATCCAAGAAGCCTGCTGGAAGAGCTCTGCACCCACACCTTCAAACTAACCTGGGCAGATGAAATGAGCACTGTGATGACCCGCTCGTTCACCGCCATTCTGCTGGCCTTTCAGCGACTCGGGCTGCAATTCGCGGCCGACGATCAATTCTCCGCGGCGCTGGATCAAGTGCCGCAGCATGGACAAACCTGGCTGGATACCCATTCGAAAAAAATCCAGGCGTTTGCCGCCAAAGAAACATTTGCGGACTACGTCTTCCTGGGCCAGGGCGCACATTATTGGCTGGCCCAGGAAGCAGGGCTGAAAGTGACGGAGATGTCCTCCTCCTACGCGCAGGTATATCACTCGCTGGAATTTCGCCATGGGCCCCGCTCAATTGCCGGTCCCAACACGCTGATTACCTTTTTCATTTCGGAAGCAGCAGCCGAAGCGGAGGCGCTTCTGGTTAAGGAATTGAAGGAACTCGGCGCGAAAATTTGCGTGATCGTCAATCGCGCAACTCCTAACCTCAAGAAGCACAGCGATCTGCTGATCGAACTAGCCCTTGCTGGACCGGAGTTTGCGCGATACCCTGTGACCGCAATTCCCGCGCATCTGATGGGCGCCGCCATCGGCCTGCGCAAGGGACTCAACCCCGATGCGCCCAAGAATCTGACGCGCGCCGTGGTGCTGGGTTCCAATTCGAATACCCCGGCAAAAAGGAGAGGTGCTTGAGCAACGAAGCCGGCACCGCCAACACCGGGCCCCGTCTACGGCGAACTCTCACTCTGACGGATCTGATTCTTTACGGCGTCATCGTAATCCAACCGGTGGCGCCGATGTCCGTCTTCGGGGTCTTGAGCGACCGCGGCAAAGGCCACGTGGTCACCGCCATTCTCATCGCCATGGTGGCCATGCTCTTCACCGGCATCAGTTACGGCCGCATGGCGCGCGCCTATCCCAGCGCCGGCTCCGCATTCACCTATGTGGCCCAGGAAGTAAATCCTGCTGTTGGCTACGTTACTGGCTGGAGCATGGTGATGGATTACATGCTGAACCCGTTGATCTGCACCGTCTGGTGCGCGGGGCAAGCCAGCCAGTTTGCCCCGGGTGTGCCACCCTGGATCTGGAAGATTTTCTTCGTGGTCGTATTCACGCTCCTGAATGTCCGCGGCATCAAAACTTCCGCGCGAATCAATACCGGCATGGCCTTTTTCATGGGCATCGTGGTGGTGGCCATTTTCATCGCCGGCGCCCGCTTCATTTTCGGTGCGCCGCACGACCCAGCGTATTTCACTCGGCCATTTTATGACCCCATGACCTTCACGTTTACCGGATTGTTCGGCTGCACCTCGATAGCCGTGCTGACTTACATCGGCTTCGACGGCATCTCCACCTTATCCGAAGAAGCAGAAAACCCCCGCCGCAATATCCTGCTCGCAACGGTTTTAACCTGCCTGGTGATTGGCATTCTTTCGGCTTTCGAAGTTTATATCGCCCAGTTGATCTGGCCCGCTTCGCAACCGTTCCCCGACATCAACACCGCTTATTCCTACGTGGCCGGGCGCTCCTGGAAACCTTTGTTTCCGATTGTGGGCTTCACGCTGCTGCTGGCGAATTTTGGCTCCGGCCTCGGCGCGCAGATCGGCGCCGCACGGCTGCTTTACGGAATGGGCCGCAGCAATGCTCTGCCAAAATCGTTTTTTGGCGTAGTGGACGAAAAGCACCGCATCCCGCGCAACAACGTATTCCTCGTGGGAGCCGTCGCGCTGGTCGGGGCGTTCCTTTTGGAAATTGTGGCGGGATTCAAAACGTACTCGCTCGGAACGTCGTCGCTCACCTGGGATACCTTCAAGAAAATCATGAACGGCGGCGAAGCCTACGGCCTTGGCGCGGAAATGCTGAATTTTGGCGCCCTGATCGCCTTCATGGGCGTGAATGCCGCCGCGTTTTTGCGTTACTATGTGCGGGCCCCCGAAAAGAAAATGACCTTTCTGATTCCCCCGGTCCTCGGCTTCGTAATTTGTTTGGCTCTGTGGCTGAATCTCAGCCGCCCGGCCATCATTGTGGGCTCCATCTGGATGGCGGCGGGAATTGCCTTTGGGGTTTGGAAGACCAGGGGTTTCCGCGAACAGCTTTCCTTCGAAATCCCGCCCGAGGACTGAGAAATAGCCCGCTTCAGAGAGTGTGTGTGAGAACTTCACCTTAGCGGGAGGGCACGACTTCAGTCGTGCCGTAAATGTCGCAAAATCAATCCGGCTTTGGCGGCTGAGGTTCGCTTTTCGGCGTTGTTACTCAGACTCTTTAGAAGACGCAACCCACAGTAGAGTTATCCTCCTCGCGCCGATTCCTGGCCGTTTTGATTTGCAATTGCCGGGGTGTGGCCGGATGATAGGCCCGCGAGGAACCCGGAATGAAAGCAGCCATCAGGCGTGGACTGGTCACCATGCGGGATGTAGCCCAGGCCACGGGCTTTTCTCCGGCCACCGTTTCGATTGTCTTGAATAACGCCCCGCTGGCCCGCTATATCGCCCCTGGCACTCGCAAGAAAATCGAGGAAACCGCGAAGCGGCTGGGTTACCGGCCGAACGCCATGGCCCGCTTTCTCCGCAGCAAGCGCAGCCAGAGCATCGGCGTGATGCTGTTCGACGTCACCGACCCATTCTGCACTCCGATTCTGCGCGGTATCGAGAATGCTCTCTATCCGCTGGGCTATCTGCCGATCTTTGCCGACGCCCACAACCAGCGCGATCGCTTCGAACGCTACCTGGAAATGCTCCTCGAACGCCACGTGGACGGCTTGATCGTGGTCGCCAACTGGCTCTTCGTGGACATCCACGTCCTGGCGGATTTAAACAAAGCCGAAGTTCCAACGGTTACCATCGGTTGGGAGATACCCGGAAATCGCGTCAGCTTCGCGATGGTGGACAACGAAGCTGGCGGCCGCCTCGCTCTCGAGCATCTTTATCAATTGGGCCACCGCCGGATTGCCATCATTCGCGGCCCCAAGCGGTTGATTGACAGCGCCCCGCGCTGGAAAGGCATTCAGAAATTCGCCCAGTCGGTCAAGCTGGAAATCGATCCCTCGCTAGTCCTGCAATTGCCCGACGTCTTCGACGCCAATGCCAGCTTCGAACAAGGCTACCTGTTGACCGAGGAGCTCCTGCAAAAAAAGAAAAAGTTCACGGCCCTGCTGGCGTTTGACGACCTGACCGCCCTGGGTGCGATTCGGGCGCTGGCCAAGGCTGGGGTAAGCGTTCCCGAGCAGTGCTCGGTCATTGGCTTCGACGACGTCGCCATCTCCGGCCTCTCTGCGCCATCGCTCACAACCGTCCGCCAACCGCTGGAAACCATGGGCGGCGCGGCCGTGAATATTGTTATGGAAGCCATCAAGGCCGGCCATGAAAATCGCGACTGGAGCGTGGTGGCGCAGAAGCTGCACGCGGAACTCGTGATTCGAGACTCAACGCGGGCAATTTGACCGGACCAGCGCAACAGATCAGTAACAAAAAAGGCGCGAAACAATTGTCTCGCGCCCTTTTCTCGCTCAGAAATGGATATTAGCGGCCCGGCGGCAGGAAGACCGACGCAGGAGTGAAAAACTCCACATCCTTAAGCTCGGTCTTCACTTTCACGCTCTGGTACTTCCCTTTCGTCCCGCCGCTGCCCGCAAAGGTCAGCAGATACTGATTGCTAAGATGCACGGAAATTTCCTCGAGATACGGTTTGATGGAAACCGGCATGCCCCCACCCAGAAAATAAGACTCCGCCCCGGTATCTTCGGAAAGCTTGTCCAGGTTGTTCTGGGCATTGTAGGAAAGCCCATACGAGCGCCCGCGATGGCTGGCGCTGGGATAATAAATCGTCCAGATGTTGGTATTTTGACGCTCGGCTCGCGAGATCAGCGGGTCCAGGTCGGGATAGAACATTCCCCAGCCGGCTCCCCGGAAAAAGTCGATGCCCGAACTTATCAAAAGCACCGAGCGCCGCGGGCCGGATTCCGGCCATCGCTTCAGCAGATCAATCGTGCCGAGATACGGACTGGAGCCCAGAGCGCCCACGCCCATCGGAATGCGCAGCGCCTTGGCCGCAAGCTCATGGTTGGATGTGAAATCCTGCGCGACACGCGTACCGTTGTTGCTGATATAGCCCACAAAAATGGACGTGGTGGCCGGCTGCGCCATGATGAATTCGCGCAGATAATCCCACTGGCCGCCAGCCGTACTATCAATCGAATCGTCGATCAGGATTGCCAGGAAAAGTGTGTCCCCCTTCTTCCAGTCGCTGATCTGCTTGCGCTCCTTGCCTTGCGTAAGTTGCACATCATCTTTCGAGATGTTCGAGACATCGGTGTCCTTTTTCCCGACGGCGGTCACGGTAAAAGTGACGTTTCCCGTGGTCGCCTTTGTTTGCGCGTCTGCCGATGGCAAAAACAGCGACGCTGCGGACAACAGCGCACCCAGGAATGTTGCAGTTTTGGTGTGGTTCATGAGATTGCTCCTCTTGAGATGCTACCCGGTTGGATGCGGGAAATGGCCCAGTGCATATACCACGAGCGCGGAAAAATGTCAGCCGCCAAGCTGTGCGGGTACCAGTAAAAACCGCAGTGAGGGCTAGAACTCTCCTCACGGCCAAGTTACCCTTCGACTAACTTCCCTTCTCCCCCGCCCTTCCCATCGTCTTTCTTGCGTTAGGCTTGTAAGGATGGCCACAACGCTGACAACCTTGCCAACGGAATCAGCACAACCTCCGAGCGGTACTAGTCCCTCGAGCCGGCTCTGGATCTACACGCCCTTCCTCGATCTATTGGTTGGCTGCGGCGCTTGGTCCGCCCCGCTCCTGCTCCTCACCACCTTTTTGGCCGGCGGCAAGACGGCTCAGTGGTCGTTTGCCTTTTACCTCCTGGCGCTGCTCTTCAACTACCCGCACTTCATGGCCACGGCCTATCGCGCCTATCGTTCCTACGATGAGCTGACTCGCTACCGCTTCTACACCATTCACGTCGCATTATTGTTGGCCTGCGCCGGCCTGATCGCGCACCTCTGGTATCCGCTGCTTCCCTGGATCTTCACTCTCTACATCTGCTGGAGCCCGTGGCACTACACCGGGCAAAACTTCGGCCTGGCCATGATGTTCGCGCGCCGCGCGGAGCTCTCCCCCACCGAAAACGAACGCCGCGCCCTGCATCTCTCCTTCATCGCATCCTACGTGATGCTGATGCTGAGTTTTCACACCGGTCCCTCGGGCGATCCCATGATCATCTCGCTCGGTCTGCCCGCGCTGCTCACCCTCCCCGCGCGAATCACTCTCGCTGCCTTCTTCGTGGGAGCAAGCGCCTGGGCTCTCTATTCGCTGGCACGCCGCGGGGGATGGAAAGCCACGCTGCCAACCGCGACGCTGGTGACCACACAATTCTTGTGGTTCCTGCTCCCCGCCCTTATTGAACTCCTCAGCGGCAAAGAAGTTGCGCAGACCCGGTATTCCAGCGGAATTCTCGCGGTGCTGCACTCGGCGCAATATCTCTGGATCACCAGCTACTACCAGCGAAAGGAAGCCCGCGCGGCCGGAGACACAACCTGGAGTTTTGCCCGCTACCTCTTAACTCTGATAGCGGGAGGAATCGCGCTCTTCGTGCCCGGACCCTGGATCGCCAGCCGCGTCTTCCATGCTGATTTTGGCGCCAGCTTTTTAACCTTCACCGCCCTCGTGAATCTCCACCATTTTCTGCTCGACGGCGCCATCTGGAAACTCCGGGATTCCAGAATTGCCAGATTCCTTTTGAACACCAAGGTAGGCGGAGTTTCCGCCGAGCGGCACGAAGAAACTTCATTCGCGCGCGGAATGCGCTGGATCGCCGGAAGCAGCACAGCGGCGCGGGCGGTGCGCATTCTCACCGTGGCTCTGTTGCTGGTCTGGGGCGCCTTCGACCGCTTGCATTTCTATTACGCGAATGTGGCCGCAAACTTGCCCGCCTTGCAGCGCGCCGCCAAGTGGACTCCCGACGACAGCACCGTGCAACTCCATCTGGCGCGCGCCGAATCTTCCGCTGGAGATCGCGAAGCGGCCCTGCAGTCCCTGCGGCGCGCCTCGGAACTGAATCCCCGCAATCTGGGCGTGCAGCAGGCCTACGCCGAGGCCCTGATTCAAGCCGGCCGCGACTCCGATGCTTATGCGCTGTACCAAAAAGTTCTGGCGTTCGCGCCGAAAAATCCCCACGCGTTAGTGAACTACGGCTTGCTCGCTCATCGTTTGGGACACGACGCCGAAGCCGTGGACAGTTGGCAACGCGCCGTGGATGTGGACCCCGCGCAGGTGAATGCACAGTTGTACCTGGCACAAGCGCTCGAGCAGGAGGGCGAAGCCGCCGCGGCAGCCCGCCACTATCGCGCCTATCTCGAAATTGTGGCCAAGGCGCCGGATAAACATCGCGGAGAAAGCCGCACCGTCATCTCCGCCTTGATTAAAGTGGCCGATGCCGATGCAACCGCCGGCCAGCTTGCCGCAGCATTGCAAGGATATTCTGCCGCCGCCCAGTTCGCGCAAAAGACGGGAGACCTTTCGCTGCAAAGCTTGGCCCTTGCACATTCCGCCGAAGCGCAGGAGCGCCAGGGAAAACTCGCGGAAGCGGCGCATTCCTACCAACAAGCCCTGAAACTCGATGAGCAGGCGGGAGACGCTCGAGCGGAAGCAATCGACTGGCTGAACTACGGACAGTTTCTCCGCCGCCAGAAACAGCCGGAAACCCTGGTTTTTGCGTGCTTCCTGAAATCGGAGGATCTGTTGCGCAGCTCCCCGGGCGCGGAGCTTTCGGCCATAGCCAAAGAACGTCAGGCGGCGGAAGAACGCCTGGGAACACCAGCAACAATAGTACGAAACAACTTGCCGGAGTTTCTCACCCAGGCCAGTTCCCTCTCTTTGGCCGCAAAATCCTAGCTTCCCACCTCAAGCAAATCCTCGGAACACAAAACCCACGCGTCGCAAACCGCCGCAAGTGCATTAGAATGGGGCCGCTCGCTTGTTTCCTTCTGGAGGCCCGAAAACAAATGGCGCTGATGCGCTCGGTGTTACTGGCAGCTTCGCAAAATAAATGGCTCCGCGAAAACGCGGTGAATTATCCCTTTGTCCGCCGCAGCGTCTCCCGATTCATGCCGGGAGAGAGCTTGGACGCGGCGATCGCGGCGGCGCAGGGCCTGGAACAGAAAAACATCTCCAGCGTGTTCACAAATCTGGGCGAAAACATCTCCGATCGCGCCGAAGCTCAACTGGTAGCGGAACATTACCTGCAAGCGCTGCGGCGCATTCACGATTCGGGCCTCAACACCGAAATTTCCGTGAAACTTACCCAGCTGGGACTCGATCTCTCTTCCGACTTCTGTTTTGAAAACCTGGAAATCATCATCGCCCAGGAAAAGAAAGGCGCCATCGTCTGGGTGGATATGGAGGCCAGCGCCTACGTGAACGCAACCCTGAATATCTACAAACGTGCCCTCGCAAAATATCCAAACGTCGGGATTTGCCTGCAAGCGTATCTGTATCGCACCAAGAAAGATGTAGATGACTTGCTGCCCCGGTGCCCCTCGATCCGCCTGGTGAAAGGCGCATACAAAGAACCTCCGGAGATCGCCTTCCCGAAAAAGCACGACGTCGACGAAAGTTACTTCACCCTGGCCCAAACCATGATGGTCGCGCAAGCCGCCGGCAAATGCGTCCGCGTCGCTTTCGGCACCCATGACGTCGCGCTGATCCGGCGCCTCGCGGAACACGCCGCACACATTGGATTCTCAAAAAACAATTTTGAAGTGCAGATGCTCTACGGAATCCAGCGCGATGAGCAGGAACGCCTGGCCCGCGAAGGCTATCGCTCCGCCGTCCTGGTCGCCTATGGCACCTATTGGTATCCCTGGTTCGTTCGGCGTTTGGCGGAGCGCCCCGCCAATTTGTGGTTCATGGCGCGGAATCTGTTCGCCTCGTGACCTGATCGAACGAAACTCCTTGCAAACCGCCCAATAGAAGTTACTTCGCCCGGTGAAACTCCACGTAGTCGCGCCCGTGGTACAGCCGGTAACTGCCCGCCGTCGCGGCAGCAGCGAATTGCAGGGGCACGGGCCGCTCCATCTCCGAATCCTTGGTTGATGCGGCCTGCAGCACGTCGTTGGCCCCAAGATCCATCACCACAAATTTGCTGCCCTCAAGGAATCCAAATCCATAAGCCCCCGGCTTGAGCGTCTGCCCGCCAATCTCAACGGCAACTTCGCAGATCAAATACCCCTGATACTTTTCGCGGATCCCGGTCGAATAACCGGAGCTATCTACAAGTCCCGCGAAAACCAGAAAGCCATCCGCATACCGGACGCCGCCCGTATTCCGCGCCTGCACCGGCGCGATCTGCCCCCGAAAGAACACCTTCTCCGGCAGCAGTTTGTTCCCAACATCGGCGGCATTCAGCACGCCTTCCTTCGCCGCGGCAGAAGTTGCCTTTCCCTGCGGATGCGCCAACGCAATCGCAGAAGCGGTCAGGAGCGTGGCCGCCAGCAACCCAGATAACGTCCGAATCCTCATGAGTTTCTCCTTGGATAAACAATCAGTATGGTAAGACAGCCGATTGTACAACTTGCCGCGCAGCTCCTGCATGGAAATCCGATTCTTAAGTGACCCGCGTCAATGGCTCAAGCGGAAAAAAGGAGGGAATAGCGCTGAGAGAAGAAAATGGTCGGGGCGATTGGATTTGAACCAACGGCCTCCTGGTCCCGAACCAGGCGCGCTAGCCAGGCTGCGCTACGCCCCGACAGGTTGCAATCTACCAAACAACCACACTCTGCAACACTATTAAGTTAGCACACCAATCGAACATCCGCCATGTGCTGCCCCGGTTCCCTTTCCCTGGAACAATCTACACCCGGGAAACGCGTGCGGACCAACAAAGGCCGGGCGGCGCTAGCTCCCGGCCTTCAGG